>Ga0185307_1001730_pt1 | contig 11769 bp, 10 predicted proteins | sample LHCtaG_FD_128010 | JGI IMG/M metagenome (GOLD analysis project Ga0185307, IMG submission 128010) | Hot spring microbial communities from Little Hot Creek, USA to study Microbial Dark Matter (Phase II) - LHC4sed_matched (SPADES... | ecosystem: Environmental > Aquatic > Thermal springs > Hot... | reverse complement strand
CTGTTTTGGGTGCATGGCTTACAAGTATGACGAAGGTAATACTTCCTTATGCAATGGGATTTGCAGCAGGTGCAATGCTCTATGTAATAAGTGATGAGATAATTCCAGAAACCCATAGAAAAGAACACGAAAGATTTGCAACACTCGGAACAATAATTGGTGTTGTTATAATGCTTTATTTAGATATGACTATCAAATAATCTCAATATATTTATCTTCAAAAAATTACTTACCTTCCACTATTTACATTGCTGTTTTACCTGCATTACTTAAATTTGACTTTTTTTATTTTAAAACTTTATAATTAGGATTCCTAATTTTTAAAAAAGGAGGTAAAATGAATCCAATGGAAATTTTAAAAAATGAACATAGGATTATTGAAAGAATGCTTAACTCTCTTCAAAAAATGATAAGGAAAAAAATAGATTTTTCTGATGCTCTAAAAATGATTGATTTCTTTAAGACTTTTGCCGATAAATGCCATCATGGAAAGGAGGAAGGGATACTTTTCCCTGAAATGGAAAAGGCAGGAATTCCAAAAGAAGGAGGGCCAATAGGGGTTATGCTTCAGGAGCATAATATAGGTAGGGAATATATAAAAGGAATGGCAGAAGCGATAGAGGAAAAAAATGAAGAAAAATTTATTCAAAATGCAGAAGGATACATAGACCTTTTGAAAGACCATATATTTAAAGAAGATAATATTCTCTTTGATATGGCAGAAGCACACCTTGATAAAAACAAAAAGAAGGAAATTTTTGAAAAATTTGATGAATTTGAAAAAAATAATATAGGGGAAGGAATTCATGAAACTTATCATAAATTGGTAGAGGAAATGGAAAAAATTTATAAATATTAAAAACTTGACTTTTTAAAAAAAATCCCGTATAATATAGGTTATACATGTAAAGGGTATAAGGGAGTAAAATGTATATTTTGATTTTAATTTCTTTTCTTTCTTCTGATACTTTTAAATTGAAGGAAGCAATTAATCTTGTTGTTAAAAGAAACTTGGAAATAAAATCTTATTATGAAAATTTTAGGGAAGTTAATTCTAAGTTTTTAAGTTCTTTTTTGCCTCAAAATCCAAGAATAACTTATAGGGAAATGTTTATGGAAGAAAATTTAGGAATAGGAGTTGAAATTAAAATTCCTACAAAACTATTAACAAAGGGTCTTATGGTAAAAGATGAATCCAAAAGAAATTTTTATTTATATAATGCAAAAATTCTTGAAATTATAAGAATGGTCAAAGAAATCTATTATGATTATTTTCTTTTTTCAAAAAAAACACAAGTTGCTAAGGAAATCATTGATCTTCTTGAAAATATGAAGGAATTTATAAAAAGCAAATATAAAACAGGAGTAGATATGTTTAGAGATTATTTAAGTATAGAAGTTGAGATTGAAAAAATGAAAAATAACTTTAAAATCTTTGAAGCAGAGAAAAAAAATTTACTTTTTTCCTTAAACTCTCTTTTAAATTTAGAAATCAATGAATTTATCCCAGAAGAAGTAGAACTTGATAAAAAAGAATTGAACATTGATTCTTTAATTAAGATTTTTGAAGAAAGAAATCCAATTTTAAAGGTATATGAAAATGAAGTAAAAATGAAGAATAAGGAAAAGATAATGGCTATACAGGATTTATTCCCTGACATAATGCCTGAAATTCTTTTAAATACACAAACAGGTGAAAAAAAATTTGCCCTATCTCTTGAAATTCCAATATTTTTTTTACATGAAATTGGTAAGATAAAGGAAAAAAGTGCAAGTTTTAAAAAATCAAAATTTGAAGAAATGAATATAAAGGTTAAATTAAAAGAAGAATTAAAGGGCTTATATTATGATTACCTTGCAAAATTGGAAAAATATAAACTGTATAAGGAAATTGTTCTTCCAAAACAGGAAGCAATTTTAAAAAGAAGTGAGGCAGGATATATAACAGGTGAGTTAGATATTTTAATATACATAGAAAGTGAAAAGATGTTTTATGAAGCAAAAATAGAATATTTTGAATCCCTTGTGGAAGTTTTAAAAACAAGTTCAAAAATAGAAGAAATAATAGGAGGTGAATTATGAGAAAAATTCTCATAGGTGTCCTTTTTATTTTACCTTTAATTTTAAATTATTCGTGTCAAAAGAAGGAAATTCCAAAAGAAGGAGAAATAAAGGTAATGTATCAATGTCCAATGCATCCCCAGGTAATAGAACCAAAAAAAGGTAAATGTCCAATCTGTGGAATGGAACTTGTTCCAAGAAAAATGATGTATAAAGAGGGAAAATGGATACCCCATGAAGAACATGGAGAGATTGAAGAAAAAGAAGAAGCTCCATTACTTTCTTCAGTTAATATTCCTTTTGAAAACCAGCAAATTATAGGTGTTAAGACAATGAAGGTTTATAAAAAAAAACCTTTTAAAACAATAAGAACATATGGCACCCTTGAAATTGCTGAAAACAAAATTTATGTAATAAATCTTAAATTTGGTGGATGGATTGAAAAACTCTATGCGGATTATGTTGGTAAATATGTAAATAAGGGAGATAAACTTTTTGATATTTATTCACCTTCAATTTATCAAGCAGAAGAGGAGCTAATAATTTCTTTTGAAAGAAGAGATTCCTTACTTTTGGAAAATGTAAAGAGGAAATTAAAATTATGGGGAATAAATGATTTTCAAATTGATGAAATTATAAAAAATAAAAAACCTTCTGAAATTATAACTTTTTATTCACCCTATTCTGGTTTTATTGTTGAAAAAAATGTTTTTGAAGGGATGAAAGTAGAAGAAGGGATGGATTTATTTAAAATTGCTGATCTTAGTGAATTATGGGTTTTAGGGAGTATCTATGAATATGAAATCCCCTTTATCAAAAAATATTTAAAGGTTGAAGCTGAATCACCTTATATAACAGGGAAAAAATTTTATGGATATATAGATTATGTTTATCCTGATATTGAAAAAGAAACAAGGACAGCAAAGGTAAGATTTGTTGTGAAAAATTCCAATTTTGATTTAAAACCAAATATGTATGTGAATATCAATATAAATGTTCCTTTTGATAAAGAAGAGATTGTTATACCAACTGATGCAATTCTTTTTTCAGGAAAATATAACTATGTATTTATTAAAAAAGGAACTTTTACTTTTGAACCAAGAACTGTTGAGCTTGGTCCTGAAACTGATGAAGGATATATTGTTTTAAAAGGAATTGAAGAAGGTGAAGAAATCTTAGTATCCGCTAATTTCTTAATTGATTCGGAATCAAAAATAAAAGCTGCTTTAAAAAGAAATTTAATACATCATGATTGAAAAAATTATAGAATATTCTTCAAAAAACAAATTTTATGTTTTCACAATTATAATTTTTCTTATTTTCTTCTCCATATATTCCATAAAAAAAATTCCTCTTGATGCAATACCTGACCTTTCTGATACCCAAGTAATAGTTTATACGGAATGGATGGGTAGAAGTCCAACAACCATTGAAGACCAGATAACTTATCCAATTGTTACTTCCTTATTATCAGCTCCAAGGGTAAAAACAATAAGAGCATTTTCTACTTATGGATTTTCTTTTATTTATGTAATATTTGAAGATGGAACAGATATATATTGGGCTCGTTCAAGAATTCTTGAATATCTTGATAAAATTAAGGAAAGGCTTCCACAAGGAGTTTACCCAAGAATTGGTCCAGATGCAACAGGTGTTGGTTGGGTTTTTCAATATGCTCTTATAGATACTACAGGAAGCTGGGATTTATCTCAATTAAAAACCTTTAACGATTTTTATTTAAAGTATTTTCTCCAAGAAGTTGAAGGAGTTGCAGAAGTTGCAAGCATAGGTGGATTTTTAAAGGAATACCAAGTAGATATTGATCCCAATAAGCTTCTTGTTTACAAAATTCCTTTAAATGAAGTTTTTGAAGCAATTATGAAATCAAATAATGAAGTTGGTGGAAGAAGTATAGAGATATCAGGAAGAGAATACATGATAAGGGGAATAGGTTATATTAAAAGTATAAAAGATATTGAAAATATAGCAGTTGGTATAAAGGATGGTATTCCAATTTTATTAAAGGATATAGGTTATGTTCATCTTGGTTCTGAGATGAGAAGGGGAATAGCAGAACTTGATGGAAAAGGTGAAGTTGTTGGTGGAATTGTTATTGCAAGGCATGGAGAAAATGCCTTAAAGGTTATAGAAAGAGTGAAAAAGAAAATAGAGGAGGTTAAAAGTTTTTTTCCTGAAGGTGTAAAATTAATAATAACATATGATAGGTCAGATTTAATAAAAGAAAGCATAAAAACTTTGAGAAATGAACTCATAAAATTATCAATAGTTGTTTCAATTGTTATTTTTATTTTTTTATTCACTTTTAGAAGTTCACTCATTGTTATAATTCAATTACCTCTTGCAATACTCATTTCCTTTATACCAATGATGTTTATGAAAATAACATCAAATATAATGTCCCTTGGAGGAATAGCAATAGCAATTGGTGCAATGGTTGATGCAGCAATAGTTTTAGTTGAAAATGCTCATAAACGACTTGAAAAAGAAGGTCATGATATTAGTAAAGAAAGAAAAGAATTTATAATTGTTGAAGCAGCAAAAGAGGTAGGAAGGACACTCTTTTTTGCCCTTTTAGTGATAACTATTTCCTTTTTACCTGTTTTTTCTCTTGAAGCACAAGAGGGAAGATTATTTAAACCACTTGCATACACAAAAACTTTTGCAATGTTTTTTGCCTCAATACTTTCTATAACTCTTGGACCAGTTTTAATGACATTATTTATTCCAAAAAAGGTCCTACCTGAAGAAAAGAATCCAATAAATAAATTTTTAATTAAAATTTATTTCCCTATTTTAAATTTTGTTTTAAAATTCCCAAAAATTATTTTAGGAATTTCTTTTTTAATTTTAATTTTAACAATAATACCAATTAAAAAAATAGGTTCTGAATTTATGCCACCTTTAAATGAAGGAACAATTCTTTATATGCCTACTTCTTTACCAGGTATTTCTATTACAGAAGCAGTTAAAATATTACAAATACAAGATAAGATAATAAAATCTTTTCCAGAGGTAGAAAGAGTTTTTGGAAAAATTGGAAGAGCAGAAACCCCAACAGATCCTGCTCCCCTTTCAATGGTAGAAACAACTATTTTACTAAAAGATAAAAAATATTGGAGAAAAGGAATAACCTGGGATAAACTAATTGAAAAACTTGATTCTGCTCTACAAATTCCTGGTATGCCAAATATTTGGACAATGCCAATAAAAACAAGAATTGATATGCTAACAACTGGGTTAAAAGGAACTATTGGTATAAAAATTTTTGGTCCAAATCTTGATACCCTTCAAAAGATAGGTGAAGAAATTGAAGCCCTTTTAAAAAATATAAAAGAAGTAAGAAGCATTTATGCTGAAAGAATAACACAAGGTTATTATATTGATTTTATCATAAATAGAGAAGAAATTGCAAGATATGGTTTAAAAGTTCAAGATGTTCAAGATATTATTGAATCAGCAATTGGTGGAAAAATAATTACATATACAATAGAAGGAAGAGAAAGATATCCTGTTAATTTAAGATATGCAAGGGAATTGAGGGATGATTTAGAAAAACTGAAAAAAGTTTTTATTCCAACAAAATCTGGAATGCAAATTCCAATTTATCATCTTGCTGATATAAAAGTAAATTTAGGTCCGATGGAAATAAAATCAGAGGATGGGGTTCCTGTTCTTTATGTATTCATTGATACAAAGGAAAAAGATATAGGAGGATTTATAAGAAAAATAAAAAATATAATAAATAAAAATTTAAGAATCCCACCAGGATATGCAATAAGTTTTAGTGGACAGTATGAATATATGGAAAGAGCTATGGGAAAATTGAAACTAATTTTACCCTTAACAATTTTTCTTGTTTTTTTCTTAATTTTTACGAGCTTTAAAAATCTAACAGATACCTTTTTAGTTTTAACTGTGCTTCCCTTTGCTGCTTGTGGAAGTTTGTGGTTTTTATTTATTTTAAAGTATAATATGAGTGTTGCTGTATGGGTTGGTATAATTGCCCTTCTTGGAGTTGCTGCTGAAACAGGAGCAGTTATGCTCCTTTATTTAAACATCGCATATAAAGAAAGGAAATCAAAGGGAAAAATGAAAAGTAAAGAAGAACTTGAAGAAGCAATAATAGAAGGTGCTTTAGGTCGTTTAAGACCAAAATTAATGACAGTAACAACAACTATAATGGGTCTTTTACCTATAATGTGGACACAGGAAACAGGTGCTGATGTGATGAAAAGAATTGCTGCTCCAATGATAGGTGGTATGATAAGTTCTCTTATTTTAACCCTTATTATTATTCCTGCAATTTATAAAATAATAAAGTTAAGAGAAATTTTAAAAAAGGAGGAAAAATGAAATTGAATGAAAAAACAAAAGAGGAGATTTTGCCAAGGATAAGAAAAATCAAAGGACAGATTGAAGGGATTGAAAGGATGGTTAAAGAAAGAAGATATTGTATTGATATAATAAATCAGATAACTGCTGTAAGAAGGGCTCTTGAAAAGGTTAGTTTAATAATAATGGAATCTCATATAAGAACTCATGTTGCTGAAGCAATAAAAACTGATGAAAAATCTGAGGATATGATAAAAGAATTGACAGAAACAATTTTTAAATTCATAAGATGAAAAGGATTAATTTAAAAATTTATGGTATGGATTGTGAAGGTTGTGCAAAGGTTATTGAAAAAGGGCTTTTAAAAGAAAAGGGAATTATTTTTGTAAATGTAAATTTTATTTCTGAAAAGGCAATTATTGAATATGACCCCTCAAAAATAGATGAGGAAAAAATTAAAAAAATTATTGAAAAAGCAGGTTATAAGATTTTAAAAAAAGAAGGTGAGATAAAGGATGAAATAAAAGAGGATTGGAAAAGATTTTTCTTAGGACTTTTTTTAAGTTTGCCTGTCTGGATTATCTCCAATTTTTTCTATCATGAAAAATTTAATTTTTTACTTTTCCTTTTATCTACACCAGTCCAAATAATCCTTGGAATTCCCTTTTATAAGGGTGCTTATTTTGCTTTAAAAGAAAAGATGGCAGATTTAAACACCTTGGTTTCTTTAAGCACTTCATCTGCTTATCTTTATTCCTTTTTTGCTACATTTTTCATTAAAGGTCCTCTCTTTTATGAGGCATCCTCTGTAGTTTTAACAACAATAACACTTGGTATGCTTTTAGAAAAAATTTCAAGAGCAAAGGTAGGGGAGGGTGTAAAAAAATTGATGGAATTAAAGTCAAAAACTGCAAGAATTTTAAGGGATGGTAATGAAATTGAAATTTTGCTTGATGAAATTAAAGAAGGGGACATTGTTTTAGTAAAGCCAGGTGAAAAAATACCAGTAGATGGAAAAATTATTGAAGGAAAAGCAATTATTGATGAATCAATGATTACAGGGGAAGCACTTCCCATTTATAAAAAAGAGAATGATGAAGTATTTGGTGGAACTATAAATAGAGATGGCTTTTTAAAGATTGAAGTGACAAAATCCTTAAAAGATATGACATTATCTCAAATAATTAAACTTGTTGAAGAAGCACAAAATTCAAAGGCAAAAATTCAAAGATTGGCTGACAAAGTATCTTCTTATTTTGTTCCAATTGTTGTTTTAATTTCCATAATAACATTTATTTTCTGGTATTTTATAAAAGGTTATCCTTTTTTATTTGCTTTAACTGCATCAATATCTGTTTTAGTTATTGCTTGTCCTTGTGCTCTTGGTATTGCAACACCAATGGCTGTTATGGTGGGTTTATCAAAGGGGTTAGAGAATGGAATTTTAATTAAAGGTGGAGAATATTTAGAAAGACTTCATAGATTAAATACAATTATTTTTGATAAAACAGGAACATTAACAAAAGGAGAAGCAACTGTCACTGATGTTATAGGAAATTGCCTTCAAGTAGCAGCAAGTTTAGCAAAAAATACAAATCATCCCTTAGATGTTGCAATTTTAAAAGAAGCAGAAAAAAGAAATTTGAATTTATATGATGTAAAGGATTTTGAAGTAATTCCTGGTAAAGGGATTAAAGGTAAAATTAATGGGAAGGAAATTTTAGTTGGGAATAGGAGATTGATTGAAAGTGATTTGGGAAAAGAATTTGAGGAAGAGGGTAAAACAGTTATTTTAGTTAAAGAAGATGATAAAATCATAGGTGCAATTGCAATTTCTGATACTTTAAAAGAATATGTAAAAGAGGTAATTGAAGAACTCAAAAAGATGGGAATTGATGTATGGATGATAACAGGAGATAACAAAAAAACTGCTTATGCAATTGGAAAAAAAATTGGCATTGAAAAAATTTTAGCAGAAGTTTTACCTCAGGATAAGGAAAAAATGGTAAGGAAACTTAAAGAAGAAAATAAAATTGTTGGTGCAGTTGGTGATGGAATCAATGATGCACCAATGCTTGCATCTTCTGATGTTGGAATTGCGATGGGGGCTGGAACTGATATAGCGAAGGAAACAGGTGGAATAATTTTGGTAAAAAATGATTTAAGGGATGTTGTAAAAGCAATAAAACTTTCAAAGAAGACCTTTTCAAAGATAAAACAAAATCTATTTTTAGCCTTTATTTATAACATTTTAGCAATTCCAGTTGCAGCAGGTGTATTTTATAATTGGCTTGGATTTTTATTAAGACCAGAAGTTGCTGCACTTGCAATGATTTTATCAGATATTTCAGTTGTTGGTAATTCTTTACTTTTAAAAAGGTTTAAATGACAAGATTTTTATTTTTGGACCTTTTAAGGGCAATTGCACTTATTGAAATGATTCATGGACATACCCTTGACGCCCTTTTATCACCTCTTCAAAAAAAATCCCTTTTTTGGATTTTTTGGCAAAATATAAGAGGATTTACTGCACCTCTTTTTTTATTTGCATCAGGTCTTTCCTTTTCAATTTCAACCTTAAACAAAAAACATTACCTTTATTTTTCTGAAAAATTATTTACAAGATTAAGAAGATTAATTTTTATAATAATTCTTGGCTACATCTTACATCTTCCCTATTTTTCCTTTAAAAAAACATTTTTAAAGTCCTCTTTAAGTGATTTAGAAAATTTCTTAAATGTTGATATATTGCAATGCATAGGAATGACCCTTTTAATTTTACAAATTTCTTATTTTATTTTAAGAAAAGAAAAAATTTTTATCCCCTTTACCTTTATTTTATTTTTAATTTTTTATTTTCTAACAATATTTTTCAAAAAACAAGAAATTTCTTTACCCCTTTTAATTTCAAAATATTTTAAAAATTCCCTTTTCCCATTAACTCCCTTTTCCCTATATCTTTTTTCAGGATGCATAATTGGTTATTTTTTCCTTTTAAACAAAAAAAATAAAAATTTTCTCATCTTTTCAATAATCTCTTTTTTCATCTTTTTAATCCTTAAAATTTTTAAATTACCTTATGAAATCACATTTTTAAGAATTTCAATCATTTCCTTCATTTCCTTTTTAACTTTATTCTTTGAAAATAAAAAAAATAAAGTTTTTTCAATTTTACAAATTTTTGGAAAAGAATCACTCCTTGTCTATTTTTTTCATTTACCCATCGTTTATGGATGGGTTTTAAATCCTGGATTAAAACATTTTCTTTCAGAAAAACTAAGTTTTTTACAAATTTACATCATTTACATTTTCCTTTTAATTTTCTTTTTCCTATTTGCAATTTTCTGGAATAAATTAAAAGAAAAAAAAGAGATTTCCTCAAAAATAAAATATTTCTTATACATTTCCTTTATTTCATCATTTTTTGCAAATCCCTATTGATTAATTTTATAATTAAAAATTAAAAAGAGGAGGTAAATATGGATATATTTGAAAAGTGCACAAATTTAACCCCTTTAAATCCCCTTTATGAAGCAAAGATTGCAATTGAAAAAGGTGTTTATCCCTTTTTTATTCCTCTTGAAAACAATGAAGGAACAGAAGCAATAATAAATGGAAAAAGGGTTTTAATGTTTGGCTCAAACAATTATTTAGGACTTACAACTGATAAAAGGGTAAGAGAAGCAGCAATTGAAGCAATTAAAAAATATGGAACAAGTGTTACTGGTTCAAGGTTTATGAATGGGACACTTAAATTACATTTAGAACTTGAAGAAAAACTCGCAGAATTTTTAGGTAAAGAAAAAGCCCTTGTTTTTTCAACTGGTTACCAAACAAATGTAGGAACAATTTCTGCAATTGTTGGAAAGGATGACATTGCAATTGTTGATAAGGAAGACCATGCATCAATAATTGATGGATGTAAAATGAGTTTTGGAAAAATGGAAAGATTCAAACATAACGATTTAGAAGATTTAGAAAAAATTTTAAAAAAATTGCCAGAAGATAAAGGGAAAATAGTTATAGTTGATGGTGTTTATTCAATGACAGGTGAAATTGCTCCTTTACCTGAAATAATAGAAATATGTAAAAAATATAAGGCACGCCTAATGGTTGATGATGCCCATTCAATTGGTGTTCTTGGAAAAAATGGTAGAGGGACTGCAAATTATTTTGGTTGCGAAAAAGATGTTGATTTAATAATGGGAACTTTTAGCAAATCCTTTGCTTCTTTAGGTGGATTTATTGCAGGTGATAAAGATGTTTTATTTTACATTCAACATACAGCAAGATCTTTTATATTTTCAGCAGCAATACCACCAGCAAATTTAGCAAGTGCATTAAAAGCACTTGAAATCATGCAAAAGGAGCCTGAAAGAATAGAAAATTTAAAAAGAATATCTGAAAAATGGAGAAATGGATTAAAATCTATTGGATTTGACATAGGAAAAAGTGAGACTCCAATTGTTCCTGTTTATATAAGAGATAAATGGAAAACAGTTTATATGTGGAAGGAACTTCTTGAAGAAGGTATATATGTAAATCCTGTTGTTCCTCCAGGTGTTCCACCAGGAGATTCCCTTTTAAGAACAAGTTGTATGGCAACCCATACAGATGAGCAAATAGAAAGAGGTCTTGAAATATTTGAAAAAGTTGGAAAAAGATTGGGGATTATATAATGGGATTAAAAATAGGGCTTGCTCAAAGAAGAAAGGAGAAGCTAAAAAATGAACTTAACCGAATTGTTCCAGAGATTATAAAATTGGGAGTAGAAAAAATAATATTATTTGGTTCATTAAATTCTCATAGCATTCATAAATCAAGTGACATTGACATTATAGTTGTTAAAAAAACCAAAAAGAAATTTTTAGAAAGAATTGAAGAATTTTACAATTATTTAAACCCAAAAGTAGCGATAGATATATTTATTTACACACCTGAAGAGTTTGAAGAGATGAAAAATAAAAATTCATTTGTAAAATCTGCATTAAAAAAAGGAAGAATAATTTATGAAAAGTAAGAAAGAGGAAGCAAAAAGATGGTTTTTACAAGCATTAAGAGATTTAGATGATGCAAAATTTAACCTTTCAGGAGGAAGGTTTAATGTAGTTTGTTTTTTAGCCCAACAGGCGGCAGAAAAAGCATTGAAATCGTATCTTTAGCAGAAAAAATTATAAATTTTATAAAATCTAAGAGAGAGGAGAAAATATAATAAAGAAAAAGAAAGATGTATTTCAGATGAAGAAAAACTTTACAAACATCTTGTAAAAATACATGAAGAATATTCCAAAAAGCCAATATTTTATAAAAAACTTTTTATTTTATTCTGAAATTTATGGGATTATACATTCCATT
>Ga0185307_1001728_pt1 | contig 11777 bp, 7 predicted proteins | sample LHCtaG_FD_128010 | JGI IMG/M metagenome (GOLD analysis project Ga0185307, IMG submission 128010) | Hot spring microbial communities from Little Hot Creek, USA to study Microbial Dark Matter (Phase II) - LHC4sed_matched (SPADES... | ecosystem: Environmental > Aquatic > Thermal springs > Hot... | reverse complement strand
TTTCTTCTAGAATCTCTTCAAACTTTCACACTACCTATCTAGAAAATTTAAAACCTGTTATAAGTATTCTATGCTAGAGAAGCCCCTATAGGAGGGGTGAGCCTGCAACCAGGGGTTTTGGGGTTATGGTTGCAGGTGATATAATATCCCTATTAAGCTTAGCCTGAACCCTGAGCATCGGGGCTTCCGAGACCTCCGGCTTAAATATGTAGTGTCATGGGGCTGTCTCGGAGAATCTATCTCCGAGGCGGGGGCTGGCTATATGCTGAATACGCTGTCTCCGAATCATCAGTCTATGTATGAGTCTCAAGGCGGGTTTGGTACGTGCGTCTGCTTCTAGAGCCTAAGCCTCAACTTTACGCTGGGACGCTGAGTTCAGAGATTCTAGATGTTTCAGAAGAACAAATGTTTCTATTATAAGCAATAAGCAAATAAAAAGTTATAGAAGAATCTCAGAGATAGATGTGGAGTGGAGAATCCATGGCAGGCAGGCTGGAGCTGGCTAAGGGCTATCTAACCATTAACTGGCAACCCATGAAATATCGGGGACCCCGCCAGGATCTTAATGGTTGATGGTTGGATGGCTCCCTTAGGCCGAGCTCCAGGCCTGGAAACTCAAGTGAGGAGTGATCTTCGCAGGAGCCTGCCATGAGGATGGGGGCGTAAATATATGCTCCATGACATTAACCACCCTCAAAATGGTGTTGAATATGTCTAGAGCTGTCTATGTTGATACTTCTAGGACTTCTATTAATGGTAAGAGGAAGAAGTCTCATTGTGTCTATGATGGTGAAAGAATCTTCCAAATAAATAAGCTGACAAAGCTTAAGAGTGTTGATGAAGTATTCATCGATACGCTATTTCCAGAGATCTATGAGGAAGTCTTAGAACTACTTAAGAGAAATATCGAGGTATATCTACTGAAGTATACTAGGATATTGAGGAAGCCTAGATTAGAGAATAGTATGAGGAAGAGTGATGAAGTTGATGCAGTAATACTTTCAAAGATTCCAAGATATGGATTTAGACTTCTAACAATTCAGGAGATGGAGAAGAAAGCTAAGCTATGGCCTAATAAACAAGTATGAGCTACTATCTAGGAGGATTGTGACTTTAAAGACATGGATAAATAGAGACGGATATTATTATGAGTTGAAAGAATCTATAAGATTAATGGAGAAAGATAAGGAAGAAGTTGCGAAGAAGATCATTGAAATGTTATCTATAGGGAGGCTTGCAGGCTACTAGGATTCAATAATAGTGTTGAAGTCGCTATCTTAACGGTAGGGCTTCCCCTACATTTACCATTAAACATTCTTAAGAAGTTCGTAGGACTGACGCCAAACCGTAATAAGGGGAAGTATAGCCGTCATATCCGTAAAGCCCTCTCCGAGGTAGCCATAAACATCTATATGAATGCAAAACGATAGAAAGATAAATGGAAAGTCCTAGAAGAATTTAAGGAGATTATCGATTCTCTACTACATAAGAAAGCAATCTACAAGCTACAGTCAAGGATATTAAAGATACTTAGAAAGCATATTTTCTAGTAAATGAACAGACAATCAACAACCCTGCTGGCTTATGAGCAGTAAAAGCTGTGAGACTGACAGGGTAAGAGTAATCTAGCCCAATCTGTAGGGTGGAATCATAAACTCCCGTTGGCTGAAACAGCTACTATAACTCATCGGCCAGTCCTCTCCCCCATTTATTTCGTTAATAGATTAAACATCTAAATCTTTAAATCTTTATAATTTCATTGCTATATAGCTAATTGACATCAGATTGGCCTTTTTGAGTAGTGGATGGTAATGAGTCTTACTGATAGAGAGAAGCTTGAGTTGATGAGGCAGGGTATCATTAGGGGTTTTATTATCCCCCAGCTTGAGGAACGTGGATACCTTGTAAGCTACTGGAAGAGGCCGATATCTCTTGAAGACATGTATCTTAGAGATGATGGGTGGAAACCATTGTACAGCCGTTTTACAAGCTGGGAAACATATAGAAAAGATTATCCACTTTACCTCTTCTTCAATACGTTCTATGGAGACATCTATGAAAAAGCTTACAAAAACTGCTTCACTGAATATCTGATAAGTATCCCAAACTACCAGTTAACTCCTTCTCTATTAGGAATATTTACTAGGTTGAACGTTGGGAATGGATACTATTGGAAGCATAGAATGCCGATCAACCTCTCATATCCAGAAGTATGCGTAAAGATTATAGATGCAACCTATGATGAATTAATCATATCCCTAGCTAGGGAAGGAGTATTAGATGAGCTTGAAAAACTAGAATCTAGGATAAAGGAAAATTCTAGGAATAATGGTTCATGTAAGTAGGTCTATTTACGAGTACGTTTGAAAGTGGTAAGCTCATTTTCAGAATATTATTTCATGAACCTTTCTGAATAACTACATGTTCTACGCTCTTTCCTAAGATTTCTCCTCTCAAGCATCCAGGATCAGCTGCGAGAAAATCATTAAAGTATCCGTATGCTCTAGCTCTACATCCTCCACAAACATATCTATACGGACATTCTCCACAAGGCTTCTTAAGTAGTTCTTTATCTCTAAGTTTTCTTAGCACTGGGCTACTACTCCATATTTCTTGGAAAGAGTTAGCTCTTAAGTCTCCGACAATTATTGGTAAAAAGACACATGGAGCAACTTTTCCATCAGGTTGTATAGCTGCATATATCCTCCCTGCTCCACATCCACCTATGAATTCTGCTAGGGCTCTGAGAGATTGACTACGAGGTGGAGTGAAATGTGTAGGTAGGCAGTCGCCTCCACCACTCATCTGCCATGAGACTCTAGCAAGCTGAGGAGCTGTAGAAGCTACTTGAACTCTAGACTTACGTGCCAACTCATATACCTTCCTAAGGAGTTCCTCTCTCTCAACTGGTGTTAAATCTAGTTTTACTATGTCTCTGCCTCTCCCAGTCGGTATAAAGTTGAAGAAGATCACCCTCTTTACTCCAAGTTCCTCTCCAAGCTTAACCATATCTTCAACTTCTCTATAGTTAAGTTTGGTTACGGTCATGGCCAAGCCGACAGATGCATTCATCTTAACAAGGTTCATGACCCCTTGAATTGTTGTCTCCCAAGCTCCCTTAACACCTCTAATCTCATCGTGTATCTCAGGGCTAACAGAATCTAAGCTTACTTCAGCGTACTTTAATCCAGCTTTCAAAGCTTTCTCAGTAAACTCTATACTTGAGAATCTCATACCATTAGTTGCGACGGCCATGTATATCCCCCTCCTAGACCCTTCTTCTACAATCTTTAAGAAGTCTGGATGAATGGTTGGTTCACCACCGCTTAGCGCTATCAAAGGTACGCCTGCTCTATCTAATTGATTAATAACATCCAATTTCTCTTGTAGAGTTAGTTCACTGGGCAGAGGTTTGGATGCATTCTGATAACAATGCTTGCATCTTAGATTGCATGCATTAGTAAAATTCCAAACTATGAGGAATGGTGAGCACAGCTTCTGCGGTACCGTGACACCGTAAAGTATCAAGCTCCTGAATACAAGCTCTATACCTCTTCTAATAGATGGATCTTTTATGCCCGCCTCGAACTCCGTTCTACTGATCTTCATACGTCTTAATGCAAGCTCGATGAATAAGTTAAACAGCCTGTATTCAATCATGCATTCTATTGATTTATCATGTAAAGAAGCATTACCTGCTAGCATCGATAAGATATGATCAAGTCTTGAATGATAGCCATGAGGGTCTTCATCTGCAAGTCTTCTCAATAAGCTTCTAATAAATGAGTTGCCTATCAATCTTCGGCTAAACCTTAAAACATCTACTTCAAGCGACATCCCCATCTACATAGTATCTACACGGGTACATAAGGCTGCTGTAGTTGCTCCTTAAATATGATGCATCAAACAATCATGCAGATGTATAGTATTGCTTGAGGAATCCGGGCTAGCTAGACACGATACATGTCTACAAGTCTAGCTATTCCTTGAAGTGTTAGATGAAGTGGGATTACACATATCTTGCGCTCTACATCATCTATTTTTTAGCATTTCTATTTAATGGAGAAATAGTGGATTTTAAATGTATTACCCGAATGGGTTAAGTTTTAAGACCTCGGAGAATAATGTTATGGGAGGGATCTTGAAGAATGGTTGAGGTTAGCTTTGAGCAGATATCTCCCGCTGACTTCTTCTACAGGAATAGAGATATAGCTGGATTTAGCAACCCTTCTAGGTCATTATATACAAGTATAAGAGAACTTGTAGAGAACTCATTGGATGCAGCGGAGATAGGTAGAATCCCTCCAAACATAATTATTGAACTATCAGTTGAGGGGCAAACGGAAAGTGAAGGAACGGCGATCTATAGATTAAGAGTTGAAGATAATGGTATTGGTGTTGATAAAGAGTATATTCCGAAAGCTTTCGCTACAGTTTTATTTGGAAGTAAGTATGGATACAAGCAAAATCGTGGGACCTTCGGTCTAGGTGGTACTATGGCTTTACTTTATGGTCAGATAACAACGAATAAGCCTGCAACCGTTATATCGAGTAGAGGGGGTAAGGAGATTCATAAATTCGTATTAATGATAGATATTGTTAAGAATGAGCCTAGAATCCTCAAGCATGAAGTATTCAAGAATGAGAAAAAATGGAGAGGTACAGTAATTGAATTCTACCTAGAAGCAGATTATACAGGGAGTAAAGCGAAGATAATAGAGTACCTTAAACACACGGCTATAGCTAACCCGCATGCCTCACTATTATTCATAGACCCTAAAGGTAGGATGTACTATTTCCCAAGAGTTACAGATAAAGTTCCAGACCCTCCTAAAGAATCGCTACCTCATCCTGTAGGTGTAGATGTTGAAGCAATGAATAGACTTCTAGCAAACTCTAAGCAGAAAGATATGTTATCATTTCTAGTTTCAAATTTCCAGAGGGTTGGTGAAAAGACTGCTAGAGAAGTACTTCAGTTAGCTGGGATACCTAGGGATGCTAACCCAAAGAAGTTAACACACGATCAAGTTACCTTACTGGTTGATGCAATTAAACGTTATAACAAGTTTAGGGCTCCAGACCCTTCGAGTGTAAGCCCGATCGGTGAAGAATTACTAAGCATAGGAATAAAGAATATGCTTCAACCAGAATTCATATATGTTGTTCAACGTCCACCATCATCGTATTCTGGCTTTCCCTTCGTAGTTGAAGTTGGCATCGCATATGGAGGGAGCATACCTGTAGCTGAGGGGATCCAGCTATACAGGTTTGCTAACAAGATACCTCTCCTATATGATGAGAGAGCAGACGTTGTCTGGAAAGTCGTTAATGAAAGAATAGACTGGTCAAATTATAAGGTTCCAAGAGTGTCACCCGTAGCATTGGTGACACATGTCTGTTCTCCAAAAATACCTTATAAGAGTGTAGGTAAGGAAGCCATAGCAGATAGACCAGAAATAGAGAGAGAACTTGTAATAGCCATTAGAGAAGCTGCTAGGCAGCTTAAACTATATCTCTCAAAGATTGAGAAAAAGCAGACAGCTATAAAGAGGCTGAATATCTATGCAAAATATCTACCCATAATAGCTACATGCGCTGGAAAACTGGTCGATAAAAAACCTCCAGATATTTCTAAACTTTTAGGCCGTCTAGGGATAGATGAAAAAACATTGAAGGAAACACAGGAAAAGATTCTTAAAGAATTGGAAGAGAAATATCTCGTCACGGAAGAAGCTGAGTAAAGAATCTTATACATCTTTATATAGCTTTTTTGCAGAATCTTTCAGAAAACCTATACTCAGACCATAATTCTTTTATTGTGGTTTTAAGTCAAGATAAAGTATGAAAATTGCCCTTGCATATTCGGGCGGATTGGATACTACGGTCTCGATTAAATGGTTGCAGGAGAAGTATAATGCAGAGGTAATCACTGTTACTATAGATGTAGGTCAAGAAGAGGATTTTGAGGAAGTAGAAGAGAGAGCTCTAAAGAGTGGTGCTATCAAGCATTATTTTATTGATGCTAAAAAGAAGTTCGCGGAAGAGTATGTTGCTAAATGTATTAAGGCTAATGGATTGTATGAAGGTGCTTATCCTCTTTCATCAGCTTTGAGTAGACCTCTTATCGCTGAGGAAGTAGCAAAGATCGCTATCAAAGAAGGATGCGAGGCAGTAGCACATGGATGTACAGGTAAGGGAAACGACCAGATAAGATTTGATGTAACATTCTCTGCGGTAGCTCCAGGTCTAAGAATAATTGCACCCGTAAGAGAATGGAATATGAGTAGGGACCAAGAGATAGAGTATGCATTAAAGAATGGATTACCCATAAACCCGAGGAAGAGTAGGTTTAGTATTGATGAGAATCTATGGGGTAGAAGTATAGAAGCAGGAGAATTAGAAGACCCGTGGGTCGAGCCACCAATAGAAGCCTTCAAGTATCTGAAGCCACTAGAAGAAACACCAAGCCAACCCCAAGAAATAGTAGTCGAGTTCGAGAAGGGGATACCCATCTCAATTGATGGATTAAAGATGCCTCTAGAAGAGCTAATAATGGAGTTGAATAGGATAGGTGGCATGCATGGATTCGGCTATATAGACCATATTGAAGATAGAGTTGTAGGATTAAAGTCTAGAGAAGTCTATGAGGCTCCAGCAGCTTTACTACTAATCTATGCACATATAGACCTTGAGAAGATGGTTCTGAATAAGAGGATTCTAGATTTTAAACCAATAATTGAACATAAGTGGGCTGAGATGGTTTATTCTGGTCTATGGGTAGATCCTTTAATGAAAGCTATAGATTCATTCATTGATGAAACACAGAGAGAAGTTTCAGGAGAAGTTAGAATAAAGCTATTCAAGGGTTCAGCTAGAATTGTTGGAAGGAAAGCTGGAAAACCATTATACAGTCCTGAGATGATAACATATACTTCTAAGAGCATCTTTGACCAGAGAGCTGGAGAAGCATTCTCGAAGCTCTGGGGCCTCTCAAGCATAATGCATTACACATATCAGAAAAGAAGCATTAATCAATCTTAAGCCAGAATCTCTCTCATAAACTATATCCTCCGAAACACTAAAAGACAGCTGGAGACGAAATCTAATAGGTGTAGGTGGAATGAGCATCTTTAGAAGTGCAAAGTTGAAGAAAGAGATGGACCGTGAAATAGCAGAATATATTTCATCACTATCTTTTGATAATGAGATACTTAATGCTGTGATATGGATTAATGCAGTACATTTAAGGATGCTCTATGAGAAGGGTCTAGTAAGCAGTGGAGACTTTCAAAAAGCTTTAAATACTCTAAGGGAGATCTATGAGAATCCTCCAAAAGAATTAGACCCGGGGATTGAAGATATTCACGTCTTCATTGAGGAAGCTGTCTCTTCTGCCTCTGAATATTCTGGAGGAATGCTTTCCTACGGTAAGAGTAGGAATGATACCGTGGCCACAGCTATAAGAATTAGAGCAAGAGAATATCTTCTTGAAACAGCTCTAACCGAATTATCTCTAGCAGATGCATTACTGAACCAAGCTGAGATACATTCTGAGACAATCTTCCCTATATATACACATCTACAAAGAGCTGTCCCCGGCACCTTTGGATTCCTACTCCACTCTTATGCTAGCAGAATCCTCAGGAATACCTCAAACATAGTAAGCATCTATGCTAGAGTGAACCTTTCACCTCTGGGGTCAGCTGCAGCCACAGGCTCGTCAGCACCTATAGATAGATTAAGAGAAGCTCAGTTACTTGGATTTGAAGATCTAGTTGAAAACGCTTTAGATGCAACTACTTCAAGAGACTATATAATTATGATATCATCGTATCTTGCTAGCTCAGCGATGACGTACTCATGTTTAGCAGAAGAACTCATACTATACTCTACAGAAGAATTCGATTTAATAGAATTCCCAGATGAATTCGCCTCAACTAGTAGTATTATGCCTCAAAAGAAGAACCCAGTAGTTGCAGAGATAGCTAGAACGAAGGTTGGAGAAGTCCTCGGCGAAATAGTTAAGATAGTTTCTATACTGTCTAGACAGCCAAGCGGTTACAATCTAGATTACCAGCAGATAACGCCTAAGCTATGGAACTCATTTAGAGAAGTAAAAGAAACCGCTAAAATACTATCTAAAATGATTACTGCAATAGATGTTAATAAAGAGAAAGCTCTTAAATCATGTACTGGCTCAATCCTACTAACCGAGGTTGCTAATAGATTTGTAGAAGAAAGCAGGCTGAATTTTAGATTTGCTCACCAACTCTGTGCAGAACTCTCTGAATTTATTGACAAGAACACTTTAGATAGCACAACTTTCAAGGACGTGATTAGAAAATATAACGTTTCAAATATAGATTTTGAAAGATTTCAAAGTTGGCTAGACCCACATAAGATTATACACTCCTACAGAACCATAGGGTCAGCTAACCCCCAAGAAGTAAAGAAGATGATTGAAGTAGATCGTAGGAGAGTAGAAGGATTAAGACAATGGTGTAGAGATACATTAGAAAAACTACAGAAATTATTCATCTCCTCAATCACAGCTTAATACTAGTTATTGAAGTCTCTGTTTAATGTATTATAACCTGTATAAAATGCGAATAGTAAACATAAGATTTCTATACATGATTATTAGAGCAAATTAGCTTTGCATGATTTAGTCTTAGAATCCACTATAAGACATCACATTTTCAAAACTCATCAGAGAAATTCCCACAGACCATAACTCGTTGGAAAAGAATATTTGGAATACGTTTACTGTACATCTTTCAAAAAAGAGGGCGATACTGTTCTCCTTAAATTACATCGTCTTAATTGAGAATATTAAAAATATGGAATGCATGTTTGGAGAATACTAAGCGAAAGTAGTTCGTTAAGACTTCTTCTTTTTCTTTAATTCTTCTCTAAGTTTCTTTGTTTCATCCCATTTAATCTCTAGTGTTACCGGGTCTAATACTACTCCGTAGATGTTTCTCGCTATGTCGATTGTTATATACTCATTCTTGACGTCCATTCTAACTAGTTCTGGATCTCTTTCAAGAGGGTCTCCCCAGCCTCCTCCACCCCCAGACCTTAGGCTCACCATATCTCCCTTCTCCAGCTTTACAGCTGCAACTTTTCTAACGACCTTGGGTTCTTCACCCTGCTTGTAGATTACACAGTAATTTGGTGTCCCATTCATTCCTCCAGCCACACCCCATGGTGGGAATTTATTTCTACCAATAGATACTGTAAAGGAAGCTTCGCTGCATAGAACTCTATAGTCTTTAATGACGCCGAATCCTCCTCTGAATTTACCATGCCCTGTTCCACTTTCAACGTTTAGGCAGTATCTTTCTACAAGTATTGGCATGTGTTTCTCATAGACCTCATTTGAGGCTATATATGTTTCTCCATCTCCACATGCTGCTAGCCCACTCTCTCCATCCATGTCATATCCTGCACCCCATCCTCCAGCCTGTGGTTCCACTATCGCGAATGGCTCACCTGTCCTATCATCTACACCTCCAAGTATTGTTGCTAGAATTGATAGGAAGTGTCCAGCGGTCAGCTTATCTGGTACATGCGGTGCTAATGCTTTCCATACAAGGTCTGTTGCATATGACATAGCTTCCCAGAATGTTGATGTGGGAGATGGCTTAACGGGATTAAATGCTGAGCCAGGTGGTGCGATAACTTTTAATGGTTTAAAGTATCCACCATTCAAGTGAACGTGTGGATCGGTTACAGCCATATATGTTTCTCTAACTCCAGAGACAGTGGCAGGATACGGTGACGCTATAGATCCCTTTACGCTTCCGCTTCCAGTGAAATCCGCTATGAATTCTTCACTAGTTATAGTTACTTTAACTCTTACGTATACAGGCTCATCTGTTAACCCATCATCATCTAGATAATCTTCTGCCTCGAATACTCCTTTAGGTAGTTTCTTCAAATTCAATAATGCTAACTTATATCCGTCATCTATGATCTTCTCCATAGCGTCTTTGACACTCTCTATGCCGTATTTTTCAATTAATTTTTCAATTCTCCTTGCGGCTACTTTCATAGAAGCGGCTTGAGCCTCCATATCACCTAACGTGTGCAATGGCAAACGTGAATTCTCTAAGATTATGTCTATAACGTCTTTATTTGGTTTTCCTTCACGATATAATCTTACGCAGGGAAATTGTACCCCTTCCTGATATATTTCAGTAGAGTCAGAGGTCCAGCTTCCGAAATGCATCCCCCCTACTTCGCTCCAATGACCTTTATTCAAGATCATTGATATTAGTTCATCTTTATAGAAGACTGGCATTGCTAATGTAACATCATTTAGATGGGTTCCAGATTTGTAAGGCACGTTGAGGATATAGATATCTCCAGGTAGCATTTCCCCACTCCATTTTTCAAGTACTTCTTTAGCTACGAAATCCAGGACTCCTGAGAATCCTGGGACACCCGGAGCTTGAGCGATTAATTCCCCTTTTGAGTCAGTGATCCCGACAGCGTAGTCTAGAACCTCGTAGATTACCGGGCTTTTAGCAGTTCTTCCAAAGGCATAAAACATTTCTTCATTAGCAGTTATGAGTCCATTCTTAATTATTTCTAAAGTGAAAATATCCACCTTACTCACTCTACTCACCTCTTAATACGTTAACGTTCCCATATTTATCTACGATAGCTTTTTGGGAAGATAAAACTAAGATCGTTGAGGTCGGGTCCTCGATTATTGCTGGGCCATCAATTCTAAATCTTGGTGATAGTTTTTGCTTACTATATACAGGGACTCTTAACTCATTACCATTTACATAGATTCTTCTTTCTTGCACGATAGCATCATCTAGCGAGCTCACCATATTATTTAGTTCTTTCAATTCAAACTTCTTAACTTTATATTCACCTACTAGATGGAAGTTGACTATTTCTACAGGACTATCTAATCTAAAAGCGTACTCTCTCTCATGATATTCATGGAATCTTTCTATTATCTTCTTAACTTCTTCATCATCTATACGGCTTGATGGTAGAGGTACCTTAACTGTATGTTCCTGACCATAGTATCTCATATCAGCATATCTTTGAATTACGACTTCTACTACGCCTAATTCTTCCTTGAATATGTTCACTATCTTTTGCTCAAGATCACTATATATCTCATTTACTCTCCTTGAAGCATTTTCCCTATCTAATCTAATTATCTCTGTAACTACTAGGTCATGCCTAATGTCTGTGGTCAGCATCCCCCATGCACTAAAAACTCCAGGTGGGATGACCGGTACAATTATTTTCTTTATCTCTAGTTCTTCAGATATGAATGGTGCAAACATTGGTCCTGAGCCTCCGTGTGCTATTAACGTAAAATCTCTAGGGTCGTATCCTCTCTGCACAGAGACTACTCTAATAGCATATGCAGCGTTCTCATTTGCAAGCTTGATTACTCCTTCTGAAGCTTCTTCAACTGAGATATTGTAGTGATCTGCAATCTTCTCTTTAATAGTTTTAACCGCAAGATCTTTATAAATCTTCATTGCTCCTCCAAGAAGATACTCCGGATTAATTAATCCATTAACTACGTATGCATCGGTAACAGTCGGCTCTTCTCCACCTTTACCGTAACATGAGGGACCAGGATAAGCTCCAGCAGCTTTAGGTCCTACTCTCAAGTTCCCGATCTCATCAATCCATGCAATACTTGTCCCCCCATTACCGATCTCAAACGTATCAACTACCGGTACTCGGACTGGATACCCAGCAGTGAACCTGGTTCTTTCCACATAATACTCCGT
>Ga0185307_1001724_pt1 | contig 11792 bp, 12 predicted proteins | sample LHCtaG_FD_128010 | JGI IMG/M metagenome (GOLD analysis project Ga0185307, IMG submission 128010) | Hot spring microbial communities from Little Hot Creek, USA to study Microbial Dark Matter (Phase II) - LHC4sed_matched (SPADES... | ecosystem: Environmental > Aquatic > Thermal springs > Hot... | reverse complement strand
AGTAGTTTTAAAGCTTCATTAACGATTTTAAGCTCCACAATTAGGTTAAGATTTCTCTCCATAACTAGCAGTACGAGTTTAACAAGCATACAGTATCTTAAGTGTATTGGCTTATCCTTAAAACTAACCCATTCACCTACCAAGCTTAAAACCTCACTTCCACCTAATCCTGAGGATAACGCATAGTTAATGAGGAGATTAAAGAATTCCCTATTTCTAGTAGCTTCCCATATGATTTCATAGTATTGGGAAATAATGTTTATCCCTACTCTACTTGTAGTATAGGCTTATATGTCTAACTACATTAAACTCGGCTCTGTAAACTTAAGCATGTTTCATCACCTCTATTATTTGTATTGTCTTATTTATGAATTCTTCTGCTTAATTTTTCATTTATCCATGTTTCATTTAGCATTATTATTATTGATTTTAGGAGGTTTTCTTCATGCTTCTCATCACATTTATCTTTAATGCATGGTATGTAGTTATCGAATAGCTTAGCTCCATCCTTAACATACTGAACTATTCTCTCCATCAGGCTCCTAATCTCTAAACTATATAATTCATGCTTAAATTAGAATCCTGCATGGAGCCTTATAGTAAGGAGCGCCATCAGTCAATATAGTTATTTTGAGCCTTAAATAGCTTTAATCCTCTTAATGAACATTATTGATGTTAATATGTTGCAAAATCAAAACATCATGTACACGATCCTCCTTAAATAAGGCAATATATAATACCTTCTCGCTAGAACCTATCTAATCAGTATCATCAACTAGCAAAACCTTAACATCCCTACAACATCCCTACTAGCAAATAGAAGCTTAAAGACCATGATAGGATAGATGTATGACTCCTACATACTATGAAGCTTAGAATATCTGAAGCAGCTCTTGAAGAACGAAATATATAAGCACCATAACAACTAAAATATACGGGGTTCTCTCCCTAACAAACCTAACAATCCTAGACATGGTTTCACATAGGTAAAGGGGAGAACCCCCAGATAAAGCTTAAGTTTACAGAGCCTTAAACTCAACAGTTAAAATCTTTAAGAAATGAAGTATATCCATATCCTTATAGGCTGAACTACTTAAAATATTAACTAAGCCATAACGGGAATGTTTAGAAGCTTACTATTTAAATAGTACTATGTAAAGCTGATATTTGTAGAGCACTATAGACTTCAACTACTTTATACTAATTCTCTCACTATCAAATCATGAATAGTATATCCTTCTTTCTCCACCTCTACCTCCTATCAATCTATATGATTCTTCAGTCTTCATGAGGAAGCTTATTAATTAGTTTAGCTAATCTTCAGCTGCTTCAATTAGGTTATTAGCTTTCCTACATTAACATCTTTAAGCAGGATGTTAAGCTTTCCCTACATCGCCAACTTCCCAATCGATTCCCAGTACTACTTACCAGTTATTTTATACAGCTTAAAGGTAGGCTGCTACATCTTAACTGTAGTCTGTTAATATATAATGAGTTTATTACTCATTAATTCCTCCACTTTAGCTTATAGTCTTATTTAGGGAGCTGATTACAGCTATATTTACAGCCAAAACAGTAGGCTTTGGGATACGGTACAAAATAGCTTTTAACCGGGATATTGCTACTTCATGAAGCTATAAATTATATGTGTTCATAACCATGTTGATGAGTAGCTGATGTATTCTTGTATCCTCTGTTAGTTCGGGGTGGAATGCTGTGCCGATCATGTTTTGTTGTTGAACAGCAACTATTATGTTGCTTAGTTTTGCTATTGCCTTAACTTGAGGCCCAATTTCACGAATAGCTGGAGCCCTGATGAATACTGCCTTAAACTTTTTCTCTCCAATTATCGGTATATCCAATTCTACTTCAAATGATTCTCTCTGCCTTCCGAAGGCGTTTCTCTCAACAACTATGTCCATAACTCCTAATGTTGGCTGTCTAGTCTCCCCTAATACCCTATCATAAACCTTTTTAGCAAGTAAAACAAGCCCTGCACATGTTCCTAGAACAGGCATACCATCATAAATTCTCTGCTTAATTACCTGTAATGTTCGGCTAATAATTGAAAGCCTACCAATTACTGTGCTTTCACCTCCAGGTATGATTAATCCTTGAACAGCATCAACATCCTCAACGGTCTTAACTTGCTGAACAGATCCCTCAATACCCATTTCCTTTAAGGCAAGCTTTGCTGCTGCTATGTGTTCTTCAATTGCTCCTTGAAGCGCTAGAACACCTATTACAGGTTTTTTCAAGCAGTTCCCCTTTCCTGCATTTTCAGCTCTAAGGTTTTAAGGTCGAATCCCATCATTGACTTCTTCTCATCAATCATTTCCTGAGCTTCAGCAACCTTAAATGGATCATCGTAGAATGCTGTAGCTAAAACTATGGCTTGAGCTCTCTCTAATGGGTCTTCGGACTTGAATATACCTGACCCTACGAAAATGCCGTCACATCCCAAACTCATCATTAAGGCTGCATCTGCAGGTGTTGCTATACCTCCAGCTGCGAAGTTTACTACTGGAAGCCTTCCTAAACGACCAGTTTCAGCAACAAGCTCATAGGAGACCTTAAGCTCCCTAGCTATCCTAATTAGCTCCTGCTGGTCTCCGCTTTCATATATTGCCTTTAACCTTCTGATTTCGTTATTAACTATTCTAATATGTCTAACAGCCTCAGCAACGTTTCCAGTTCCAGGCTCCCCCTTAGTCCTAATCATGGATGCCCCCTCCTCTATTCTACGTAATGCTTCACCTAAGTCACGGGCTCCACATACGAATGGCGTTGTGAAATCCCACTTCCAAATATGTCTCTCCTCATCTGCAGGTGTTAAAACCTCAGACTCATCAATCATGTCAACCCCTACAGCCTCCAGGATCCTAGCCTCGTAGGCATGTCCAATACGGCATTTAGCCATAACAGGTATGGTGACGTGATCCATTATCTCCTCAATAGCTTTAAGACTTGCTGTTCTAGCTACTCCTCCAGCCTTCCTAACATCGTAGGGAAGCTTATCTAAAACCATAACTGCAACAGCTCCAGCCTCCTCAGCTATCTGTGCCTGCTCAACACTTGTAACATCCATGATAACACCGTGCTTCTGCATATGGGCGAAGCCCCGTTTAACAAGAACAGTTCCACGCCTTACATCAAAACCTTCAACTCTCCCCATCCTTAACCCCTTAGAATAGGGAACTGTAACTACAAGCGAAATCATATCAACACCAAAATATTCAAGTTACAACTTGAATATAAAGGTTTCTGTTGAAGTGTAGAGCTCTGTAAACTTAAGCTTATTGGGTTCCCCTACTTATGGTGAAATATGTCTAATAGGTTTCTATTAAATAAATTTAATAGGTTTAGTTATTCTTCTCAAAGCCTACTTGAAGATAGTGGTTAACAATAAATCTCAGTAAGCTAATAACCTCCTCTATAGGTTGATAAAACATCCATACCGACTTTATGCATGACCATATTAAATAGTAGGACAGGTTTAAAATTACCATCAATAGGTTGACAGCTCCTTAATAGCTGAACGTGTCTGACAGCTCATAAACCCTTCTTAGATTACTCCTAATTATAGCTTAAAGTTGATGAATAGCTAAATAATAGTTGGATAATCCATTAATAGCTAAAAATATATTAATTCACGGCTAGTCTACGTAGTGAATTCCTAGGGTTCTTAAAGGAGGGTGAGGAGTTCCACTATGCTATAATGGGTCTAATAAGCATGGATGATTTAAGAAATTTCGAAGCTTACAAATCTATCTATATAGTAGGCGGAAGGCTTCATATTCTTAACTCATGCCGATTTAAGAATAGTGTAGTAGAGTTAAGTGTAAACATTGGCTGCAGCATAATGTAAACCAGTATGAAGCTGTTAAACATATCTTTAGAGTTTATCTACTAATAGCTTCTACTCTTAACGTTTAGGGAATAATCATATTACTACATCCTCCTTTTCATAGTCTATTTCTACTCCTAGAGATATTCTTTGGTTGAAGCTTGCCTGTGTTAATGGGTATATCTGTATATTTACTTTATCCCTCCCCCTTATAATTCTTGAAAGCCCAGCTATTACATCTGCTCTTTGAGCATTTGTTAATGAACCGGCGAAAGCACTTTTCTGAATTCTTCTTAACCCCTTCTGTTTTAGGTATTTAGCTACTTTAAGTCTTAAATCATCATCAGTTATATCGTAGATTACAAGTGTTATAAGCTCCATACTACCATCTAGCCTTAAAAGGCTTATACTCCCCCTCCCCCCTAATATGTTTAGCTAGCTTTCTAGCCTGCTCAAGAATTGCTGACTGTAGTGGTGGATTTGTCTCCTTCATATGTTTAACTACAGATCTCCAAATCTCCTTAACGGCTTCCCCATCATCTCTAAGCTTAACTAAGATATCGGTATTCCTCCTAGCTAAAGCTATTAGTGGGCGGTCTACAGCTATGGGTCGAAACTCCTCCATTAAGTCAAATACGAGAACCATCTTTCCGGCACGTGGTTTATGTAGGAATCCAACGTATGGATTTAACCCAGCTATAAACACTGCTCTCCAAACCTCTCTTAGTAGTGCTGAGTAGCCGATATTTAATGCTTTATTGAAGGAGTCTATACCACCTACTGGTGGCTTACGGCTTCTAGGAATTCTACTTTTAAACCCTAAACTGCTTGGAACTATCTCAGCAATATGCCTCCAATAGCGTCTAGCAGCTGTAGCCTCAACCTCCCTTACCCCATCAACATCTCCAGCCTCCCTAACCATCGATTCAAGCCTTATAAGCTCATTAATTGATGATTCAAGACTATAGTTAGGCTTCCCCTGTACACGGAACCTCTTAGCATAATCGCTTAAAACCATTCTTTGATTATGTATTTTACCCTCAACAAATAGTTGAGCTAGCTTAACCCTACCCCTCCTATACGTTTTAACCTGTTTAATCCATGTCTTAAATGGTGGACTATACCTAGCCTGCATAAGCCTAGCTACAGGCTTATCTCCATCCAGAAATACTAAATCTATAAGGAAATTGTTTGCAAGCTTAACAGCAGCTGCAGATATTGATGCTCCATCAATAGTGAAAACTATTGCTTCAAGCTCTACAGGAGCTAAATCCCATAAAACCTCATTCCCACATCTAAGCTGAAACCTTCCATCCTTAACTGCGAGGAAGGAGCCGTACCTATCAACAACAGCAATTCTAGCCATAAGTATTAAAGCTTAAAAGCCTTTAAGTATTTTAGTATTAATGTTCTACATGATTGATGACGTTATAAGATACTCCAGAATATTTAGAAGTATGCCTGTAGATGTTAGTGAGGAGCTTAGAGGATGGAGCTGGAGCAGCCCACCACTAGCTCCACCATACCCAGTAAAGCTAGCAGTTTCAGATATTACAAATGAGTTCTGCGAGTCTGGGAGGTTTATATATTTAAGATATGTTGAGAAGGCTCCTGAACAGCTGCAGCCGAAGCTTGCAAGAGGGAAATTCATACATGACGTTATAGCTGAAGCTTCAAGAATAGCTAAAATGATTATCTACTCCGGGGAAATAGGGGGGTTTAGGGATAGATTTATAGAGTATGGCGGGGAAGCATACAGTAAACTATCACTGGAAAACGTGGTTGAGGGATCTAGAGAAATATTTAACTTGCTATGGAGTTATGCAGCAGATATATTTTCATCAAGCCTAGCTAAGGCGAAGGCAAGATCACCATACTTATCAGTAGACAGCATAGCGGCATTAACAGTACCTGGCATAAGCGAGTATCCTGTAGATGGAACACTAGTAGGATTAACTAAAACAATAAGAATAGATAATTTAATACCTCCATCAATAATTGTAGAATATAAGACGAGAGAGTATCAGCCAATATATGAGGTAGGGCTAGCAGCATACGCATTAGCATATGAAAGCCAATATGAAACACCGGTGAACTACGCAATACTGGTAAATGTGAGAATAGATGAGAAGAGGGGAGATATAAAATACTATGAGAAGCCAGTAGCAATCTCAGATAATCTAAGACAGAAATTCATAGATTTAAGAGATAGCCTAGCAAAAATAGTGGATGACCAGCTAGATCCGGGAAAGCCGGGGCAATGCCATCCAGACTGTCCATACATAAAGATATGTAAAACCGCTTAGTAAACCTACCACAAATTAATACTATCTAGTATTTGCTTGATTTTTTCAAGTAGCTTACTGGCTTGACTTACCGCCTCCCCTGCTTCAAGATCATTAACTTCCTGGGAGCTGTAATCAGCTTTCTTACGTAAATCGTAAAGGTATCTTAATGTTTCAGCTAATTCCCTAAGCCCAATGTTTTCAATTAGGTTAGCAAGCTTATCATCTCTTCTAGGAATCGTAAGCTTCCCCTTTAAAAGTATGAATTCAGAAAACATTCTTAAGCTGAAGTATGCTGCTGAAGCTGCTTTATTATAGCTACCTATCTCTAAGTCCTTAACCGCCTCCCTCATCAATTTTTCAGCTTTACTTAAGCTCAACATCTACACCTTGAAACTTCTCTATTAATTCATCCCCCTCCACAGTTATGAATGGGCTTATCACTACCTCATCCCCATACTCCCTTTCAACCTCCCTCTTCAACCTTAAAACCTTAAAAACATCCTCAACCCTCCTCTCCCTAAGAACTACAAGAACATTACTATCATAAACAAGAGGCTCCTCAACACTAAGCGCCTTAACCCTTAATAGATTTCCCCCAAGCTCAACTAGAAGCCTACCAGTAAACTTATTAACAACATCCATCCATGAAGTACTGCCTTTAGCCTTAGCTATGCCTGCATGCATTAAAAACTTCTCTATTAATTCATCCCCCTCCACAGTTATGAATGGGCTTATCACTACCTCATCCCCATACTCCCTTTCAACCTCCCTCTTCAACCTTAAAACCTTAAAAACATCCTCAACCCTCCTCTCCCTAAGAACTACAAGAACATTACTATCATAAACAAGAGGCTCCTCAACACTAAGCGCTACAATACTTACCAAGTTCCCCTTCAACTCATCAATTAATAGCTTAGCTAACTTACTAACAGCTTCACCCCACCTAGTTGAAAGATTTAGTGAAATAGGAAAGACCATAAGTAAGTTTACACTACATTCAGTTAAGCTTTACTACTTCATAATCTACAAGATGTGGGTTAAGAATGCTTCAAAATTCCAAAAGCAACATCATTAATCTTCTAAAATACTATAGTGTTTGAAGCTAGTAGATTAAGCTACTTACATATTAATTATCTTGATAAATAGGGTGGTTTTCTGATTTACTATGAAGCTTCCAATGTATGTCACTATTAACGATGAAGTCACCTGCAAAGTTCTTAAGCTGATAATTATAAAATATTTGGATGGGGCAGCTTAAGCTCATCTCCTTAGGTGGTTGTAGTATAGCGTGAATAGTTTATTATTAGGTTCCAGCACGTTATTGATCTTCTAAATCTTTGCTTTGTTCATTGAGTTTAATGCTATTGAAGAATACTTTTGTCCTCTACTTAATGATGAATATATAATTCTATTAGCTTCAATCACCGAAAAGACTCTGTTGTTAAGCCCAACTCCTCCAGCTTAAGCCATGATATCAACAATAAATATTCCTCCACACAATAATTTAAAACTATGAATTGCTAGCTGTAAGATTATTTCTGATTGATAAACCATCATAGATAATATTTCGTTACCATCAAAATCTAGCATAAACCCAATAATCCAATTCACTAACCCCAACACATGTTTCATTAAGTACTACAATTCTTCAGGTATTCTAGATGGATTAACATTAATCTTCTCAATAAACTTCCTAACCCACCTCCAAAGCTATTTAGAAACTTATGTCAGATAATGCTCTACCTCCTAAGACTTGAAAGCTGAATGTAGAATGCTAAAAGAATCTTAAGACTAATGAAGCCTTAATCCTCTAAAACACCTAAATCCTTAACTAGAGACTTAATACTCAACATGAAATAACCAGCAATAGAATATGTAAACATTAAGTTGCCAAGTCCAAATATTTATCCGGTAAGTTTTTATTCTTGTGGGTATATAGTTTTAGGGTTTCAGATTGGCTGGGAGAATTGGGGTTTTTAGAAGGGTTAAGAAGCCTAGTAGGATTGGTCGCTTCTCCAGATTGGTGAGGGGTATTGACTGTTAGGGTAAGGGTTAAGCTTAGCCGTGATGGTTTTCAAGTCTTCACAGTTGCTATTGCAAATTCAGGTTATGAATCGGATTCGCCTGAAATCGTATTACCAGTTAAAGCTGCGGAGAGACTTAAACTATATCCGGAGCTACCAGCAGGCTCAAGAGTTGAAGAGTATAGGGGAGTTGGAGGAGTTATTGTGAAGACATTTGTAATTAGAGATTCTGTTAAGATATGTGTAGTAACTGGGGATAGGGAATCCCAAACAGTTAAGGCTACTGCAGTAATAACACCGGGGGAGGATGAAGTAGTTATAAGTGATAAACTAATAGATTCACTAGGATTAGTATTAATAAGATCTGGGGAGGGCTTATGGAGATTTATAGATGATAATGGTGAGATTGTTAGGGAAAGCCTTCCAGCAGAGAAATGGTGAAGCTCAACACTACATATATTAGCGGTCTAAAATACGTTTAAACTGAAGCTGATATTGGTAGGCTACTAATGGATTAGAGCTGTAAACTAAGAAGATATATTTACATTAGGGGAAGCCTGGAGCTTTAGGCTTTATGGAGCTGATGAAAACCCTATAGAGACACATCTTCAAGATGTTAGATGCTTACTGATGAGCTTAACGGCTTAGCTTAAATTTCAAAGTACTATTGAGGTTTATTATCTATGATGCTTACCGTTTAGATATTGTTTGGGCTTTAAGTTTTCTATAGGTTACTAGGAAGGATAGTGCTTTTACAGCTCTGCTTGGTGTTGGATATGTGGCAACTCCATGGGATTCAAGTATTTCCCTCTCTTTAATCCAGTATCCGTAGGGTGCTGGGATGCAGGCTGTAACTGGCTTAATGCTTGCCCAATTCTTCAATACTGATGCTAACTCCAAAACTATGTTTGAGCTTGCAGATGTATAGGTGAAGCATAGGGTTAATGCATGGATAGATTCATCGCTAATAACGGATTCAACAATACTTCTACATTTCTCCAAATCACTCCATGAAGGACCCATATCGATAGGGTTTTCCCTAATGGATAGTGGGGGTAGTAGCTTCAGTATTGTTGAGTATGTTTCCTCTGAGAGCTTAGCTAGGTTTAAGCCGTAGTCGTAGCATGCATCAGCCGCAATTATACCTAGCCCCGCTTGACCGGTTATGATCGCAACATTATTGCCTTTAGGTATTGGACATATGCTTAAAGCCTTCATAGCGTCGAAAAAGTCTTCAACATCCCTAACAGCTAATACACCTACCTGCCTGAAGGCTGCTTCATAAAGCTGATAGTTACCTGCAAGTGAGCCTGTATGTGTTTTTGAGGCTTTATCAGCGATGCTTGACCTACCTGTCTTATAGGCTACAATAGGCTTTATACGTGAAGCCTGTCCAGCAGCCTCCATAAGCCTACGGGCATCATCAACCCCCTCAACATGAATAGCTATTACCCTAGTGTTAGCATCATCCTTAAGATAATCAATAATATCTGCAAAATCCACATTACACCTATTCCCTAAACCAACTATCTTACTAAACCCTAACCCGTAAATAGTTGACATATATGCTACTAGATGGCATACACCACCGCTTTGACCTATAAGACTTATATTACCCTTCTTAAGCTTTGAAAGCTCAGGTGTAAATGATGCGTTAAGACCTACATCAAGATTCACTATTCCGAAAGTGTTTGGACCTATAATCTTAACTCCAGCCCTATCAGCTATGGATCTAATAACCCCCTGGAGGTAGACGCCATCTTTAAGCTCAGCCTCCCTAAAGCCAGCAGTTATAACTACTACACCCTTAACGTTTTTAGATACACATTCCTCCAGAACCTTTGGAACAATGCTTGACGGGACAACAACTAACGCTAAGTCAATATCTACAGGTATACTGGTAATGGATGGATATGATTTTAAACCCATAATAGACCCTAAACTAGGATTTACAGGATATACTTCACCCCTAAATCCACCATTAATCAAGCTAGCTAAACAGTAGTATCCAAGCTTTCTAGGATTATCTGAAGCACCAATAACAGCTACAGCTCTAGGACTAAATATAGAGTTAAATATACTCATCTCAACTCACCCAAAACTGGAATACACTAATATAAATTTGATGTAGCATAATAATCTAAAACATTCATAAACCTAAGGGTTATTAGAGATCTTTCAGACAACACCTAAGCTTTGAACTAGGATCAAACATAGTCTAAAAGTTATCAAAACCTAACATCATAACCCCAACATCCCATCTTTCAAGCATAAAGAAGAAACAACAAAGATTATGGAGTATGCTATTAATGGAAGGGCAAGATGTCTGAACTCTACAGTGATTTTTGTCCATAAATCTGCTTCAAACATAACTCTACCGATACCTCCTGTTGGGAAGATAGGAAGTAATACAACAACAAGATCATTATCATTCCAAACCAGAATGAAGGCATTGAGTATGAAAGAACTGAAAAAGCCAGATAACCCTTTCCATTTATCCATGTTTCATTTAGCATTATTGATTTTAGAAACATTTCAGCATGTTCCTCATCACATTCATCCTTAATACATGGTATGTAGTTATCGAATAGTTAGTTCTATTCTTAACTGTATTACCCTCTCCATTAAATTTCTAATTTCAAAGCTGTATAATCCATGTCTTAAGTTAAGAATCATGCATATAATCTTCCTCAATAGGGCTTGAAGGCAATGTGTAAAACCTTCTCCTCAGAACCTATCCTAATCCTAGAATCATCAACTAGTAAAACCCTAGCATCCCTACGAATACCCCCATCAGGAAATAGAAAGCCTAAAGACCACGATATAATAGATGTATGCCCCTCATATTATAAAGCTTAAATGTTTGAAGCAGCTCTTGAAGAAAATGAAAACATATAAACAATTAATATAAATGGAGTTCTCTCCCTAACAATCCTAGACATAGTCTCACCATAGTTAAGGAGGGAAATCCAGATAAAGCTTAAGTTTACAAGGTGGAAAAGACATATCAACAATTCATAAACTTTTCTTAGCTTAGTATTGAGCTTAATTTGGAATTGATGAATAGCTAAACAATAGTTGATTGGGTATTGCCGCCCAATACGGTATGAGGAGAGTACCTGTAAGAATTCATGAAGTCATAGTTTAGATGCATTATTATTAGCAGTAGATTTTTAAGCTTCCTTTATAAGTAGGGTTATGGCTGATGTTGTTGATGTATCGTTGGAGGATGTTTTAATACCAACTCTAAACGTTATGCGTAAACATGGTTTACTACTAGTTACCATTATGGGAAGCGGTAAGGTAAATGTAATGACTATTGGGTGGGGGCTTATTGGAGTGTTTTGGAGGGAGCCTTACTTCATGATTGCTGTAAGACCTTCAAGATATACGTACAGCTTCATAGAGGATGTAGGGGAATTTACTGTAAATGTCCCTGGAAGAGGGATGGAGCCTGTTGTTGAGGGATGCGGTACATTTTCAGGTAGGGAGATAGATAAGTTTAGTAGATTTAATATTAAGCCTGCTAAGTCACGTATCGTTAAGCCCCCAATCATAGATGAATGCATAATACACTATGAATGCAGTGTTAAATATAAGGATAAGCTGGATAAGAGTCAAATACCTAAATAC
>Ga0185307_1001720_pt1 | contig 11798 bp, 9 predicted proteins | sample LHCtaG_FD_128010 | JGI IMG/M metagenome (GOLD analysis project Ga0185307, IMG submission 128010) | Hot spring microbial communities from Little Hot Creek, USA to study Microbial Dark Matter (Phase II) - LHC4sed_matched (SPADES... | ecosystem: Environmental > Aquatic > Thermal springs > Hot... | reverse complement strand
TATTTAAGGAAATACGTCTATAAGCCTTGGAATATCCAAGTGGATGAAAAGTTTGAGCCTGAAATTTCGATTTTGATCCCTGTTCATAATGAGGAGGTGAATATTGAATCTAAGTTGGAGAACGTTAAGAGTGTTTTGTACCCTAAGGAGAAGATGGAGATTATTGTTGTTGATGATGCTTCGGATGATGGTTCTGTGAGCAAGATTGAGGGGTTTATGGAGAGACATCCTAGTTTAAACATTAAATTGGTGGGGCAGAATCCGAGGGCTGGGAAGTCGGCTGCCTTAAATAGGGCTTTACAGGTATCCACTAAGCCTATTGTGATTGTTTCTGATGCTGATACGAGGTGGCCTCCAGATATTTTGCGGAAGGCAATGCCCTATTTGGCCGATCCCAGTGTGGGAGCCGTCACAGGGAGAAGCGTAAACGTGAATGTTGGGGAGTCTTGGGTGACTAGGGCTGAGGAATCCTATTTGCAGCTTGCCAATTTTGTCAGGCTTGGCGAATCGAAGATTCATTCAACTATTAGATTTGAAGGGGGCTTTTGCGCCTATAGGCGGGATGCTTTCGTCCATTTTGACTGCGAGACTGGTTCTGACGATTCTGGAACGGCTTTGGATGTTGTTTCTAGAGGCCTTAGAACAATATTGGCTCCTGAAGTAGTATTTTATACGAGTTTTCCGACAAGTTTCCTTGCAAGGTTTAAAGTTAAGGTTAGGCGGGCTAATCAGCTGATTGGCTTGTGGGTTAGATGTTTAAAGCTTCTTTTTAAGGGGAGGCTTTCACTTCCGAAAAGGATAGCCGTAGCTGAAATAGCCCTTTTCATTTTTAACCCCATAATCTTCTTAATATTGACGGCTAGTGGTATGGCCATAATAATTACGAGTCCTTTTTCTCCGCTTAGTTTGGCAATTATTTTTTCAGTTTTGGGTTTGCTGGTTTTTGCGAGGCGCATATTTATCGAACTCTTTATCAACAATGTTATTTTGGCGGGTGGCTTGTTGACTTTTCTTTTTGGGCGGCGTTACATTGCTTGGGGAAAGTGAACTGCGAAATTTTGGTGGTTTGGATGAGCTTGGTTGGATTGGTTGAATGTAAAATTCGGAATGTTAATTCGATTAAAAGGGCGATTAAGGAAGCTTTTAGGCTGATTGATTACAAGCTTCCTGAAGCGGAAAAGATTGTTATTAAGCCAAATATGTGTTATTATTGGGATTGGTCTACTGGTCAGACTACGGATCCAGTTTTTGTTGCTGCTTTGATAGGCTTGTTTCGTGAAGAGATCTCTCCAGATGTTAAGATTTCTATTGTGGAGTCTGATGCTTCGGCCATGAAGTGTAAGTACGCATTCAAATATTTAGGGTATGAGAAGCTTGCAAGAGACTGTGATGTGGATTTGGTTAATCTTTCTGCTGTTGAGGCGGAAAAGGCTGTGGTGAAAGTGGCGGATGAGGTTTTTGAGTTTATGGTTCCAAAAATTATTAGGGATTCTGATTTGTGTGTGAATGTTCCTAAGATGAAGTATATGAGTTTCACGAAGATTTCTGCTGCTTTGAAAAATATTTATGGGTGTAATCCCTACCCCAAGAAGTTTGAGTATCACTCTAAACTGGATAAGGTTATTGTTGCGTTAAATAAGGTTATGCCGTTCGATCTTCACGTGTTGGACGGTTTGACTGTTTGTGGTTCTAAAACATTAAGGTTGGGGCTTGTGATGGCGAGCCAAGACCCTGTGGCAATTGATTCGGTGGCTGCAAAAATTATGGGTGTTAACCCAAAATCAGTTGCGCATTTAAGGTTGGCTGAGAAAGAAGGCTTAGGAAAAACATCATTTGTTGTTAAAGGGGTTGATATTGACTGTTTTAGGAGAAGGTTTCCTAGGCGAAGTTTTTCTGAAAAGGTAATAGCATTGGGGTATAGGGTTGCCTGTAAGTTGGGTTTAGATAAACGTCTAGTCTAGCGTTTGTGGTGGAAATGGAAAAGATTAACTTGGGAGTAATTGGCCTTGGATTCATCGGTAAAGTTCACTTAAGGAACTGTTTAAATTTGAAGTCTGTTAGGGTTGTGGCTGCTGCGGACACGTCGAAGAAGGCTTTAAACTATGCTAGGGCTTTTGGGGTTAAACAACTTTTTACCGATTATCATGAACTTTTGAAGCTTAAAGATTTGGATGCGGTGATAATTTCGCTTCCAACACATCTTCATACAGAATCCGCTATAAACGCCATGGAAGAGGGAAAACATGTTTTTCTGGAAAAGCCGCTGGCGCGAAATGTAAAGGAAGGCAGAGAAATCGTTTCGGCTGCTAGGAAAAACGGTGTCGTATTTATGGTGGGTTATCCTTTGAGGTTTGTCCCTGAATTTGTGAATCTGAAGAGTCAGGTGGAAAGTGGTGTTTTAGGCGACATACAGATGGCTTATGGAGTTGATATTGCTGCTGGTCCCTTTTTCCATAGAGCAGAAAGCACCACGCCTCGTCCAGTGCCTGAATGGTGGCTAAACAAAGAATTGACTGGTGGAGGCGCCCTCACTGATTTGGGGTGTCACATGATAAACTTGTTAAGGTGGTATCTTGGAGAAGTTTCGGCTGTCAAAGCCCGTTTAGGCTATCGGTATAATTTCGACTTTGAAGACTATGCAACCTGCATTGTGGATTTTGAATGTGGGGCATCCGCAGTTGTAAATGTTGGATGGTTTTCGCAAAGCGCTGCGATAAGCGTAGAACTTCATGGAACAATGTCACATGCTCGGGCTTATCATTCTCCTTCAAGCAAGGTAGTTACGGCGATAAAGTTAATTTTGGGCAGAACTCCAAAATTCTTCATTCCTTATTTAAAAGAAGTTTCGCATTTCGTTGACCATATACGAAATGATGATGGTGAGAGTCAACTTTCAGGCGAAGACGCGTTAAGAGATTTAGAAGTAATCGCCAAAGCATACAAAAATCAAGTCGATTAAAATGTGATAGATGAAGGAGTAAGGTTGATGGATGTTTTAAAACCAAAGGTTGCCATTGGTGTTTGCGTCCGTAACTGTGCTCTTACTATTCGTGAGGCTATTGAAAGCATTGTCGCCCAGGATTATCCTCATGATCTTTTAGAGGTGATAGTTGTAGATGGATACAGCACTGATAAGACCGTTCAAATCGTAAAAGAGGTTTTATCCGGTTCTGACATTAAAACCCGTATTTTCTTTGAAGATAAGGGCTTGGGTTTTGCGAGGCAGATGGTAGTTGACAACGCAGGAGGTGAATACATCATCTGGGTTGATGGTGATATGATTCTGCCAAAGGACTTTGTAAGAAAACAAGTTGAATTCATGGAGAAAAATCCAAAAGTGGGAATAGCTAAAGGACGTTATGGCTTTTTAAAGGAAGATAGTTTAGTGGCTACTTTAGAAAGCATGGATTTTTTAACAACTTTCAGCCTTGAAAGTAGAACGCTTCCAGACGTTCTAGGGACTTCGGGTTGTATCTATAGGGTTAAGGCGATAAAAGAAGTTGGCGGATTTGACAAAACCATCGCTGGAGTTGGTGAAGATTTAGATATAGAGTATAGGGTTAAGGCTGCAGGTTGGGACCTGCGTATTTCTTCTGCTTACTTTTATGAGAGGCGAAGAAAAACTTGGCATGCTTTATGGCAAGAGTATTTCTGGCACGGAATTGGTGGATTTCACGTCTCGAGGAAAAAAGTGAAAGTGTGGGTACGGTTCCCTTTTAAAATAGTGCTGAGTAAATTTTCTCAAGCAGTTCATGCCTATCAGCTTACACGTATGAAAAAGGCGTTCTTGCTTCCTCTACATTATATCTTTAAAAGAGCCGCGTGGATTAGCGGCTTTTTAACAGAATTTATGCGAGTATTTTACCAAAAAATCAAAATGAAAACCTTGGTGTGTGCGTTCTTTTGAAGCCAAAGGTTACAATAGGGATTTGTGTAAGAAATGGCGCTTCCACCATTAGTGAAGCTATTGAAAGTATTATAGCTCAAGATTATCCTCATGAGCTTATGGAAGTTATATTTGTTGATGATGGAAGTGAAGACGAAACACTTTCTGTCATTAATAGCTACGTTCAAAAAATGGATATGAAAGTGAAAGTTTTTCATCATGAGTGGAAAGGATTAGGCGCTTCCAGAAATGTGGTTGTTAACAATGCTGAGGGAAAATATATAATTTGGGTTGACGGTGACATGATTTTACCACCTAATCATGTACGAGTACAAGTAGAATTTATGGAGCAGAATTCCAAAGTGGGCGTAGCCAAGGCTAAATATGGCATTATGGCAGGAGGAAGCATGGTTGAAGTTTTAGAGAATGCTCCCTTTGTTATTCTTGATTCGATAAATGGGTCGCTCGACTCGAAGCTGCCTGGCACGGGTGGAGCTATTTATCGTGTTGAAGCTATTCGTCAAGCGGGAGGCTTTGATGAAAAGCTTAAGGGAACAGGAGAAGATCAAGATGCGGCATTCAGAATTAAGAACTTAGGATGGCTCATAAAGCGGAGTCCTGCCATTTTTTATGAGAGAAGAAGCAGAACTTGGCGTATGATTTGGAAAAAGTGGATATGGTACGGATTTGGTGATTACGATCTCTACTGTAAAAATAGGAGTATTTTCTCGCTTTTCAAAATGAACCCATTGGCTGGATTTGTAAACGGGCTTCTTCAAGTTGCGCCTGCCTATAAATTAATACGCAAAAAATTCGTTTTTCTTCTCCCCTTTCACATGTCACTTGAAATGACTGCATGGTGCTTAGGGTTTATTAAAAAACAAATAAATCGTTAACAAGCTACTGCTTGGCGTTACGATGTGGTAAAAGTCATGACCTTGGTTGTTACAGTTCCCGCCGTTCCTATGCTTTGAATGCGGAAATAATATCTAGTTCCTGGCGATAAACTTGTTATAGTAATGCTATGTTCCGTAACGTTTGCATAATCTATTATCATTACGCCTGGTGTATAAGTTATGTTCCAGAAATGAAAGCCGCTCTGAACTCTCCATGAAGCATTAAATAAGGGATCAGTGCTGTATTCCAACTTACTTATGGTTGGTAGAGTTGTTAGCCATGTTATCGTCGCCGAGTTCGCGGCTGTATCCACATTCACGTGGGTAATAGCAAAAGTTGTGGGCATATCTAAAACTGCGAGATAATTTGTGATGTCCGGACTGCCGGATAAATATCCGCCAGGACCGCTATATCGCCACAGAATCCACCCGTCCAAACCTCTTTGGCGGACATAATCAATCTGCAGTTTAAATTCTTCCGGCGGTAAGCTTGTTGTTCCATAATCAATTCTTAAAAGCGCAACTAATGGTATGGGCCCCTCTGATTGCCCACCCATCCAGTATTTTATGTTGCTGTTTATGTAACTTTCAAGAGTTTCTCCACTTCTACCGTAAACTGTCTTTGTGTACATCATCGGGGCGACATAGTCTATATAACCTTCAGCTATCCATTTTGCCGTGTCTTGACCAAGCCATTTCCGCCAGTAAATCGCAGAATCACTGAATAGCGTCCAAGCCGCCTCTGAAATTACAAGATTTGGATTAATAGATTTCACCAAATCATGTATGTCTTTTACAAGTTGTGTTACAGGCAAGGTTCTCCATTCAGCATAAATTGTCCAATTAGGTTGACCTGGATAAAACAGAGTCCAATCTGAAACGTGTTCGCCGTAATTCTGGTAATACCACTCGTCAAAAGCTGCCCTACAATATGGACAATAGCATGTATCTTGGGTATTATACCTAATGTAGTCCAGCATTATACCGTCAACATCTGAAAAGTTGCCAAGATAGTTTTTAATCGTTTGAAGGACTAAATCATGTGCTTTAATTGGACAATGCGCATACTCCCAGTGGATGCTACCGTCAGGTTCTATCGCTTCTGTTCCAGAATTTCTCCATTCAAGTATCGTGGATATAACTGAATGGTATTCTATACCATAAGCATGAAATGCATTTATAGCTGCCCGTATTTCACTATTAGGTCTCCAACCATTTCCATTTAGGTCGTTAACAAAAACTGCGTTTATCCCATATCTCGAAAGGGTTTCCGCAATCAATGTCCAATTATGCGGGACACCGTAAATTCCTTCGTGGATAAAAACGCCTCGTATCTCGCTCTTTTGAGTTATTTGCGTCTTTATTGTTAATATATTTCCATAGCTTTGGATGCTTATCACTGTTGTTAAATATGAGAGTGCAAAAGGTATAATCATTAGAATTGATATGATAATCGAGACCACAGCAATACAATGAAACCTCACATTTTTCATTTGTTTCATATCCAATTTAATTAACATATATTGCTTGTAAAATTGCTCGTAAAAACGTTTCCTTAAATGTATACTATCCTTGAACATGCCTATTTTCCTTGTTAGCTGTTTACGCGTACAATATTAAAACAAAACGGTGTAATAAGTCTTACGTATTGCGACTAGCGATGTTATCACATTAATGATTATCCATTTTTGAATCAAATTTCAAAGAGAAGACCAGCATATGATTGATCTTTCCACAATCAAAAGTTACAGTGAAGAGGATTCTCTAAAAATTTCTGTAGTCGTACCCACGTGTAATAGGCCTGAATCTTTGGCAAACTTATTGTTTTCTATTTTGAAGCAAACGAAGTTGCCTGATGAAGTATTAGTTGTTGACGACAGCGATAATACCAAAACTGCTGAACTTGCGAAGGATCTAAACAACATTTTCTTAAGTAAAGGCATAGTGTTGAGGTATTTACGGGGAGATAATAAAAATAGGAGCATAAGTAATGCGCGAAATATCGGCATAGACACCTCAAATGGAGAAATAATTTTTTTCATAGATGACGACGTTATACTTGAAAAGCACTATATAGAGGAAATCTTGAAAGTCTATGATATAAATCCCAAGGCTAAAGGGGTTCAAGGTTTCATAGTGAACATTCCTTTCAATCCATCGAATATTCGTCATCTCATATTTAACTCGATAAACAAAATCTTCTTTTTGAGTCATTACGAAAAAAACAAATGTAGTCGACAAAGAGGATTATGTTACCCATACTCCCCAGAAGGAATAATTGAATGTGAATGGTTACATGGATCCAATATGAGCGTTAGAAAGGAAGTAATAACTAATTTTAGATTTAATGATTACTTTACTTTGAAAGGGCGCTCAATAGGAGAAGACGTAAGATTCTCCTCTAAGATTAACTTCCATTTCCCTCATTCCTTATTTATGAATCCCAAAGCAAAAGTTTGCCACATGCATTTCTCTAGAAAAATAGATAAATACTTGATCTACTCAACTACCGCGTACTTTATATACAGATTTATATCTACCCATGAACCAACTATCAAAAACGTGATTTTGGCTTTCTGGAACCAGTTTGGGCGCCTAATTGTAAACGTAATTTCATTTTTCGTTTCAAAAAATGCAAATGCACTTTTTTGGTTAATAAAATCGTACATATTCGCAATAAAACACCTTAGTGACATTAAAAAAGGCGACTTTCGATTTATTAACGCTTTGCATTAAAATAAAAACAAGATAAACTTCTACCGAGGCTGTATATTTTTGCAGAAAAGACGTACGCCAAAATTAAACGGTTCCATTATCTTATTTCTCATTTTACTCGCTATAGTAAACTTTATGGTATGGGCAAACATACCAGTTGCTCAAACGGTTATTTGCTTTGTTTACCTACTTTTTGTTCCCGGAATTATAATTCTTAAAATTCTGGCGTTAAAGAACTTTGATATATTTGACAAAATTGTTTTTTCAGTAGGCTTAAGCATCGCTTTCTTAATGCTATTGGGTCTCGCAATAAACGAATTGGGAAAAATATTTTCAAATGCTCCGCTTTCGCTTAATATGTTGATTTTCAGTAGCAGTATAACTCTATTGTTATTCATGTTATTCTCGCTTAAAGGTAACATGTCCTACAATTTGGACATGCGTAAACAAAAAACCGAAATCACTGGATATTTGTTACCAATTTTTCTATCTATATGCCTTTTACTCTGCGGTGTTTATGGAATATATCTTGTGAATAACTCAGGGAACAACATCCTCATTTTTATGTTAATACTCGAAATTTCCGTCGTCGCCTCTTTAGTTCTCCTAAAAGAGAAAAGTTTCCTTCCGCAGTGGCACCCAGTTTTATTATGGAGTATTTATGTTTGCACTTTACTTTTTCTGTCAACCGCTGGCTATGTGCTAGTTACTCGGTACATCATATGGTTAGGAGATCAATGGAATGAGTATTATTGTTTTAGATTAACTGGACAGCTTTGGGATCCCACGCTCTATCTTCCAAGCGTTTCCATCACTTCCACATATTCAATGGTAAGTGTAACTATTCTACCTACAATATTCCTAAAAATTACTGGTATGGACTCTTCCATGCTGTTTAAGCTCCTTTTCCCTATAGTGACATCTTTCACTGTTATAGGTGCATACAAATTATACAGAACGCAAACAGATAGTAAAACGGCATTTTTGGCATCCTTCTTTTTAGTAACCATTGGAGCCTTCAAGGGAATAGGGCCATCCAAACAAGAGGTTGCGCAACTTTTTTACACCTTGCTTTTCTTACTTCTCCTAAGAAATGATATTCCAAATTTTAAAAAGATAGTTCTGCTTCTAATTTTTGGTTCTGTTTTGGCGATATCTCACTATAGTTTGTCCTACATCTTCCTGTTTACAATAGTCTCCTCAATTTTAATTTTGACCTTATTAGAGTATCGAAAAGGAGGACAAATTATTAAAGTTAAATCTCTATCCATCTTTTGCTTGTTCTTTTTAACCACAACTTTTTCCTGGTATATATACGTTAACAAGTCAGCGATTTTTATCCACTTCCGTGAAGCTATTGAAAGAGTCGCAAATGATCTTGATCAATTTTTCAATCCCTATAGTAGGGGAACAGCTCTCCAAGGCTTAGGATTTGTTGAAACACCGACAATTTTCCATAAAATTAGTAGTTCTCTATTCATATTAACAGAAATCTTTCTCGTATTTGGTTTTATCAAACTTTTAAGAAATGGAAAAAGCTCAAGCTTCAGCATTGAGTATAAAATTTTTGCAGCTGTTAACATGGGCATTATATCTGTAAACATTCTAATTCCGAGAATAGCAGACACATTTTTGATGGAAAGATTCTACCAAACAACTCTTATTATTCTAGCCCCTTTAGCGGTAATAGGTGGAAAAGCAGTATTGGAATTTATGTTTAAACAACGTTTTAAAAAGGTTTACATTGATGTCATAATTATTTCAATCTTCGTTCTCCTCTTTATATTTCAGTCTGGATTGGTATACGAAATAACTGGCAGTTCGACTTGGTCACTCTCTTTGAGCAAGCATAGGATAACCTATATCGAAATGTATCGAAAGTTTGGTTGTATCGACGATTACTATGCTTATGGCGCTGATTGGCTTTCAAGAAACATACCGTCAATGTTTACACAAGTATACGCCGATGACTATGCTCGTAGAACTGAATTAAGAGGGTATGCTATGATATATGTGGGATATGTGGATTTGTTATCTAACGTAACAGAATTGAAAAATGGTGATTTTGTGTATCTAAACCCATCGAACACTGTGGGTGGAACTGTGGTTGGAGAAAGGTATGTTTGGAATGTAAGCGATCTTGACTATTTATACGACTTAAGTAAGGTATATTCTAATGGAGGAAGTGAAATTTACAAAAAAGGGCCCTAATGTAAATACATCGAGGAATAGTATATGTTTTTGTAATGTAGAAGCTCTGGCTCCTTAATTGGGGTTTTAAGAATGGAAAAGCTGAGAAAATTGGTTGGTCAAGTGATGGCAAATTATTACTTATTTCAACTTAAAAGAGATCAGTGGAAAGATCCAAGAGAACTTAGGAAGATTCAGTTCAAAAAGTTAAAGGCTGTTATCAAACATGCATATAATAATGTGCCACATTATCACAATGCGTTTTCTAAGGTGGGTATTAGGCCCGATGACGTTAAGAATTTTGAAGATTTAAGAAAGCTTCCCTTAGTTTCTAAGTATGACATTCAAAATAATTATAAGAATTTTGTAACGAATGGTGTTGATGCATCAAAGTTGCCTTCACGTGATACTTCAGGTTCAACAGGAATACCATTAAAACTAGTTTCTGATCCATATCCTTCACCTGGGTCAGCTAAATATCCTTTTTTTGAGTGTGGCGTGAAATTACGCGATAACTTTGTAACTATTTGGGGACGGGCTACGTCTATAAAGTGGGGTTCAAAGTTTACCCGGCTATGGGGTGCCATTCGTGAGACCATTGTACCGCTGTATCCTGAAGAAAAACTCATCAATATTTTAAAGCAAATTAAACCGGATGTTCTTTTAACTTTTCCATCAGTATTGCTTTCCTTGTCAAATTACGATCTTTCTGGGATCAATCCCCGGTTAATCTTTACGCAAGGCGAAATGGTTACCCTTCACTGCAGATACATTGTTAAGAAAAAATTTAACGTGGACCTTTTTGAAACGTATGGCTCAGTGGAGTTCGGGGACATGGCTTTTGAATGCCTCGAACATTTCGCTTTACACATTATAACTGATAATGTCTACATAGAATTGTTGGATGAAGATGGTGAACCCGTTTCTCCAGGAGAGCGTGGAGAAATTGTTGTTACAGGACTACACAATTATGCTATGCCTTTGATACGATACAAGATCGGCGATTTAGGAGTTTTGACTGATGAGAAGTGCCCTTGTGGAAGATCCTGGCCCCTTCTAAAGTCTATCGAGGGAAGATCTAACGATCTTGTAGTTTTACCCAGCGGCAGAAAAATTTCTTGGCTATATTTGCAACGTTACATATTTTATGATCCAGAGTTTCAGAAAAACTTGTTTTGCATATCTCAATATCAACTGGTCCAGGAACGTCCAGACCAAATTATTTTCAAATTTGTAAAAGGTTCAAATTTTGATTCAAATCTGCTTTTAAGGATGAAGAACAACATTGAGAATGCTTTTGCAAAACATGGAGAAAAAATTGAAGTAGTATTACAGCTTGTTAAAGAAATTCCGATGGAAAAAACGGGTAAAAGAAGGCTTTTCATTTCAAAATTAAATTAAAGTACGAAAAATAGTTACTGTTTGATTTAGAGGATAAATATGATAAATATCGGTTTAATTGGTTGTGGCAGGGTTTCTGAAATCCATATGAAAGCCTACAGACATATTAGCGAGGCAAATGTAATAGCGGTTTCGGACATAAACCTAGAAAGAGTCAAAGCCTTTGCCCAAAAACACAAAATACCTAAAGCCTATGATGATGCCGTAAAACTTTTTGAATTAAAAGAACTCGACGTAGTAGATATATGTACCCCTATATCAACCCACGCCAAACTGGCATGTGAAGCCGCGAAATACGGACACAACATCTTCTTAGAAAAACCAATGGCCAGAAATAGCAAAGAATGTGACCAAATAATCCATGAAGTTAATAAAAATAAAGTTAAACTCTGCATCTGCCACAATCAACTTTTTCTGCCTACAGTTTTGCAGGTCAAAAAAATAGTAGATTCGGGCAATTTCCCCTTAACTTACTTTAAAGTGTTAGTCAGAGAAAGCGCAGAACTCATCGGAGCGCCAAGCTGGATAATGACGCTGGAACATGGCGGCGCTTTATGGGAAACAGGTGCACACGCCGCCTACTTACAACTTCATTTCCTGAGGGAAGTAGAAAAAGTATGGGCAATAGGCGAAAAAATACAGAATCCACTATACGATCATTTTATAGTAATGCTGACCAACCCAAGCCAGACAATAGGAGTGATAGAGAT
>Ga0185307_1001719_pt1 | contig 11802 bp, 12 predicted proteins | sample LHCtaG_FD_128010 | JGI IMG/M metagenome (GOLD analysis project Ga0185307, IMG submission 128010) | Hot spring microbial communities from Little Hot Creek, USA to study Microbial Dark Matter (Phase II) - LHC4sed_matched (SPADES... | ecosystem: Environmental > Aquatic > Thermal springs > Hot... | reverse complement strand
CAGTAAGGCGAACGAACTCAGCAGCGGAAACCGTCCCCCATAGGGTTACCAGAAGGAAAAAAGCTGCAAATTAAAGAACCTCTCATTGTGCCTCCTTGCGCTGACATGATTCACAAACGCCGAGGCTAGTGGAAGGCCTTAACCAAAAGAAAGCCTCCTCTTCCCCAAAGCCTAAGCGCCTGGCCACCACCGTGGCCCACAGAGTCAGAAATGGTGCCCGATTCAGCGTAATCTGGGCCATCTCACACCCCCGGCCATTCTAATCCGGGGTCTTCAGGGGAGCGAAAAGCGGGAGGGAGGGGGAACCATTTGAAGCCAAAAGTTCCACCTATGCTTTGGTCCGGAAGGCCCCGGGGGTAAAAGGGGAAGGGTCGACGATTGTCAAGGCGACGAACGTTTCCTTTTACGTAGCGAATAGGACAGAATAGCCGGCATGGGTGACAGATGTCCATCATTGTTTGTCTTGACTTTGGTGTCTATAGGTTATATTATATAAAAAGGTAGGCATGGTCCGAAGTGAGCGAATAAACAAAAGTACTCTAGCAGACCAAGTTTATCAGTATCTACGAGAACGCATCGTACGGTTAGACATAAAACTTGGTGAGAGGCTCGATGTGCGAGGACTGTCCGAAAAACTCAGTGTAAGTCAAACCCCTGTTCGCGAAGCTCTTCAAAAATTAGTAGAACAAGGTTTAGTAGTTGCTAAACCATATACAGGTTATTTTGTAGTCGAATTAACGCCAAGGGATATCGAAGAATTGTTTGACTTACGCAAAGCTTTGGAGTTGGTTGCTTTAAAATACATTGTGAAAAACAATAATGTTGAAAATCTCTTGCACAATCTTTTATCCCGCATAAACGAACTTGAAAAAATAAGATCAGATTTTCTTTTGATCGAAAAAATTAGACAGATGGACGAAGATCTACATTTTAACTTTTTAATATGCGGGGCCAATAATAAGTGGTTAACACGTGTTGCTAATGGAGTGTTCGATCTCATCAAAATTACTTCTCGCCTTTCTATTAACCCACAGGCTGCCTTACAGGAGCACCGTGATTTTTTGTTGGCTGTTGCTGAAGGCGATCTGAAGAAAGCCGCTAAAATTTTGGAGAGCCATTTGGAACGAGCTAAAAAAGATTCATTGGAAACTTTGGTTAAGCGATCTAAGGAGAAGATATGAAAACATTCCGTTGGGGAATTGTAGGTTGTGGGAATATTGCTCGTATTCACGCAAAAGCTATTAACGAGTTGGAGGGGGTTAAGCTTGAAGGCTGTGTTAGTCGTTCGTTTGAATCAGCTCAGAAATTCGCTGCAGAGTTTAAAATCCGGTTTTATCAAACTCTAAACGAATTGTTGGACAATGTTGATATAATCTCTGTTTGCACACCAAGTGGTTGTCGTAAAGAAATTGTATTAAAAGCATGCGAGCGAGGAGTGCATGTTCTTACTGAAAAACCTATCGAGATATCCCTTTCCGCTATTGACGAGATGATTGAGGCGGCAGAAAAGCATGGTGTGGTACTTGGCTGCGTTTTTCAAACGCGTTTTGGAAAGGCGGAACAAGAGCTACAAAGACTGTTGAGAACTGGTGAGTTTGGACGCATAGTTTTGGGTGAAGCAGATGTAAGATGGTTTCGCTCTCAAGAGTATTATGATAGCGCTGGTTGGCGAGGCACTTGGAGATACGATGGCGGCGGAGCCCTTATGAACCAAGCTATTCATACTATTGATCTCCTCCAATGGTATTTGGGGCCGGTGGTGCGTGTTTTTGGATGGGCCAGAACGTTAGCTAGAAAGATTGAAGTTGAAGATACCTCTGTAGCTATTTTGGAATTTGCAAATGGAGCTCTGGGTGTGATAAAAGGGTGTACTTCTGTAGCGCCAGGTTTTGCTCGGAGATTGGGTATTTATGGTACAGCAAAAAGCGCGGAACTAGTTGGGGAGAGCCTTATATGTTATGATTCGCAATCTCCCAAAGGTAAAATTTTGGTCATGGGTACGGATGATACTTCCTCGAATCCTATGGCTTTTTCTTATCAAAACCATAAAAAACAAATGGAAGATTTTCTTAATGCAATTCGTACTGGCCGGCGTCCATTAATCGATGGCTATGAAGCCAGAAAAGCAGTAGAGATTGTTCTTGCCATTTATCAAGCAGCGAAAGAAAATCGCGTAGTAGAACTGCCTTTAAAGGAGGCGGTATGATTAATGAAAAGGCAAGTAACCCAATTCCTCCTGATTTTCCAGGCGCGGTAATGTTTGACGAAGCGGAAGTTCAAAGTGTAGTGGAAGTTGTTCGCGCGTGTTCGCCGTTTCGTTATTACGGGCCCAATCTTTTGAACAAAGTCGGTGCTTTTGAAAAGGAATTCGCTAGAATGGTAGGCGTTCCATATTGTCTTGCTGTTTCATCCGGTACTGCAGCACTTATAGTTGCTTTGCGAGCGTTAGGAATAGGGCCAGGTGATGAGGTTATCATTCCAGCACACGCCTTTATTGCTTGTGTAGAGGCAGTGATTTTATGTGGTGCTACGCCCGTATTTGCTGAAATAGATGAGTCACTGACCCTAGACCCAACAGATCTTGAAAATAGAGTTACTTCGAAAACAAAGGTCATTATGCCTATTCATATTGAAGGCGCAGCTTGTGCAATGGACAGGATACTTGCGATTGCACAAGCGCGTGGGGTTGCGGTTCTTGAAGATTGTGCTCAAGCATGTGGCGCTAAATATGGTAATCGCCGGGTAGGAAGCTTAGGACATATTGGAGCTTTTAGTTTTCAAATTAATAAAACAATTACCACTGGGGAAGGAGGAGCTGTTACTACTGCAGATTTTTATCTTTATAAACGTGCAATACGTGCTCATGATCATGGGACAATTCGGGACAGCCATGGACGCTTGGTCCTCACCGATGCTGGTGAAACCTTTGTGAGCGAGAATTATCGTATGAGCGAATTAGCAGGTGCCTTAGGGCTAGCCCAATTGGCTAAATTGGATTTTATTATTGATAGCATGCGTAAGATAAAGAGAACAATTAAAGAAGGCCTAGGGAAATTGCACCATTTTGAATTTCGAAAAATCTGGGATGAAGCGGGAGAAACGGGCAGGAGGCTGATATTAATAGCAGAGACACCCACTTTGGCGAAGGGATTAGCCTTTAAACTTGCTAAGGTGGGATTTGCAGCAGAGGTGCCTTATGGGGGCCGCCCGGTTTATGAACATTGTCAAATTAAGCAGATGCGAATGTGGTATGAGAAAGAGGTGAAGAGAGAGGATGAGATTCGTTGTCCTCGTACTGAAGATTTATTGAGCCGTTCAGTAATGATAGGTTTGAATCCTAAATTTAATTCAGTACATGTAGAACAACTTATACACGCTATTAAAGAGTTTGATTTTAATCCGAAAGGAGGTGATGTCTGCGAAGAATTAACAATTAAAAACACTAAAAACAAAATTTAGGAGGTGGCGCAATGAAAAGGTTTCTCTTTATAGTGAGTGGGTTGCTGGTTTTAGGTGCTTTTGGGTGGGGGACGACAATCCGATTTTGGACGTGCCCTTTCGTTGATCAGCCTGAAAAATTCCTTGCTCCCCTAGTTGAAAAGTTTACTGCTCAAACAGGGATAAATGTAGAAATTTCAGTAGTCTCTTACGCTGAGGCAGTAGTCAAATATCAAGCCGCCATCGCAGCTGGAGAAGCTCCAGATCTCTTGTATCTTACAGAAGGAAGATTCGTCCCTCTAGTTCAGTTCGGCGAGGCTTTGGAGCCCCTGGATAAGTATCTCTCACCTGAGTTGCGCCAGAAATTTGCAAGACCTGAACTTCTGGATATCTTGGCAGGTGCGACAGGCGGGACGTTGTACGTTGTGCCCATCTTCTTTGTGACTTATCTTGGGGCTGTTAACGTAGACATACTTCAAGCTTGCGGGGTGCCACAAGATCTAATAGAAAAAATGACAGATCCTAAACAGGCTTACACATGGGACGATTTATTTTACCTGGCTAGATTAGTTACCAAAGATTTGGACGGCGATGGTAAAGCGGACCAGTGGCTTTATGCATATCCTGGCGGGACAGGGTGGATACATCCGTTTTTGCTGTGGTACTGGTCGGCTGGCGGGAGCCCCACTCTTCTTACAGAAGAAGGCAAACCGGCTTTTGATACTGAAGCCACTCGCTTGGCGTTGTCATTCCTTCGCAGACTTCAGCAGGAAGGTTTTATGCCTCCCGGTGTGGCTTACCTAGAGGCTAGTGACGCTATCTCTCTCTTTACTGCTGGGAAGACGGCCTTTATTAATAATGTTTGGCCTTCGAACGCTCTTAAAATTTGGCCGCAACAGTTCCCGCAATTGAACTACCGTTTAGTATATCCACCAGCCGGCCCTACCGGTGCAAGAACCACTTATTATGGATCAGGCCTTCTAGCCATTGCTCGTCAGAGCAAACATAAAAACGAAGCTTGGGCGTTTATTGAATTCTTGCTGAGTGACGAGGCACAGGCCTATCTAACAGGAAGTTATTACTTCCCAATAACGGGTAAGCTCCCTCCCGAGCTTGCTGCGGATCCCCGAGTGCAGATGTATTATGATGTCCTTCCTTACGCCATTCCCGAGCCAATGCATCCAGCTATGGCACGGTGGAAAGTTATCTACAATTCCGAGGTGCAAGCGGTGCTAATCGGTCGAAAAACTCCTGAGGAAGCCGCTGCAGATATGCAGCGCCGGGCTGAGGAAGCCTTGAAGGAGTGACTATAAAAAGGAGCGGGGCGCTGTTTTTAAAAACAGCGCCCCGCGTTGTTATGCGCAAGTTTTCCAACGCATTTCGGAAATATTATCTTGATCTTACATTAGCCCTCCCAGGGTTATTGCTACTTACTACTTTTTTTGTGGCACCAGCTATAGCAATCTTTATTGTAAGTTTTACCAAATGGCCCATAATCGGGAGACCCACGTTTATAGGTTTACAAAATTATTATCGACTTTTTCGTGATGAATTTTTCATAAATGCTTTAAAAAATACTTTTTATTATACTTCAATTCTTGTACCATCTATCACTATTTTATCATTTATGCTAGCTTTATTACTTCGAAACTTAACACGCGGGAGAGAATTTTTTAAAGCGATTTATATTTTTCCGATGGTCGTCACATTGACAAGCACTGCAGCTATTTGGAAAGGTATGTTGCTTCCATTTGGACCTCTTAATCAAATACTTATTAAATGCGGTTTAAGTCCAATAGAATTTCTCTCTGTAGAATTGGTCATTCCTTCGTTGTGTTTGGTCCTTATTTGGAGAGACATAGGTTATTATGCTTTGTATTTTCTTGCTGGCTTGGAATCGATTTCTCCGGAAATTTTAGAGGCGGCTACTGTAGACGGTGCGGGTCCGCTTCACAGGTTTTGTTATATAATTTTTCCTCTGATGAGACCTATTGTAATCTTAGTGAGTATTTTAACTACTATAGGGTCATTTATGATTTTCACGCTTGTATATGTTATTACAGGAGGAGGACCAGCTTATGCGTCACAGGCACTATTAAATTATATATACGATGTTGGATGGAAAGAATTTCGCATGGGCTACGCTGCGGCGACTGCCGTAGTTTATTTTGCAACCCTTTTCGTTTTAACCATGATTCAAAGGTTGGTGATTAAATATGAGTAGAAGTAAACCCGCTCTATACATTATCGCTTTAATTTGGGCGATCATGGTTGTTTTGCCTTATTTATGGGCTCTTAGAATTTCTCTAATTCCTACTTACACTACTTTTGTCAGTTTTTTTCCCGAAAGCATTTCTGAACTTAGCTTTGTAAACTATCAGTATCTTTTGTTTAAAACACAATTCCCGCGTTGGATGTTAAATAGCGTAGTAGTTTCTATTGGGGCAACTTTATTAAATGTTGTAATTTCTTCTATGTTAGGATATGTTCTTGCGCGTAAAAGACTTCCTAAATCTAATATTATATTTGGTTTAGTTCTGGCTTCATTGATGGTACCACAACACATATTGATAATTGCACTGTATCTTGGCTTAAGTAAAGTCCGGTTGACGAACAACTTGCTTGGTGTAATTCTGCCGCTTTCTGCTAATCCGTTTGGCATATTTCTGATGAGGCAATATATTACGCTGATTCCGAGCGAATATGAAGAAGCTGCTCTGGTAGACGGCTGTAGTAGAATAGGCGCTGTTTTTAGAGTAGTGCTACCCCAAGCCCTTCCAGCTATTGGGGTTTTGACAGTCACGATGTTTATGGAAACATGGAATAATTTCATCGTGCCTTTGGTCATAATTACTAAAGATTCACTGAAAACTGTTACCGTTGGTGTAGCTGACCTTGCCTTTCAAACCCTTAACGTAAACTGGGGAGTTCTAATGGCCGGCTCATTACTTGGTGCAATGCCTACAGTGTTGGTGTTTGTGTTGTTTAATCAATATTTTTTGAGAGGCCTACAACTTCATGGAGGAATGAAATGATTCACTACAGTAACACGTATGTTACGCATAAAAACTTGTCTGTTATTTTGGATGAAATTGATGTTGATATCATGCAAGCCGCTTTAATTGCCAAAGCTGCAGGATTGGAAGCCGTGGAACTCAGAATGGCCTTTGGGAAAAACATTGTAGCGCTTTCTGATTCTCAATTGCTAAAAATAAAACGCTACCTCCAATTAGTAGGTTTGCAAGTTTGTGCCTTAGCTACCCCTTTATTTAAATGTTTTATACCCGGAGAAGAAGGGAAAGGCAAAGTAGGAGATCAATTCGGCTTTCAAGCTCCCGATTATTCTACTCATAGAAATCTTATAGGCCGCATAGTAGAAATAGCAGATGTTTTTGATATTAATAGAATAAGATGTTTTAGTTTTTGGGCTGCAGGCTCTTTAAGCGAGAATAAATTTCAACAGATCGCAGAGCTTTTGTCTCCGGCGGTTGACGTGGTGAGTAAAGCAGAAAAGATTCTGATTTTGGAAAATGAGAATGACTGCTATATTAAAACTGCGCAGGATGCAGCTGAACTCCTTCGTTTGCTAAACAATCCTTCAGTAAGACTGCTTTGGGATCCGGGAAATGGTAAACTTGCCGGAGAAGAGGAAGAACAGGCGCTGAGTAGTGCAAAAACATGGGTAGAACATGTTCATATAAAAGATTTTATTTTTTCTAAAGGAAAAGTTATTTTTGTTATTCCAGGTAAAGGTATTGTTCGTTATAAAACTATACTTACCGGCCTTCAACAAGCAGGTTATCATAAATTTTTTTCCTTGGAACCTTGTTTGGGCGAGTTAGATAGAGACACGTTTATTCAAGTGGTACAAAACTTTCTTCAATTAGCATGTGATCCAAAGGAGGTAGCACATGATTAAAGCTGCATTTCAAAAAGTCAATATTACCCCTCCTATTGGAACCCCGCTTGGAGGTTATGCTGCCCGGAAATCCGTTTCACAAGGAGTACACGATGATCTCTACGCTGTCGCAATGGTGTTGCAAAGTGGAAGCGATGTTTTGGCTGTAGTAACAGCTGATTTAATAGGTTTTCCCCGTGATGTAGTGGAAAAGATTAGGGAAAATGTGCAAAGATACGCAGATATCCCACCTACTCACGTTCTTATAGCCGCTAGCCATACGCACTCTGGCCCTGATTTGCTATTCGGCTATCAAGGGTTCGCAAGTCGAGCTTATGTGGAAGTAATGATAGAGACCATCGTTGGTGCTGTCTACGCTAGTCGAAAAAAACTTCACCCCGTTGACATCGGGGTAGGGCAAGGGTGGCTTGAAGGGCTTGGAGTAAATAGAAGAACCTCTACGGGCATACCAATTGATCCCAGCGTAGGCGTATTACGGATTGATTGTAACAAAAAGCCCGAAGGAATATTGATCAACTATACTTGTCATCCCGTAGTTCTTGGTCCCGACAACCTCCTTATTACAGCTGATTATCCCGGCTATGCTCTACGCGTTATAGAACGGGTATTTGAAGGGAAAGTTATACCCATGTTTACAAACGGAGCAGCTGGCGATATCAATGTGGGTCATTCAGCTGAGCTTAGCGCGATTGGAGAAACAATACCTGGTCGAACTTTTGAACGCGCGGAAAACTTAGGCATGATGTTAGCTGGTGAGGTTTTGAGAACCTTGAGCAAGATTGAACCTAACCCGGGCGTTTCAATTTCTGCGAACGCTAAAGAAGTTACTTTACCATTTAAATCTTTACCTTCCTTAGAAGAAGTAGAAAGGCTTGCCAAGCATAGAGAAAAAACTTTGAACGAATTGATACAAAAGGGCGCGCCAGCGGAAATCATAGCAAAAGCAAAGATAGAAAAATTATATGCTGAAATTTTATTGCAACAAGTTAATGAAAGACGGCAAAAGTCAAAGGAATTAAACCCTATAGAGCTTCAAGCTATAAAAATTGGAAGCTGTGCGTTGATAACATTCCCAGGAGAACTGTTTGTAGAAATTGGCTTAAAAATAAAAGAAAAATCGCCTTTTCAACACACGTATATTGTAGGATATGCTAATGGATATGTAGGATATCTTCCCACCAAACAAGCTTTTGAGGAAGGGGGATACGAAACGATTGCATCACATTTCGCACCTGAAAGCGAGGAAATTGTAATAGAAGAATCTTTAGCTTTGTTACGTTCGCTCGCCTAAAACCCGGATTTGAAAAAGGAGGGACGATGTATTCAGTTCCTAAAGCAGCTGCGGAATTGCAAAAGGGAAACGCCAAGGTGTTAGTTTATGAAAATCGGCTGGCAATGGGACAAGCAGCAGCAAGATTTTTGTTAAATCTTATTCAAAAAATGCTTCTTAAGGAGAAAAGCATTAATATGGCATTCGCTGCGGCGCCATCCCAAAATGAATTTTTGGATGCACTTGTCAGTCTTCCTGGAATTGAGTGGAACCGCATTCGTGCCTTCCATCTTGACGAGTATCTTGGTCTTCCTTTTGAAGCTCCCCAACGCTTTTCCCGGTACCTTGACGAGAAGATTTTTAGTCGAGTGCAATTTATGGAAGTACATTACGTTGACTCCGGAAGTAAAAGGACCCCTGAAGAGATATGTGCACACTATCGCAGCCTTTTAGACACCTACCCATTGCACATCGCCTGCATTGGAATAGGCGAAAATGGTCATATCGCATTTAACGATCCTCCAGTGGCTGATTTTCAAGATCCTTGCAAAGTGAAGGTGGTGCGCCTGGACGAGACCTGTCGGCGCCAACAAGTACACGACGGTTGCTTCGCGACTTTGGAAGAAGTTCCTACACATGCTATTACGCTTACAATTCCTGCCATTATGAAGGCTGAAGCGATCGTGTGTGTAGTACCAGGCAAACGGAAAGCTGCAGCAGTTAAGAAGGCTTTGGAAGGCCCAATAACTACAGAATGTCCGGCAAGCATTTTGCGGAAACATCCAAATGTCACAATCTTTCTTGACCTTGAAAGTGCGTCTTTAATTCTTACAGGGAGGTGATCGCTTAAAATGTCCAAATATACAAGCGTTTATAAAGATGTAGTAGTGGGACTTTTCGAAGCAATCGAAAAAACAGAACAAAAAGCTATAGATCAAGCTGCTGATTTAATGGCGCAGGCAATCGAACGCGACCAATTAATACACGTAATCGGTCCTGGTGGGCACTCTAATATAGGTGCGTACGAGATGTTTTATCGAGCAGGAGGGTTAGTCCCCATCAATGCAATTCTTGATCCCGGAACCTTGCTTAGTATGGGGGCAAGGCGCTCCACTATAATTGAACGCACCCCGGGGTATGGGCGGGCTGTTCTGGAAGCCTTCGATGTGAATGATGGAGTTTTAATCATCGTGAACGCATATGGAATAAATGCAATGTGCATAGATGTAGCCCTCGAAGCTCGCCAGCGAGGCATCCCTACAATCGGAGTAACTAGTCGAGCTTTTGCTGAAAAAGTTCCTCTAGATCACCCGGCCCGGCACCCCTCTAAAAAGAACCTTTTTGAAGTTGTGGATGTACATGTTGACTGCCACATGCCTTTTGGAGACGCTGTAGTTTCAATCGAAGGGCTTCAGCAAAAGGTTGCACCTGTGTCTACGTTAGTAAATTGCTTCACTTTGAACCTCCTTGTGATAAGAACAGTCGAAAAGCTTCTTGAAAAAGGCATCACACCTCCTATTTGGACCAGTGCTAACATTCCAGGTGGCGACGAGGCCAACAAAGAGTACATCAAACGATATAAGGGTCGCATTCGCTTGCTGTGATAGCTTTACTTAAGGAGGAGGGATGAGTTTTTGCCTCATAGGTGGTACAGTCCTGACCCCCTTGCGGGTTATCCATCCAGGTGTTGTAGTTATAAAAGGAGACCACATTGTTGCCGTAAGCGATATCAAAAACTTTAGGATTGAAGCAGAATCCCGAGAGATAGATGTAAGCGGACTGTATGTAGCGCCCGGTTTTATTGATATTCATGTTCATGGTGGAGGGGGCCATGACGTTATGGAAGGATCCGTGGAGGCTTTGGCAGCCATTGCCCAAACACATGCTCAAGGGGGCACCACGAATTGGTTAGCAACAACGCTTACGGCTCCAATGGACCAGATTGAAAAGGCCCTTCAAGCCATTGAAAAGGCGATGGAAATCCCTCCTGTTGGGGCAAAACTGCTTGGTGCTCATCTTGAGGGACCATACTTCCACCCTGAACAAGCGGGTGCTCAAAACCCTATGTATTTGAAACCTCCCGAGTCGGGCGAATATAAAGGCCTGTTAGATAAATTTTCTTGTATAAAACGGGTTTCCGCTGCTCCAGAACTCCCAGGAGCGTTGGAGCTCGGGCAGGAATTACGTCGACGAGGGATCTTGGCTGCTATTGGACACAGTAACGCCACTTATCAGCAAGTTCTAAAAGCAATCGAAGCGGGGTTTTCACATGTGACCCATATTTATTCCGGAATGTCTAGCGTGCGGCGAGTTCAAGCATACCGTTTTGCAGGAGTATTAGAAGCAGCGCTTTTGCTTGATCAATTGACTACTGAAATGATTGCGGACGGACATCATCTTCCGCCCAGCTTGATGTCGTTGGTTATAAAGGCAAAAGGAACGGAACGAGTGTGCGTGGTAACCGACGCTATAGCAGCAGCTGGATTGGGACCAGGCCGATACCAACTTGGGGGTTTAGAGGTAGTGGTAGAAGATAAAGTACCCGAGGAATACGAAATACAGTTTGGCAAAGGGAATTTTGTGGCCAAACTAATGGATCGGAGTGCATTTGCCGGTAGTGTAGCCTTGATGAATATGCTGGTGCGGAATCTGGTCAATTTTGTTGGACTCCCTATTATCGAAGCAGTAAAGATGGCAACCCTAATTCCGGCGCGCATTCTGGGCATCTCGCATGAACGGGGACTGCTTGCACCAGGAATGAAGGCAGATATTGTTGTATTTGATGAAAATTTTAATGTTCACATGACGATTGTAGAAGGAAGGATAGTTTTCAAAGGCGCTAAAGCTGGAAGGCTTTGCTGAAGTTAAAGATAGGCAGACTTGCTGCTCAACAAAAGAGGTCCTCTCTTTAGAGATCACCCGGAAGGGGAAGAAAACCAGGGGGGGTGAGTCGCGAGGGCCAAGGAAAGGCCCCTAAGGCCCCCTTCGCGCAAGAGCAAAAGAAGCCCTTTAAGGAGAAGGCCTTGGTTTACTTCACAAGACCCAAGAGACGCGCCGAAAGCTAGAGAAGGGGAGTACCTGCCGGCGCCATCAAGGACAGCGTATCGAGAACACCAGCTCTGGATCACGAATAAACCTGAAGCATTGTGTCTAAAAAGTGAACACTTTTAGGACC
>Ga0185307_1001718_pt1 | contig 11804 bp, 13 predicted proteins | sample LHCtaG_FD_128010 | JGI IMG/M metagenome (GOLD analysis project Ga0185307, IMG submission 128010) | Hot spring microbial communities from Little Hot Creek, USA to study Microbial Dark Matter (Phase II) - LHC4sed_matched (SPADES... | ecosystem: Environmental > Aquatic > Thermal springs > Hot... | reverse complement strand
TATCTTTCCTCGCTGCGCTCGTCCTTCCGCTTCAAGCGAATGGTCAAACTTCAAAACCCGAAGTCCCATCCCAAAAGCGGAAGGCTGCAAAGCAGTCGGCGCAGACCCAAATTTTCGCCTTCAAGCCAATTTCTTTGCTTGCCCCGTTGGTCGTCCTTTTTATTTTTGCCATCATAGCAGGTTGGTGGCTTTGGAGAAACATCCTCCTTTACGGTGACCCGTTGGCAGTGAAAGCCTTTTTGGAAGGCTTCAAAGACTCGCCCAAGCCCAGCGATTTCCTTGAACCCAGCGGTCGTTATGCCCGTTATGGGACGCTCTCGCTAACAACTTACATCATGTGGGTCGCCCAAATTACGCTGTTCACTTGGCTCGGAATTTACGGCGAACCAAACGAGGCAGTGAAAGGTTTAGCGCGGCTGTTTGAAGGGGCTGAACCAGATTGGGGTTGGGTTCTCATTGCAACGCTTATCGGCATCGCTGCCGCCGCAGCCATCGGTGTAGGTTGCGTGGTCTCGTGCCGTTCGTGCATCAAAGCGTTAAGGGAGCGACAGTTTAGCATCGCTTTCGCTCACGCTTTACCTTTTCTCGTCCTATTGCTTGTCTTCCTTGAGTTCGTTCAATTCAACCGCCACTTCTTTCAGGCTCAAGCCCGATACTTCTACCCTGCCCACACACCAATGGCTTATCTGTTTGCAATTGGGCTTTTCCAATTTGTCCCACGAAGGTGGGCATGGCACGCCTCAATTGGCTGCATTGTTGCCTTGACTTTCCTTGCTGCCCTCGTTTGGTGGAAGTGGGCAGGTTTATGAGCGGAAACGAAAAGCCTCAAGTTTTCTCTACTGTCTTCAGGCTGCTAACGCTCGTTCCATAAACTTGGTTACTTCTAAGAGTTACGCAGTTGCCCGTGAACCCCTTTCCATGACATACCACATCAATGGCGGTTTTGTAGAGGGAGCGACAAAGGTGACCCCCGAATGTGGTGATTTTGACTACATTCCCTTTCATCGTCTCCCAGAAGGTCTTCACCTGCAGGGAAGCAGCAAGATGCAAGCCAGATTAGAAGTCCCAAAGAATCACGAGACCATCATCACCAGCACTTGCTACCTTCTTGCCATCAGGTGAGAATGCTACTGCATTCACATTGCCGTGGTGCTCCTTAAGAACCATTCGCACATTTCCCGATGTGATGTCCCACAGTATAACCGTATCATCCAAAGCTGCCACTGGCTAAGACTTTGCCGTCGGGTGAGAACGCTACCGATGTGACAAAGTCCTTGTATTTGAACCTTTGGACTTCCTTCCATGTCTGAATATCCCATAGTATCACAATCCCATCCCAACTGCCACTCGCTAAGGTCTTTCCATCCGGTGAGAACGAAACGGTAGTCACAAGGTCCTTATGTGCTTCCAAGTATGTCTTAAACTTACCTGTTTGGACATCAAAGATCCTGACGGTTTTGTCACGGCAAGCGATTGCTAAAGTCTTCCCATCGGGTGAGAAAGCCACTGACATGAACCAACTCGGCCTATCTTCCATCAGCTTTCGCTTCCCTGTCTGCGTATCCCAAAGGAAGAGTCTTCCAAACAGATGCTCCCTCTACATAATTAGCAGCCTTTCTGCCCCAACGCTTGCCAGAACGCTCCCGTCTGGCGAGAATGCTACCGATGTAACCCAATGGTTATGTCCAGTTAGTCTATTCTTCAATTTACCAGTCTGAGCATCCCAGAGTATCACCGTAGCATCGTCCGCGCCGCTGGCTATGCACTTACCATCCGGAGAGTAGCCAACAGTCCTCACTGCACCCTTGTGTCCTATCAGCCGCATCTTCTCCTCACCTGTTTGAACATTCCAAACGATGATGGTTTTATCAGCGCTACCGCTAACCAGCGAGAGGGAGTTGGGTGAAAATGATAGCGATGTAACTTTGCCTTTGTGACCTTCCAACTTGAGAGGGTTGTCTAACTTCTTATCTTGAAGTGTCGCCGAGCTGGTATAATAGGGTGCTTGCAATACACAGTAGGTTACCATCAAGGTTAGTGGCAGTAAGAAGCCTCTTTGCATTCCTTTGGCTGAGTCAATCCCAAAGCATGTTGGGCTTTTGGGGCTGTATTGTAACATCAGACTTTGGTCACCTCCTTACCTTCAACTATAGGAATTACGCAGTCAACTGTGAATCCCTTTTCACAACTTGATGATAACGCAAAGACAGAAGCCCGTTAAGAGAAAGCACTGGAAATGAACCCAACCAAATGCGATGACTTTGACTACATCAACTTTCTCATCGCTGCTCGGAAAGTCTTCACTTGCATAGAAGCACCAAGATGCCAACCCAAAGGAAAGAACGCTCCTGCCCATGATACTTTCACCCGCTTGCTTTCCAGACAGCCCCCGTTTATGTCCTCTACCCATGCGTAAGTCCTATCGGATTTAAAGGCGCGCCATGAAAGCCAGATGCTCAAAAAGTAAGTAACATGCTGACAACGCTCAAAGCCAAATTGACTAATTCTCATCTACCCATAGCCTTCACCTCGGTTTTCTCAAATCCTTCAACACCACCATCGCTGCGTTGTGACCTGCTGTGCCGATAATTCCGCCGCCGGGGTGAGTTCCTGCACCGCAAAGATACAGACCGCGCAAAGGTGTTCGGTATTGAGCCCAACCTGCCACAGGTCGGAAAAAGAAGATTTGGTCGGGGGTCATGTCGCCGTGGAAGATGTTGCCCCCAGTGAGAGCAAATTCAGCCTCAAAATCTTGCGGCGACATCGCTTGCAAATGCACCACGCGAGAGGAGAAGCCCGGTGCGAATTCGTCTATGACTGCTAAAATTCGCTTGACAAATTCGTCCTTCCATCGCTTCCAACCCCCGACAGGTTCATAGGGTGCATATTGGACGAAAAGCGAGACAATGTGTTTGCCGTCGGGCGACAAAGTCTCATCCAAAACCGTCGGGATGCACATCTCCACCATCGGTCGCTCCGAGGGTTCATTGCGGGCGTAATCGGAATAAGCGCCCTCCATGAACTCCAGAGATGGGCAAAGGTGGATAGTCCCGCGCAAATGGGCTCGCCCATCTCTTGACTTTATGCAGCGAAACTCAGGCAGTCCATCAACGACGAGATTGACCTTGAAAGAGGAGGCACTCATTTTGATGCGTTGGACTTTGCGAACAAATTCCTCAGGCAAAACATTGGCAGGAAGTAACCGCAGGAAAGTTCGCTTTGGGTCGGCATCGGAAAGGACGACGCGACTTTCAATTTCCGTGCCGTTAGCTAAAACGACACCTGCAACAGCATCGTTGCAGACGAGGATTTGCTTCACTTCAGCGTCTGTCAAAATCGTTGCCCCGTTTTGCCGAGCGACATTGGCGATTGCTTCGCTCAACGCTCCCATCCCGCCGCGAACATATCCCCAAACGCCTCTTTTGCCAGTGATGCTTCCCATGACATGGTGAAAGAGCACGAGCGCTGTTGTCGGCGCAGTTGGCGGCAATGCTGTTCCGATAACCCCGTCCGTCGCTAAAGTGACTTTCAAAGGCTCGCTTTCAAACCACTCGCTGAGCACATCCCATGCGCTTGCAGTCAGCAATTGTGAGAACAAAAGCCGTTCCGAGGTTGGCAATCGCAGGAAACTTGTCAGCAAGCGACAGTAAGCAGGTAAATCCGAGGGCGAGAATTCGGGGAAGCGAGGGGGAATTTGAACGAGAAGCGGTTCAAAGAAAGCCGACAACCTGTCCATCGCCGCTTCGTAACGGGCAAAGGCTTCAGCGTCTTTTCGGGAGAACTTAGCGATTTGCTCGGCGTTGAATTTTTCGTCGCTTCCGAGAAGTAGGTAACGGTCGTCGGGCAGAGGCGTGAAAGATGAGGGGTCGCGTTTCAAAATTTCAAAGCCATGACGGTGCAACTGCAAATCGTTGACAATCTTGGGATGGAGCAAACCGCAAACATAAGCCGCTACTGAAACCTTGTATCCGCCCCAGAGGTTCTCGGTCACGCAACAACCGCCAATGACCGAGCGCCGCTCCAGAACGCAAACTTTCAAACCTGCCTTTGCCAGATGTGCTGCCGCCACCAACCCATTGTGCCCTGCGCCGATCACAACAGCGTCAAACCTTTGTGCCATTTTTGCCTCACCTTTCCTGACTTGAAATTGCATCCCCAAAGACAAGTTTCAGCGATTTAGACCTACGCGGTTGACATCATTTTAGGGCGTAGCGCTGCCATTGCAATCGGTGAAGGTTCGGAACGCTGAGCCCTAAATGCGCCTACCCTACAAGCAGTGAACTCCGTTTTCATCAATGATGCCAGTCACGAGCGACCATTCGGTCAAGTCGTAAAGGGTTCGGTCTTGAGCGATTGGCAAACAGGAGATAGGTGGCGCATCTCCCTTCATCCGCCCATCCCAACCCAAAGGCAATCGCTTCTCCGAAGTTCCGACGCTCCAAACTGGCACGCCTGCTTGCTTTGCGACGATAGCCAGATGTTTTGTCCCAACCTTATGCACCAACCCGTCTTTGCACCAAGCGTCAGCGCCAACGAGAAAAACTTTGCACTGCATCAGCCAAGAAAAGGCTTGAAGATCAGCAACGAGAATAACTGGCACTTTGGATTTTGCCAACAACTTTGCCAAAGCAACACCTTCGCTGCCCGGCAGGGAGACGGTGCAAACGATTTCTAACCTTTTGCCTTTTTGGTGGGCTTGGACAAAAGCGCGGGAAACGAGGGAACTGAAGGAGTGGGTGAGAACCCTGCCCTCCGGAAGCCACTCAGCAGCCTGAGAAATTGCTGCTTCGGTGTGGGTTTCCAGATCGGCGAGAAATTGTTTGAGTGACGGCAAGAGTTTTTGAGGTTGTTGGGTGAACTCGCGAGTCAGTTGAGCCAAATGCCAAAGCGATGCCATCGCAGGATGAGCATCTACAATCTTTTGAGCCGCTTCAACTAACTTCGCTGGCTTCATCCCCTGACGAGCCATTTGAGCCAGCAACTTCACTGCCCTTCGGGTCAAAACCACAGCCCCGCTTTTCCGGTCGGAACAAATTTTTGTCAACTCTATCTGCCAATCCATCGCACTCACCCCAGCAAATTTTTAGTCGCAAAGGTTGCTTGAAAAGTTGACGCAATCTTTGGGATGCGACTGCACTGGAAACGGGGTGTGGAAAGCAGCGGTGTGGCAAAGTTATAATTGGCATCGTGGAAAGCAAAGGGAATTCGCAAGCGAGAGCGACATCTCTTGAAGGCGCATTTATCCCTTCCTGCGGAGAGGTGAAGAGAGGTGTCGGATCTCATCGTTAACATTGGCTGTGAGATTCATGTGGAACTGTCCACTCTGCGTTCCAAACTGTTTTGTTCTTGCCCTATCACTTACGGAGCGCCGCCGAACACAGTGACTTGCCCCGTTTGCTTGGGTTTTCCGGGCGTGTTGCCTGTCGTGAACGAGAAAGCCGTTGAGGCAGTCCTAAAAGTCGCACTGGCTCTCAACTGCAAGATAAACAGGGTCGCCCAGTTTGACCGCAAAAACTACTACTACCCAGACTTACCGAAGGGGTATCAAATCAGTCAAAAGTATTTGCCCATCGGCTATGACGGTTGGTTGGAGATTGATGTGAATGGGTGGACGAAAAAAGTTCGCATCGCTGATGTCCACCTTGAAGAGGATACGGCTAAGTCCATTCACGGAGAAGAAGCGGGAGACCCAACTGCAAGCCTCATTGACTTCAACCGAAGCGGAGTTCCCTTGTGCGAAATTGTCACCTACCCGGACATGAATTCCCTTGAGGAACTTGAAGCCTTCATGGTTTCACTGCGGCAATTGCTGCTTTACTTGGGCGTTTCCGAGTGCCGAATGGAAAGGGGACAGTTGAGGTTTGAGGCGTCCGTCTCCTTGCGACCGAAGGGGAGTGAACAGTTGGGCACGAGGGTTGAAATCAAAAACCTGAACAGTTTCCGAGCAGTGCTGGGGGCAGTTGAAGTGGAGATCAAAAGGCAAACGGAAATTCTCAAAAGCGGTGGCAAAGTCCAACAACAAACGATGCTGTGGAACGAAGCATTGAAAATCACCGAACCGATGAGGACGAAGGAAACCGCTCACGATTATCGCTACTTCCCTGAGCCTGATTTAGTTCCCATCGTTGTTAGCGAGGAATGGCTCAACCGGTTGAAGTCGGAGATGCCAGAGTTGCCGAGGCAAAGGTTTAGTCGGTTCATGCGGGAGTACGAACTGAGCGAACATGAAGCACGGTTGCTGACAGCAACGCCAGTAGTAGCGGATTATTTTGAAACTGCGACAAAAATTTGCGGTGACCCGAAAGCCATTGCAAACTGGATGCTTAGCGACTTGCAAGGGTTACTTAACGATGCAGGGAAGAGTTGGGAGGAGTGTCCTGTCCGACCAGAACATTTGGGCGAAATGGTCACATTGATGAAGAACGGCACAATCAGCGTTCGCATCGCCAAAGAAGTTCTAAAAGAGATGTTCGCAACTGGAAAGTCCGCTCGCCAAATTGTGGAAGAACGAGGATTAGTGCAAATTACCGACGAAGAAGCATTGAAGCAAATTGTGGAGGAAGTAATCGCTGCTAACCCGAAAGCGGTGCAAGAGTTTTTATCGGGCAATGAAAAAGTTTTGGGATTTTTCGTCGGGCAAGTCATGAAAGCGACGAAGGGCAAAGCCAACCCGCAGTTGGCAAACAGGCTGGTTCGTGAAGTGCTTGAGCAAGCGAAAGTCGTTTCAACTTGAGGGAGGGGAGAAAGATGACTTGGCTTGATGGGCTTTGCATCATTCTCATTTTATTGATTGCTTCGGTCGCCAGTTGGCAAGGGACAGTCCGAACTACTGTAGCAATGGTGGGAGGTTATATTAGTGGCAAGTTGAGTTCGTTTTTTGCTGAAAGGTTGGCAACATCTGTGCAATGGTTTGCATCTGTTGACGCAAATAAAGCCGTCTTGTTCTTCATGGCTTTCCTCGTGTTGGGGGCAATAACTATCGCTGCTGCATATTTTATTGACCAAGCCCTTCAATTGTCGCTGGAGGAAATTGACCATTTGATTGCTTTCCCTTTGGGACTCATCGTTGGCATCATACTCACGCATTGGCTCGTTCAAATGCTTGTTTGGGTTTACGGTGGGAAGCCAAGTTTTGCCACTTTTATTGGTAACTCCCCCGTCGCAAAAGAGATGTTAACTTTTCAAGCGACGAAGGGTGCTATTGCTGCTTTGTTCCAGTGGAAGGAGAGCCCTTAAGTTTCTTGCTCTCCTGATTTCTTTCGGCGTCGCTTTTTCCTGCTCGGCGGTTCAGAGGAAGACACACCCAAAATCCTTCTCAAGTTCCCTATCGCTTGACGGTAAAGGTAACTGACATAAGTCACCGAGACGCCCAGCAAGCGGGCAATTTCCGTCATCGTCAAGTCTTCCCAAAATAGCCACTCTATGACCTTTCGGTGGAGTTCTGGCAGTTGCTCAACAGCGCGTCGGACCAGGTATCGCTGCTCGATGTTAACCTGTTCGTCTTCAACCACAAGCCGTTCCAAATCGGTAACGCCCTCTTCTTCCTCTTCGGGGGTTTCGTCAAGGGGAGTGACTTTGAAAAGTTGTTCGGTCTCAAGGACGCGGCGAACAACTTCGAGTTTTAAACCTGTCCCTTGAACGAGTTCTTCAAAAGTTGGCTCTCGTTTGAGGGTTTGCCTCAATTTGTTGCGGGCCCGCTCAATTTTTATGCGAGCCTCCTGAAGCCAAGCAGGCTCAGAGATGAGTTTGCCTTGGTCGCGAAGGTAGTGGCTTATCTCGCCGCGAATTTGATACCAAGCGTAAGTCGTGAATTCAACACCTCGGTCAGGGTCGTAGCCCTCTATCGCCTTTATCAGTCCGATGAGAGCGTATTGCGTCAAGTCCTCTAAAGGTTCTCCTGAATCGGCAAACTGGCGGGCAATATACTCCGCCAGCGGACGGTATTCATTGATTAGTTCCTCTCTCAACCGCTCGTCCCTCGTTTTTCGGTAGAGCCGGAATTTTTCTCGTTCCTTTTCACGGTCTCTTTCTTGAGCAGCCAACTTGGAACGCCTCCCTGCGAAAGGGTCACTGTCAATTTGCCACTTTTCCTACACCTCATCAATACTTCGGCATGAGTGGCATGATACAAAAGGGTTGACGACAGCCGCTTCAAAATCTAAGAATGGGTGACCGAGTATGCTGCGCAAGAGTTGGGAGGATAAGTGGGAGCACTACTTTGCTGAGAAACCAAAGACCAAAAGCAGAGTCAAGCGCATCAGAGTCGTTCTCAGGGGACGTGAGTTCATCTTTGAGACCGACAGAAGCGTTTTCGCTAAAGACTATGTGGACATGGGCACTAAGCGGTTGATTGAGAAAGTCCAATTGCCCGAAGAGGGGGAAGTCCTTGATTGGGGTTGTGGCTACGGTGCTATCGGCATCGCCATCGCCGCAACTTGCCCGAAGTCGAAAGTCTGGATGATAGACATCAATGAAAGGGCTGTTGCTTTGGCAAGGCGGAATGCAAAACTGAATAGGGTCAAAAATGTCATCATCCTCAAAAGCAATGGTTTCTCTGCCATCCCAACTGGACTTCGCTTTGATGTCATCGTCACCAACCCGCCCATCCACGCTGGCAAGCAAGTGTTAGTCCAACTTATCCGTGACGCTTTCAAATGGCTGAAAGTCGGCGGAAGTTTTTGGTTCGTGGCGCGAACCCAGCATGGCGCCAAAACCTTGCAACGTATCACTGAAGAGAATTTCGGCAACGCTGAATGCGTGGACATTCACGGTGGCTACAGAGTAATCGCTGCCGCGAAAGATGCTGATGAAAGCCTTACCACATACAACTCCTAATCTTCCTCGGTGTGACGACAGTCATTTCACATTTAAGCGGACTTATGGCATAATCCAAGCAACACTTCGCCCAATGGGCGAAGAAAGGCAAATGCTGGAGGTGACCTAAGATGATGCTTTGTCGGTTGCTTAAAGAGGAAGAGGGGCAAACCCTCGTGGAGTATGGGCTTTTGGTGGCGCTGATCGCTTTGGTGGTCATCGCTGCTCTGACAGTTCTCGGACGAAAGGTCGCTAACACATTCAACTCAATCAACGAAACCTTGCCGTAATGTGGGAAGATGCTGCGGGTCATTTAAAGCCTGCAGGGAAGTTAGCCGAAGAAATTTAAGGAGGTGACCAAAGATGTTGCTTCGCCGGTTGCTCAAGGAGGAAGAGGGACAGACTCTCGTGGAGTATGGGCTTTTGGTAGCGTTGATCGCTTTGGTGGTCATCGCTGCCTTGACTATCCTCGGACGAAAGGTCGCTAATACATTCAACTCGATCAATGCAACCTTGCCGTGAACCCATGTTTGGGAGGGAGGTGACTCACACAAGCCTCCCTCCTAAATTTCCTCAATCACTACAGGTATTGAATTGCGATTCGCCTACTGCGTGCGTCCAATCGTTCAAAGTTCGGGATTTCGTAGCGATTGCCTTCTTCGTCCACAAGAAATATGCGCGGATAGCGGGAAGTGTAGATGTGCTCACTTCCGGGAACGACGAATTCTTTGAAACCTTCGTCGGTCTCGACTTGCCATCGGGTGTATCCTGTTTGAGGCAACCTTTCCACCTTCAAAATGCGCAAAATCTTGGGAATGTGGTAACGCCTCTCCAATTCCTCGCGGACAATTTCCTGAGATGCAGTGTCTAACTCCCTGATGTCAACGATTATGCCTACTTCGTTGCCGTCGGTGTCATAGACAATGAGGTATCGCCATGGGTCACTTATTGGCAATGTCCTGAGTATCTTGCCGACAGCGATGGCTTCTTCGTTCCAAACGAGGACAATTTGCCCGTCCTGCATTTTCAAAAATTTTGCTTCGCTACCCTTAATGACCCGCACTTCTATGTCCGGCTCCAATTCCCAAGCATATGTCATGGTTTTTCCCTGCCTCCCTGAAGATCACCGAACTACTTCGTCTTGCTTTCAACCGGCAGTTTATGCTTGTGTCCGTTTCCGCCGTTGAAATCCGCTGCCGACAAGGTTTCGCTCATGCGCATTTGGATTTCAACCAAGCGCCTATAAATTCCGTCCTCTTTTGCCATCAACTCCTCGTGAGTTCCTTCCTCCACGATTTCGCCGTTTTCTAAAACGATGAGTTTGTCGGCTTTGCGAAGGGTGGAGAGTCTGTGGGCGATGGCGATTGTCGTTCGCCCTTGCAACAACCGCTCCAACGCTTGCTGAATGGCATATTCACTCTCGCTGTCAACAGCCGATGTCGCCTCGTCCAAAATGAGGATTTTGGGATCACGCAATAATGCCCGGGCAATTGAAATTCTTTGGCGTTGCCCGCCGGAAACTTTCATTCCCCGTTCACCAACATAGGCATCGTAAGCGTCGGGAAACTCCATAATGAATTGATGAGCGTTCGCTGCTTTTGCCGCTCGGATTATGTCAAGCATATCGGCGTCAGGCTTACCGTAGGCGATGTTCTCTTTGACTGTCCCATGGAACAGGTAAGGCTCCTGAAGGACCATGCCGATGTTTGAGCGCAGTGCAGCCAAGTCAATTTCCCGCAAATCAATCCCGTCCAATTTAATGCTCCCTTCGGTTGGGTCGTAAAACCGAGGGATCAAAGCTGCCAAAGTGCTTTTGCCCGCACCGCTTCGTCCGACGATCCCAACCATTTCGCTGGGGCGAATCTCAAGGTCAATGCCTTTGAGGACTAACTCGCCGTTGCCGGGATATGCGAACTTGACATTATCAAATACGATGTGCCCTTTAACCTCTTTCGGGACAACAGCCTCTGGGTCGTTTTTGATGTCAGGCTGAGTGTCTAAGATTTCAAAGACCCGTTCCGCTGACGCTTTCGTTCGCTGGATGACATCGTTGAGTTGGGCGAGGTTTTGGACCGGCATGTAGAAGCGCTGAAGGTAGAGGGTGAACATCGTCAACACGCCCAAACTCAGTGTCCCCTCCATAACTTGCTTGCCGCCTAAAAACCAGACAGCGACGAGGCTTATGGTGCTGATGAGTCCCATGGTCGGGAAAAAGGTTGACCAAATCAAGACGCCTTGAAGGCTGCCTTTCAATATGCGTTCGTTTTTGGTCCGGAACCTGTGAACCTCGTGTTCCTCCTGATTGAAGACTTTCACAACCCTGATGCCACCGAGGGTATCTGACAGGAAGGATGTCAAGTCGCCCCAAGCGTAGCGGAGGCGGCGGTAAACGGGCAGGACGAAATCCTTGTATTTGACCGTCATGACGAAAAGCAAGGGTGTAGGCGACAATGCGATTAAAGCAAGTTTTAAATTCGTTTGGAACAAAACGAACCCGATGCCGAAAAGGATAAGCAAGTCTACGAAAAACTGAGGGATACTGTGAATGAGGAAACCCTCAAGCATCCCGATGTCGCCGGTGATCCTTGACATCAATTGCCCCGTTCTGTGGGTGTCATAGAAACTCAACGAAAGTCGTTGCAAGTGCTCGTAAAGTTCGGAGCGCATGTCATAGAGGACTTTTTGCCCGAGCCACGACATAAGGTAAGTCCTCGCAAAGGAAATGACCGTGTTAACGAGGTAAACTCCGAGTAGCAAAGTGCTGAGTTGCCAAAGCAATTTCAAGTTTTTCTGGGGGATGGCTTTGTCCAGAAGCAACTGCATCAGTTTCGGAGGAAGCAAACTCAGTCCCGTTATAAGGAGCGTCAGCACCAAACTCAAAATCGCCCAGTGCCAATACGGGCGAAGGTAACGGAAGAGGCGACGCCAAAGGCTTTGACTGTCGCCACTTCTGTCACCACTTCCACTACTGTTACTACCCATAACAAATT
>Ga0185307_1001717_pt1 | contig 11805 bp, 12 predicted proteins | sample LHCtaG_FD_128010 | JGI IMG/M metagenome (GOLD analysis project Ga0185307, IMG submission 128010) | Hot spring microbial communities from Little Hot Creek, USA to study Microbial Dark Matter (Phase II) - LHC4sed_matched (SPADES... | ecosystem: Environmental > Aquatic > Thermal springs > Hot... | reverse complement strand
TTTTGAATCACCCCGTTTTGCATCGCTCCCTTATGCTTAAAAGGTTAGCGAAGATGGAACACTTCGTCAAGAATTAGCAAGACTTCGGTAAGGCTGCTAACAGCAAGAAGGGCTAACAGCCTAAAATTGACAACTCATTGTGTCTGAGAGTTACAATGGTGGAGGGATGTGCCGTCAGCAACGGCATGTTTTTTTCTCTTCTCAATAATCTCCTCTCGCAACCTCTCTGGCAGATTGCCCGAGACTGAGTCTCCAAGTTCATAAATTTTGATAGCCAAAAGAAGTCTTGCCTCATCTTCCGATACTTATGGAGGGAGTTCAATCTGTAGCGTCTTCATCTTACCTGCCTCCTTTCTCACCCCCTTTTAATCCCACAGGGGTTTGATTGTCACAGGTTGCCCCAAAACTTAAAAGGGTCAGCAGCGAAAAGTTTAGCGCAATAAGGTGATGCTCTTTACGGCTACTCTGCAACCTTCCGCTTTCGGTCGCTTTCCTAAACACGCTCCCCAGCCCTGTCAGCAAAGTTCCCAACTCATTTCTTCATCGGCTACTTCTTGCAATCTGTTGCAGAATGTCCCAACATAATTGGGTAGTAAGGCAACAAGGAACAAAAGAGGTGAAGGGAATGAGGGCAACCGAAGCCTTTCTCCTTTCCCATCCCATCTTCTCTTGGTCGGAGAAGCGAGAATTTGGAGAATGGGAGTTTTCATTGATGCCCAAAACATTTTCATGTGCACTAAGGTAACACATCCCAACCATTACATGAATTACCGAGCCCTAATCGATTTTTTGAGCAAAGGCGGGGCTGTTTCGACCTTCACCGTCTTCTATTGCGTTGACCCCACAGATGAAAACCAAGCAAGGTTCGTGATGGCACTGGCGCTGATGGGTTACAGGGTGGTCACCAAATCTATCAAGAAACTCCCTGATGGAAGCATCAAAGCCAACATGGATATGGAGATGGCTTTGGAGATTTTAGACCAAGCGCCTTTTTTGGACGAGATTGTAATTATCTCCGGTGATAGCGATTTCGTTTCTTTAGTCAACCGATTGGTTCGGATGGGTAAGAGGGTTATGGTTATTGGTCCAGACAAATTTTCTGCACCAGAGTTAATCCAAGCGTGCCATGAATTTATCAGCCTCTCTCAAATCCCTGGTTTCCTTGAACCCCGCAAGGGTGAAGAGAAAGGGTGAAACCTGACCCTTAGCAGTTTAAAATACTGAAGGAAGGGGTGGTCTATCGTTTCCTATCGCCCCAAAAACTTCCTCACCGCTTCAGCGACAAGGTCTTGAAATGTTCTCCCCTCGTCAATGGCTCTGTGCTTTAAGGCTTTAACTAAGTCCACAGGCATTCTCACAGTCACCTTCGTTGTCCTCTCGCTACCTTCTTGCTGTCTTTCCGTTTCAACGGCTTGCTGTTTTGCCATTCTAATGTCTTTCCTTCCCTTAGGCTCCAATTTCTCCATTACTCTCGCACCCATCTCCGTCAATTCCGTCAAGGTGTCACCTCTCCTTCTCACTTTCTCATCACCCTCCTTTCTATGGCTTTAGCAATTTCCTCAATTTGTTGTGCCCACTTGCTTTGAGGGGCAAGGACATGCAAGGGCTTCCTCTCCAATGCGGTCTCTTTAACCCGAACGGACTTTGAAAGGACACCTAAGAACCTATCCTCTCCCAGAAGTTCCTTAAGTGAGGCAATGACCCTTTGAGTTATCCTTGTGTATTCTTCAGCCAAGTTGACGACAACTCCCAGAATTTCTGCCGTTCTTTCCTGCTTCCTCAATAACTCAACTAACCCTTCAACTAACTGGACTATCCCAGCGACAGCAAAGGGAGATGGGTCAACGGGAACGACCAAGTAGTCGCAGGAAAGAATGGCTGCCCTTGTTAGCGGTCTCCAACCTGTCGGAGTGTCCAAGAGGACAAATTCAAAAGGAAGGGAACGAAGGACTTGAGATGGCAAAAGAAGGTCTGGGGATGTCCCCCTCATGTCCCAACTTGAAAGTTTGCTGTCAGAGCCTAAAAGCCAAAGGTTTTCAGAAACTGGGAAGGGCTGGGGTGACTTTCGGGAAAAGAGGCAGCGGGTGTATGCTTCTTCGGGAAGGTTTTCGGGAGGCAAACAAGCAAAGGTCAAGTTGCCCTGAGGGTCAAAATCAACTGCCAAAACCTTCTTTCCGTTGTCAGCCCAAAAAGAAGCCAAGTTGTAAGTTAAAGTCGTTTTCCCAGTCCCGCCCTTCAAACTGGCAAAAGCGATGATAGCCATTTAACCCACTTCCCTATTCTCTTTCTGTCTTGCCTTTCTACCATTTTTACTCCTTGCCATTCTATCATTTTGCCATACTAATGGCTTGCCGTCTCCCATCCCTTTAGACATCACAACACTTTCCTTTGTTGCCTGCCAAAGGATGGGTTCAGCGATGACCTTCGTTTTAGCCTTTACCTTAACCCGAAAGATGGTTTTGCAATGGGGGCAACGGAAAGCGATGATGCCTTCATTTGCCATTTGAAGGACTAAGGGTTTAACCCTCCACCTTATCGTTGCACCTATCTTCCCCCAGAACTTCCGTGATAACCGCTTCCTATACTTTTCGTCGTTGATTGCGTGCCAGAGGGTAGTTTTATCGTAGCCAACCATCTTTGCCATTCTCTTAAGGGAAATTCCAGCCTTCTCCATCCAATCTTTCCAACTCACCCTTCTTATCCCCCTTTCATTCGGACGGCGTGGGCTCAAAAAGGGGCAATACAACCCTCGTTGCACTTTCCCTTAGAGCCCTTCTCTCAGACAAACACCACTAAAGACCCATCCCTTCCCAAAAGACCCATTTATAGCCCTTTTCCCGCCTTCCCTTCCTCATCCCCTTTTTGTCCCGTTAAAAGCCGATACAATGTTAACTCCAAGAAGGGATTGATGTTACCTTTCCCCCACTCCTCCTCAGCCCTTCTTCTCAGCCTGCCGGGGAGTTGGCTGAGGGCTTTGCGGACTGTTTCGTCCCATTCTCCTTCCCCCATCTTCTGCCGAGCAGCCTCAAGGAACTTTCGTCTTTCCTCCCTTTTCTCTCTCCATGCCCTCATTTCTTCCTCCCTCTTCTGCTCCCACGCTGCTCTGATGGCTTCTTCTTTCCTTTTCTGCTCCATCCTCCTTTGTTCCTCCTCCCACTCAAAGGGTGCTGCCCATCCTTCCTCTATCGCTTTCACCAACATCCCTGCCCTGTTTTTCGTTGGCTTCCTGTAGTTGAGCCACTCAATTTGTTGCAGGATTTCTTGGGGTGAAAACTGGGAGACCAACCTCATAGCGACCGCCTCGCTGACCCCTTCCATCAAAAGGGCTTTGAGCGCCTCTTTTTGTCTGCCCGAAATTTCACCTTGTTGTTGCAAAGCAACATTTTTCTCTTCTCCTTCTTGTCCTTGCCCAGCCCTTTTGTCCACCCCTACCTTCTTGTCCCTCATTGACATCCTTAACCTTGCTTCGTCTTCAGGTGTCAAAGGGTCTTCTTGAAGGACCCAGAACCTGTTAGCAATTTGCCTTATCTCTCCTTTCCCGTTCCTCTCAAATTGAGCCTCCTTCTTTATGAACCTTTTAACCCTTTCATCTTGCAAGATTCGCCTCAGGTGCCTTTCGCTTATCCCTATAGCTTTCGCCGCTTCAGCCATCCTCAAGACCACTGATTGTTTACCGGCACAAAAACTTCGGAACTTCAAAATCACCATGCTCCTTGTCGGACCAAGTAAAGGAACCCACTTTTCAAAGAAGTATCTGCTGAAAGTCACTTGCTCTTCGGGGCGAAGCAAATGGTAGGAAGGTCTTCTCCTCAGCGGTCTAATCTCCATTTCTTCAAACTGCTCAACCATTTTCCCCTCCCATTTTACCAAATTTTCCTTTTTCTTTCAAATTTTCTTCAATCAAATATCCACAACTCATCCACAATTTTATCTCTTGACTTTTTAAATTTTCGTTTATAATCATCCCAGAACAACAAAATCGGTCGTAGAAGTAAAAAGGAGGTGTTTAAAATGGCTGTCTCCTTCTTGCCCTTTGATGCCGTCAAAACCGCCATCGCTTTGGACGACGCCCAAAAAGCCGATTACATCGTTTCCCTTTCCGACTTGGATTTGGAGATCGGCGAAAATGGTGCTTGGCATTGCCTTTGCCCCTTCGGGACTTTCTCCGTCTCACCCATCGCACAAGAGCAAATTTGCCAAAAACTTGGTCTGCCCTTGTCTTACCTTCGCCGTTGCCCTGTCTGGCTTCAAAGGCAAAACCTTTCCTTCTGGCTATCCCGAAGGCAGAGGAAGGGTGGTAATGTCCTTTTGAGGACGAAAGGTGAAGTAGTCAGGGCTTTCCTTAGCCCTTCCTTTTCGCCTTTCGACCACCGAGACCTTCTGGCTATCTTGGAATCCATACCTTTCGTCAGCAATAGGCTTTTGCCCCTCCAATTTGCCCTGACGGAAAAGTCCCTCCACCTATCCCTTCTTGACCCAGAACCCTTTGAGGTCATTTGGGACGGTCAAAGGGAGAAACTGCACTTTGGTGTCTACCTTCGAAACAGCGAGGTTGGTTTCGCCAAAGTCGCCCTGTCAGCCTGCTTGCACAGGCATGCCTGCGGTAACCTTTTCGTGAGCGAGACCGTCTTCGCCAAAGTCCACCTTTGGCTTGACAAAAGGGAAATAAAAGAAAGGCTCTCTTCCTCTTTGGAGAGGGCTGTCTCCCTGACCGCACCAAAGGTCGCTGAAGCTTTGATGGCTTCCCTTTCAGTCTCCATCCCGTCGGGGGCAAAGGAGAGGGTCTTCCAGCACGCAGCAAAAATTGCGGGTCAAAAAGCACTAAGGGAACTTTTGGCTTTGGAATACGAGAGGGAGAAGGAAACCAGTGGGTCTGGTGAGACGCTTTTCACCCTCGTTCAAGCCATAGCGAGGGCAGCCTCACAACTTCCCGACGCTGAGACCCGTTTCTCACTCTCCCGCTTCGCCACTTCCCTTCTCCCTAAGGGAAACGGTGAACTCCCTTTCCTTTTTGTCCCTCAAGGGAGGTGAAGGGGATGGAGTTTTCGGCGAGAAGACTTAAGACTTTCCTTGAATGCCCAAGGAAGTTTCAGTTCACTTACCTCGACCAAATCCCAATCCCAACCCCTTCATCCCTTGCTTTCGGTAAGACCATCCACGAAGTCATTGAGTCCATCCACTTGGATGGCTTGTGGGACGAGTTGAAAGCCTTCTCACTCTTCCGCTCCCTTTGGGAGAGAAGGCGAAGAGAAGAGCCCATCCTCTTCACCGACCAGACACCGGAAAAATACGAGAGGTTGGCTGAGAAAATCCTTTCAGGTTACATCCGAAGGCAAAAGGAAATCCCACCACCTTTGTTGGTTGAGTTTGAGTTTTCAATCTCCTTCGGAGAAATCCAGTTGCACGGCTTCATAGACCAAATCAGGGAAGAGGGAGAGGGGTTGGTGATTGTTGATTTGAAATCGGACAAAAGCAAACCGTCTAAGGCTGAGCTGGACATGGACTTGCAGTTCACCATCTACACTTTTGCTGCCCACCAAGTTTTCCGCCAACCCATCAAAGCATGCGTTCATTACCACCTGAGGACAAACGAGGAAATCTTGACCTATCGAGACCCTGAAAGGTGCGTTGAGACCATCGGTGAAGTCATTCGGTTCGTCACCCAGAACATCAAAGCGGGTATCTTCCCGCCAAACCGAGGAATTCAGTGCCGTTGGTGTCCTTTCGCCTTCCTTTGCGAAAGGGATCCAGTCTGGCAAAGTCAAGCACCTTTGGGCGAAAACTCACCGGTCTTGAACGAATTGAAAAGGAGGTGAAGTCTTATGGCTTTCCCGGTCCGAGTGACTTTGGGGATGTCAGTGAAGAGTTCAGCGGACTTTCAAAGCGAGGAGGCGACATTGATCGTCTCTTGGGAGTTGGAGCGTTCTGACACCGACCTACAGAAACTGGTCGCGGAGAAGGCGGAGGAACTGAAAGAAGCCCACGCTACCCTTTGCCAGCGATTGAAAGGGCAAAAGCAAATCGGGGAGAAGTTGGAAACGGTTGGGTTGGCTTTGAAAGGGCGAAAGAGGAAGAAGGGAGAGGAAAGGGTTGAAGAGGAAGGGGACGACTCTGAAAAGCTCGCTGCGGAGATAGAAGGTATGAAAGAAGTGACGAGCCCAATTGAGACAACTGCTCCCCTTCCCCACCCTGCCCCTTCCTCCCTTCCCTCACCTGACCCAAACCAACCTTTGACCGAGCCGCAAAAGAGGGCTGTCTTGCTCTTGGCTGAGAGGGTGATGGAGAGGGAGAAGATACCTGAGTTCCTCAAGGAGGTGACGGGCAAAGAGGACATTTCGGCATTAACTTGGCTTGAGGCTGCTACCGTCATCGCCCAACTCCAAAAAGCTCTCAGGGCTAAAAGGGCGAAAGAGACAATGCTGTGAAAAACAAAAAGCGAAAGGAGGTGTCAAAAATGGAGAGGCAAACCAACCCTTTGCCTCCCAACGAACAGGCTGGACAGGAAGAGGAAATTTCCCTTGTCCCTGTCCGATCCCTTTCCCCAAGCCTTCTACCCGTCTCGCTCAACGATTCCTTGCTTCAAGATGGGAGGAAGGAACTTGACGGTTGGGATGAGTTTTCCACAACGAGCCTCTTTTGGGTCTCCTTAAACCCACAGAAGGGAATGATTGAGTGCAAGAGGTTGGGGCTGGCTTGGAATGAAATCCTTTGCCAAATCGTCGACTGCAGGGTCATTAGAGTGGCGAAGGACGATGACGGTTTGGTCTTCTGCTACTCCTTGGACAGGGTTCAAGCGACTGAGAGGAACCCCCGCTACGAAGGTAGCACCTTTTGCTCCGAATGCCCCTACAGGGACAAAGAATGCTCGCACCGTTGGTGGCTGGCTTTCTTCGTCCCAGACTACCCAGACATCCTTTTCGCTCACACTCTCTCAAGAATGGGAAGCCTCAACTTCCACATCTACGCATACAGGCTACTTCGGGAAGGTATGAGCCCAAGCCAAGTCCTGACCCGCATCTATGTCGAAGAGGCGAGAAGGAGAAGGCAAGGGACGATGTATCGTAGGCTGGCTTTTGAGAAAGTGGCAGACCTGTAACTTCTCTTAGACCCTCAAAAGCCCGCTGAGGTGGGAAGTGACTTTACTCCCTCGGCGGGCTCTTTATTCCCCAAAACCGAGGAGGTGAAAGGTCGTGAGGGAGATTTTCGGCTTCGTTACCCTCGTCCCGAAAGAGAAATTTGACCTAAAGGAGGTCGTCGAGAAAGTAAAGGGGAAAGCGGTCTCGGAGAAGGAGGAGAACCCAGAAGGGATTGTGACGAATTTGATGGTGCTGGTGAGGGAAGGAAGAGAAGGTGTTGAGTTGTTCTATCTCTTCTTGAGTTGGGGGAACGATAGGGAGAAAAAGGAAACCATCCAATTGGTGACCCAACTGGCGAAGAAGTTAGGAAAGGTCAAAGCAGCTATCCATTGCTGTGAGGTTTGGTTTGTGGAGAGCAAAGACCCAAAGTCACTGACTATCCGACCTTCCCTACACCCGGAAAGGAAAGAGGGGATACTGGTCGTGGTTTGGCAAAAAGGGAAAGTCCAAGCACACCTTGCAAGGATAGAGAGGTTAGATGAAGGAAAAGTCCATGTGGGAGAATGGGGTTTGACGGAACAGGAAGAGGAGGAAGGTTTGTGGGAACCACTCTTTCGGCTCATCAACGCGATGGATTAAAGACAAAACTTTTAGCCCGCCAAAGGCGGGCTTTTTTTTTCGACCATTTTGCCATTTGAAAGTTTTGATGTCTTGCCATACGAACGGCTTTCTGGCTCATCTCAACTTCCTTGTCAACCACCTCCTGACCTTCCCTGCCGGTCTACCGTATCTCTCCCTGCTGACGGCGATGAGGACATTCTTATCCTGCTCGTCACCCTTTTTGCCTATAGGCGGCAAGGTCTCACCATAGGAAGGTTCCAAGTAACGCCCGCCCTCCCACCTTCTCCAGTAGAAAGCATGGTCTTTTAAGTTAAGAAGGTCTTCAGGTCTAACGGCGAAGCCGTAACCTCTGTCCAACTCCGAAACCAACCTTTGGGCGTCAACGGCGTTGACGCGGAAGGAAAGCAAGTTGGCACAGTTCCCAAGCAAAGCCTCAACAGCGCTTTCAGGAAGTTGTCTCAAATATTGGTGGGCGACTATCAACCCGACACCGAACTTCCTGCCTTCGGAAAGCAAACCCTCAAAACTCGGGACGGAGACGAAACTTTGAACTTCATCCAAAAGCAAAAAGAACGGTTTCCTTTCACCCTCAGGGACACCACCCCTTCCCAATGCAGCCAAGTAGAACTGGATGAGCCAAAGCCCACCTAAAAGGTTGCTGGATTCCCTTCCTAACCTTCCCTTGGACAAATCCAACAAAAGGACTTTCCCTTTGTCCATAAGGAAACGAGCAGAAACTTTGTTTTGGGTTTGACCGAGTATGAGCCTCAAGGTTGGGTTTAGTAACAAAAGACCAACCTTGTTGAGCAAAGGTGCAATCACCTCCTGACGGTAGGTCTCGCTGTAGCGCTCGTATTCCTGCCTGAAGAAGCGAAGGACGAAGGGGTCTTTGACTTTCTCCAAAAGGCGGTGTCGGAAGGAGGCATCCAAAAGGAGTTTGGGCAAGAAAGCGATGCTAAAGGGTTTGGGTTGGGAGAGCAAAACCCAAAGGGAATTTTGGAGAAGGTAACTGCTCCTTGGACCCCAAAAGGTTTCGCCGAATAGGGTTTGAAACAAGGTGACGATATGGTCAACCAAAAGGGGCTTTTGGGAAGGTTGAGGGGGAAGGAGGATGTTGAAAGGGATGGAGAAGTAAAGGTCAGAAGGTCTAAAGAGGCAAAGGTCGTTGGTTCTGAAGCGGGGGAAAGTCTCTAAGATTTTTTCAATGAGGTCGCCGTGTGGGTCAAAGACAGCGACACCATAGCCAAGCCTTATGAGGGAAAGGGAGATGTTGAAAAGGACAGTTGATTTACCCGTGCCAGATTGACCGATGATGTAGAAGTGGCGGGAGAGTTGGGAAGGTGATGTAGTCAATGGGGAAGTTTCCCCGAAGGAGCGGGTGAAGCCGAAAGGGATTTTTTGGTCCATAGTGAAAAGAAAAAGCCCCTTTCAAGGGGTGCACTTGGTCGCAAAAAGCGACGCCCACCGGCGGCATCCCCTGCAAAGGGGCTAAGAAAAATTATAACCAAAGCGGCAACTTGGGCTAAAATATAGCCAAGTGCAAAGAAAGGTGACAAGTAGAAGGGAACGAGTGGTCCTCAGCCGAAAAAAATCAAAGGAGCGGTGATGGGCATGGTGCAACAACAATGGTGGAAAAAATAAAGCTCAACCCATGGTATCGCTCCTTGAGGGACGAAGCATACATGCGTCACCGACTCCGTCAAGAGTTGGAGCAAGACCTTAGGGAAATCGTCCGAGGTCAAAGGAAGCAAACGGAAACCGTTAAGCGTGGTTTCGCCGAGTTGGGTGTTCAAATACGAAACCTTCAAGACGCGATTGTTTGGTCAACGAGAGTTGTCGCTGATACCCTCGGATCTTTGGAACGAACGATGTCTTGGAGGTTCGCTCAAGTCATCTGGCAGCAGGAACAAACTAACCAGTTGCTTCAGGATGCTTTGAAGAAATTAAGAGGTCTGAGGCCAACGAAGGCGGAGGAACTGAGAGAGAAGGGCAACGAGTATTTCCGAAATGGGCTTAATACCCGGCACACTGAAGACCGAGAAAGGTGGATGAACTTTGCTATTGAGTCTTATCTTAAAGCCCTCAACAAGAGCCCTACCGACTTCTCCATCTTTCACAGTTTGGGGGTCATCCAATTTTTTGAGAAAGGTAACTCTGAGGTGGCTTTAAAGTGTTTCCGTGAGGCAGCAGGCTTAGCCAAACCTTATTCACCTCGTCATGCAGCGATAGCGTGGTTGTATTTAGGTTATGTCTATCGCAACCGAAATGAATTGGAAGAAGCATACCAAGCCACTTTGGAGGCAGTGGATTTGCAACCCGATTGGGCGGAAGCACATTATCAACATGCTGTCCATTGCGCTTTGACAGGGCGAATGGACGAGATGAGGCAACATTTGGTTGAAGCAATTCGGTTAAATGAAGATTATTTCCCTAAACCTGGTGTCGATCCTGACCTCTTGCCTTTTCATCAGGAAGTGAGGGATGTATTGGAGAAGGAAATGGAACGAGTGCAAAGGGAAGTTGAAAAGGAGAAGAATATTCTTTCCCGAGCACTCAAAGTCTTCTCTAATCCAGTTTTCCCACTGCTCCCAGAAGAGCACCAGTTGTTGCAGAGTGTGTCAGATGCCTTCCGACAGGCGACCAGTTATGTTGCACTTCGCCAAGCCCTTTCCCAACACCAAATAAAGGCATTGCCGTTCATCAGAAAGAAAATTCAAAACCCATCTGTTACCTTAAGTCAGGACGAAGGTGAAATAGAGGTCTCCTTTAGCCCTGATGGGAAGTTTTTGGTTACGAAGGGCGTTTCAGTATGGGTGTGGGAGGTAGGGAGTTGGAAAGAAGTTGCAATTTTGGAACATAATCATTCCGTGTGGGCATTCTCATTCAGCCCCGACGCGAAGTTTTTGGTTACGAGTAGTATTTTTGAGGCTAAGGTATGGGGGGTGGGGAGTTGGAATGAGATAGCCACTTTTAATTGGCATAAATTCTCCTTCAGTCCCGACGGAAAGTTTTTGGCTTCCGTGGATAGAGGAAGTGACACTGTGAAGGTCTTGGAGACAGAGAATTGGAAGGAAATCGCTGCTTTAAGGGGACACGGGGAAATTGCGCAAAGGGCTGAAGAGGTCGTTTTCAGCCCCGATGGAAAGTTTTTGGCTTCCACTATAGGTAATAAGAGCGTAAAGGTGTGGGAGGTAGGGAGCTGGATGGAAGTAGCTACAATATATAAGGCGTGGGGTAATCCTATCGGTAATCTTATCTTCAGCCCTGACGGGAAATATTTGGTTTGGGATAGCCTTAAGATAATGGAAGTGTGGGAGGTGGGGAGTTGGAAGCAACTTCCAGGACTTTCGAATACACAACCTGTCTCTGTCTTCAGTCCTGATGGTAAGTTTTTGGCTGTATTGGAGGAAGGTGATATGGTAATCTGGGAGATAAAGAGTGTAAGGAGTTGGAAGGTAGCTGTTACTTTAGAACATAAAGATGTAAATGTTTTTGTCTTTAGTCCTGATGGCAAGTTTTTAGCTTCTGGGAGTGCTGATAAGACTGTGAAGGTATGGGAAGTAGGGAGTTGGAGGGAAATCGCCACTTTTAGCCTTGAGGATGAGGTGTTATCGGTTGCCTTCAGCCCTGATGGTAAGTTTTTAGCTTCTGGAGGTGAATTGGGTGAAGTGAAGGTTTGGGGTTGGGGCTTTCAAGACTCTCTTATTGGAGAAGTTCTTCAAGATTTGGAAGTATTGGAACGCTGGTTGGAGAGGTTGCCTACCCCTTGACCCCATGATGAAAAAGAAAAAGCCCCTTTCAAGGTGTCGGACCTCACAGGCATCTAAGGGCACAAATGCTCTGAACCACGCTTAGGTATGGACAGATTAGAGCTTTTGGCGCCAAAATTTCACTGCACTTGACAGCATTCCACTACTTACAATAGCGTCCACTAAACAAAAAAAACGCAACCCTGTCGTAAGGTGGCAATTTAGGCTAAAATATAGCCAGTTAAAAGCACCTTGACAAAAAGTGAAAGTTGGGGCATTAGACCCGTTAAGACTTCCTTCGGGGGTGAAAAACTGTCATGGAGACACAAAGGGACTCCCTCTCCCGTATCAGTTTAGTA
>Ga0185307_1001716_pt1 | contig 11815 bp, 15 predicted proteins | sample LHCtaG_FD_128010 | JGI IMG/M metagenome (GOLD analysis project Ga0185307, IMG submission 128010) | Hot spring microbial communities from Little Hot Creek, USA to study Microbial Dark Matter (Phase II) - LHC4sed_matched (SPADES... | ecosystem: Environmental > Aquatic > Thermal springs > Hot... | reverse complement strand
GTAAGTTGGAAAGAGCTGGCAACTTGCTCTTTGTTTTTAGTTTTGGGGCACATCACCCACGCCCTCTGAGGGGGAAGTACAATGTTGTTGGCGCTGGCAGAAGTGTTGCTGTCATAGTCAAGTTCAAAAAAGAGAGGGGGACATGGTTAGTAGCATAGTGGCAATGGGAGCAATTGCCATTGTCTTTGCTTTAACCCTATTTTTACCCCCTGATAGCTCAAAGCCCATCCGATGATTGAGTAGGCCCCGCTTTTTCAAAATTGCCTCCACCTGGTAACAATCTCTTGGCGCAAGTGCTTGCAAACTTTGCGTCCTTACTCCATAAGGGTATAATAAAGTTAATCGCAGAAAAGGAGGGCGGCTGTGCGGAAGATTAGGATAATTGTAGCTGATGATGAACCAATAATCCGGATGGACCTTAAGGAAATGCTGACTAACCTCGGTTACCTCGTCGTAGGGGAGGCCGGAGATGGAAGGAGCGTTGTGAACATGGCCCGTGAACTCCGCCCCGATTTGGTGATTATGGACATAAAGATGCCGGATATGGATGGAATTGAAGCTGCCCGTATCCTCACCCAGGAGGATATTGCACCTGTAATTTTCCTCACCGCCTACAGCCAAAAGGAGCTTGTGGACCAGGCCAAGGAAGCGGGGGTTGTAGCCTACTTGGTAAAGCCTTTCCGGGAATCGGACTTGGCCCCAGCTATAGAAATAGCCTTGGCTCGCTTTGAGCAGTTCAGAGCCCTCAAAAAAGAAGTGGCCGACCTCAAAGAGGCGCTTGAAACCCGCAAACTGGTGGAAAGAGCTAAAGGAATCCTCATGGATACCCAAGGCCTCTCTGAAGCCGAAGCCTTCAGGCGTATCCAGAAGCTGAGCATGGATACCCGTAAGCCTATGAAGGAGGTAGCCGAAGCTATAATCCTGGCCTATGAGGCCACTAAAAAACTTGAATAGGAGGAAAACTGTGGACTATGAAGAAATTGAGCGCAAAATTGTCCAATGGCTCAAAGGCAAAGTGGAAGAAGCCGGCGCCAGAGGTTTAGTCCTGGGGATAAGCGGAGGCCTTGATTCTTCCGTAACCGCTGTATTGGTTAAGAAGGCTGTAGGCGATAACCACTTAGCCCTCATCTTACCTTGCCACAGCCATCCGCAGGATTTGGAGCACGCCAACTTCATAGCTAAAACCTTTGGCTTGAAAACCGAAACCGTAGATTTGACCCCGGTTTACGACCTACTCCTCACCATTCTTCCCCCAGGGACGCCGATGGCCAGAGCCAACCTCAAGCCACGGCTGAGAATGCTCACCCTCTACTACTACGCCAATACCCTCAACTACTTGGTTGTAGGGACCGGAAACAAGAGTGAGCTCATGGCCGGCTATTTCACCAAATATGGCGATGGGGGAGTTGACTTGCTTCCCATCGGCAACTTATATAAAACTCAACTTAGAGAGTTCGCCCGTTACCTTGGAATCCCGGAGGAAATAATCCTTAAGCCCCCCAGCGCTGGCCTCTGGGAAGGCCAGACCGATGAAGGAGAAATGGGCATAACTTATCCTGAATTGGACTCAATCTTAGAAGCCTTGGAAAGCGGGAAAGCCGATGGGGCTTCTCCCCTCGTTTTAAAAGTGAAAAGGATGGTTGAATCCTCAGCCCACAAGAGGGCTACACCACCAATTTGCCCGCTCTAAAGGAGAGAACAATGCATGGATACTATGAACTTCACACCCATTCTTTTTTCAGCGATGGGGAACTTCTGCCCAGCGAGCTTGTACGCCGGGCCTATATCAAAGGATGCATTGGCATAGCCATAACCGATCACGCTGATGCCTCAAACCTTGAAAGGGTTGTGAAAGAGCTCGTAAAACTGGCCAAAGAGCAAGCCAATAGCTTCCCTATCCCGGTCATTCCGGGAGTTGAGATAACCCATGTCCCGCCTTCACTGATATCCACCCTGGCTCAAAAGGCCAAGGAATTGGGAGCTGGGATTGTAGTTGTGCATGGCGAGACTATAATGGAGCCGGTTCAGCCGGGCACAAACCGAGCTGCTGTGGAATGCCCCTACGTTGATATACTGGCCCACCCCGGCTTCATAACCTTGGAAGAAGCACAAATAGCTGCCCAAAATGGTGTTTATTTAGAGATAAGTTCCCGAAAATGGCATTGCCTGACCAATGGCTATGTGGTCAAAATAGCGAAGCTCGCCGGAGCGAAGTTACTGGTCAATTCCGACGCTCACTCTCCAAGCGACCTTATGAACCCCGAGCTGGCCATGAAAGTGGCCATGGGGGCAGGGCTGGAGGGGGAAGAGCTTGAGCTTACCTTACATCATAACCCCAAGACCTTAGTGGAGAAAGCTCTAAACCATATTAGCGGGGTTAGTTCATGACCAGGTTTTTCTCCTGGCTTTTAATCTTAGCTGGGATAATTATAATATGCTTAACCCAACGGGGAGAAATGGATGCGCAATTAGTGACTCTCTCCTCAAAGCCAGAGCCTGCAAGCATTGTTCCCACGCTAATGGTTACGGAAAAGAGACCTTCTAACCCAATGCCTACTCCTGTCCCTGAACGTGCCCCTAAACCTGTGAGGATTGTCATCCCGGCGATAGGGGTTGATGCGCCAGTAGTTGAAGTCGGGGTAAAAATCATCAAAACCGAGAAAGGCACTCTGGCTCAATGGGAAACAGCTGATTACGCCGCCGGCCATCATTCTACCAGTGCTAACCCCGGTGAGAAGGGGAACATTGTAATTTCCGGGCACAACAATATAAAGGGCAAAGTTTTCCAAAGGCTTTGGCAGCTGAAGCCTGGTGACAATGTCTTCCTCTACAATGCTGAAGGTAAAGTCTTTGCCTATGAGGTCAAAGAAATTCTACTGGTTCAGGAGAAAGGGGTTAGCGAAGAGCAACGCCGGGCCAACGCCAAGTACATTGAGCCTACGCCAGATGAGACCTTGACCTTAATTTCTTGTTGGCCCCCCCACGGAAACTCCCACAGGGTTATAGTGATTGCTAAGCCAGTCAAAAGGCCACTATTAAGGAGAAATGTGATAAATTAGGAGGGAAACTGTGGAGGAGAAGAAACGTATCCTTTGCATAGAAGACGAGCCGGAGATGATAGAACTCATAAAAGTCATCCTGGAGAAAAAGGGGTTTGAAGTCAGAGGAGCGGTTGGTGGTAAAGAGGGGCTGGAGAAAGCTAAGTCCGAAAAGCCTGACCTCATCCTTCTGGACCTCATGATGCCGGAAATAGATGGCTGGGAAGTTTACCGCCAATTGAAAAGCGATGAGGAATTGAAAGATATCCCGGTTATTGTAGTCACGGCTCGTGCTCAGAGCATAGACAAAATTTTGGGGCTGCACATAGCCAAGGTTGATGATTACATCACCAAGCCTTTTGGCCCGAACGAGTTGGTGGAGAGCATAAACAGGGTGCTTGGAATGAAAAAAGCCGGGCCATAGCCCGGCCTCTCTTCATTTGCCCTGGGCAGGCTTAGGGGGCAATTCAATGGGAGCCCATGGGCTTATCTTGCGGATTTTCTGAATTATCCGCTCCCTTTCAGCAGGGTCAGTTGCAGCGGCCAATTTAGCCCTTAGCTTCCTTAGTTTCTGCTTGCGGACTCTCCTCCGCCTCAGCTCTTGTTCCCTTTCTCTCACCATGTTCTCCCTCCTTGTTTCTTTTTTGGCGCCACCACAGGAAGGCACCGGGAAGGCTTGTTATATAAATTATAGCCTGCATGACCAAGGAAAGGGAAAAAGCGCCAGCTGGGGAGGCCACCCCTGCCACGTTGTTGTAGAGGAAAACGAAGGTCCCTTGGTTCACTCCAAGTCCCCCAACAGATGGTATGAGCAAGGGAGCAAAAGGTGTTAGGGGATTAAGGATGAAGATGTAGATTGGCGAAATGCCGGCATGGACGGCCTCCGAAGCACACCAGTTAACCAGACTTGTCAAGTAAAGGCCTAAAATTGCCACAAGGAAAGCCTTGCCCAAGGCCGCAGGCTTCTCCCTGTAAACGTTCACTGCACTTGAAAGGCGCAGAAAAACAGCGTTTCCTCCGACAATCCGCTCCAAAAGCTTCCGAAGCCGGCGGCTGAGGAGGGAAGCAAAACCCAATAAGAAAAGGATGTTCGCCGCTAAGACCACCAAAGCCAAGCTGGAAAAATCCCTCCTTCCAAGCCCCCAGAGGGCAAAGGCTACCCCTAAAAGCCCACCGAAGAGAAAGGAAGCCAATCCTACAAGCCTATCCACCAGGACCGAAATAGCTGCTTCGGCCGCTTGCTCCGAATCCACGGCTAAACCATAGCCTCGCATAACATCTCCGGCCACCATCGGAAGGAGGAAATTGCCGAAGAAGAGGCCGGTGAAGAAGTAACCTGTGAGGTTGCCGAAAGGCACATCCATCCCTGCCGACTTTAGAAGCAATTGCCATTTGTAGATGTTAGTGAAGATAGCTAAGAAATAAATTGCGAAGGCTAAAACTAAAAGGTCAAGCCTGGCTTTCAGGAAAAGCTCCCAGGATTGGTGTATCTCGGGTTTAGTGAGGAGGAAAATTAAAAGGCCCAGGCTTATGGTTACCTTCAAGGCCGTAGTGATGGCCTTTTTCATTCCTCTTTATCCCCGGCATCAATAATTGGTGCGAAGGGGTCCAAGGTAAGCTTGCTTATGGCCGAAGGCGGGGCCTTTTCCAGCCTCGGCGGAGGCTCTACCTTCTTAGTGGTCCAAGCCATATCCCAGACCACATGGGTACGCCCGCGGATGTAATAATCGTAAGCGCCGAGGAGCCGGGCAAAGGCTTCTATCGCCGCTAAGGCTATGAGCACGTATATGAGCCTTATCGCCCCCCAGAGTTCCGCAAGCCAGAGGCGTACGACTCGCCATGTATCCAAGCTGGCAACTTTGTAGCCATATTTGCGCATGAGGTGGAGGTGACCAGCATAGTTTCGTCGCCTCTGGCGAATGAAATCCCCAAGCGTTGTAGGACCCATGTTAAATACTACAGCGTCGGGGGCATAACGGACCTCAAGCCCGCGCTTTATCACCAATGCTTCCACAAAAGCTTCATCCATGGCTACATCTGGCGGAATCTGGTCAAAGACTTTGCGAAAAGCGATAAGTTCCCCAAGCCTTGGGATTTCCATGCACAGTTCGTGTTCCAGCTTAAGCCTGAGGTGAGAGAGGGCAGCAATGATGTGGTCTGGGGTGTTAACCGCTACCTTCTGCGCTCCGGTCATCCCCACTTTGGGGTCCTTGAACATACGGACCAAGTTCTCAATGGCATCGTAGCGGGGGAGGGTATCGCCGCTTTCAAGTACGCATATATCCTCTTTGGCGTGCTTTAAAAATAGGTTCACGGCGGAGGTTTTGCCTTCGCGGCGTTCTTGGACCAAAAGCTTTATCCTGGGGTCCTTTTTCTGATACTCTTGCACTATGTCCACGGTGCGGTCGGTGCAGCCCGAGGCTACAACTATTATCTCCGTAATCTCCACTTCATGCAGCTTCTGGTTGAGGAGGGCATCCAAAAGCTTGCCGATATTAGCCTCTTCGTTGTAGGCGGTAACACCGACACTGCAACGGATTTTCCCTTCTCCTCCCAAGTTCTCCCCCCATTTAAAGGATGTGTTGAAATTTTAGCACAGAAAAACGGGAAAGGCCAAAACTAAAGCTGGGCTAAGTTCCTGCGGAAATATTCAACTGTAGCTTTTAGCCCCTCTTCCAAGGGGACAAGCGGCTCCCATCCCAGTTCGCGTTTGGCTTTCTCCGCCTTGAGGCATATTTTGAACACTTCCCCTTGCTTGGGCGGGCCATGCACGGCCATACCTGGGTAACCCGTAAGTTCCTTTAGGAGCCGGAAAATTTCATTGACCGATGTGCCCTTGCCCCAGCCCAGGTTGTAAATCCCACACCCTTCTTTCTTCAAGGCCAAGATGTTGGCCCTGGCTACATCTCCCACGTAAAGGAAATCCCTCTCTTGTTCCCCCGAACCATTGATTACAGGTTGTTCTCCTCGCAGCATCTGCCCTGTGAATATCGCTACCACTCCAGCTTCCCCAAAGGGGTCTTGCCTGGGGCCGTAAACGTTAGGGTAGCGGAGGGAGATGTATTCAAGGCCGTAATTTAAGTAGTATAAGTGCAGGTAATGCTCCACGGCATGCTTGCTGGCGCCATATGGGTCCAAGGGGTTTATGGGATGCTCCTCATCAACTGGAAGGTACTCAGGCTCTCCGTAGACTGCACCGCCTGTGGAAGCATAGATTATTTTCTTAACCTCGTAGCGGCGAGCCAGCTCTAAGAGGTTAAGCGAACCGAGGATGTTGACTTCGGCGTAAAGCATGGGCTTGAGCATTGATTCACGGACGTTCACCAAAGCTGCTTGGTGGGAGATAACTTCAGGCTTTTCCTTCTCAAATACTTCCTCAAGCTCAGGGGAACGGATGTCCACCTGGTAGAAGCGAGCCTTGGGGTTTAGATTTTCCCTCTTGCCTGTATGCAAATTGTCCACTACTACGACTTCGTGGCCTTCCTGGATGAAGAAATCAACCACGTGGGAACCTATGAAGCCTGCACCACCGGTCACCAGAACTTTCATGATGCCTCCTTCCTTGAGCGGAATCGGTAGAGCCAGTACAAGGCTATGGAACCGGCCACTGCCGCATTTAGCGATGAAACTTTGCCTTCCATCGGCAGTTTGAGGAAAAGGTCGCACTTTTCCCTTACCGAGGGCCTTAAACCCTTCCCCTCGCTTCCTACCACCAAAACGATTGGGAATGGAGGAACAGTTTCCCACAAGTCCTGAGCTTGGGGAATGGCTTCAAGCCCAGCAACCCAGAATCCCTCCTCCTTTAGCTTTTCCAGGGTTCGGTTGATGTTTGGAACTTGAACGATTTTTAGGTATTCAACAGCTCCAGCTGAAGCTTTCACTACTGCCGGGGTTATGCCCACGGCATTTCGCTCTTGGATTATGACCCCTTTCACGCCTGTGGCCTCAGCTGTGCGCAGGAGGCTCCCCACGTTTTGCGGGTCTTGCAATAAATCCAGGGCCAGCACAACCCCTTGCTCGCCCTGTAGGATTTCGTCTAAAGAAGCGTAAGGGTAAGGGGAGGCTTCCAGGAGAACGCCCTGATGGGAGCCATCAGGCACGGCAGAATCAAGCCGCTCTTTTGGCATGAAAATTGGGTAGAGGCCTAAGCGGCCAGCTAAAGAGACGATTTCATTTATTGGTGGGGAGTCCTTCGTCCCCTCGGCCAGGATGAGGCGATAGAACTTTCGGCGCCGGGCTTTCAGGGACTCCAGCACAGGATGGCGGCCGTAGAGAAATTCCCGCCCTGGATTTGGCTTTAGAACCTCCTCTTTTAAACTCTTGCCCTTCGCCACCTGGTCCCCTGAGGTGTATCTTCCAGGATTATGCCCAGTTCCCGCAACCTCGCCCTTATGCGGTCGGCTTTTTCCCAATCCTGAGCTTTACGGAATTCCTGGCGCAGTTCTATCAGGAGCTGGATGAGAGGTATTTCCAGCTCTCCCCTTACTTCCTCCGGGAACTTCTTGGGGATTATGCCCAGGATGGTATCGCCAAGCTCGATATATAGGCTGTCTATGGCCATCAGGGCATCTTTAGAAAGGGGCTTGTCGCTTGCCAGCCAAGTGTTAACTTCCCTTGAGAGCTCAAAGAGCTCGCCGATGGCTAAGGGGGTATTGAAATCGTCCTCCATGGCAGCCAGGAAGCGGGCCTTGCGTGAAGCCAGGACATCGGCCACATCTTGGGGGATGGGGCCAGTTTCGGAGAATGGGATGCGTTCCCTCACCTCTTTAACCGTATTCCATAGCCTCTCAAGCCCCCTCTCCGCAGCCGATAAAGCTTCATCGGAGAAGTCCAGAGGTGAGCGATAGTGGCTGGTGAGTATGAAGAAACGCACCGTCATAGGGCTATACCGCTTGAAGAGGTCCTTAAGGTAAATGGCGTTCCCCAAGGATTTGCTCATCTTGACCCCTTCAACCGTCACCATGTTGTTGTGCATCCAGTAACGGACGAAGGGGAGGCCATAGGCTGCTTCGCTTTGGGCGATCTCGCACTCGTGGTGGGGGAATATGTTGTCCATACCCCCGCCGTGGATGTCAAAGGGCTGGCCGAGGTATTTTGTGGACATGACTGAGCATTCAATGTGCCAGCCGGGGTAGCCCCATCCCCATGGGCTTGGCCAACGCATTATGTGCTCAGGCTCGGCCCTCTTCCAAAGGGCAAAGTCGGCCGGATGCTTCTTATCGGGGCTGGGGTCAATGCGGTATCCCTCTATGAGCTCTTCAACCCTCCGCCCCGAAAGTTTACCATATTCCGGGAATTTGGCCACTTCAAAGTAGACGGAACCGTTCACCTCATAAGCGAAGCCCTTCTCCAAGAGGGTTTTTACCAACTCTATCTGCTCAGGTATGTGCCCACTGGCCCTGGGGGAAATATCGGGCCTCTGGATATTTAAAGCGTCCATGTCTTCAAAGTAGCTTCGGGTGTATTTTTCCACCACTTCCATCGGCTCAAGGCGCTCAATTTTGGCCTTCTTAAGGACCCGGTCTTCCCCTGTCTCCAACAAGTGGCCGACATCGGTTATGTTCTGGACATAGCGGACCTTGTAGCCCAAGTAGCGCAGGAATCGCACCACTACATCAAAGGACACATAGCTTTTGGCGTGGCCGATGTGTGGGTGATCGTAAACCGTAGGCCCGCACACGTAAATTCCGACGAAGCCTGGGTGCAATGGTTCAAACTTCTCTTTACGGCGGGTAAGAGTGTTGTAGATTTCCAATGCCATAACCCCTCCTACTTCCGGCCATTGGGCTGAGCGAAGATTATCCTCCCTTTATCGGTTTGGAGGACCTTGGTTACGGTTACTTCAATTGTGGAATTGATAAAGCGACGGCCGTTCTCCACTACCACCATAGTGCCGTCATCCAGGTACCCTACCCCTTGGTTGGGCTCTTTCCCCTCTTGGATTATGTGGATGGTGATGCTTTCGCCAGGCAGGACCACAGTTTTTACAGCGTTGGCCAACTCGTTCAAGTTCAGGACTTCAACCCCTTGCAAGCGGGCTATCCGGTTGAGGTTGTAGTCGTTGGTGAGGATTGGACACTGGAGCTTGCGAGCCAGGAGGATGAGCTTTTCATCCACCTCTTTCCCTTCTTCAACGTCAATATCGCTAACTTGCACTGGTATTATGGCCTCTTTGCGTAGCTTTTCCAGCATTTCAAGGCCTCTTCTGCCCCTATTGCGCCGGAGGATGTCTTGCGAATCGGCTATGTAGCGGAGCTCGTTGAGGACAAAGCGCGGGATTAAAAGCGTGCCTCGCAAGAAGCCCGTCCGGCTTATATCCACTATGCGCCCGTCAATTATCACGCTGGTGTCCAATATGATGTAATTTTCAGGATGCAATGGCTCACCTCTGAGGGCAAACCGTGACCCAAAGAGGCGCAGGAGGTCGTTCTGGCGGATTATCGCCACCATCACGGAGAAGGAGGTGGCGATGAGGGTAGCAATGGAGGGGAGGATTTTCCCCAGAGGGTTGGGTAGGAAGGAAATGGGTATGGAAAGTAGGGCCGAAATCAAAAGCCCCAAGATAAGCCCGATGAACCCAGCTATGAGGTTTCGGGCGGGCAATATTTTCACCCTTTCCTTAATCCACCGGAAGGGGTAAATCGTAATCCATGGAGCTATAACGAAGCCAAGCGCTCCTGAGGCCAAAGAAAGGCTTAGGATGTAGCGGAGGGATTGGTCAAAGAAACCTCCGGCCAACACAGTTCCAATCTGCCAACCGATGAAGCCAAAGATAATCATTCCCAAAAAGCGCAAAAGAATCATCATAATCCACCTCCTTTTCTCAGCAGGGCCGGGAGAGGAGGCGCTGGCGGAAGGCTTCGTATAGGATTATTCCAGCAGCTACGGCTGCGTTTAAGGATTCAATTGGCCTTGCCATAGGGATGGAAACAATTTGGTGAGCCAATTGGCGGGCTTCTCCGGTAGCTCCTCTTGCCTCACCTCCTATTACTAAGACCGAAGGGGCAGTCCAATCAACTGCGAAGTACGGGACTGGCCCTTGCGGGTCGGCCAGGAGGATTTGCTTTCCTTCAAAAAGGCTCCTCAGTTCTTCCCAGGAAGCATTGGGTTTTAGAGGGATGTGGAAATGAGCACCCATCGCTGCCCGCACCGCTTTTGGGTTGAAGGGGTCGGCAGAGCCAGGGGTTGTAGCTAAGAAAGCTGCCCCTACAGCCGCAGCGGTGCGCATCACTGCCCCCAGATTTTCGGGGTTCTGGACCCCATCCAAGACCACGGCCAGTTCCCAATTTTCCGGGAGCGGTAGCTCCGGGAAAGGGAAAACGGCCACTATGCCTTGGGGAGTTACAGTAGAAGAAATGGCCTTTATTATGGCCTCCGGGACTTGATAACACGGGGCTTCTTCCAGGGGCAAAGCTTCTTTATGAGCAAAATCTTCCGAATAGAAGACAAAGACAGGCTTAAATCCTGCGCTAATAGCTTCTTTTATTATCCGGACCCCTTCCACCAAGAACAGCTTGTGTTTCCATCGCCCTTTGCGGGTCAAGAGGGAGCGAGCGAGCTTGACCTTCTCGTTCTTTAGGCTTTTAATCACCCCACCTTCCCGGCCCTTTTCAACTGTTAAAGAGCAGCTTTAGCCACCTCTACCAACTCGGCAAAAGCCTTTTGGTCTTTTACAGCCATTTCGGCGAGGATTTTCCTGTTGACTTCAACTCCTGCCTTTCGCAGGCCAGAGATGAACTTTCCGTAAGTAAGGCCATGGGCCCTTGCTGCGGCGTTAATCCTTACAATCCAAAGGCGTCGGAAATCCCTCTTCCGTTCCCTTCGGTCTTTATAGGCATAGGCGAGGGATTTCATCATAGCCTCATGGGCTCGCTTGAATAGGGCATGCCTTGCCCCGAACTGGCCTTTTGTAAGCTTAAGAACCCTCTTATGGCGCCTTCTTGTTACAACTCCTGCCTTTACCCTCACTTCAACTCCTCCTTAGCCAAGGTATGGTGCAAGGCGGCGGACCTTCTTCTTATCGCCCCTGCAAGTAACCTCTAACATCTCGGAGAACAAAGCCTTAGCCCTGGCCGATTTCTTCCGGCGCAGGTGGCTCTTGCCCTGCTTTGTCCTCAAAATCTTGCCTTTGCCTGTAACCTTAAAGCGTTTTGCTGTAGCCTTATGAGTCTTAAGCTTCGGCACTTTCCCACCTCCTCACTTTGATGCCAAAATCATCACCAAACTTCTTCCATCGGACTGAGGTTTCTGGTCTATTTTAGCGATATCTGCTAACCCAGCCATTACTTTTTCCAAGAGCCTTAGGGCGAGCTCTGGGTGGTCCACCTCTCGCCCCTTAAAGAGCACCCTCACCCTAACCTTATTGCCCTCTTTCAAGAACTCTTTTATATCCTGGATGCGGTAAGAAAGGTCGTGTTCGGATATACTTGGTCGCAACCTTATCTCTTTAACCTCTCCCCCCTTGCGTGCCTTGCGGCTTTCTCTTTCCCTTCGGGCTTTTTCGTATAGGAACTTCTCGTAATCCATCAACTTGCAGACTGGGGGGTCGCTATCTGGTGCGACTTCCACTAAATCCAGGTCCTTCTGGTACGCTAGTTTCAGGGCTTCTTGGATTGACATGATGCCGATTTGCCGGCCGTCTTCGCCTATGACCCTCACCCTTGGGGCCTGAATCTCATGGTTCACACGGTATTGCGCTTTCACCTAAAGCTTTCCCCTCCTTTACTTGTTTTGTTGCTACTATAGCACAATTGGCCTTCCAAGTCAAATTGCGCAAG
>Ga0185307_1001714_pt1 | contig 11827 bp, 11 predicted proteins | sample LHCtaG_FD_128010 | JGI IMG/M metagenome (GOLD analysis project Ga0185307, IMG submission 128010) | Hot spring microbial communities from Little Hot Creek, USA to study Microbial Dark Matter (Phase II) - LHC4sed_matched (SPADES... | ecosystem: Environmental > Aquatic > Thermal springs > Hot... | reverse complement strand
TCGGAGGAGCGCATGAGGCTTGAGGAATCCCTGAGGGAGCAGAGGCTTCTGGATAGGCTCAGGAGCCAGCAGCTGGCTGAAAGCAAGGCTACGCCCATTTTCAATTCAAGGTGGATTAAGGTTCACCCAGCAGTCGGCTTAATAGGAGACAGCAGCGGCGCATACTACTTCGGCATCGCAATACCGGCCCTAATAGAGAAGAAGAATGCGGATGGAGGCTGTGAGGAGAGGGAGATACATTTCCTCATAACCGACGGCGGCGAGGCTATTCCATGCGTCAGGGATGAGATGGCTAAGAGGCGCTGGAAGCTCGCATATAAGGTCTGCGGATTCGAGAACAGGTGGAGCCCTGAGAGCGTTAAGGCGTACCTGAGCGGTGAAGCGAAAATTGATCCAGCGGCGCTCTATAGGAGAATAAGGGGGCAATGGACTAGGTATATAGAATTCCCCGATGATGCCTACTACGACTTGGTGACGCTTTGGACCATAGGCACATACTTCTTTCCGCTGTTCAACGCTTACCCATACCTCTATTTCGGCGGAATAAAACGGACCGGGAAGACTAAGGCGCTAACTTTGCTGAGGCTGCTCAGCTTCAACGCTGTATTCTCAACAAACATTAGCACAAGCAGCCTATTCCGCCTAATCCAGTCGGGCAGATGCACGCTCCTAATGGATGAATCCGAAAGCCTATCTAACGCTGAGAGAAAGCAGGATCTGAGGAGCCTGATACTGGCCGGGTACAAGCGCGCTGCAACAGTATGGCGGACGGAGAAGAACGCTGCTGAAAGACTGGTTCCCGAGAGCTTTGAGGTTTACTCTCCTAAAGCGCTTGCGAACATATCTGGTTTAGAGGACACTCTAGAGGACAGGTGCATTAGCATAATAATGCAGAGGGGCAGAGATAGGAGGATACTTAACAGCGAACCGGATGAGAGGGATCCCGTCTGGCAGGAGACACGCGATGAACTATATGTTTTAGCGCTTAAATTCTGGCGTGAAATCTCCCAGCTTACAAGTGAAGTTAGTGTAGTTAGTGAAGAAGTGAAGATAGGCGTTAAGGGTGCTTCGGAGAATGCAGCGAACTTTGAGATTAACGCTAGGGACCTGGAGATTTGGAAGCCGATCATCACGCTCGCAAAATTCTTCGATAAACACTTGTCTTCCAAAACTGAAGAATCAGCATCTGAAAGTGGGCCTTCAGAGGTTAACTACACTTCTACACAAACTACACAAACTTCACTAACGCTTCTTGAGAGGATGCTTAGGCTTGCGAGGAGGAAGATTGAGGAGAAGCATGTTGAGAACGTCGCTGAGACAGGTGAGTATGTCCTTGCTGAGACGCTTCTTAGGATCGTGCGTGAAGACGGCTACTACTATGCGAAGAAAATCGCCGATGAAATGGCTAAAGCATTCGATGAGGATGAGCGGTGGCTTACGGCTAAATGGGTTGGCAGAGCGTTAAAACGTCTAGGATTCGAGGAGAAGAGGCGTGTTGGAACAGGCGTACAATACTATTTGACGAGGAGCAGGGTTGAGGACCTGGCGAAAAGATTAGGGATAGAAACAGCCGAGGGCAAAAATGAGCCATCCGGCGATAAGCAGCCGGGCTTCTGCGAACTATGCGGTGGAGAAACAAACAAGTGCTACGTTAGAGGCGGGAGGCTCGTCTGGCTATGCGACAAATGCTTAGCGAAATGGGAGGGTCCGCTGTGAACTTCTATGTCAAGGTATGCTTCACATACAATGATACGCCAATCACGATAGAGCTTAACGCGGACTCCCTTAGCGCCCTAGATGAACTAAAGTGGCTTGTTGATAGGGTAACCGGCTGGATCCGCGAGGAAAAACAGGTGGAAGAACTTTCTAGGCAATAGGGGAGGAGAGAGGGCGGGATGGGAACGGCTGAAAATAATAGAGGCAAAGAAACCTATCCAATAGAAGACGCAGACGTTGGCAATTGGGCAAGCCCGCAGCCCCCAAAATCCCGCCCAGAAAAAAGCATAAAAAATCTGAGATGCCCTGAATGCGGATCGGAAAGGCTTTATAGGGATGGACTGCGCCGGTTGGCAGACGGCTCCCAAACGCAGCGTTGGCTATGCCGTGAATGCGGACTCCGCTTCTCAGAGAGGCGCATGGAAAAGCGCCTAAACAACGGAGGCAAGGATTTAAAAAGCGGATCAGCCTTAAACTCTAATTGCCGAGTATGCGCCCCGGAAGGCGGAGCGAAAAACTCGGCTGGGACCGTGAGGGTCCTAATGGAGGAGAAGGCTGATGCGGAGAAGCGGGCTGCGGGAGCCACGGAGGCTGATCCAGCGACTATTAAAGGGAAAATCGTAGAGTTTCTTTGGTGGGCTAGTAAGCAGGGGCTTTCTTCCGAAACAGTTGATGGCTACCGTTCATGTTTAAGAGCCTTAATAAATAGAGGAGCCAACCTTCTGGATCCTGAAAGCGTCAAAGAGGTTTTGGCTAGAGAGAAAAGTTGGAGCCAAAATAGGCGGAGAAACGTGATAAACAGTTACACCAAGTTTTTAGGGTTTCTAGGTCTTTCATGGGACAAACCTAAATGTAAGGTTGACATAAAGCTTCCAGGCTTTATTCCCATGGAGTCGGAGATAGATGCGTTAATAGCTGGCTCAAACAGGTATCTGGCCTGTTTCCTCCAGCTGATTAAAGAAACAGCTATGAGGGCTGGTGAAGCCTTTAGGCTGAAGTGGACGGATATAGACTTTGAAAGGCGCATAATAATACTTAATGAGCCTGAGAAGGGAAGCAACCCACGCATATGGCGGGTAAGCGGCAAACTCATTGAAATGCTTAACAGCATCCCAAGACGCGGCGAAAAAGTTTTCCCAAATAAATCTTTGGCAAGCCTCAAAAACACCTTCATAACAACGAAGAAGCGCCTAGCCCATAAACTTCAGAACCCACGTTTGCTACGCATAGGGTTCCACACGATTAGGCATTGGAAGGCAACCATGGAATACCATAAAACCAAGGATATATTATACGTTAAGAACCTACTCGGGCATAAGAAAATAGAGAACACAGAGATATACATAAACCTTGAGAGAGCAATCTTCGGAGATGAAACCGCGCAGGAGTACCATGTTAAAGTCGCCTCAAAACCCGAGGAGATCAAAGCGTTACTGGAGGTTGGCTTCGAATATGTATGCGAAAAGGACGGGTTAATGTTCTTCAGAAAGCGTAAGTGAAGCGAAAAGGTTAAAATGTGCCGGGTCAGTAAAAATCATAGCCGGGTTACCCTAGCCTGGTAGGGGGCAGGCCTGCTAAGTCTGTGGCCCGTATGGGCCTCGTGGGTTCAAATCCCACACCCGGCGCCACCTTTTCGGGTTCAAATCCCTTCCTTTTCCGCAGCGGATTTCGGTTTGACCCCATATTTTCACCTTACCTTTTCACGTCATTTTTCCGCTTTACTATCTTGGCTACTTCGCGGATTAATCGTGCACATTTACGAATTATTTACTTGGACCATATGCCTTCGAGGGATACGCGGACAGCCAGTCCAGCAGCTAGACTGTGGAGCATATTCTAGGCATGAGGCCCCTGCATCCTGTATAATAGCCTCAGAGTCTTAAGGCTTCTAGAATTTTTGAAAGATTGGTGAGAATTCATAAAGTTAAATTTTCCAAAAATTAAAGTGGTAATAGAAAATGGCTCTGGTAAAAGTTGACTCGCAAAGGAGTATATATTCCTAAAGAGATACCGTTTAAGGCGGATAAAGTCATCATCATCGTGCCTTACGGCGCATTTCTCCTGTTGATCCCTGTTCCGGAAAAGGTAATTGAAATAGACGTTAAGGATTCAATACAAGAAAGGCAACGATGGAATACCATAAAACCATTGAAGAGAAGGGCTGAGGAAAAAGTTAAGGAAGAAACGGCACTGAAATTGAAAAGCTGTGAGCAAGACTAGGTGAAAGTTTTTGCTTCTGGAATCCGACATATTCATCGCCTATTTGAAAAGGGAGGGCTGGCTGAAGAAACAGCAACTGCAATAATAGAAGCCGTAGAGAAAGGTCAGATAAGTCCGGTTTAAGCTTCAACAGAAATCTTCCATGAGCTGTACCATGTATTCTCTGATTATGCGCATCTGCAAACAATCATGGCGAATGAGGCGAGAATAGCCGCAATTAAAAACTTAACTTTTATCATGCCAGATTACGCCATATATCTCGCCGCATTAAGCATCATGGACACTTATGGAATAACGTCCATATTCGACGCCATATACGCGGCCACAGCCCTAAGCGCCAACGTACCGGATCATATTATAATATCAACCGACAAAAAATATGACGCTATAAAAGGGCTAAAACGAATAGACCTGCAAAAACTCAAAATTTAAGACTTAAAATGCGCGTCGCAAGCATACATTAACCCGTTCGCGCAAGTGCGAAGCGGCGAAATTAGAGAAGATAAAGGTAATGAGTAATTACGATGTTTTGAGGGCTTTATGGACGTATATAGCTGTGAAGAGCACTATTGATACAAGCGCTATTGCGCCGCTTGTGGGAATGTTGAGGTTTATGGATAGAATTATTCCCGCAAGTCCGGATGAAACTGCTATTATGAAGGATGCCGTGAGCATTCTGCTTATGTTTCGTGTTATAAGTCTTGAGGCTGCTGCTGGAATTATGAGGAGCGTGACGGATAATAATACCCCGAGCGCTCTGGCGGCTACTGCAACTGTTACGGCTGAAACCGAGAAGATTAGTAAATCATACAGTTCAGCCTTAAGCCCAAGCGCTTCAGCTGTTTCCATATCGAAGCATACGTAAATGAACTCCCTGTAGAATATTACTGTGGCTACGGCTGCGGATGCCGAGACCACCGCTAAGCTTAGCAGATTGGCTTCGGATAGCAGCAGCAGATCGCTTATTAAGTATCCGTCGACGAGGACCCTTTTATCCGCTGGAAGATAGCTTCTTACAACAGCATATATTGTTACGCTTATAGCCAGCGATACGCTCAGCATCATCCCTAGGGATTGCTGTCCGCTTTTCCCCATGTATGAGACTAGGATTGATGTTGCCAGGCAGAAGACTATGACCAGCGGGAATGGATCGAATGTGCTTGAAATGAATGTTTGTATTAAAACGCCTAGGGCTGCTCCCCCCAGCGCAGCATGCGATATCTCAGGGGTTATATATAGTGATCCTCTTAAAAGCATTATTACCGATATTGGTACTGAGAGTGAAGCGAACAATAAGCCCAAAACGGCTCTTAAAATGAATGGGTCAAGCATGTTTATCACCTAAAATGATCAGTTGTCTCCCCTCTTTCTCGATTGTTTTCAGGCATGGGTAGATGGGTTTAAGCTTGTCTTCGCTTAAAACCTCATGCGGCTCCCCGTAAACGCATATGCTTCTGTTTAAGACCAATATTTTATCGGCTAAGTCAAGAACTGGGTCAAGCTCATGCTCAACAATTATTATTGTCCTCCTATTCTCCTTAAGCATTTTAAGGATGCTAAGCAGGTTCTCCTGGCTTTCAAGGTCTAATCCGGCGAAAACTTCATCCAGAAGTAGAAGGTTTGGATCTGATGAGAGCGCTCTGGCTATTAGAACCCTCCTTTGCTGTCCACCGCTTAACTCGCTGAATATTGATTTCCACTTATCCTCCATACCCATATAGGCTAATGATTTCCTGGCGTACTCAACATCTTCTCTTGAAATTGATCTTGGGAATCTTTTTCTAAGCAGCACCCCCATTAAGACAACCTCGCCTACTGTCAGCGGGATTTCGTATGAAATCTTATCTTTTTGGGGAACATACCCTATCAGCCTTCTAACCTTCTCCCCATCCCTGAATGGATTTAATCCGAGAACCTCCGCTTCACCTTTAAACGGCTTGACTAATCCTAGCAGAACCTTCAGTAAAGTTGTTTTCCCAGCGCCGTTTGGTCCAACAATCAATATTAAGGATGGCTCATCAACGCTGAAGCTAACGTTCTCAAGCACTATTTGGTCGCCGAGCCTAACTGAAATATTTCTTACAGAGACTATGCTCATAGCTTGCTCCGCCCCTTAACCAGCAATATTGTTTCAAAAACAATTATGATTAGGAAGATTAGCGCGGCGAAAAGGTAGATGTTAAATCCGCTGTTTAAAGGTTTATCTCCTGAAAGTAGGGCGCCGTGGACTTGCCCGGCATTATAATACATTATTGCATCATATTTTTCTAGGGCTCCTGATGAGACAGCGATAACGTAAGCTATTGGGCATCCTGTCTCCTCAGAGATCTCTTTAACGGCGCTTTGAACATTCTCCATTAAAATCGCGTTTTCAGAAACAATCATGCAGGAGAATCTTCCAGTTCTGAATCCATCGTAGATGATTCTTAAGGATTCTGGGCGCATATATTCCCCTTCGCCTATAAGCGTGGCTTCCACCTTCAAACCCATTGCTTCAGCAATATAATGCTCAGCGTAGAAGCCTATTACGACGCTTCTATTGGTTAAACCATGCTTCTCAGAGAGCTCGCTGAGAAATCTCTTAAGGACATAGATATCTCTCTCGAAGAGAAAAAAGTTCTCCTGAATTTTCCGGGATAAGCCTGGCTTAATTTCTAAAACCTTGTTTCTTATGGCTTCAGCTATTGTAAGCGCGTTATCTGGGAGAAGCCAGAAGCCGTGAATATTTCTCTCCCCATTAAGATTGAGCAGTTTGATGCCCTCTAAATCCAGGAGATTCAGCGAGATAGATTCTTCCGGAACTTTTCTCTCTCCGGCAACCCTTTTAACAAGATCTTTCTCCCACATCATATGTCCAGTTATAACTATTAGGTCGGATTCCTGAGCTTCTTTAATAGTGCTTGGCGTAAGCATAAAATTATGCGGGTCAGATCCACCGGAAACAATCGAGCTGACTTCTCCAGCGCCATTAACTATTGGGGACACTATTGACTTAAGAATTTCAACCGTAACTATCACCTTAATCCGCTCATCATCCTGCTTGGCAAAGATTATGAGTGGGTTATAAACCAGCGGGGAGGCGATGAGCATTATGAGGCAGATTATTTTTCTGGGCAGCATGAAACCCCCTCCGGGATGCAGTTGTTATGCGGACACCTTTTTGGATGACCGAGGATCTTGCACATGGAATCAACGATCTTCTCCGGAAGATAAAGCTCAACCCTGCTTGCGCATTTACATGCCTCTTCCAAGCTGACTGAGAGAACCTCATAGGCGTATGTTTCGAAAACCCTATGGTTTCTCAATATCCTGTTCACCTCAATGATCCCTCGCTCCGATAGGCTCACCCCCCTCCAGGGTTTCCTCCTAAGCATACCCTTCTCACAGAGTTTCCTAAGAGTTTCACTTGCAGTAGCGCATGAAACGCCGAGGGCGTTTGCCACTTCAAGGCTTCCAACAGCGTCCCTATTAGAGAGCAGATTGAACACGACCTTTAGATACTCCGCTTCCCTCTCAGTTAACCTGCTGGATATATATTAAACCTCCATGAAGTTAGGTTCAACCTAATTTAGGATAAACCTAAATTTATATATTTCGCGTCTGCACCTAAAATTTTCTTTCCATGAAAGAAGCGCCCTAGTAGCCTCTTTTAATGAGATCAATCAATAATTATGGGTTTCCTCCCAATATTTTTAAGCGTCACATTGCCCCTTCATTTCGCGGCGAGCATGTGGGTTGCATATATCAGCGCGGCCATCCCAATGAGGTTGATGAATATGTCCAGCGATGGGCCAGCGGCGTCCTTCAATGGGTCTCCAATTGTATCGCCTATGACTGCTGCAGCGTGAAGCATGCTCCCCTTATAGGATGGGCTGCTGGCTTCAACAGATTTTTTAGCATTGTCCCATGCTGCGCCGCTTATGCACATGAGCAGAGCCATAGGTAAAACCGTAACTAGGTTTCCAGCTATTAGTCCACCCATGGCTTCCGGGCCGAGCAGTAATCCCACGGTGAAGGGCACAGCAACTGAAAGGGCGGCTGGATAGAACATGTTCTTTATGGCTGCTTTCGTGCTTATGTCGATGCATCTAGCGTAATTGGGCGTTACGCTTATTTTTTGACCCATCCTAAACTGCTCATGTATCTCCCCGATCATTGCGTAAGCGGCTCTGCCCACCGCCCTTATAATTAGTGAGCATAGGAGGAAAGTGAGCGTTCCGCCGATGAGCATGCCAGCAATTGTCAAGGGGTTAGATATGTCAAGCGTCTTGAGACATGCGGCGTTCAGGTATGCTGAGAATAGGGCTACCTGGGCTAGAACCGATGTTCCAACAGCATAGACTTTGCATACAGCCTTCGTCATGTTGCCAACAGCATCAAGGCTGTCCATTATCCTGCGTGATTCAGGATCAGCCCCTGACATTGCTATTAGCCCATTAGCGTTATCAACTATTGGACCGTAAGAAGCCATTGAGATTAATGTTGCGTTTATTGAAAGAAAACCCACTGCTGCAAGCGTTATTCCATATAATCCTTCGAAGCGATATGCCAACAGAATTGTTGCTAAAAATATTATTGTCGGTATGGCTGTGCCTTCTAAGCCAACAGTAAGCCCAGACAGCACATTGAGGGCTGGACCGGTCTCGGATGCCTTCACTATGCTATCAACCGGCTTTTTCATTGGTGAAGTGTAATATTCAGTCACATAGGCCAGCAGCACCACCGCAATTATGCCCGTTAAAACAATGTAGAAGGCGTTTAGACCGTTAAAGATTATCCATGAAAGTATGGCTGAAGCTAACGCTGTGAGAGCTGCCGAAAAATACATTCCAGCATTTACTAGTCGCTTAACATTTATGCTTTTAATCCTTATAAAGAATGAACCTATCATTGAAGATATTAAGCCTGAGCCTAAAACAAGCAATGGATATGCTATGCCGTTGCTTCCATATATTGAGGCGCCGAGAATCATCGCTGCAATCAATGTGCAGACATAAGACTGGAAGACATCTGATCCTGTGCCTGCAATGTCGCCGACGTTATCCCCAACCTGGTCAGCTATTACTGCGGGATTACGGGGGTCATCCTCGCTCAGCCCAACCTCAACCTTCCCAACAAGATCTGCACTTATATCAGCGGCTTTAGTGTATATTCCCCCGCCTACACGTGCAAATAAGCCCACTAGGCTTGCGCCGAAACCTAAACCTATAAGCATTGATGGGTCATCATATCCCATGCTGAAGAACAAAGCATGCAGTCCGCTGACAACAAGTATTCCAAAACCGGTCAGTATGAGGCCTATCGCTGTACCTCCCTGAAAGGCTGTTTGAAAAGCTTTATGAATCCCATGCTTAACGTTCTTTGCGGTTCTGAAATTTGTGTTAACCGCGATCACTGTGCCTATATACGCTGAAAGGGCTGAGAAGATGGATCCAACAGAGAATGTTAGGGCGGTGAATAATCCGAAGATTAAGCCTATAATTACGGCTAGGATCACGCTGAAAATTGAGACTGAGAAGAACTGCCTGTTTAAATATGTCACGGCGCACTCTTTAATTAAAATTGAAAATTTAAACATTCTTCCATGGTCTCTTCGCCCATGGAATATGCGGTAGGCTACGAAGGCGGAGAATATTTGAGTGAGGATGCTTACTATCGGCGCAGCAATAAGCGCTATTACATCTATGCCCATTTCCATCAGTCCGCATTTGAGCCAATTGATTTATTCCTCTATCCGCATGAGCGAAGCATAATATTTAACGGTCCCAGATAAAAATTTTTTGAACATCTTCCATTCAAGTTGAAAAATGGAGGGCGTCATTATAGAAAACCTTTTAAGTGAACATGCTTCTTTAACGCAATATATGTCTGAGGATTTTGAGGAGCCTCCGGATAGCCGCTCATTAGGCAAGTATAGGGATAGAATTGTTAATGGACCGATTATCAGAACGCTTATATGGTTAGGTGTCCCCCCGCTTATAAATCAGCTTACGGTTGTAGCCTATAACGTGGCCGACGCATATTGGCTAAGCCTTTACGGTGGGACAACGGTGGCTGTTCCAAGGCAGACGTGGCCTGTTATAATGCTTTTTCAAGCGCTTGTGATGGCGTTAACCGCTGCAAGCCTCAGCGTTGTCTCTCAATATATTGGGGGTAAAGCCTATAGGGAGGCCAGCCTTTCCGCCTCAAGATTTTTCACATTATCTTTCTTTTGCGGAGCCGTTTTATGCGTTACACTTCTGACGCTTAGGGGGCTAATATTCGCTGTAATCATATCTACTCCCCCGGAGATCTTCGAGGATGTTATGAAATATTCAGGGGTAATATCCTTCGATATATTTCTAAATTATATATCCCTCATATTCACAACGCTTCTTCAGAGCATAGGGGATACGAGGAGGCCGGCGATAGTTAACACTATAGCCGTCAGCCTAAACATACTGTTAGATCCTTTCCTAGTGCTTGGTTTAGGGCCCTTCCCAAGGCTTGGGGTTGTCGGCGCCGCTATTACTGACGTTATGGGTAAAATGATATCGGCTGGCGCATTAGCCTACATGCTTAAGAAGTATTATCCTGAGCTAAGGGTGTTCTTCACTAAAGATATAGATTTCAAGTGGATCGCCCTGGTTATGCGTATAGGTTTACCCGTGTTGGCGCTCGGCGTAACAAACGGCTTTGCCTTTCTATTTCAACTTTGGATTATTAATCAGTTCGGCGTAACGGTGGCCACCGCTTATGCCATAGGTTTTCTCATAATGGACATTGTGGACGCTGTGCTTTGGGGTTTAAGCGGCGCTACAGCCATAATGGTTGGGCAAAATATAGGTGCGGAAAATTATAGGAGGGCTAAGGAGGTTGCTTATAAATCTGCCCTTCTACTTTTCACCCTAGTAGCCATCGGCGGATGCATCGTTTACCCCATCAGGTTCAGCCTAGTTGACGTCTTCGCGGATGACCCGGAAATAATGGCTGAAACCGACCGTTTCCTTCAGATCCTTGTACCCACCCTCCCATTTTTCGGATTATTTATGGTCGGCATGTCAACCGGCAGAGGGTCTGGGCATACGGTTTTTCCAACAACCGTCGGCGTTTTTAGGCTCTGGGGCATTAGGGTTGCATTAGGCTATGTGCTTGCGTTCAATTTTAGAATGGGCTCCATTGGAGCTTGGCTGGCAATCTCATTAAGCAATATTATAGGCGGCGCATTAGCCCTTCTTTGGATAAAATATGGAAACTGGACGGAGAAGGTTGTTGAGAGAAAAACAGGCGTATAAATAATTCTCGAAAAATTTTTCGCTCATGCCATCATGAAGTTGAAAGGGCATTTTTCACAAAAGTTAATATGCTCCCTAAGCATAAGGCAGTATTGGATGTGAATATAAAATGATGTCTCAAATACCGATAAAAATTGAGAATGTTAAGAAGAATCTTTTAGATCGAGAAATATTGAGGGTGGCAATAATAGCCGAGTTAGACGCCATAAACCTATACGAGCAGCTGGCATCTGCAACAGACAATGAAAACATTAGAAAGGTTCTGCTAGAAGTAGCAAGGGAAGAGAAAACACACTTCGGAGAGTTTCAAGCATTATTACTGAAGGAAGATGCGGAGCAAACTGAAGAGCTAGAGAAGGGCAGAAGAGAAGTTGAAGGAATAACGGGGTAATAGACCGGAAAGGAAGATTCATGCATAAAACAACGCAGTAGAAAAGCGGAGAAATATAGCCCCCTACCGGCATAGATGATTGAGGCGCAAATGTAACGCAGGGGTTTCCGCTGCCCCTGAAAGCCGTCTAGAAACCCTTTAAGCGCTAAGACATAAGCGGATAATCTAATCATAACATACATAGAATGTTATTTATTGGCGATGGATGCTATTTTTAAGTTTTAAA
>Ga0185307_1001713_pt1 | contig 11838 bp, 11 predicted proteins | sample LHCtaG_FD_128010 | JGI IMG/M metagenome (GOLD analysis project Ga0185307, IMG submission 128010) | Hot spring microbial communities from Little Hot Creek, USA to study Microbial Dark Matter (Phase II) - LHC4sed_matched (SPADES... | ecosystem: Environmental > Aquatic > Thermal springs > Hot... | reverse complement strand
CTCTCGCTCCTCCGGGGCAGGAAGGCGGGGGTGCAGGTGGGAGGGGGAATAAGGTCCCTGCAGGCGGCGGAGGAGTACGTGAAGGGGGGGGCGGAGAGGGTGGTGGTGGGGACCTCGGCGGTTAAGAACCCCGAGCTGGTGGGAAGGCTGGTGGAGGTGCTGGGGGGGGAGAGGGTGGTGGTGGCGGTGGACGCCAGGGGGGACAGGGTGGTGGTGGAGGGGTGGAGGGAGGAAACCGGGAAGGGAGTGGTGGAGCTGGCGAGGGAGATGGAGGAGCTGGGAGTGGGCTACCTCCTCTACACCAACGTGGAGGCCGACGGGAGGATGTGCGGGATAGGGGAGGTGAGGGGGCTCCTGTCCAGGATAAGGCTGCCCGTCCTTCTCTCGGGAGGGGTGGCTTCGCTGGAGGATGTGAGGAGGGCCAAGGAGGCGGGGGCGGCGGGGCTGATCGTGGGAACCGCCCTCTACGAGGGCAGGTTCACCCTCAGGGAGGCCATGGAGGTGGCGGAGTGAGGGAGGGCAGGGAGAGGAGGAAGACCGGGGAGACCGAGGTCACGGTCCACCTCAAGCTGGACGGGAGGGGAAGGGCCAAGGTGGAGACGGGGATAGGGTTCCTCGACCACCTCCTCTCCCAGCTGGCCGTGCACGGGGGGCTTGACCTGCAGGTGAAGGCCAGGGGGGACCTGACCCATCATGTGGCCGAGGACGTGATGATCGTGCTGGGGCACTGCCTGGACAAGGCGCTGGGAAGGAGGGAGGGAATAAGGAGGATGGGGGATGCCATCGTGCCCATGGAGGACACGCTGGTGATGGTGGCCGTGGATCTGAGCGGGAGGGGGTACGCCTGCCTGGAGATGGGCCTGAAGGGGAAGGTGGAGGACCTGGAGGCCGGGCTGCTGGAGCACCTGCTCGAGACCCTGGCCGTGAACGGAAGGTTCAACCTGCACGTGAAGGTGCTGAGGGGGACCAACGATCACCACAAGGCGGAGGCCACCTTCAAGGCCCTCGGGCTGGCCCTGGCCGAGGCCTGCAGCAGGAGGGGGAGGGGGGTACCCAGCACCAAGGGTGTGCTTGCTTGAGGGTGGTGGATCTGAGGAAGCCGGGGGCGGTGGCGGGGCTGGAAAGGGCCCCCCTCCTTCCCCAGAGCCTCCTGCGGAGGGTGAAGAGGATCGTGGAGGAGGTGAGGAGGGGAGGGGACGAGGCCCTCCTCAGGCTGACCCTCCGCTTCGACGGGGTGAGGCTGAGGAGGGAGGAGCTAAGGGTGGGGAGGGAGGAGGTGGAGGAGGCTTATGGGGAGGTGGATCGGGAGACCCTGCGCTCCCTGAAGGAGGCCGCCAGGGCCCTCAGGAAGTACCACCGGAAACAGCTGCCCCCCTCCTGGTCCCTCACCCTCTCCCCCGGGGTGAGGGCGGGGCAGAGGGTGGTTCCCCTGGACTGCGTGGGAGTTTACGTCCCAGGGGGCCTTGCCCCCTATCCCTCCACCGCCCTGCACACCCTCATCCCCGCCCAGGTGGCCGGGGTCAGGAGGACGGTGGTATGCACCCCTCCCGGGCCCGGGAAGAGGATAAACCCCCTCACCCTGGTGGCCATAGACCTGGCGGGGGGAAAGGAGGTGTACAGGGTGGGGGGGGCGCAGGCCGTGGCCGCCATGGCCTTTGGGACGGAAACCATACCCAGGGTGGAGAAGGTGGTGGGGCCGGGGAACCTTTATGTGACGGCTGCCAAGCTCCTGCTCTGGGGTGAGGTAGGAATGGACTTCCCGGCCGGTCCCACGGAGCTGGCGGTGGTGGCGGATTCCTCGGCCGATCCCTCCCTGCTGGCCTGGGACCTCGTGGCCCAGGCCGAGCACGACCCGGGGGCCAGGGTCTGGCTCCTCACCCCCTGTCCGGAGCTGGCGGAGAGGGTGGAGGAGGAGGTGAGGAGGGCGGTGGAGGGGCTTCCGAGGCGGGAGGTGGTGGAGAGGGCGCTGGCGGAGGGAACGGTGATCCTCACGAGGAGCCTGGAGGAGGCGGTGGAGACCGCCAACTCCCTGGCCCCGGAGCACCTGCAGCTGGCGGTGAAGAGGCCAAGGGCCTGGCTGGGGAGGGTGAGGTGCGCGGGCACCATCCTGCTGGGCCAGGGAACCCCCCCCGCCGCCGGGGACTTCGCCGTGGGACCGAGCCACGTGCTGCCCACCCTGGGGGCGGCCAGATGGAGGGCGGGGCTCAGCGTCCTGGACTTCCTCCGCTGCCCCAGCTTCCAGGAGCTGAGCCGGGAGGGGCTCAGGAGGCTGGCCCCGGTGGTGGAGAGGCTGGCGAGGGGGGAAGGACTGGTGGCCCACGCCGAGAGCGTGAGGAGGAGGGTGGCTTGAGGCTGAGCCCCGAGCGGGTGGGGGAGCTGGTGGGCAGGCTCAGGTTCGAGGGAGGGCTGGTGACGGCGGTGGTCCAGGACTGGAAAACGGGGGAGGTGCTGATGGTGGCCCACCAGAACAGGGAGGCCGTGGAAAGGACCCTGACCACCGGCCTCATGCATTACTGGAGCAGGTCCAGGGGAAGGTTGTGGATGAAGGGGGAGAGCTCAGGGCACCTCCAGCGCGTGCGGGAGGTAAGGGTGGACTGCGACGGGGACGCCCTCCTTTACCGGGTGGAGCAGGTGGGGGGCGCCTGCCACGAGGGTTACCGCTCCTGCTTCTTCAGGAGGTTGGGGGAGGGGGGGCTGGAGGAGGTGGGGGAGAGGGTCTTCGACCCAGAGCGGGTCTACGGGGGAGGGAAATGAAGTACGTGGTGGTGGTGGGGGACGGGATGGCCGATCATCCCGTCCGGAAGCTCGGGGGGAAGACCCCGCTGGAGGAGGCCCACAAGCCCAACCTGGACTCCCTGGCCAGGGAGGGGGAGATGGGGATGCTGAAAACCGTGCCCCGGGACATGCCCCCCGGCTCGGACGTGGCCAACCTCTCCATCCTGGGCTACCGGCCCGAGACCTGCTACACCGGGCGGGGGCCGCTGGAGGCCGCGGACCTCGGGGTGAGGCTGGGGCCCAGGGACGTGGCCTTCAGATGCAACCTCATCACGGAGAGGGAGGGGAGGATGTACGATTACTCGGCCGGGCACATCAGCACGGAGGAGGCCAGGGAGCTGCTGGGGGAGCTGGGAAGGCACTTCAGGTTCGGGGAGTTCCACGTGGGCCTGACCTACAGGCACGTCTTCGTCCTCAGGAACTGCGACCCGCAGCTGGAAACGGATCCCCCCCACGAGATCCCCGGGGAGCCCCTCAAGGACCACCTGATCAGGCCTTCCACGGATCCGCTGGCCAGGAGGCTCAACCGCCTGATGCTGGAGTCCAAGCGGATCCTGGAGGGGCATCCGGTGAACAGGGCCAGGGAGCTCCAGGGGAGGAACCCGGCCAACATGATCTGGCTCTGGAGCCAGGGGAAGAGGCCCAGGCTCCAGCCCTTCAGGCGCAGGTACGGACTTCGGGGGGCCCTCATCTCCGCCGTCCCCCTCATCCGGGGGATAGGGGTCTACCTGGGCATGACGGTCATAAGGGTGCCGGGGGCCACCGGCTACTTCGACACCAATTACGAGGGGAAGGCCCTGTACGCGCTGAGGGCCCTGGAGGACCACGACCTCGTCTATGTCCACGTGGAGGCCCCGGACGAGGCCGGGCACGAGGGGAACGCGGAGATGAAGGTCAAGGCCATAGAGGACCTGGACCGGAGGCTGCTGGGGCCCCTGCTGGACGGCCTTCCCGAGGACTGCAGGGTGGCGGTGCTGCCCGACCACCCCACCCCCCTGGAGATGAAGACCCACGTGGCCGAACCCGTTCCCTTCGTCATGAGCGGTCCGGGGTTCGGGCGCGACGGGCTGACCTTCTGCGAGCGGAACGGGGCGAAGGGATCGGCGGGCTTCCTGGAGGGGGAGCAGTTCATTCGGAGGTTCCTAAGGCCTCGATGATGGCATCCGCCATCTCCCTGGTCCCCACCGCCGAGGGATCCGAGGGGGGCTTGAGGTCGTAGGTCACCCTCCTTCCCTCCGCTATCACCCTGGCCACCGCCCCCTCCAGCCTGGAGGCCGCCTCCTCCTCCCCCAGGTACCTGAGCATCATCACCGCGCTCAGGATGGCGGCGGTGGGGTTGGCCACGTTCTTTCCTGCGTACTTGGGGGCGCTTCCGTGAACGGGCTCGAAGACCGCCACCCCCTCCCCCACGTTGGCGGAGGGGGCCATTCCCAACCCCCCCACCAGCCCGGCGCAGAGGTCGGAGAGAAGGTCCCCGTACAGGTTGGGACAGACCAGCACGTCATAGAGCTCGGGCTTCTGGACCAGCTGCATGCACATGTTGTCCACGATCCTGTCCTCGAACTCCACGTCTGGGTAATCCCTCGCCACCCTCCGGGCGGTCTCCAGGAAGAGACCGTCCGAGAACTTCAGGATGTTGGCCTTGTGCACGGCCGTGACCTTCCTCCTCCCGTTCCGCCTGGCGTACTCGAAGGCAAACCTCACTATTCTTTCCGATCCCCTCTCCGACAGGTACTTCAGGCTTATTCCCCCATCCTCCCCCAGCGAGATCCCAAGCCCCCTCAGGAACTCCAGCAGCCTCCTGGTCTCCTCCCTCCCCCTCTCAAACTCCACCCCCACGTACAGGTCCTCCGTGTTCTCCCTTATCACCACCAGGTCCACCCCCTCGTACCTGCTCCTCACCCCGGGGTACCACTTGCAGGGCCTGACGTTGGCGTAGAGGTCCAGGGCCTGCCTCAGGGCCACGTTCACGCTCCTGAACCCCTTTCCCACCGGGGTGGTGATGGGACCCTTCAGGGCCACCCTCGTCCTCCTGATGGACTCCAGCACCTCCTCCGGAAGGGGGGTTCCCCTCTCCCTCAGGGCCCTCTCCCCCGCCTCCACCACCTCCCACTCCACCTTCACCCCCGTGGCCTCCACGCACCTGCGGGCCGCCTCCATCACCTCGGGCCCTATCCCGTCCCCGGGGATGAAGGTGACGCGGTGCCCCATCCTCAGACCTCGAAGCCCACCCGCCTGGCCAGCTGCCTGAACTCCTCCTCCTTCAGGGGCATCCTCCTGCTCCCGTTCACGAACTTCTCCCTGACGATCTCCACCAGCTGCTCCAGCCTGGGATCCCCCTCCTCCACCTCCTTCCCCAGCATCTCCTGCAGCCTGAGCCTTATCCCGTGCTTCCCCGATCTCTTCCCTATCACGATGGTCCTGCGCTGCCCCACCAGCTCGGGGGGGAAGGGCTCGTAGGTGAGGGGGAGGACGGAGATGCCCTGCAGGTGTATGCCCGATTCGTGGGCGAAGGCCGCATCCCCCACGATGGCCTTGTTGATGGGGAGGTGGTAGCCGGTCACGGAGGAGAAGAAGAGGGCCAGTTCCCTCAGCGGGGCGAAGTTCCACTTGGTCACATCGTGGTGGAGGTAGCAGTTCATCATGACCTTCTCCGTCTCCGCGTTCCCCGCCCTGTCCCCCACCCCCAGGAAGGTCGTGCTCACGTAGATCTTGTCGTAGAGGCCCGAGGCCGCCCTCACCGCCGCCAGCGTGTTCTCCACGGCGTTCCCCAGGTCGTCGTGGGCGTGGATCTCCACGTAGGGGATCTTGGTCTCCCGCCTGATGTGCCTGATCTTGGCCGGTATGCCGTTGGGGAGGGTGGCCAGGGGATCGGAGAGCCCCACCCCCACGGTATCGCATATCCGGTAAACCAGGGCCCCCGCCTCCGCCACCGCGTTGATGAACTCCCTCTCGAACTCCCAGTCCGCCCTGGTGCTGTCCTCCCCGTGCACGAAGACGGTCAGGCCGTGCTCCACCGCATAGGAGACCGTCTCCACCACCCTGTCCAGCAGCTGGAGGGGGGTCTGCTCCCACTTCTCGAAGTGGATGTAGGAGACCGGGTGGGAGATCCCCACCTGCTTGAAGTCGAGGGAGAGGGCCATGTCCACATCCTCCTTGGAGGCCCTGCACCAGGCCGCCAGCATGTCCCCCAGCCCCGCCTCCCTCATGAGCCTGACGGCCTGCTGGTCCGTCTTGGTGTAGGTGAGGACCTCCAGCCTCTCCACCCCTATGTCCCTCAGCAGGAGGGCGATGCGGCAGGTGTCCTCGGGCTTGGGGGTGACGATCCCCGCCATCTGCAGTCCCTCCCTCAGGGTGGTGTCGTCCACCACCACCTCCACGTTCAGGGGGACCGGACGGTACACCAGCCTGCGCAGGCGCTCCCACTTCTCCCTGTCGAACTGGGGGGAGGAGAGCTCGCGCAGGAGGGAGATCTCGCTCCTCCTCCTCTTCTCGAAGGGGTCCTCCTTTACCTCCACCTTCACGTTCCCCTTTCGCTACTTTCCCCTAATTAGCTTTGCCCCCTCCACCGAGAGCCTGGCGGGTGATCCCAGCTCCCCCTCCAGCGTGAACCTCACCCCCAGCATCCCCTCCACCAGCCTCACATTGGTGAGGGCGTGAAGGGTGAGGTGGGTGCTCCAGATCTCCGATCTCCCCTCCGCCAGGGCCAGGTAGGGTATGAGCTGGTCCGTGAGGTGCCTGTCCACCGCGTATCCTGACCTGAGCTCCTCCAGGAGCTGCCCCGCCGCCTCCCTCCCCACCCGCTCGGCCGGCTTGCCAGGCTCCCCCAGCGAGCTTCCCCCCAGGATCCCTCCCCCGGAGGTGCTGGCCCAGAGGACTATCCCGCTACCAGGCCCTAGCCCCTCCCCCACCTCCGTCCTTATCCTGGCCTCGTATCCGGCCCTGAGGAGGAGGAGCTGGGCGGCGTGGGCCTGCCTGGTGGCCACGTGGGGGGGAAGGTTCGTGCAGTGGGAGATCCCCTCCACCCTCTCCACCCTCCCCGCCTCGGTGAGCCTGAGGGGAAGGAGCCTCTCCGCGGGCCTGGTCCTGGCCACCACCTTCCCTCCCCCTTTCGGGTAGTGCCCCCTCCTCAGGCACTCCAGCTCCACCCTGTATCCCATCTCGGAGAGGATGGGGAGGGTCACGTGCCTCAGGTAGTCCACGGGGGGAGCCAGCGGATTGTCCGTTCCACCCGTCACCTCCACCTCCGCCGGCTCCGGGGCGAAGGCGAGGGGGAGGAGAAGGGCCTGGAGGACCAGGGTGGTGCTGCCTGCCGTCCCCACGTCGAACCTGAACCTCCCTCCTTGAAGCTCCCCGGGCTCGAAGGTCACCTCGGTGGAGTTGAGCTCCGCCCCCCTCACCCTCCCCCCCGTGAGCTCGGCCAGGGCCTCCACCGCCCTGAGGTGCTGGGGCTGGAGCCCCGGCTTCTTCCTCTTCACCCTTATGCTGTGGACCCTCACGGGCCTCCCCGTCACCGCCGCCAGGGCCAGGGCGATCCTGAGGACCGATCCCCCTCCCTCTCCCATCGAACCGTCTATCTCCAGCATCCACGAGCTTCCCCCGCCCGGCATTTAACCTCCCCCGGAGAAAGGAGGGGATGGACCTGCGCTCGAGGGTGCTGGAGCTGGTCTCCCTCATCCCCAGGGGGAGGGTGACCACCTACGCCGAGCTCGCCAGGGCGGCGGGAAGACCGAGGGCCTGGAGGGCCGTGGGGAACGTGCTCGCCCGCAACCTCCGCCCGCTGGAGATCCCCTGTCACAGGGTGGTGAGGTCGGACGGGAGACTGGGTGGTTACGTGCTGGGGAAACGGAGGAAGGAACAACTGCTGAGGGAGGAGGGGGTGGAGGTCAAGAGGGGTAGGGTGGAGCTGGAGAGGTTCATGTTTTCCTTCGGGGGCCGAGCAGGCGATCGCTCACGGAGAGGTCCCTCAGCCTCCCCACCCCGTCGATCTCCTCGATCACCCTCACCACGGCGGGGGGGACCAGGTGCTCCCACCTCTTCCCCTTGATCATGAGCTCCCTTATCCTCGTCCCCATGTACTGCCTGCGGTTGTAGAGGGGAGGGGTCCTCACCTCGTACCCGGCCTCCCTGAAGAGCCTCCTCACCAGCGGGTTGCCCGTGTAAACCACGGAGAAGGGAGGGGAGAAGGCCTGGACGTGGGAGACCCAGAGGGCGTTGTTGTTGATGTCCGGGATGGGGACGAGGTGGACCCTGGAGGCTATTCCCTCCTCCGCCAGCGCCCCGCCTAGCATAAGGATGCGCTCGCCAGCCGTGAAGGGATTCTCCAGCGTGTGACTCTCCTGGGCACTCCCTATGCCCACGATGAGCTCATCCGCCTCCCTGAGGATGGCCTTGAAGACCTGGAGGTGACCCAGATGGGGGGGCTGGAAGCGCCCGATGAAGAGGGCCCTCACCATCCTCCTCTTTTTTTCACCCTTTTATCCTCTCCCTCCAAAAGGAATAGCATGCAGATGAAGGAGGCGAGGAGGGGGAAGGCCACACCCGAGATGAGGGCGGTGGCCAGGCAGGAGGGGGTTCCCCTCTCCCTCGTGGTGAGGGGGGTGGCGAGCGGCAGGATCGTGATCCCCCGCAATCCCCGCAGGGGGGGAGAGGTGGCCGTCAAAGGCATAGGGGAGGGACTGTGCACCAAGGTGAACGCCAACGTGGGCACCTCCCCCGACTACGTCAACGTGGAGGAGGAGGTGGAGAAGGCCAAGGTGGCCGAGAGGTACGGGGCCGATGCGGTGATGGACCTGAGCATAGGGGGAGATCTGGATCTGGTGAGGAGGAGGATCCTGAGGGAGGTGAACCTTCCCGTGGGAACCGTCCCAGTTTACCAGGCCGTGGTGGAGGCCTCCAAGCGGGGAAGCCCGGTGGACCTGAGTCCCGACGACCTCTTCAACACCATCCGGAGGCAGGCGAGGGACGGGGTGGACTTCATGACCGTTCACTGCGGCGTCACCAGGTCCCTGGCGGAGAGGCTCAAGGGGAAGAGGGTGCTGGGGGTGGTGAGCAGGGGAGGGGCCTTCCTGCTGGCCTGGATGCTCAAGCAGGGAAAGGAGAATCCCCTGTACGAGGAGTTCGATTACCTGCTGGAGATCGCGGCGGAGTACGACCTGACCCTGAGCCTGGGGGACGGCATGCGGCCCGGAAGCCTGGGGGATGCCTCCGATTACTTCCAGCTCCAGGAGCTCCTGACCCTGGGGAGACTGGTGGAGAGGGCGAGGGAGAAGGGGGTGCAGACCATGGTGGAGGGGCCAGGCCACCTCCCCCTGGACCAGGTGGAGTGGAACGTGAAGCTGGAGAAGGCCGTGTGCAAGGGGGCCCCCTTCTACGTGCTGGGGCCCGTGGTGACGGACCTGGCCCCTGGCTACGATCACCTGGTGGGGGCCATAGGGGGGGCGGTGGCCGGCATGGCGGGGGCGGACTTCCTCTGCTATGTCACCCCCTCCGAGCACCTCTGCCTCCCCTCCGTGGAAGACGTGAAGGAGGGGGTGATCGCGGCGAAGATAGCGGCCCACGTGGCCGACGTGGCCAAGGGGAGGGGATGGGAGCGGGAGCTGGAGATGGGAAGGGCCAGGAGGGAGCTGGACTGGGAGAAGCAGTTCAGGCTTTCCCTCTATCCGGAGAAGGCCATGAGGCTCAGGAAGGAAAGGCCTCCCAGGCTGGATCCGCAGACCTGCAGCATGTGCTCCAAGTTCTGCGTGCTGAGGTTCCTGGGGGAGATGCTGAAGGGGCTCTGATCAGCGGATCCCCAGCTCCCCCAGAACCTCCCCCAGCTTCTGGAGCATCTCGTCCACGTCCTCCAGGGTCAGGTAACCCATGTTCCCTATCCTGAAGGTCCTCTCCCTGAGCCTCCCGTAGCCCCTGGCCAGCTCTATCCCCTTCTCCCTCATCCTCCGGCAGATCTCCAGGCCGCTTAGACCCTGGGGGGAGTTGAGGCAGAAGATGGTGGGGCTCTCGTACCCAGGCCTGGTGAAGAGGGTGAGGCCGAGCCTCCTCACCCCTTCCAGGATCCTGCGGGCCCTGGAGGCATACTCCTGGAAGTACCTGTTCTTCCCTTTCTCCTCCACCATCCTGAGCACCCGGTTCAGGGCCAAGATCTGGGGGATGGGAGGGGTGACGGGGGTCTCATCCTTCTCCTGGGAGCGCTCGAACCTCTCGAAGTCGAAGTACCATCCCTTGTTCACCATTTCCCTCGACCTTCTCATGGCCTCCTCCGAGACCGAGGCCACGGCCAGCCCGGGGGGGAGGCCGAGGCACTTCTGGGAGCCGGCGAAGCACACGTCCACCCCCAGCCTGTCGGGGCAGAGCTCCACCCCTCCGAGGGCGCTCACGGCATCCACCAGCAGGAGCTTTCCGTGGGCCTTCACCACCTCCGCCAGTCTGGGGAGGGGATTGAGCAGGCCCACGCTGGTCTCGCAGTAGGTGATGGTCACGGCCTCCACTTCCGGATGCTTGCGGAGCTCCTCGTCCAGCCGGTCGGGGAGGACGGGGTCTCCGGGCTCCGTCTGCAGGACCACCACCTCCCTCCCGTTGGCCTCCGCCACCCCGGCGTACCTCTCCCCGAACTCCCCGGTGACCGTGCACAGGAGCTTCCTCCGCACGCAGTTCCTGATGGAGGCCTCCATCACCCCCGTGCTGGAGCTGGGGAAGAGGAAGACCCTGTGCTCCGTTTCCAGGAACCACCTGAGCCTGCTCACGGTGTCCCGGTGGAGGCGGTGGTACTCCTCGCCCCGGTGGCTGAACATCTGCCTCCCCATCTCCTGCAGGGCCTCGGGATAGCAGGAGACGGGGCCGGCCGTGAAGAGCTTCAAGGGCATCTTTCTTAAAGGGGGGGAGGGTTATTAAAGGATGGGGCCGTGGGGTAGCTTGGTCCAGCCTACCAGCTTGGGGTGCTGGCGACCTGGGTTCAAATCCCGGCGGCCCCACCACCCGGTCCTTCAGGAATCTCCTCAGAGATCCGGGACCTCCCCCTCCTCCAGGGCGGCCCGGAAGGTGGCGTTCGCCGCCTCCACGTACTGGTCCAGGGGCATCAGCTCCTCCGCCACCCTCCTCTCCAGCTCCTCCGGGATCCTTCCCTCCCTCACCAGCCTCCTCCCCGCCTCCCTGCAGGCCTCGAAGAGCTCGTCCAGGGGAAAGCCCAACCTGAGGAGAAGCTTCAGCCCTCCCCCGTGGGGGCGCAGAAGGGCCCCGGCGAACTCCCTCCCGACGTTCCTGCACATCGCCCTCACATGCGCCAGCAGGGGATCAAAGTTGTCCCTCTCCCAGAAGCCGCAGGTGGCCACCAGCACCACCTTCCCCCCCTTCACCCCCTCCCTCAGGGGATGCCTGCAGTGGCCCTCCCTGAGCTCGAAGTAGGGCTGAACGAGGGGAATCATCCGGTCCAGCATCACCTTCAGGATCCCCGTCATGCCGTCCACGTAGACGGGGGTGGCCAGGACCCAGACCTCGGCCTCCGCCAGCTTGGGGTAGAGGGCGGTCATATCGTCCTCGTGCACGCACCTCCCCGGGGTCTTCGTCCAGCAGGTGAACCTCCCGGTGCAGGGCTTGATCCTCAGGCGGTTCAGGTAAAAGAGCTCCACCTCCGCCCCCTCCTCCTTCATCCCCTCCAGGAAGGGGCGGAGCAGCAGATCGGTGTTTCCCCCCTCCCCCTTGGGGCTCCCGTTGAAGGCCAGAACCCTCATCTCCATCCGGTTTCTGAAGGCCCCTATTAATAGCCTCCACCCAGAACCCGGGGACACCGGGCGCAGGGCGATGGTGGATCGCACAGCGGCCATCCACCTGCCCTTTTGACCAGCCAGTTTTCTGAATCAAAACCGATTGCCGTTGGACACGAGCCTCTTCCAGTCTCCTCACCGGCTAGACAGGATCTCAGAAAGTCGCGGCTGTAGGTTCGGACCGAGGGCGGTCACTCCAACAGCCGCTCGATCTCCAACCTCACCTTCTCGATCTTGAAGTTCCTCCTCCGGCCTCAGTATCCCCTCCTGTTGGCCTCGTAGAGCACCTCTATCATCCTGTGCA
>Ga0185307_1001711_pt1 | contig 11840 bp, 9 predicted proteins | sample LHCtaG_FD_128010 | JGI IMG/M metagenome (GOLD analysis project Ga0185307, IMG submission 128010) | Hot spring microbial communities from Little Hot Creek, USA to study Microbial Dark Matter (Phase II) - LHC4sed_matched (SPADES... | ecosystem: Environmental > Aquatic > Thermal springs > Hot... | reverse complement strand
CCTAGCCTTTACATGTGAGAAAGCATCTGTAGAGCCGATCAAACCGAAACCTGGAGTTAAAAAGCTAAATATTTCATCTAGTTTGGGTTTGATTTCAGCCAATTGGGTGAGTTGGTAGCTTTTTCCGTGGCTCTTCGGATCTAGGGAGGCTAGGTTTTCCTCGTCTCCTGCCTTAACGGCCATATCATGTAGCCAACGGACGGTATTAGTATGATAGTTTGTATTTCTCGATAGGAAGATTGAGTAAAACATGGCTCTTAAATCCCAAGGGTTGACAGCTATGCTTAAACCCGGGAAGACCTCCAAAAACTCGTAAATGTATGCGGCTCCTCTCCGACCAAGTTTCTTCACGTTTTCAACGGGATTGAACCAAACCCCGCTAAAAAGTAAAGCGTCCTGAAGACTGCAACCATTGTAGTACACGGCGCCTTTTTCTGTTTTAAAAACTAGGCCAATGCTATGGCCGTATATTTTAACGAATACATTGGGCTTTGGCCTTTCAAAAAGGGGGAGTGAGAAGCTGGCTTCAAGAGATAGGCTCAGGTTAAATTCGCTCCAAGCCTCCAACCTGTTGTAATTCATATCCATAGGCTGGTTTTTCAAAATTCTACTCAAGCTTTACAGCCAACCCGCCCCTTTCAAAGGACTTCCTCGCAGCCTCTATGGTTGCTGTAGCAGCCCTACCGTCTATTCCAGAAGCTAGAGGCTGTTTGAGCCTCCCTTCTTCTACGGAATCTATGAAGCAGGATATCTCCTTCTGCAGTGGGTCGTCACTCTCCGCGACAATCGTCTTGCTGGCTCTCTCTTGGAAAACCGATATCCTATTCTCCCATGGGTAGAGTCTAATCGTACCACTTCTGCAAATAAACGTGTATTCATATATGGATGCGTGGGCGGTCATACTCGAACCAAGCGTGGCTGTTAAACCTCTCTTAAACCCTAAGATCAGCCACGCATTATCCTCATAGTCTATAACACTTCTATACAGCATGGTTTTTAAATCAGCCTTAACATATTCTATCTCTCCCAGAAGCCACCTCATCATATCTATTTCGTGACAGTTCATACTAAGTATGAGACCTCCCATGAGAGACCTCCGCCGCCTCCACTCAAGGTTTAAATCGTACGGATTGGGTGAAAACCTTAACACGTAGGCGTTTAAAGGGTCGTCGAGTTCACGTATTAGATTCCGGGTTTTCTGAAAAGCATCCTTAAACCTCGACTGGAATCCTACCGCTAAAATCCTACCGGATTTCTCAGAAGCATCAATCATCTTATTGCAGTCTTCAACTGTTAAAGCCATGGGCTTCTCACATAGGACATGTTTACCAGCGTTTAAAGCAACCACAGCTTGAGAAGCATGCATGTAGTTAGGTGTAGCAATACTGACAATGTCTAAGTTTGGATGTTTCAGAAAACCCTCATAACTAGTATAGTATTCAACATTAAACCTTTTAGCCGCCTCTTTAGCTCTAGCCTCATCGATATCGCAGACTGCCACTATTTCAACGCGTCCATCTCTTAGGAAACGTTCTAGGTGAGCTAAACCCTGTCCTCCGCAACCTACTACCCCAACGCTTAAAACCATTTAAAATCACCAACGTCTAAAGTCGGAGTTCAACTGGCTTATGAGTCCTATTCGACTCATTGGCGGCTAATGTCACCTCCAGTGTTTTCACAGCATCGCCATAGGTTGACCTTATTTTAGACGTATCGCCCTTCTCAACGGCTCTTATGAAGACTTCATCTTCCAAAGCGTACGGGTTTACAGTCTGTCTAAACTCTTCAATACTATTATGCCTGTAAACTCTCAGGAAGCCCCTATGACCCCCATGCTCTAAAACAGCCTTATCGGCCAATATTTTCAGGTCTGTGAAGTTGTACGTGTTCCTACTGATGCACGTAGCAGTTATGACGCCTATCGCTCCATTTTTAAACTTTAAAACAGTTATAGAGCAGTCCTCTACGTCAGCGCCAGGTGCATACTTACCTATTAAACTGTAGTCGAATTCACCGTAAACTCTTTCAACATCTCCAGCTAAGAATCTGGCTAAGTCGAATACGTGCGTTGCCTGTTCAACCACCTGGCCTCCGCCTTTGCCTCTACTAAGCCACCAATGTCCAGGTGAAAACCAAAAAGGGTCTATGTAATGCCCTTCGACCAAGGCTACTGGACCGGATTCTTTTAAAACTTCTAAAGCCCTATCCGTCGTATCTAAATAACGCCACATATACCCTACACTGTTCATGACCCCGGCTTTCCGAATAGCCGTCTCCACTCTTCTAGCGGTATCCAAATCTAAAGCAACAGGCTTTTCAATAAAAACATGCACCCCCTTTTCAACTACTTCAACTTCAAACCCGTGGGCATAGGGTGGGACAGCTATGAAAACTGCGTCAAGCCTCTCCCTTGAAAGCATTTCACGATAATCAGCATAGGCGTTTGCCTTATACTGTTGAGCAAGCTCTTTAGCCTTTCCCATTTCAACGTCGCAGAATGCAACAATTCTCACATTCGACATTTTAGCAAGTATCGGTATGTGACATCCCCTCATTATCCCCCCGCAACCTACGATGCCGACGTTTACCAATTGACCACCTACAACCTCCTTTTCAAGAAAGGCTATTTAAGCTTAACAATCCAACAGCTTCAGATCGCTTTTAAAGCGAAAAGTTTTAAGAAGCCATGGATATATTAGGAGATATGTTTAGGAATTTAAGCCCTTACGCCATAGGTATTCATAAGCCTTTAACTGAAAACGCGAAACTGGCAAAGCTAGGAGACTTCCAAGGAGTTGAAGTAGACATAAATGAAGTTTTAAAGCTTGCCGGGGAAAACTCTATAAGTTATGTAAGAAACATTTTCAGAAATGCAGGGGTAAAACCCGGAGGTTGGGGTTTACCGTTTGAATGGCGTGGAGACGTAGACGTATATGAGAGAGGTTTAGCAAGGTTAAGCCATCTGGCATCTGTTGCCTTTAAAATAGAATGTACGAGGGTTTTTACGTGGATTCTACCGTTCTCAGATGATAGGCCTTTCAAAGAGAACTTCAACTGGCACGTGTCAAGGCTTAAACCTATAGCTGAGGTTTTATACAAAGCTGACTGTAACCTTGGGCTAGAATTCGTGGGCACTGAGACGCTTAGAGTAAACCGGAAGTACAGTTTCATACATGATTTAAATGGTATATTAGAATTGTGCAGGGCTTTAGAGGTGGAAAACGTAGGCGTTCTATTAGATAGTTGGCACTGGTATGCGTCTAGGGGTACGTTGGAAGACATACTGAAGCTTAAAGGTAAAGACGTAGTGTATGTGCATGTAAATGATGCGCCATTGAACGTGCCGTTGGATAAACTTGTAGACAATGTCAGGTGTCTGCCGGGGGAAACCGGTGTAATAGACTCGGTAGGCTTTCTGAAGGCTTTGAAAAACATAGGCTATGATGGGCCTGTAACACCTGAACCGTTCAGCGATAAAGTTAATAAGATGCCACCTGAAGACGCCGTGAAGGTGACAGGGAGCTCTCTGAAAAAAGTTTGGGAGAAAGCCGGGCTGCAAGATTAAATAAGACATTCAACATATTTTTTCCAGCTTCAAAACTTCAAACACTATTCTTTCCAGCTCCTTCTTATCTTCCTCTTTTAGGTCTAGTAGAGGCAGTCTCATACGTCCCCCTCTAAGCCCCAACATGTCCATAGTTGCCTTCATAACGGCATACATCATGTAGGAGCTTACATATGGATATGGCAGTATAGTCGTAGATGGCCCATACTTTCTACAGATCTTCGCTATAAACTCTTCATAGGGGTTCAGCCTCTCCATTATTTCCTTCATCTTCCTATAGTCGCCGTTTAATCCGGCTTTAAGCAAATCAAAGGATGTTTTCGGCATGAAATTCGCATAACCTGAAATATACCCTCTCACACCTAGGAAAGCCGTTGCGGCAAACCACCACTCACCTCTACCCTGCATGATCGGTACTCTATCTCCTACGGTTTTTATATGCTCATACAGCGTTTGTATAAACGGCGTATTTTCCTTTACGGCGACTATATTGTTGGTGTTATCTACTAGTCTTTTGAGGACATGAGGCATCATGTATATTTTTGAAACATCCGGGTTATTGTAAGGTATGACACCTATTTCTATCGCATCAGCGATCTTCTTATAATGTAGGTATAGTCCCTCTTCCTCCGGGACATGGTAGTAGGGCAGGACAACCATAACACCATCCGCACCGACATCTTGAGCATATTTAGCGCGTTCTACCGCAACCTTAGTACCGGAGTGGGAAGCACCTGGCACGACTGGGACCTTACCATTGGCGGCGTCCACAACAGTTTTAACGATCTTCTTCCACTCATCATCTGTAACAGCATACTTCTCCCCAGTGCTCCCCACAGGTGTTAAAACCAGGGGCTCACCTTTACAAGCTTCGACTAAGAAAGCCGTATTCTCCTTCAAGCCCTCGTAATCTACGCTTTCATCCTCCTTAAATGGTGTTAATTGAACACATATCACAGCTCCCTTCATTAAGGATTCGCGTAACCTACCGGGATCCATAAACTCTCCCCCAGATCATTGATGAACAATCGTTACATTTCTTATAGGATCCTATAAATTTTGTCGATTCTTAGCCCTTTAAAACCGTCAAACATAATGTTATAAGCTAAATTTTATGAGAGACGATTAACGAAAATTAGAAGGTATGAAAATCCTTACCATAGGTTGCGGTTATATAGGCTCCGTTTTAGTGAGACATCTATCTGAAAGAATTCCATCCGCAGAAATAGTTGTCTCAGATGAAAGTAGAGAAGCCATAGAGAAGGCAACTTCTTCTATTGGCAGAGGAAACGTTAAACCTCTTCAATTAAACATTCGCGATTATGATAGGCTTGTTAAAGCGGCTGAAAACTTCGACATTCTAGTGGGCCTTGCTCCGGGAAGGCTTGGGTATAAGACGGTTGAAGCAGCTATAGATGCTGGCGTCAACATGGTTGACCTATCCTATATGCGTGAAGACCCTATGACTTTAAACGATAGAGCATTAAAGGCGGGGGTAACAGTTATACCTGATTGTGGAGTAGCTCCTGGCTTAAGCCACATTCTCGTCGGTAGGGCGGTCAGCATGCTTGATAAGGTTAAAGACGTGTTCATCCTTGTTGGAGGGATCCCTCAAAACCAAATTCCTCCCCTAGACTATAAGGTGACTTGGTGTGTAGAGGATTTAATAGAAGAGTATGTGAGGAGGCCGAAGATAGTTAAAAATGGTAGGACGATTGAAGTCGAAGCATTAGATGGGCTAGAAGAGGTTGATTTTCCAGGCATTGGAAGGCTTGAAGCATTCTACACTGATGGAGTAAGGACTCTGCATCATAGCATAAAAGGTGTAGAGAATATGTGGGAGAAGACATTAAGGTATCCAGGTCATGCTGAAAAGATAAAATTGTTGAGAGATCTGGGATTTTTCGACGAAGAGCCGATAGATGGCCTATCTCCACGTAGTCTTACAGTTAAGGTTTTTGAACGGAAGCTGAGCCTGCATGAGGTTAAAGATTTTGTGGTAATGAAGGTGGAAGTCGATGGTTTTAAGAATGGTCGAGAAACCCACCACTCCTACACTCTCATAGACTATTATGATGATGAGAGGAGAGTGACGGCAATGGGTAGAACCACAGCTTATACAGCGTCGGCAGTCATCCAACTTTTGGCGAGAGGAGAAATCAAAGGAGTAGGTATAGTCCCCCCTGAAAGGCTTGGAATGGATGGGAAGTGCTTTGAAAGAATTATGGAAGAACTTGAAAAAGACGGTATAAAAGTCAAGCCATTAACAGGCTTAAAGTGATTTTGCTCTGCTTTCACGAAAGTTCAGCCCTCATTATTTTCATACTGGGATCCTCAATGGCTTAACATCTCCTAACAGAACACGTTGGTATGTAGTGGTGGCTTGAAAGGTGGTTTTCAGAAAATGAAATCGTATGTGCCTCATCCTTGAATACCCCCTCTCTTAGAGTCCATTATGTGTTTGTTTTCTATGAAAGCTTATAGTTTAAATCAGCGTTTCCATGTATATTATAGACATGTCTTATGAGGTGAAGTGTTCAAAGTGTAACCGTCTATCTGAAAGCCTACTCGACTTTAAATGCCCAAGCTGTGGTCAGCCGCTCTCAGTCGAACCCCTACTCGATTTCAAGGTTGAAGCAATAGATACTAAAAGCCGCAGTTTATGGCGTTATATGAAGTTTTTCCCATACATAGATGAGCATTACACTATCACTCTTGGAGAAGGTTGGACGCCTCTGGTCAGATTCACGGGGAAAGTCTACTTTAAGCTTGAGAATTTAAATCCAACAGGGTCTTTCAAAGATAGAGGCTCTAGCATATTAATCTCCGCGTTGTATCGGAAACTGAGGGAAATTGGAGGATACTTGTCTGAGGATTCTTCTGGCAATGCCGGCGCATCTATAGCCGCCTACGCCGCTCGCGCAGGGTTAAAAGCGAAAATCTACGTTCCAGAAAACATCTCGGGTCTAAAATTAAACCAGATAAAATCCTACGGTGCAGAAATCGTTAAGGTTTCAGGTCCAAGGGATAAGGCTACAGAGGAGGCGCAGATAAGCGAGGAAGGAAAGGTATACGTAGGGCACGTCTTACATCCATTGTTTAGAGATGGATTGCGAAGCCTCGCCTATGAACTTTTAGAACAGTTTAACTGGCGTGCTCCAGAATGCATCTATTTACCAGTTTCCGCTGGCACACTACTTCTAGGTGTTATAAGCGGTTTTAAGCATATGGTTGAATCAGGTGTTGTAGATGAAATGCCAAAGATCATTGCCTGCCAGACGAAACAAGTTTCACCACTCCACCATGCGTTTAAGAACATACCCTACAAGCCTCCGGAAAGAGTAACGTCTATAGCTGATGCCTTGGTAAATGTAAACCCTCCATTGCTCAACATCATGGTCGAAGAGTTGAAGAAGGTAGATGGAGACGTCGCAGTGGTTGACGAGGATGAGATTTTTAACGCATTTTTAGAGCTTGCCAGAAGAGGTTTTCTCGTAGAACCCAGCTCAGCTGTTGCATATGCAGCTTATAAGAAGCGTGTTCTAAGCGGTGAGGATTGGGAGGATTATGAGACAGTAATAGTGATTACTGGGAGTGGTTTAAAAGCGGCGATCAAGCTCCAGCAATAGCACGGATAGCTTCCAAGGTCTCCGTTGTAAGTTTTTAGATTAAACGAATTCCGAGGATGGGCCGTAAAATATTATATACTGAATGTGAGACTATAGAACTAATGGTGATTATCCTGTCTGAGGATGTCTCTATTGTAGAGATAGGGGAGGTTGGTGAAGGGCCTATCATAATCACTGGATTACCGGACGTAGGTTTGGTCGGTTCGATAGCCGCTTTTCACCTTGCATCTAAGATGCATATGGAAGACGTAGGGTTTCTAGAATCAGACCTACTACCGCCCATAGTAGCACTATACAACGGTGTGCCAAAGCCTCCAGTTAGAATACTTAAATCTGGCAGTTTAGTGGCGATAGTATCAGAAACGGCAATACCTGCCACAGCAGTTTCCAAGGTTTCTAAGGCTATAGTTGAATGGGCGTCAAAGAAGAGGGCTAAGCTTATAATAGCTATAGGTGGAATAGCTGTCGAAGAGAGATATAAGCTTGAGAAGCCTATAGTCTACGTGGCGGCATCGAGTAGAGAAGCTGTTGAAGACCTTAAATCTAAAGGTATGGAGATACTTGAAAGGGGATACCTCGTCGGACCCTATGCCTTAATTATGAGGCTGGCTTCTCTTCACGGGCTAGTTGCCATAGGGCTTCTAGCTCAGAGCTTCTTCAACTATCCCGATCCTGAGGCGGCTGCATCCGTGCTTGAGTCGCTTAGTAACATCATAGGACTTAAAATAGATGTATCTGAGCTTAGAGAGAAGGGTGAAGAGATAAGGTTAGCTGCAAGAGATCTCATGAGGAGAACTGAAGGTGAACTCACTAGGATGAGGAAGACTCAGGAGTATGATGTCCCACCTCTCCACGTTTAAAGGAGTGTGGTATAGGTGAGTAGACGTAGGAGAAGCATATTTGATATCGTTGAAGAATATATGGAGAGGATGGAAGAGACCATAGAGAGGTACTTAGAGGGATTTGAAGAGAGAAGGCTGTGGCACCCATCATCTGAAACAATAGAGCCACTAGCCAACGTATACGTTGAACCTAGGGAGGTTGTAATAACGGTTGACATACCATGTGCAGATAGAGATGGCATTAACGTAAGGTTTATAGATGAAAATACCGTAGAGATTGAGGCGCGACTGCAACGTACCCTAGATTTCCAATCTTTTAAAATTATGCATAGAAGCGGTAGGTTCACGAAACACTACGTACGTGTAGATCTACCAGTGCCAGTTGAACCCAATAGAGCTGTGATAACATGCTACAGAAATATACTTGAAGTGAGAATTCCTAGGAGAGGTTTTGTTTAAGATATAGCATACCCAACTAATTAAGTTTAAAAACACCGTCTGCAAGCTTAAGCAACGCCATAACTGTAAAATGGTGGAAGAGCGACGGCTATGAGTACCTAGGCGAAAAGTAGCGTTAAGCTGGTTGAGAACTCAACTACATAGTTTTTCTTATTGCTTAAAAAGTGGAGTTTGTAAGAAGTGATCGTGTGGCACTATACTCTTATTTTTGTGAATATCAAATATTTGATGGGGTCTACTAATGCTAGCGTGAATATGCCAGGGAAGCCGAGTGTGAAGAGGACTTCGTAGAGGCTAAGCATTGGTATTATGATACCATATATTCCGAGTAGCATGAATGCTATCGCGGTGCCTACTACTGAAAGCGTCAACGCCTTTCCAGGCCTTGAGGACCAGAAGTATCTTCTCTCTCTAACGATGAGAATCCTAAACTGACTGAAGAATACAAGCATCAGCATTGTAAAGGTCTGTAGCTTCCTCCCGTAAAGATTGAAATAACTCACTCCCACCCACATGGAGATCAGCCCTCCAATAACCATGAAAGCTCCTGTGGCCAGCGATGCCAGAGTCACCATCCTGATGTTCCACTTATTAGGATATGAAGTGTATATGGCGTTATCCGTAGCTATGGACATGGTCGCGAAATCATTGGCAAACACCAGCAACGTCATGTCGAGAAGGCCGAGTATCAGCTGTCGCAACCAGAAGAACCCTATCACCAATAGGGCGATGAATTGAACGGTCTTAGTGACCTTGTTTATGACCCACGTAAGCATGCGCTGATACGTTACTCTGCTAATCTTGATCGTGGTCACTATCTGTTTCAGACCGGGCTCGGTGAGCACGACGCTCGCAGCCGCCTTAGCCACGTCTGTGGCATTGCTGACCGCTATTCCTAGCTCTGCTTGCTTAAGTGCCGGTGCGTCGTTCACGCCATCCCCTGTCATGCCTACTATGTGTCCCCTCATCTGCAGACTTTTCACGACTTGGTACTTGTCCTCAGGGTAGACCTCGGCTAAACCGTCGATGTTCTCGAGAGCTTTAACACCCTCCTCCGGTTTCATCTCTTTAAACTCGTTTGCGGATAGAATTCTATCCCCCAATCCGACCTGCTTCGCAACCTCTTTCGCAATGACTACATTATCGCCCGTGATCATTAACGGCTTGATCCCCAAGTTTTCGATCTCCTCGATCAAGGCTTTGGAGTCGGACCTAATGGGATCGGCCAAGGCCAGGAACCCAATAAATTTAAGATCATCTATGTCGTTGTTAGCGGATCTAGCCACCGCCAGCACTCTATATCCTCTCCTCGACGTCTCCTCCAGCACTTTCTCAGCCTCTGCTTTTACCACTCCTCCGACTTTGCAGAGCTCCATCACTATTTGCGGTGCCCCCTTTACAACCTTGAAGCGCACTCCGTTATTCTCTACGACCGCTTCAGCCCGTTTTATACTCGGGTCGAAAGGCGTAAACGAGGTTACCTTGTAATTCTCAAGCCTAACCCCCATGCAATTTGCGTAATTGATTATCGCCAAATCGATCGGGTCTTTGCTCTCCTCGCTAGAGGTCAAAGTAGCCGTCAACACAACCTCCTCTTCCTTGAAACCCGAGATGGGAATGACACTCATTACGGCGAGCTTATTCTGCGTTATAGTACCAGTTTTGTCTAAGCATAAGACATCAACGGAAGCCGCGTCTTCGACCGCGCTCAACCTGGTAACGAGCGCTCCTTCTCTAGCCAGTTCCATAGCTCCAACAGCCTGTACAATTGTAAGCACCGCGGGAAGAGCTACGGGCACGGCACCTATTAGAAAGACAACAGCAAACGTCACTATCGTTAGGAGGTCTATGCCTGCGAAGAAAGCAAAGATAGCTGTCACGGTCAGAGCGCCTACGCCGAGGTACAGCATGTACTTCATCACGTTCAGGACCAGCTCCTCCTGGTGAGACTTCGGCCTGGCTATCTTGACCAGCTCAGCAGTTCGACCGAAATACGTACTGGCACCCGTGTTGACGACGATGCACTTAGCCTCGCCTCTAACCACTATAGAGCTTGCGTAAACTATGTCCGAGGGCTTCAGGTTCACCGGCAATGATTCCCCCGTCAACGCCGACTGGTCAACGCTGAGTTCTCCACTCACGATTTTGGCGTCAGCGGGCACGAGGTCTCCAAGACCTACGGGTATGATATCACCGGGCACGATCTCCCCCGCGTCTTTTAGAACCCATTTGTCGTCTCTCAGCACTTTGACCTTGACAGCTAGCCTCTTTTTCAAGTACTCGAGTGCCTTTTGTGCATGTCTAGAGTGCATGAAGCCTATCGTCACGTTTATCGTCAGCAAAGCGGATATGATTATTGCCTCAATAATGTGGCTAAGGAGTACGGATAGAACGATTGCAAGCTCCAACAACCAAGGCATGGGTCCCCAATACCTAGAGAGGAACTCCACGACAGGATTCCTTTTCTCCTCTCTCACTTCGTTATAGCCGTACTTCTCAATCCTCTTCCTCGCTTCCTCCTCCGATAAGCCATTTAACGATGTATCTAGAGCTTTCAAAGTCTCTTCAATAGATAGCCTCTTGTAGTCCAGAGAGCTTTTCAATTGATCTCCCAAGCGACCACCTAATAGAGCATACCTACGAGAGCCTTTTCCCCTCACTTCTACCACCAACTCGTTTACCCTTAACGCCGAGCACCAAGAGACCTCTCCTGTATTGAGGAACGCTATAATGCTCTTTAAGATAGCTTCTTTAACTTATCTATTTTCCCGTTAAAAGCCTTGAGCTCTACTAGAGAAGGCTCATGAGTAGTGCTCAGCACCTGCTTCAAGTATTCGCCGTACGACGTGAGGGCTATGGCTTAAAGCACTAGAGAGTAGTCTACTGATCCACCCCTTGAACTGGGCGCATCCAATGGTCATCTCCAAGAATTCACCTGAGCACAGAGCGACTTCGAAGAGGATGCTGACCAGCGCTTTATCCCCTCGTTTTCGGCCGCAGGAAGGGGATCCTGAGCTGAGAGAGGTAGAAGCGGGTTTAAAAGCTTAAACGTTCTGGACGCGGGCTATCTAGCGATGTGTATGCCGAAGTCCGGCTACGCCTGTATAACATTGAAAGCCGGGGGTGGTTCAACTTCTTAGGGAGCGTGCCAGAGAGCGTGACTTGGGGCTCAACAAGCTGATACTCCAGCTCCTCAGAGAAGAGAACTGTCCTGGGACTGTCCCATCCATGAGGGAAAAACAGCCTCAATTTAAGCTTCTTTTGCGGAAAGAAGCGGGCCCGGTGGGATTCGAACCCACGACCGACAGCTTAGGAGGCTGCCGCGCTATCCTAGTTGCACACCCC
>Ga0185307_1001709_pt1 | contig 11863 bp, 9 predicted proteins | sample LHCtaG_FD_128010 | JGI IMG/M metagenome (GOLD analysis project Ga0185307, IMG submission 128010) | Hot spring microbial communities from Little Hot Creek, USA to study Microbial Dark Matter (Phase II) - LHC4sed_matched (SPADES... | ecosystem: Environmental > Aquatic > Thermal springs > Hot... | reverse complement strand
TTTTTCTAAAAATCTGTCTTCTTTAATTGCATCCTTAATTTTATTCATCAAAGAAATTATAAAATATACATTATGATATGACAACAACCGCAAACCTAAAAGTTCACCTGATCTAAAATAATGATGTATTAAGGCACGACTATATTCTTTACAAACATAACAATCACAAAATTCATCTAATGGTTTGTTATCAGTTTTAAATACAGAGTTTTTTATATTTATTTTTCCGTAAGAAGTGAACGCTTGGCCATTCCTACCATTTCTTGTTGGCAAAACACAATCCATAATGTCATATCCTAACCCAACAACTTCCCAAATATCTTCAATTTCTCCAACTCCCATTACATATTTAGGAACATCCTCAGGCAAAATCTCTGCTAAAAAAGTTAAAATTTCATACATTAATTCTTTTGGTTCACCAACTGCAACACCGCCTATTGCGTAGCCGTCAAAACCAATGTCTAAAATTTCTTCAGCAGATCTTTTTCTTAAGTCTTTGAAAACAGAACCTTGAATAATACCAAACAACAATTGCTCACTATGCTCTTCTAAAAACTTTTCTTTAGATTGTTTTGCCCAAAAAGTTGTCAGTTCAACAGAACTTTTTACTTTTTCATATTCTGTTGGATATTCGACACATTCATCTAAAGGTAAAACGACATCAGAACCTATAACTTTTTGTAATTCAATTACTTTTTGTGGTGTAAAGAAATGTGTTGAACCATCAATATGCGACTTAAATTCCACACCTTCTTTTGAAACTTTTCTTAAATCTCTCAAGCTGTATACTTGGAACCCACCAGAATCTGTGAATATAACTTTTTGCCAATTTATAAATTTATGTAAACCACCAAATTTTTTTAATACCTCTTCCCCAGGACGAAAATATAAATGGTATGTATTAGTAATAAACGCTTCTACACCTATTTCGTTAAGTTCTCTATAACTTAATGTTTTTACAACACCTAAGGTAGCCACTGGTAAAAACAAAGGTGTCAAAACATCACCAGATTTTGTTTTTAAAATACCAATTCTTGCTTTTGAATTTTTATCTTTTTTTATTACTTCAAAACTTTTCATAATCTCACAAATATCTAACTTCGTTTATATAAAACTCAAAAGTTAGCCCAAGTTTACTAACAGCTTTTTTACAAAATTCTATCCTTGACATAAAAAGTTCAAAGTATTCCAAAACACTACAGATATTGTCATCTATTTGAAGTTTTAAAATAATTTTTCTTTGATTTGGGAAAACTTCTAAATCATTTTTTACAACAGCATAATGAACTTTATCGTGTTTGTCAAAAAGTTTGAAATCTGTTTTTATAACACGTTCTCTTCTTACATCTGTTTTGTCAGCAACCATTACAACTGCTGCAATATCTGAAATGGGTAATAAATCAATATCTTCATGAGCACCAATAATATTTACAATTTTAAAAATTTCTTTCTGTGGAATAGAAAGTTTTTGCAATATTTTATTTACTAACACAGCACCTGTGTGAGCATGGTCTTTATATGCAATACAACAACCAATATCATGAAGAAATCCTGCTGATTTACCTATATCTATATCTTCTTCTGAATAATTTAAACTTGATAATATTTTTTCTACTAAAAATGCTGAACGTTTAGCATGAGTAATCCCTTGTTCTGTATATCCTAACGCTTTAAAATTCTTATCTGCTTGTTGAATATATACTAAAACATCTTTATTTGTAAATATTATATCAAAGTATTTCATAGTATTAACATTGCATCACCATAAGAATAAAATCTATATTTGTTTTCAATAGCAATTTTGTATAGTTCTAAAAGTTTTTCTCTACCAACAAATGCTGATACTAAAAGTAAGTTAGTAGATTTTGGCAAATGAAAGTTAGTAATTATTCCTGATACAATTTTAAAATTGTATCCCGGATAAATATAAATATCGACATTGCCATTGTATGGAATAATTTTATTATATTTTGTGTACAAAAATTCTAAAGTTCTTACAGTAGTTGTTCCTACAGCAACAATTTTTTTGTTTTCTTTTAAAACTTTATTTATTTTTTCTGCAACATCAGAACTAACTTCTGCATATTCAGGCATTAATTTATGTTCTCTTATATCTTTTGTTTTTATAGGTTTGAATGTAGTAATTCCAATATGGAGGGTAATATACAAAACTTCGACTTTTTTTTCTATAAGTTTTTGAATAATATCTTTATCAAAATGAAATCCAGCAGTAGGTGCTGCTATAGAACCATTTTTCTGTGCATATATTGTTTGATATCTTTCAAAATCAATTTTTGTTCTTTCATCATCTTTTTTTCTTTTGATATATGGTGGTAAGGGAGGGAGACCAAAATTGTTTATTATCTCTTTAATATCTTGGTTATAAAAATTGCCTTTAGCTACAAATTCATTTGTTTCAAACTTTTTATCCACAATTTCAATTTCAATATTATTAGGTAAGACCAACTTTTTAGAATTAAATTTTTTATATGGTATAAACTTAATTACACCATCTTTATATTCTGTAACCAAAATATAAACACTACCACCAGTAGGTTTCCTACATTCAATTTTTCTGTTCTCAACTTTTGTATTATTTAAAACTATACAAAATTGTTCATCAAAAATATTTATAATATCTTTAAATTTTAAATGATAGATTTTATCAGTTTTTCGTTCATAATAAAAAAGTCGTGATTCAGGACGTTTTTGTGAAGGTAGTTGTGCAATAAGTTGTTTTGGTAATTCAAAATTATATAAATCTAAAAGGTATTCTTCGTTCATAATTACTATCCAAAAACACAAATCATCCTATGTAATTATTTGATAAATAAAACCGTTACAAATAAAATACTAATACAATTTTTTTATTTTTGTTTTTGGGTAATAATACTCTATAACTTCTTTAAATTTTTTACCTTGTTTTGTCAACTCGTTTGCTCCCCATTGACACAACCCAACTCCGTGTCCCCACCCTTTACCATAAAAAATGATTTTGTTATCTTTAATCTCAATCTTATAAATTTTTGTACTTCTTATTTTATTATATCCCAAAATTCTTCTTAAATTTTCACCTGATACTTCTATTTTATTTTTATTACCTAAAATTTGTAGATTCTTTATTCTTCCATGTTCTGTTTTAGAGAGAATATCAATATTCTTTATTTTGTTTCCAACATCATCTCCATTATTTTTTAACTTTAATATAAATTCGTTTAAACTAAAACTTTGTCTCCAACTGTAATATGGCGAATTCTTACAAAAATCACATTTTACACCCGAAAGAGCTTTTATATTATATGGCAGTCCAGGCCATACTTCTGTAACATTTTCTGTTGCACCACCACATACTGCATGATAGTAAGTTTGGATAGGTTGTTCATTTTTTTTATCTACAACAACAAGACCTTTTGTAGAATCGACTGCTTTTTTTATTCTTAACTCCATATTTTCATTTATTCCTTTATACACTTGACAATGAACTGTAGAACAAACATCAAACCCATCTTCTCTGTGTCTGTTAAGATTTACTATAGTATAAGTTCTTGCAATAATTGACTGTATTTTTAACATTTCGTCAGTCCACATAGGTTCTATTTCATACGGAACAACACCATATAAATATGATTCAATATTAAGAATATTTACTAAATTAATTGTTTTCCCATCTTTTGAAAACACTTCTATTTCACCAGCATAAACACCATCATTAATCTTAAGTTTTCCTTCAGAATATAACCTTATTGGTAATTTATAAATTTTGTTCAAAATTTTAATTTTATCCGGTTTAATAAAAACACAAATTGTTTTTTGATTAACTTTTAATACATTAACTTCTTTAGTTTTATGTTGGAACAAAATTTTATTTTTTCTATACGGAGATAAATAAAAACTTTTTATGTTACTTTTGATACCAACCCTTATAAAATATGTCGTAGAAAATAAAAATTGAAACAAAAAAATGGATAGAAAAAATAAAAATTTTTTTGACAAGTTCATTTTTTTCGAAAGATGAGATTTATTATTATCGTAAGAAAAATACTCAATAATATCGATGTAACAATAGGAAAGTAAAAAATAAAATTACCTTTTTTAATATAAATATCGCCGGGTAACCTTCCTAAGTTACCTAAATATGGAAGTTTTGAAATTACAAGAAATAATATACCTAAAACAATTAAAATTAAACCAAAAAAAATTATTAGTTTTGCAAAATCTTCAAACATAGCAAACTTTTTTAATCCGCTCCTTCAAACTTTTCACCTTTTAGACTCTCTGTTTCCCCAAATTTAACTTTCACAACTTTTGTATATTTTTTAACAACATCTTTTGTGTCTTTTACATTGAGTTTATCAAACAAAAATTCAAATTTTTTCTGCAATTCTAAAGATATAGATTCTTTTACTTCATTTGGTAAACTCCATAATTCTTTTTTAAACTGACCTAATGCTTTTTTCCTTGTTTTATATATAAACTGTTGTTCAGTATCCTCAGGCTTTTTTTCATCCTTACAATTTTCTAAAAGCCAACTATAAATTTGTTTTTTCAAATCTTGAGGGAATAATGGATTGTCATAAATCATGTTTTGGAATTCAGTTGCAAGATGTATTTCTAAAGTACCAACTTTTGGAAACTTATCAAAAAGTTCTGCAGGTAGAGTTGAAGCACCATGTTGAACACAACCTGCAAGTTTGTACTTTTCTTTTGCAACTTTTGTTAATTTTTCAATTGTATCAAAATCCAACTTTACTTTTGCAATTGTACCATCTGGAAGTGGAATACCACCATGAGTTGTTCCTGTTTGAATAGCAAGTTTTGTTATACCTTTCATATTTGACGGCAAAAGTTTAAGATATCCTTCCATATATGCTACAAGTTCTTCTTCAGTAGAATTTTTAGAGCCAATTTCTCCAATTTCGCCACCAAGGTTAACTTCAATACCTTGTGGTTGTATTTCTCTAACATATTTTGTTAATTCTGCAGCAATTGTGTAATTATCTTTTTGTTGTTCATCTAATGTCGGTTTTGATTCATCAACTAATGTTGAAGTATCAAGATCTATGTTAAAAAATCCAGCATCTATAGAACTTTTTATTAATTGTTTTATTGAATCTATTTCTTTTTGTGGATCTTGTTTATACTTTTTTGCATTAACTTGGAAATGATCTCCTTGTATAAACACAGGCAAATCCCAACCTTCTTTTATTGCTGCAGATAAAACTACTGCGGTATATTCATCAGGTGGTTGGTTTGTATATCCCATCTCAGAACGTGCAATTTCTAATATTAACGCACCTACATTTAATTTTTTTGCAGCACGAAATACTGCTTTTGCAGTATCATATGCCATACCACGAATGTTTATTGCAGGAACAGTAAACCCACCAACTTCACCTTTACCAATTGCAATATACAAATCATAAATACTTGAGGGAATTATATTCATTTGTTGTGCAATTAAATATATAAGTTTTTTACAAAACTTTTTTTCTTCTTCATCACCAAATACTGCATTCCAAACAAGTTTATCTATTACTTCATTTCTAAGAATATCTAAATTTTTAATTTTTACTTCTCCATCTTTATACTCTATTGCATTTGATATTTGTTTTATTATTTCCATAATCCGTTTCTCCTTTCTTTAAGATTTTGTAGATAAAAAACAAAAATGAAATCTTTTTCGGCAAAATTAATTACGCAGATTAAAGTCTGCGACCACAAATACTTAACAATTCATAATCTATCGGTAACCACAACCTTTAGGTTGCGTTAAAAACGCAGGCTGAAGCCTGCGGATACCAAAAATTAACCTTACCTTTTGGACTGCAACAACCATGTTGTTGCAGTTCTTTGATTTTGCATCAGCGCCTTATACAAGCGCTGATTAAAATCAGCGAATACAAAATTTTTTAGACTGCAATAACCATGTTATTGCAATTATTACGCAGGATAAAGTCCGCGGTTACCAAATTATAATTTACTTTCTTTTTCTTCTTTTGATTCACTAAAAAGTTCTTTAATCCCAGCAATTGATGATAGCACACCCGTTGCTTCAATAGGTATAAAAATTTTTGTTGCTTTACCGTCAGCAATTTTTTGTAATGTTTCAAGATATTTAATCGCTATTAAATCATTTGTAGGTCTTCCTTTATGTATCGCATCAAAAATTATCTCAATCTGATATTTTTCAGCCTCAGCAACTTTTCTAATTGCTTCTGCTTTACCTTCGGCAGAAAGTATTGCTGCTTGTTTTTCCCCTTCTGCTTTAAGTATAGCTGATTGTCTTATCCCTTCAGCTTCAAGTATCATTGCACGTTTCTCACGTTCTGCTTTCATTTGTTTGCTCATAGCGTCAGTAATATCTTTTGGTGGCTCAATTTTTTGTATTTCAACACGAGTTATTTTCACACCCCATTTATCCGTTGCTTCATCTAAAACTTGTCGCAACTGATAATTAATTTTTTCTCTTGAAGTAAGTGTTTGGTCAAGTTCAAGATCTCCTATTACATTTCTTAAGTTTGTTTGAGCAAGTTTTAATGCTGCTAAAGAAAAGTTTGAAACCTCATATACAACTTTCACAGGATCAGTAACTTGAAAATATATCACCGCATCTACTGTTACTACTACATTATCTTTTGTAATAACATCTTGTGGAGGTACATCAATAACTTGTTCTCTCATATCTACAATACGAATTCTTTGTATCGGTGGAAAAATCACAACAAGTCCTGGCTCTACTGTTCGTGTATATTTACCAAGTGTTTCAATAAGACCACGTTCATATTGACGAACAATTTTTACTGCACTAAATAAATAAACTATAGCTAATATAAACAATAATATGGTTATTCCTGTTGGCATATTATTACCCTCCTTATTTTATTTTTCATAAACAGTGATTACAGAACATTGACCACCAAAACCATCGTCTGCAAAATATTTTGCTGTTTTATCTGCTATCCAAATGTTTGTATCAATTAGAAATTTATATCTATAAGTACCAGGTTTTATTAACATCTTTTTAAACCACCTATTTTCTTGTGGTAAATACTGCATTAAACCTTTTTTTCTGTCCCAGTTGTTAAAATCTCCTACTACTGCCACTTCTTTCGGTTTATAATTATTTTCGGGGACATAATTAAAAAAAATTGTTCTAAACCTAAACACATGGTTCCCACCAAATTCTTTTACTCTATACAAAAGCTCATCTGTTTTTTCAATAAGTTCATCTAAATCTTTTGCATCAGTATCATCAGAATTACTATACTCACAAACTCCTATACTTACTGTAATACCTACAGAAGCAAACTGTCTTTCTACTTCTTGACGAAACTCATCAAGTATTTGTTGTGCCTGTCTTTTGCCAATATTAAACAAAACAACAATAAATTCATCACCACCATACCGGCCAATTAAATATTTTTCTTCATCGTTAAATTTTAACTTTAATGTTGCAGCAAACTCTTGCAAAATAACATCGCCAGCCTGATGCCCTTCTTTATCATTATACTTTTTAAATCCATCTAAATCAAGCAATGCAAACGAAAACTGTTGTTTCTGTTTTATTTTCTGTCTAACAATATTGAACAAATAAATTCTGTTATAAACCCCAGTTAAAACATCTATTGTTGCAAGTCTTACTGTTTTTATAAACTCATCTTCTTCAATAATTTTAGGTAACTTAATTATTTTTTTTATATTCTCAAGATAATCTAATGTTGCAACTCTGATACCAACATTCCGACCAAGTTGTTGTGAAATCTTCCATTTATGGTCTATAATTTCAAACCACAACTTTTTTGCTTCTTCTTCACTAAAATCTTCAGAAACAATTTGATGAAGTAAATTTGAATAAAAATTTTTATCTAAAGAAACAAGTTGTTCAACTTTTCGTTTTATATCATCTGTAGGTATAATATCACCTGAAACAATTTCTTCTAAACTATACCCAGCGGATTTTATTTCTTCGTATAAAGTTTCAACAATTTCGTTATTCATAGATTTCTGCTCGCTTTTTTCTTATTCATAATATATTTTCTTTTTAATTTCCTTAACTCAGACAAAAATTTATCTATACTGTCATACTGATAATACACAGAGGCAAATCTAACATATGCTACAGGATCCAATGAGAACAATTTTTCAAGCACAAGTTTACCTATAAGCGAACTGGGAACTTCTAAAACAAACTTTTTAGACAAATCCTGTTGTACCTCAGAAATAATTCGTTCAACATCTTCACTACTCACAGGTCGTTTTTCAACTGCTCTTAGAATACCTTCACGAAGTTTATTAATATTAAAAGGTTCTCTTCTACCATCAGATTTTATAACCATTAATGTAGGTTCTTCAACACGTTCATATGTTGTAAACTTGTGTTTACAATTTTGACAATATCTTCTTCTTCTAATTATAGATGCATCTTTTATAACTCTTGTATCAACAACATTAGTATCAGGATGACCACAAAAAGGACATTTCATATTTTTTTAAACAAAAATTATTCTACAACAATGTTAACCAACTTATTAGATAAAATTATCCATTTCTTAATTTTACTATTTTGTATCAGTTTTGCAATTTTCTCATTTTTTAAAATTATATCCTTCAATTCTTCTTCAGAAATATCTGTTTTAACAACAACTGTAGTTTTTAATTTACCATTAAGTTGGACTGGTATCTCAACAAAATCTTGTTGAATTAAATTTTCGTCATATTGTGGAAATTTACATAATCTTACAGAATTTTTATATCCTAACCTACTCCATAATTCTTCAGCAAAATGTGGAACAAACAATGATAAAATTATTATCAACTCTTTTATTATTTCTTTTGATACATCATCACCTAAAAATTTGTATGAGTTCAACAAATTAGTAATTTCCATAGTTTTAGCGATTGCTGTATTAAACTGATATTCTTTTTCAATATCTAAAGTAATACCTTTTAATAACTTATGATATTCAGACAATAGATGTTTTTTTTCTTTTTCATAATTTATATCAGAACAGTCAATGTCCTTCTTGTTCAATATTGTTTCCACTAATTTTTCAACACGTAGTAAGAATCTAAAACATCCTTCTACACCTTTGTCAGACCATTCAAGTTGTTTCTGTGGCGGTGCTGCAAATAGTATAAACAACCTTGTGGTATCAGCACCATATTTTGATACAATTTCGTCAGGTTCAACAATATTACCTTTTGATTTTGACATAGCAGAACCGCCTAATGTTACCATTCCTTGTGTTAATAATCTCATAAACGGTTCTTTTGTTTTTACTAAACCTAAATCATACATAAATTTATGCCAAAAGCGTGAATAAATAAGATGCATACAAGCGTGTTCAATACCGCCAATATATTGATCAACAGGCAGCATATAATCAGTAATATTTGTATCAAATGGTAATTTATCATTATGTGGATCACAATATCGAGCATAATACCAAGAAGAATCTACGAAGGTGTCCATTGTATCGGTTTCTCTTTTTGCTTTACCGCCACATTTGTGACATTTTGTATTAACCCATTCTTCAACATAACTTAGTGGTGACTGACCAACACCTGTGATGTTTACATTTTTAGGTAATATTACAGGCAGTTCTTCTTCTGGTACAGGTAAAATTCCGCATTTTTCACAGTATATTATAGGTATTGGTGTTCCCCAATATCTTTGTCTTGAAATTAACCAATCTTTAAGTTTGTAATACACTTTTGCTTTACCTTTGTTAATTGATTGTAAATACTCGGTAATTTTTTTTCTGCCCTCAGAAGAAGTAATACCAGAAAAACTTCCTGAATTAACTAATATACCGTCTTCTTCAAACGCAGCATCAGGCAAAGTTGTCTGAGCAGCATATGGTTTTATAACCTCTTTTATTGGGAGATTATATTTTTTTGCAAATTCAAAATCTCGTTGGTCATGAGCAGGAACACACATTATCGCTCCAGTCCCATATTCCATTAAAACATATTCTGCTATATATATTGGTATTTTTTCGTTATTTACAGGATTTATTGCGTAATATCCGCTAAAAACACCTGATTTCTCTTTTGCAAGTTTTCTTTCTTGCAAAGATTTTTTAAATACAGTATTTAAATATTCTGCAACATTAGAATTTTTTTCAGCAACTAATTTAGAAAATTCGTGTTCTGGAGCTACTGCAACAAATGTTGCACCGAATAATGTATCTGCTCGTGTTGTAAATACAACTAATTGATTGTATTGACAATCAAGAATATCAAAAATAATTTCTGTACCTTCTGATTTACCGATCCAGTTTTTCTGCATCGTTAAAACTTCTTGTGGCCAACCATCTTTTAGTAATTCATGATCTTCAAGCAATCTTTCAGCATACTCCGTAATTTTTATAAACCATTGTTCTAACTCTTTTTGTTCAACAACACTGTCACAACGCCAACATGTCCCTTGTTGAACCTGTTCATTAGCTAAAACAGTAGCACATTTTGGACACCAATTAACAACTGCTTTTTTTCTGTAAACAAGCCCTTTTTCGTACATCTTTATAAAAAACCATTGGTTCCATTTATAATATTCAGGATTACAAGTAGCAAGTTCCGCATCCCAATTATAACTTATTCCGAGACGTTTTAACTGTTTTTTCATATTTTCAATATTTTCTTTCGTCCATTTCTCAGGATGTACATTATGTTTTATAGCAGCATTTTCCGCTGGTAGGCCAAACGCATCCCAACCTATCGGATGAAAAACATTGTATCCTTGCATTCTTTTATAATTTGCAATAACATCACCAATAACATAATTTCTTACATGTCCCATATGAATCTTACCCGAAGGATAAGGAAACATCACAAGACAATAAAACTTTTTTAATTCTTTATTTTTCTTAAATTCAAACAAATTTTGTTCTTCCCAAAATTTTTGCCAATACAATTCTCTACTACTAAATTCTTCTTTCCAGCTCATATTAACCCCACATTTTTTAAATCTGCCTTCACCATAATTTCAACTAATTCTTCAAAAGTTGTTTTTGGTGCCCACTCTAAAACATTTTTTGCTTTTGTAGCATCGCCAACAAGTAAATCAACTTCTGCTGGACGATATAAATTTTTGTCTACTTCAACAACAACGTCGCCAGGTTTTAAATTTTTGTTTATATTATTTTTATCAATTTTTTCAATAATTCCTTTAGTATTTTCATTTTTTCCTTCCCAACAAATTGTTACACCAACAAATTTAAATGCTTTTTCAACAAATTCTCTTACAGTATGTGTTTCACCTGTTGCAATAACATAGTCATCAGGTTGATCTTGTTGTAACATAAGCCACATCGCTTCAACATAATCCTTTGCATAACCCCAATCTCGTGACGCTTCTAAATTACCAAGTTTTATTGTTTTCTGTTTTCCTGCCAAAATATTTGCTAAACCATATGTAATTTTTCTTGTAACAAATTCTAACCCACGCCGTGGTGATTCATGATTAAAACATATTCCACTACAAGCAAATATTCCGTAACTTTCTCTATAATTTACAGTGATATAATGTCCGTATACTTTTGCAACACCATATGGACTTCTTGGATGAAATGGTGTTGTTTCTTTTTGCGGTATCTCTTTTACTTTACCAAACATTTCTGATGACGATGCTTGATAAAACTTTGCTTGTGGATAAAACCTTCTTATTGATTCTAAAATTTTTAGCACACCTAATGCTGTAACTTCTGCAGTTAAAACTGGCTGTATAAACGATGTGGGAACGAATGATTGTGCAGCAAGGTTATATACTTCATCAGGTTTTATTGTTCGTATGATATCATCAAGTGAACTTTGGTCTGTTAAATCACCACTGACAAAATTTATTTTATCCTTTATATGTTCA
>Ga0185307_1001708_pt1 | contig 11865 bp, 12 predicted proteins | sample LHCtaG_FD_128010 | JGI IMG/M metagenome (GOLD analysis project Ga0185307, IMG submission 128010) | Hot spring microbial communities from Little Hot Creek, USA to study Microbial Dark Matter (Phase II) - LHC4sed_matched (SPADES... | ecosystem: Environmental > Aquatic > Thermal springs > Hot... | reverse complement strand
ATAATCTTATAGTTATCTTTAAGATAAATCGCTAATTCTTTTATTAATTTTTCTGATGGAACATCCTTTACACTTACCATGAAAAGCAATATTTACGCTCCTATTTATTTTTTATGTATGATGAGTTCGCTTTGTAAACTTAAACCTTATTTGGGGGTTCTCTCCCTTAACTATGGTGAAACCATGTCCAAAGCTATTAGATTTGTTAGGGAGAGAACCCCGTTTATCTTAATTATTTATGGTGCTTATATATATTTTCGTTCATGCTCTTCAAGAATGGCTTCAGATATTCTAAGCTTATATTATGTAGGAGTCATACGTCTATCCTATCATGGTTTAGGTCCTTAAGCTTCTTATTTGCTAGTAGGGATGTTTGTGGGGATGTTAGGGTTTTGCTGGTTGATGATACTGATTAGATAGGTTCTAGCGGGGGGTATTATATGTTGCTTTCGAACCCTATTTAAGAAGGATCGTGTACATGATGGTTTCTGATGTTGCTAACATATTAACATCAATGATTTTCATTAAGAGGATTAAAGCTATTTATGGCTCAAAAATAACTATATTGAGTGATGGTGCTCCATACTATAAGGCTTCATGCAGAATTCTTAATCTAAGCATGGACTATACAGCTCTGAAATTAGAAACTTAATGGAGAGAATAGTTCAGTATGTTAAGGATAGAACTAAGCTATTCGATAACTACATACCATGCATTAAGGATAAATGTGATGGGGAGCATGCAGAAAACCTTCTAAAATCAATAATAATAATGCTTAATGAAACATGGATAAATAGAAAAGCTAAAGCAGAAGAATTCATAAATAAAACAATACCCATAATAGAGGTGATGAAACATGCTTAAGTTTACAGAGCCAACTCTACTACAAGAAAACTTTTAAAATAGCGAATTTAACTCTTTTGATATCTATATAAGCCATGAGGCTTCATATATGAAAAACAGCTTTTACTCCAGATAAGCTCGCAGTTTTTCCTAAGAATCAACATTCTAACTTGAATGTTGGGCCAAGAATTTAAGTTTAATCGGAACTTTGCTTATTTAATTGCTCTAAACTTTAATAAGTCCAAATATTAAACATGAAACAACACTAAACAAATTACATAACTTCCATTGGTTTGTTGCTATAGTATTTTATGGACCGGGCGGGATTTGAACCCGCGGCCTCGAGTCAGCAACATTGAACTCCCGCATGCCAAGCAGGCGCTCATTCCAAACTGAGCTACCGGCATTCCCCAATAGTCCGGAACCCAACCCAGTCCAAGTAGCTTAAGTAATAGTAATATTTAAAGTTAATGATAATGCCAGAAGCATGACAGCTTAGGAAGTTAAATGCAATATAAGTTGCTTAGTGGTTATCCCAAAGTTGATCAGTTAAATTCTAGGATTTGGTTGAAGATGCATTCATGTTTAAGGAAATGGTATTTGTTAACTGTTAGTGAGGAGCCTGCTAGAATTGGGAAGGCCCAGGATTAGGAGATTAAATATAGGTAAATTCGTAAATAGTAAGATTATGAAATTAAGGCTCAATAATATAAATTAAGAAAAAAATAAAACATGATGTGCTAGGTTACCATGTTTATACTAATTTAAAAATAAAATTTTTAAATTAGTATAATACTATAAGTCTCATGCCGGGGTGGCCGAGTGGTTAGGCGGCGGGCTGCAGACCCGCTATACAGGGGTTCAAATCCCTTCCCCGGCTTTAATGCAATCCCTATTGTTAATTAAATGTGACGATTTAAGCCCATCTTTCTGTATAATGCAATAGGTTTACGGTGATTTTAGTATTTAATACTTTTGACTCTTGACATTTTATTGAGTTAAAAATATTACTCTTTGATAGATTATGAGTATATTTTACAAGACCTTTTCCATCAAAAATCTTATCACATATTCTTAAGTCCTCAGTTAGTATCTAGTTTTGTTTAAACCTAATATTACTACCATCCTTAATTAATCTTATCCAGAGTTATAATTTCTATCTATGAGTATTTAATGGATTTAATCTCCTCTAATATTAGAATCCATCAAAAACTGTTTAGGTTTTTCTTTTAGTTCTTTCTATGGACTTTGTGAGTTTAATGATAACATTCATCATAATAATACACTTAATGGTTTTTATAATGAATTCTTAATTAATCTGTTTATTAGTTGGAGTATTATTAGTAACTATCTATATGCAATGAATACTCTAGCAAATCCATAAAACCAGACTTCCGTATATAAACCAAATAATTTTAATATCTTAGAAAATACTTTTTCAATATAACATTAAATAGGGTATATCTAACTATTATTTAGCTTCTCATCAATTTCTAATTGTATTTAAGACTAAGCTAATGCAGTTTTACGAATTATTGAAGCATATCCACATTAAGCATAAGATTAGCATAATTCCTTAAAACTATCCTCTATTTAATTATACTCTAAAGTTTATATTTGTTTAAGCTCTTATATTATCTAGGGCTGTTTTGAACACTATGTACATCAATACAAACAGTTCCTGCACTAAGGAGAAAGTCATAAAACGTTTAATTGAAGAGGGTATTTTAAAGTCACCACATGTTATTAAGGCTATGACAAAAGTTCCTAGAGAGCAGTTTGTTTTACAGGAATATAAAAAATATGCTTGGGTTGATACACCTCTTCCAACTTTTAAAGGTCAAACTATAAGTGCTATTCATATGGTTGCATGGATGAATGAATTATTAGACTTAAAGGTTGGACATAAAGTTCTTGAAATTGGCGCTGGAAGTGGATACCACGCAGCAACTATTGCTGAAATTGTTGCTCCTGAGGATGTTCCTGACAATCTTAAAGGACATGTTTATACTGTTGAAATCATTGAAGAACTTGTAGAACTTGCCAAGCAAAATCTTTCTCGTCTAAATTACAGTACCCGGGTTACCGTTATACATAGTGATGGTTCGTTAGGGTATCCTAAAGCAGCGCCATACGATAGAATTCTAGTTACTGCAGCAGCTCCTCAGATTCCTCCACCATTGCTTTCTCAATTAAAAATTGGCGGTAAAATGGTTATACCTCTGGGTACATGGAGTTTCTATCAAGAACTAACATTAGTAGAAAAAATATCGAATAATGATTTTAAAATTAAATCTGTTGGAGGATGTGTTTTTGTTCCTTTAAAGGGTGAATATGGATTTAAAAATTAGGAATTTAATTAATTGATACATATTGAGGACCTTTACTATATTTAAGATGTCTTTAACGAATAAAGATGTTTTATAATATTATTAATTGTTATTAAGATACGCCGGGGGTGGGATTTGAACCCACGTGGTCGTAATGACCAGTGGCTTACTAGTTCAACCCTAACTTAAAGATGATCTCGAGGCCACCGCCCTACCCGCTAGGCGACCCCGGCTCCATTCTAATAAAATTTAGAGTCTTTTATAGTTCGCTTCACTTAATAAGGTTTTATAAACTTAAGCTTTATGGAAATTCTCTTTATTTACAGTAAAAATGTGACTGAAGTATTTGGTTTTGTAAAAGGATCTTTGTTAGAAGAAGATCGTGCATGTATACTTATGATTATCTACTAAACATTATAAATCTTCTCGCTTCTTATACTGAATTTAGAGAGACTTTGAAATTACGTTGCTCTAGAAGTTCATATATAATCCTAGACTTAAATCGTTATATGATCTAAAATTTTATTATGGGGAAGATAGTACTTATAACAAAGTGATTGAATATGTTTAAGTTTGCGGAGTTTCTAGTAATTTTAATTTAATTAGAATGTGTTGTGGTGGGTTCATGCAGGGGAAAATTGAAAAAATTACTGAAAGATTTATTATGGAAGGTATATGCTTAGCACCAGAAGCGTTAGATTTTTTAATCAAATTAGAGAAACCTTTAGAAGTTGCTGAGCAGATAATAGCTAATATTAAAGAAAGTAATGATTCTCTTGTAGTACTAACTTTAGATACTTTAAAAAAATATTTGCATGCAATAAACACCACAACCACACAGGTAACACCTAAAAAGTTAAGAAGACCATATGCAAAAGAAATCAGTCCAAATATTAGAGTTAGAAGACATGTAAATAATAATGTAGCTTGTAGAAGTAGTGTTGATGATTTTATTAAGTATTTTAGAAGTAGATTACAAAAAATAAGGCAGATATACGCGAGAAATGGGATACAAGCAATAAGAATTTCTGATGCATATACAGCTCAAACTGAAGTTAGAGTTATAGGAATAATTACAGACATTAAAGAATGGAAAAATGTTACTACGTTTGAACTTGAAGATGAGGAGGCAAGTATAAAAGTAATAGTAACTTCTGAAGATTTAAAAATGAGGATGCAATATGTAACTCTTGATTCAGTGGTATGCGTTGTAGGGAGGATATGGAATGGGAAGCTTTATGCAGCAGATATAGTTCTTCCAGATACACCACTAGATAGAAAATGTAATAGGAGTACAGAAGAAGTATATGCATTAATAGTTAGTGATACGCATATAGGAAGTAAATTATTCCTAGAAACTTTTTTTAAAAAGATGCTAGATTGGATTAAAAATGGAGATGATAATCACCGGGAACTAGTAGATCGAATTAAGTATGTGATATTTGCTGGAGATTTAGTAGATGGAGTTGGGATTTATCCTGAGCAAGAGAAAGAATTACAAATAAAGGATATATATATGCAGTATAAAAAGGCTTCCCAATTAATAGATGAAATTCCTGACTGGATGGAAATTATAATGATACCTGGAAATCATGATGCAACTAGACCATGCCTTCCGGCACCACCAATTCTTAAAGATTATGCTGAGCAGCTCTATGAAAAACCAAACATTTATATGTTAGGCGATCCTGCATTGATATCTATTCATGATGTTTTATTTTTAATATCACATGGAAGAAGTCTTGATGATCTACTTACAACATTACCAAACGCAACATTTAGTAATCCCACGAGAGCATTGAAGGGAATACTAAAAATGAGACATTTAGCGCCAATATACGGCCAAAAGACACCTATACTTCCATTAAAGGAGGATTTGCTGGTTATAGATGATGTGCCGGATGTATTTGTAACAGGTCATGTACATGTATTTGATTATGCAGTATATAGGAATACTTCATTAATATCTTGTAGTGCATGGCAGGATATAAGTTCTTATCAAAAAATGATAGGAATAATTCCAACAATTGGAAAGGCGATACTTATTGATTTAAGTAATCCTTTAAGAATATTTACTAAAAATTTTATGCAATTTAGTTAGCTTATTATATTTTGTAGTCTAGCATCATCTTTTAATGCCTCTTTTAATGACCGTTCCTCAACAGCAAGTTTAATAATTTTAGTTCTTCCATAACGGCCCATGCTTACTAGTTTCGAGTTTATTAAACCAAGAGTATCAAGTTCATTAATTAAGTCGCTAACTCTACGTTGTGTTACAGAATCAAAAGATGTTTTTCTACATAGGTTCTTATAAACGTTGTAAACCTCACCAGTAGTTATTGTTCCATTTTTCTTTGATTTTTCAATAAGATATATCGCTATTAGTACAAGTTTTGCATGTAATGGGAGTGTGGCAATGCCCTCAACTACTTTATCGTGTTCACTTTCAATTTGAGCTATTCTTACATGTTCCTCTTTAACAATAGGGGAATTTTCTCTTTCAGCAATTTCGCCGGAAATTCTAAGAAGATCTAAAGCTCTTCTACAATCACCATAATCCCTAGCAGCTAAAGCAGCACATAATGGTATTACAGAGGGGCTTAAAACACCTTCATAGAAAGCAGAAAGGGCTCTTCTACTTAGAATATCTTCAAGTTCTACGGCATTATAGGGGGGAAATAAGATTTCTTCTTCACCAAGTCCTGAACGAATTCTTGAATCCAGATATTCCATGAATTTTAAATCATTTGTGATTCCAATAATACTAAGCTTGCTTTTACGAAGATTAGTATTAGTTCTCGTTAGTTGATATAAAATATCATCACCGCTCTTTTTAATAAGTGAATCAACTTCATCAAGAACAAGAACTATTAGACCTCCAATAGACTCTAGTGCGAGAAGAGTGCGTCTAAAAAGTTCAGGAATACTTAAACCTGTAAAGGGAACCTCTTTCCCTAATCCTAAACAAATACCTTCAAGAACACTATAGTTAGTACAACGGTCACGGCAATTAACATAAATATCTTTGACAGTAGAGTTAATGCTTATAGCTTCAGAAATAAGTCTTCTTAGAACGTATCTAGTAACAGCAGTCTTTCCTGTTCCTGGTTTACCATAAATGAATACGTTGGATGGACGATATCCTTTTAAAGCAGGAGCTAGTATTTCAGCAAGCTTTATAATTTGATCATCCCTATGGGGAAGTTCATCAGGAATATAATCAGGTCTTAGAATTTCTCTATTTTTAAATATCCTAGATGTTAAAGCTTTCTTAAATATTAGTGAAAGTTTATCAGACAAAGAATCCCCAACGTATAGTAGTATTTAAGAGTATATTTAAGTTTGGGTTAACTCTATAAGTACTATGATGTTAAAATGATATCAAAATTGAGACGCACCCCTATGTTTCTACTGGAAATAAAAAATATATGAAGAATTTACTGTTATTATAAATATATTTATAATAACATATTTAACTTTAACTTTAAGTAATAAACTAATTTATTTTATATCTTTCAGTAGAAATATAGGGGTGCATGTATTAATTAATTCTTCTTAATTTATCAGGTATATATTCGTCAACAATAAAAGATAAGCTATGTTTACTTAAACTTTCTAATTCAGCTTTTCTTTTTAATTCCTTGAATTCTCTTAATTGGTTTCTCCAAAAATCAGAAGAGTATCTTTTATCTTGTATTAATTCCTCAAGTCGTTTTAAATCTCGATCTTTCATAGGAAGTGTTGGCAATTTATATTTTTTAATGTCTGTAGCCCATAATCCAATCCATTTTGCCTCTGGGGTAACAAGTCCTTTAATATGGGCAGCATTCGCAGAGCCTGAAATAATAACTCCCGCAATATGAACTCCCCAAGGATCCGCGTCTGTAAGAATGTATACCGGCAGTTTAAGCTCTTGATTTAATCTTCGTATTAAAAGTCTAGCGAAACGCGGTGCTTGACCAGCAGTATCAATAAGTATTGCCTTAAATTTTTCATAAGCTTCCTCCTCAATAAATCTTCTAAATATTCCATCTTTTTCAATAGCAATAACCATTTTTGCTTTACAATTTAGGAACTTTGCTGTTGCTATAGACATGCCTATAGCTTTCCCATCAGGTGATGTCATTAGGTTCTCGATTTTTCCTTTAAACCTAACTGGTACTCTATATTCAATATCAATATCTCCAAAAATTTTGCTATTTTCCTTAGGAGTAAGTCCAAATTCTTCACGAGGTACTCCAAGCAATGCTTCAAGATCGGTTACAATTTCATCAGATTCTTTTTGTTCTTCAAAATCAATAATTGGAAAATTTTTTGACTGATAGTATAGCTCTCTTAAAGTAAAACTCTTCCCATCTTTCAATAACCTTGATGAAAACCATGCTGTCCATATAAGTTGTGTAAGAGCTTTAATAAGTCTAATGTTACCAGCGCTCCTTACCACTTTTTGGGGACCAAGTATATATTGTTTCAATTTTTCATCATATATGATATTACTAACATTTCGGCTTGGAATAGATATTTTAGGAAAAGTTCCGCTTTCAATCTGTGTTACTATGGTTGCTCCTAGCTCTTGAAGTTTCCTAAGTACATCTTCCTTATTTAATTCTTCTTTCATAATGAATAATTTTTAACTACTTTAACATAAATGTTTTTAAAAATGATGGAAAAGTTATAATATACTACATCATAAATAGTCTAATAATTAGTAAATTATTTAAGGTATCATCTTAAAATATATAATATAAAGCTGTAGTAAACCTCCAATAATACATGAGGCATTATGTAAAAAAATAATTACTATAGACATATATTTGAAATTTTGCTACCTAGGGGGTATTAAAACAAAAATGTTAACCTTAATTTCTCAAGTCTACTGGGCAGTGATCATGATTTTTTTACATGACTATGACTTAATTTGACTTTATGTGATTTTAAATAAATCATTTTCGGATAAGTTTCATGTATATTAGCTATAGTTTGAAATCCTTAACAGAAAGTTGACTAGTAAACCTAACAATATAGTTTTCATACAACTTCACAATTAATACTTTGTAATGAATTCAGATAGGATATAAGATATAATAAACACAGCATAAGAATAGAAATCTAAGCTAAGTTTCGCATAATTCATAAAAAGATGCAGTATAGCTGCAAATATCTTAGAAAGGTTATACTTTTAACAGACCCCTAGGCAGAGAAACATAATTCAAGATTAAGAGCTAAGGGAAAGATGAATTGTTAAGGCAGTGTGCTCAACTTTTAAGATTCAATAATTCACTTATGTTTAAATTTCACAGCAATTTACTGTAAATCTATATCATTCCCCCCTCAATTTCTACTGGAGCAACTGTAGGAAGAAAAAATGCAAGTTATCCCCCTTCTATTACATATATAGAAATGTGAAAATTGTAAATTACTTTATATTATTTTTCTAAAAAATATTTAAATAACATTTATTTATAATTCACATTAAATAGGTAAGTTAATAAGTAAGTGCTGGAAAAATAAACTTGAAAGAGTCTCTATGGTTCAGAAATGGAAGATTGAAATTACGAACCCAAATGGTGATAAGTTTACAGTATCTACCAGCAACTATAATTTAGCTGTAAAAATATACTCAATACTACTTGAATTTGCAAATATTAATAATGAGGTTAATGCATCATATAGTAATGTTGATATAGAGAATACCAAACTAAAAGATACTCAATCATTACGTGAAAAAGTATTAGAAGTTATTAAAAATAGGTTAGTAGGATCCTGGTTTAATAGTAAAGATTTATGTGCTGTTTTTCTTGAATGCTATGGCACTAGAATAAAGTTTAGTACAGCATCTACATATTTAATGAGATTATATCATGAAGGACTCTTGGAACGCAAGGGCCGTAGAGGTCATTTTAGGTATTGTCTAAAAGATAGCCTATTACAACAAGTAATATCGTTAAAATAGGTATTAATTATTAAAATAATAATATTTAATATATTTTTAAAATTATATTATTCTCATAACCTCTTCAGCTTTATTCTCAGCTATTTTATATTCATAAGGCCATTTTGTTTCATCTCTGGTTAGGTATCCCATATCAGTTAGTATCTTTAATCTTCTTGTAGTATGTTCTCTTCCCTTTCCGATAGTTGAAGCTATCTTTGATGCTCCAAGTTTTCCTAACTCAGGCTTTTCAGTAAGTACCTTCAATATCAGTTTATCAGTCTTATTTAACTTGAATTCTTTCTTTTTAATATCAACCTCCTTTTTATACCCTTTAATGGTATTTTTTAATATTCCCCCTTCTTTATGTTCACTTTCAGCATCAATTGATGGTCGGACTCTAAATTCTGAAGTGATTTGTTCATAAATTTCTTCAATATGAGTTGCAATATATCGTATATCTGTTTTTATTCTGCTAATATCTGATTCTATGTATGAAATCTTATCGTCTACTATTCTTTGAGCTGATCGTATTCGTAAAATCTCATTAAATATTTGATTTATTAATTCAGTAATATTCTCCTCTAATATTCTTTTTTTCAGCGCTGACAATATGCATCACTACAATTACTAGTGAGTTATAACTTATATATTTTGCTCTAATTTCTCTCTTAATCAAAATCACAATTTAGCTATATTTTTGAAATTTGTAATTTTGAAGAAAAAAGAACAGCAATGATAAAGTGTTTGATGATTATGGAGCTCCCTATAAGCTTTAAACTTAAAATTTATCACAATCACAATCACAAATCATTAATAAATTGAATATTAAGTTGAACAACTTTTCTACTAGCTGCTTTACATTATGTCTAGGTCTTGCTTCACTTTTTAAGCTGTATGATATTAAGTTCTACATAATAAGTCCTTTAATTTTAAATAATTAGCTTCATGTATAACTTCATTCTCCTTAAATAAAAACATTCTATACTCCTAGCTCACATTATTTACTAACATTAACAATACTTTTAATAATAAAATTTCTAAATACTTTGTAATCAGATTAGGTATATTAACCACTGGTTTATAATAAAGTGATAAATAATTATTTATTAAGTTTATAAATTCATGAATTAGCTCTGTTTAAAATTATAAAAGTATGTTAGTTTGCTAATCCCTAAGATTTTTCATAAGCCTTTAAAGTAAATTGGAATAAACCATCAAAATCATAACAATTACTAGAATATATGATTTTACTAGAAAATAAAAGGATAGAATACGTAAAGTAAAATTATGTATCTCAGTATAAAGTCACATTATTAAAATAATTATGATTTGCATCCTAATTTAGTTTCTCTTTATAAATGTGATTATTTGTGATTATTTCTATATGATTATTTAAATATCATAATGATTTCCCTACACTATTAAATTTATAAATTATCTCCAATAATTTTACTATATGGTGTCTTTAATGGATAAGAATAGCTATAAGATTGAATGTCCAATTTGTCATAAGTCTATAGACGTCACCATACTTCCTTACGATACTCCAAACTATGGCGAAATACTTATAATGATTATTTTTTGCTCATCATGTGGCTACAAAGATATCTCTATTACATCATCTAAGTCATCCAATCCAAAACGTATAGTCTTTAAAATTGAAAGTAAAGATGATCTTTTCATAAGAGTTATTAAGTCAGAAACATGTACTGTTAGTATTCCTGAGCTTAGTGTTATTATTGAACCATGTCAAAAGAGCCAAATTATGGTTACAAATGTTGAAGGATTACTAAGCTGGATTAAAGACCTTACATTAAAAACCGAGATAGTTCTAGAATCTGACGAGGGTAAGCTAAAATGTCTAGAAATAGCTAAAAAAATAGATGATGCGATTAATGGCAAATATAACTTAACAATTATTCTTGAAGATACAAATGGGAATAGCATACTTCTTTCTGATAAAGCTAAGGTTGAGAGTTATTAGTTTACTATTTTACGGTATTTAATATTGCTTGGTTTAGTAAGTAATTACGGGATAAAAACATCGCTAAATTAGAGATAAATGAGGCATCTCTTGAAGATTATATTGTAGCCCTATTGACTGTAAGTAATGAACTAAGTGGTATAAGCTTGCTTAATCTTTCTTATAAATTAAGATCCATAATTAGGCATGATCTTAATACCTTAATCATATATTTAATTAAAATGCACTTTAAAGGTTTAATAAAAATTGATTTTAGTAATAAATTTTGTAAAGTAAGTATAACACGGCTAGGTAAAGAGCGTTTTTTTGAAATAGCTAACTCATTAGACTTAGAATTAATCATATCTAGTATAAATAAGACTTTAAAATGGTAGTAATGGTCTAGCCCATAGAATCATGACCAAGGTTATGAATCCTACAGCCATAAGAACAACATATTTAGGCTTAATTTTGATTCCATATGTCTCCTCCTCAAAAAACCTAATAAGCCCAGCCCCTGTTACTGGCATTGTTTCCTTTCTTTTTCTAGGTTCCTTTCTTTTTTTAACTCTAGACAAAGGCATCACCAAATATTAAAAGCAATATAGTTAATAAATTTAATCTTAACACTAGATACTACCACCCTGTAAACTTAAGCTTTACCTGTGTTTTCTCTCCTTTATCTATGTTGAATATTACGTCTAGAGTTGTTAGGTTTGTTAAAGAGAGAGGCTTTTATCTTAATTATTATGGTGCTTATATATTTTCATATTCTTTAAGAATGCTTCAAATAT
>Ga0185307_1001707_pt1 | contig 11866 bp, 11 predicted proteins | sample LHCtaG_FD_128010 | JGI IMG/M metagenome (GOLD analysis project Ga0185307, IMG submission 128010) | Hot spring microbial communities from Little Hot Creek, USA to study Microbial Dark Matter (Phase II) - LHC4sed_matched (SPADES... | ecosystem: Environmental > Aquatic > Thermal springs > Hot... | reverse complement strand
GGTTATGCTTCCATGCTTGTTAGCGATGCTTTCGCTAAGCTTCGTAGGGATGATGTGGATCTCGTTATGGTTTCGGGTGCTAGGATGCTTTATAGTAGAGCTGGATGTGTAGAATCCGGTATACTGTATGACTACTATATCTCAGCCGATAAAGCTAGACGCCTAGCTGAGCGTTTAGATGAGATGGAGGTTGAAGAGTATAGGGGAGATAGGATCCTGGATCTAGTAGAGGTATATCAGAGGGAGCCTATCAGGTTTGGGAGGAGTTATGAGGAGTTTAAGCTATTAGTAGATAGAGTATTCACATGGGGTGTGAAGTTTAAGGATTATGCTTCCATACTAGTATCGTATAGGATGGGTAAACCTATCGCATATATAGCTTTACTTAGAGGATGGCCTGGATGGCTTAACAGCGATCTAGCGGCTATACTCGAATATGCCGGATCTAGGATGGCTATCCTCGGGATGCTATATGATGCGATGAAGATGTTTAAAGTTGATCGTATAAGGTTGATGGCTCCATATGGCGATTGGGATCTTATAACGCTTCTAGAAGGTTATGGGTTAAGGCCTGAATCTTCCTATGCTCCTGCAAGCTTCGCTATACCCGACCCAGTAGGATTCCTCGATAAGATTAAACCATATATCGAGGAGAGGATAGGTGTCGAGGCTGGTTTTAAAGCTGTATCGTATGATGATCATATTGAACTATGTGCCTTAAATGAATCTGTGAAGTTCGAGGATAGTAGGATGCTTACAGCTATCCTCTTCGGTAGACCTAGCTTCATACATAATCGAAGCGATAACATCACTGTTAGTATGGAGTCTATCCCGCAGATTTTTAGAAGAATATTCCCTATACCATCGATCAGCTATGGGTTAAACTATATATGAAGAAATCTATCCCGATCCCCTATTCACTATATCTGAAACTATCTTAACCCTCGATATATCTGCTGGTGGCGGTAATTCATCTGATATCCCTAGTATTAGCCTACCCCTAAACATAGATATTATTCTCTCCACGAATTCTTCGAATTTATCTAAGCTCACTACCTCGGGTATGAAGTATATGTACGGTATACCATCGAGTATTATCATATCATCTCCTAGAAGCTTCTCTATATCCTCTAGGGTAATATCTCCTACAGGCTTTACGGTTAAAGCTTCTACTCCATCTAGACCAGATTCTCTTAGGAGAGGCAATAGCTGTTTAGCGTATCCATCTACATGTATATGCACGTACTTACCCTTCCTATGTAGGTAATCGGCTCTCTCCTGATAGTATGGTAGGCAGTATTTCTCGAATATCTTAGGGGGAGTCATCCTTACATCTATGTTCTCGCCTAGGTTCAGTATCTTGATGGGTGTATCGGCAATAACATCGTAGAATACGTGATCGGATGAAGCTATAGACTCCATAATCTCCTCCAAAGCATTCCTATACCTAGCTAGGAAGCGTACAGTTTTCTCGAAACCCATATACTCGAGTATCAACCTCTGATAAGGGGATCTAGGGAAGAAGTATGAAACTATACCTTGACCTTTAAGATTTTTCTCCATCTTAGCATAGGTTTCGCGATCGAATACAACCGCTACATTCTCTAAAATATATTCTAGAGGCTTAAAATCATCAAGGCTCTTAACAGGATACTCTACGATCCTAGATGACAACCCATACTCATCTCTTAAGGACACCTGCCTCAACACGCCTTTAGGCGTCCTAAACTCTGTTACGATCTTTCTACCATCGATAATCCTCCGAATCTCTACACCCCCTATATACGATACCTTAACGAAGCTATCTGTGAAATATCCTGAGTAGCATCTCCAGCTAGCACCCCATTCTAGGCATATATCGATTAGACTCATACACCTATACCTATCCGGTAAGCTCCCCCTAGCTAGGTTATAGTAGTACCAGAATTCATGCCTTATATTCCACGGAACCCTATCACCCCTACCCTCAAATACGGCGAGTATATCTTCATAAGGTGTTGTAGACACGAATATCGATATCAAGGGGTAACGCTATTAAAGGTTCAGGATAGAGATATATACCGGTGGAGATCTAATCCTGGCTTGGAAATACATCTGGGTTAAACTGGTATCTGATAAGGTACTAGAATTGATGGGAAAGCATACCTGATGATAACGAGTATGTGGGAAGATGATAGAATCTTCTAGCGGCGGCTTAAGAGTGGGGATCATAGCTAGATCTTCTTTAATTCAACAAATGTTGAATCTAATGCCGAAATATTGTTACTCTATGGTATTAACTCACCATCTTATGATCGTAAAATATACAGGTTGGATCCCCATCCCTTGATGAGTTGTAGAATACGCTAAAAATCCTAGATAGGTATCGCTAGGTATCTTGACGTTTGGATTGGAAGGTATAATTCAAGAACGCTATATAAGGTTATGAGCTGTAAAATTATATATGATGTGGATTCCTATTGCTGGAATATGGTGTTAGACGTTGTTTCGGGTAGGATCTTTAAGAGTGGATATAACGCCATCTAGAAGAGTATTTCTTGCAGGGTTTAGTCATGGTAGGGTTAGTGAGGGGGTACATGATAGGCTTTATGCTTCGATCTTAGCCATCGGTTCAGATGAGCGTTATCTTGTGCTAGTATCCTTAGATCTCATAGGTTTATTCAAGAATTTTATAGACGAGATAAGGAGAAGTGTAGCCGATAGCTTCGGTATAAAGCCTTGGGAGATTATCTTCTGCTGTACGCATACACATTCCGGCCCTGATACTATCGGTTTATGGGGTTCAGACGAGTATACCAGCGGGGTGGACGACGACTATATGGAATGGTTACGTTCAGCTTTATCTGAAGCTATACTTAAAGCTTTGGAGAATACGGTGAGGGGTTATGGTAGGTATTCGTGGATCCTAGTAAATCCTAGGGGTATAGTTAGGAATACTCGTAATAGAGGTTTAGTGGATCGCTACCTCTCGTCGTTTAGATTTATCGATGAATCTGGTCGTACGATAGCTACGATAGTTAATTTTGCATGCCATCCTGAAGTTCTATCAGACGATAACAAGCTTATAACAGCGGATTATGTACACTACCTTAGATCTTATATCGAGGATAATGTAGGCGGTATAACAGTGTTCGTTAACGGGCCTCTAGGAGGCATGCTAACACCTGATGTCGAAGCTAGGAGTTTCGATGAAGCTAAACGTGTGGGAGTTAGGTTAGCTAGGTATTTTATTGACTGCTTAGAGTACGAGGAGTGCGTTGAAGATGCTATTATCGATTTAGCGTATAGTGAGTTAACGCTACCTGTTGATAATCCTTTATTCCTAGAAGCTAGTAGAAGGGGGCTTCTGAGACGCTCCATTATGGATGGGAGAATCTTAACCGAGGTTTGTATCGCTAGGATCGGAGAGATATCGATGGTAACTATACCTGGTGAAGCTCTACCGAGGATCGGTATGGAGTTAAGGGGTATACTTGACGGTAGATGTAAGATCGTAGCTTGCCTAGGGAACGATGAGGTAGGCTATATAATACCTGAAGATAGCTGGGATCCAAGTAGATATGAGGAGAGTATGAGTTTAGGCCCATCTACAGCTTCGATCATAGAAGGGGAGGTAGGGAGGCTGATACGTATAATACGATCTACAAGAGCGTAGCATCCAGGTTTGAGAAGAAGTTATTCGAAGGTTAATAGCCTATAAGCGTAAAGCACGTATACTGCTATCATCTTTTCTAGATCCAAGTCTCAACGTTATGGATACTGTTAAACCGAAGGCTAGCGTTATCAATCCTGAAATTAATATGAGGATTTTAACCCATAGCATGTATTCTGGTTTAATCACTTTAGCGAATAGTATATCGCCTACCGGTGTTAACGTTGCGGCTACATAGATTAATACTAGGATGGATGCTACCGTTAATGAGGAATATATTATCTTAGATCTAGTATCTGTTCTAGTAAGCTCTATTTTCCTAAGGATTTTAGAATTTATATTAGATATGATAGGTGTTAAAGCTTCAGCTAGTATCGGTGTTAGTACGACTACGAAGGGTAACATCGTCGCAACCCAGAATAGCGTTAATCCTAGAATTACCGATAGCTTAGCTTCGATAGACCATAAAATCCAGTTTGGAACCATGGTCGAGTAGTACAGTAGGACGCCGGATGCAGCTACGAGGTTGCCTACAAATAGCGATACTAGGCTTGAAGTTATGAAGGAGCTTAGAGATCTATATCTAGATGATAGGTAGCTTAAGAGGTAGAATGCTATGAAGTTACCTGGTACACCGGATATTAGGCTTAGTATAGGGTTGCTTAGACCGAATAGTGATAGTATGAAGCTACCTATGAATGTACCCATGGCCGCGCCTACACCTGCGACCATAGGTGTGGATATTAAAGCGAATAGAGCTGGAACTACTACACCCGGTCTGAAATGCCCTATACCCCAAGGTGTAGGTATGGGTGCTGTAACGGTGATAGCTGCCGCGTATAGAGCAGCCGATATAGTTATCAAGGCTATCCTCTCTATACTTGTACGATTCTCCAATCTATCCATATCCTTTTACATGAAAAAGAAGGATTGAATAGATAAATTTTACAATATGATTATAATGCTTTCTATATATCTCTATATAGATTAGATCTCGATCGAGAGAAAATCTTCGGCTAAGATTACATCCCCTCCGAATACTGATCTAGCTTCGTCTAGTATAGCTTCCTCGAAATCCTCGAGGGATATATGGAATAGGATCAGCTTCCTAACCGATGATTCGTATGCAACTATACCTGCCTCTTTCCCCGTCGAATGACTAGTCCTGATAGCTATCTCTACATATGAGCTTGGAAAGGATGCCTCATGTATGAGTATATCCGCTCCGTATGCTAGATCGATTATTCTTCTACAAGGTCTAGTATCTCCGCTATAGCATAAGCTTACACCGCTTCTATCCAATCTATAGGCTACCGTATGGATACTATGTTCAACCATGCATGTGGATATATCTCCCATCCTTTCCCCTCCACCTATCTCGATATACTCCAATGGATATCCTATGAATCCTTTAGGTGTTCCTAGAAGATCTAAGAGATCTGTTACAGTATACTTTAAGCCTTTAGGACCTATTAGGGTTAGCTTCCTATTACGTCCATCAAGCTGCATAGCCCATAGGATCGGTACTAGATCTGATATATGATCTGCATGCGTATGCGATAATAGGATCCTATCGATGCAATCAGCTAGATCTACACCTATCAACCTTAGATTCTTAAGGGATCCTGGACCGCAATCGATCAACGTATCGTTATCGACCAGTATCGATGGACAGCAACGCTTCCTAGTAACCCTAGATCCCCCAGATCCTACGAACACTACACGCATAGCATATAAATTATAGGTAATGCTGAGGAAGGTAAGGCTTACAATAAAACCCTAATCTCACCGTATAGATACCTGTCTATTTAATTTCTCATCTACATCCATAACTTCAGGCTTCATCAAGCCTACCTCACTCAATTTCCAAACTTCCTTATGTTCAGCTACCTCTAATGAGTCGATCTCGATAAGGGGGCTTAGGGTTTCGAGTTCGAGCATATCTGCGTTCGTGTAGACTTCAGCGTTACACCCATAATCTGGATACTCCCCCTCTCTATCCTCGAAGATCTTCACGAAGACATGTCCTTCAACCCAGTATGCTACCCATGTAGGATTAGCTCTCACCCCTATTTTAAACGGCGTAGGTATACTAGGATCTTGTCTTACAAATATGTATCTATCGGATAGCTTTAATCTAGGATCTGTTAGATGAGTGTAAGGCCAGAGCGATATCCTTCTATCTGGTAATAGCCCCTCCTTATCGACTTTGCATGGCTCGATAGGTAGTATAGCAAATCCATCCTTCCTCATAACAGAAAGAGCCCAGCAGCTCAGCTTAATAGGCCATCTACCTATATTCACTATCCTATGAATGACTTCAACCCCTCCACCATCAGCTCTCCTTATGTATATCTCCTTCCTAACAGAATTCTCAGGTTCAGGATTACCGTATATCCTAACTTCTCCATCTAAGAATTCCACCTTAACAGGCTTATCATCTAATGAGTATGATCTAGGTAGAGCTTCAGGTGACGTCCATAACCTATGACCGCCATAGATCCTCCAGAAACCTTCAGGAGTCTCCCTACCAGCATCCGGAAGTACCCCGAAAAAGTTTAAGTTAGGCTTACCCTTAAGGCCTAGATACAGTATTCTAGGACCTATCTCCGTAGCGATTCCTAAAACCATATCATCAAAATATGCGAATACGATCCTAAACCCATTAACCCGGCCTTCTACTAGATTCATACCTACCAGAAACATGTATTCGAACCAGCCATATAGGATTATCTCCGTATCGTAGACATCATAAATTCGATAATCCTAAACATGGTTCCCAGCTAAGATTTATCGAATCCTACGCATTATAATACTATGATTATCAAGAAGTCTGAACTTACTAAATGTAAGACTTCTGACGGGAAGTATGGATAGGAGAGAATCGATGATAAAGCTTCGGAAGTAGTCGAGGTGTAAATCTATGAGGCTTAACCCGCAGAGTGAAGTCTTTTATAGATTTAAGCTTGCAACCGTTATCTCAAAGAAGCTTATAGACATAGAGACTTTAGAATGAGTGTAGCATCTTAGCTATGCGTAGAAAACGCTGCGAAAGCCGTTATAGCCGTATATAGAGTCCCTAGCTGGAGTTATGATCCCTCATCTGAGCTTAGAGAAGTCGCTCAGCAACTTCCGGAGGATATTAGAGGATTGGCGTATACACTCGCAGATGCAGCATCTCGATTAGCATCGGAGCATGGTAGAGCTACATACGGGGAGCCTCTAAAAGGTTTAACACCGTGGGATATATACGATGAGAAGGATGCGTTAGAAGCTTTGAGTATCGCTAGAAACGCTTACAATTGCATGGATACGATACTCAAAAAGATGAGGGTCGACGAAGATTAAAGCTTTAACCTTCCATACCCATCGATAATTCCTATCTTAATACCTCTCACCTAGAGAGGAAGGTATCCTGGTCACAATCTTGTCCAGCCGTATATCGATGCTACTACCATTACTGTTAATGCCAGCAGGATTAGTCCTATGAACGCTAGGCTTAATATAGCTTGTAGATCACCTTCCTGGTAAGAGGGGTGGCTTTCCTCGTTATCTGGTATTGCCACCTCTAATGCCGCCACTTCTATGTTCGATATGAAGAGCTGCACGTAGTATACCCCGGGATCTAAAGGTTTTGTGGTTATAGTACATATCTTCTCGGTTAATACTGGTAGTGTTACACCTGTCCATTCGTATACGTAGAAGTCGAATCTAACATAACGGTGCGATGTATCGTATCTGGATTCTATCTTGAAGCCTGAATGTTTAAAGATGAATTTTACGGTAACATTGATGCATCTATCGTAGACGGAGATTTCAGATCCGCCCAACTCTTCTGGTTTAGGTTTATAGGGAATCCATTTCTCAGATTTCGATGTAAGCTTTACGTATAGATCATCGAACATATTCTCTAAACTTAATATGCCTTCAAGTTTGAAGCCTAAGTTGCTGATAGGAGGTTTCACCCAGATATACGTAGAAGTAATTGGATCCCTTTCTAGAAATTCAAAGTCGATCTTCGATCCTAGAGATGGTATGGCTTTGACGCTTACCTTGTATTTGCATCCTTTAGCATAGGCTGCGTTAGGTATAAGCTTGGATGAACCTATAGCGTATATAAGGAGGTATGTACCGTTACCGAGATCTAGTAATCTATGCGTATAAACTATCCTTACACTATGCTTCCCCTTACTGGTAGTCCATTCTAATATATCGAAGGATTCTTCTATAGGTCTACATACATATGCTCTACGAATCCTATCGAAAGATACGGATCTCTCATCCACATAGATCGTTACATTCCATGAATCCTGGGGTACTGGGAATCTTAAGATCATAGTCTCGTTGAATCCTATGGGTTCACCCAGTTCATAAAAGCCATCGACGCGAGCTACGTAGAATCCGTCTTCAACCCATATGATTATATCGATATCTTCGCTTAATAATGGAGCTACCGGTACTGGTATAGGATTAGCGTATAGGTTGGTGGATGGTAACGAGATAAATGTTATGAGTATTAGTATTAATAATAGTAGAAACTTCAGGGTATCTAGAGACTTGTAACAGGGGGTATGCATAGCTCTAGATCATATCAGATCTATCCAAGGATTATAACTCTACTTTTTTGAATATGTTCGATTAGATGAATGCTGTATGTTAGGAGAACTATGTGATGGAAGGTTTACGATAAGAAAAGTTAACTAGCATTTATAATCATAATCGTAAGATAGGGGGGATTCATTTATGGGTTATGGTGGGCAGGCACGAAACGTAAACGAGGTATGTTATCCGTGGCTTCTAAGTGTATGGGTTAAGGCTCCTATGCTCAAGAATTCGGAGATTCTATTATCTTCTGCGTGCTTACCTATAGTGGATCCGAGGATATTCGAGGAGCTATCTAGGGGTAGGGTTACACTCCTCGTATGCCCTGAGAAGGAAGGTGCAGCATACTATGGGAAGATAGCTAGTATAGTTAGATCATCGAAGCCTAGGAGGATGGTGGTAGCGACTATCGATGGGAGCCCGCATTGCTTCATCCTACATGCGAGCGTTAACGAGGCTGAGTATATACTCGGCGAAAAGTTGGAGAGAGAGCATTATGTCCTTATGGGTGGGAAGCTTAAGAGGATCTCTCCTGATGCTGTCAGGATCGCTAGGTATCTAGGCTTAGTCGATGAGGCTATATCTAGAGATCCATCTATAATAGGTAATTTATCTAAGCTTAGCGAAGAATATAGGATGGCTAGAAGGTTGTATAATAGTAGGTGATATCTATGTCTAGATGGACTAATCTACGTAGTAGGCTTAGGGGAGGATTCTTCCTATCGTCTATGGGTGGTGTAACGGATGGAGCATACTGCGCTAGTAGGGGGAGGGGATGCGTTATGGTTCAGCTTGGAGCATACTTAGCTGAACCCCCCGCCTATAATCTAGGAATCCATAGGCTTCCAGTACTTCCACCAGATAGAGATAGATGCGTAGATTTTCTTAGAAAAGAATGTTCTAAGGTTAGAGAAGTGTTAGGCGATGTATATGTATGCTTGAATCTAGCTACACCTAAACTTGAATGGGGTCTTGAAGCTTCTAGATTTTTCTATGAAGCTGGAGGAGATATAGTCGAGTTGAACTTCCATGGAACATACGAGCCGTACTATAGGATCGGTAGGCTTAGAGCTATGGTTCTACCTGAGAATAGAAGTGAGCTATTCAGATGGCTTGAAGCATTCAATAGCCTTGATAAACCTGTTATAGCTAAGTTTAGAGCAGGCGCTATACCAGATTACAGCCCTATAATGGATTACATGGAGGGACTAGATCTTCTAGGAGTACATTTTAACATAAGAAGCGCGGATGGTAAGCCGGATTATAATTTCTTAGAAGATTTAAGAAGATATTCAAATATCTTCATACTCGTAAGCGGGTATATATGGAGCGTAGAAGCTGTTAAGAAGGTATTCGAGCTAGGAACAGATATGATAGGGATAGCAGAACCGACTAGGGAGGATTCAAACTTCATAGAGAAGCTTATAGCAGACTTAAGAGAAGCTAGATAGAGAAGGGCTATTCCTATGTAATCATACTACATATCGCAGATATGTAAACTCTAAAATAATTCATTTATATCAAATTTTAAAGTTTAGAGTATGTTATAGAAAGTATAGCGGTAATCCTATGCTTATAGAGGATTTTAAAGAAGCATGGAAGAAGAGAAGGCTAAGAGGGCATTCGTAGTTTACCTCATGGATTACGTTATTATAAATGTATTTCTAGCATCCGCAAATCTCTATATAAGCCCAGGATATTTATGGTTTCCATTAGTATTGGTCTGTAGGGATATTAGTCTCGCTTTCTACTCTATATTCTCCAGATTAAGGTTCGCAGTCCAAGATTAGGGGGATGCAAGAGTAGAAGCTAGGATGAAGAGGGAAAAGGAAAACGAATAATGATCGTATCTTTCAAAGCTCGACGGACCCTAGTTTATTAGATCCATTTAACATAACCATCTGGTATCAATTTTTATTAGAGTCCTACGATGTGTTTTACAGATCATGGAGGAGTTAGCGTATGGTTGTGTTTGATTACTCGAAGTATGCTAGGATTGCTGAGAGGAATCGTGAGAGGCTTGAAGCTGTTCATAGGTTTGAGGAGCCTGATAGGGTTCCAGTAGCGATAGGCGTTGGCGGGCCATATTATGCATGGCTATTCGGTTATACTTTGATGGAGTACTATTCGAGTTTCAAGGTTATGGTCGATGTTCAGCTTATGGGCTTAAAATGGCGTTTTGAATGGCTTCAGGATGATGTTGTCGGTGTAGGTGTTCATCTAGATGTAGGTTCGATAGCTGAGGGTATCGTATTCGATTGTAGGATAGCTATGCCTGATGAGGGGAATCCTTGGAGGAGTCCATGGATAGTTCCGCGTATAAAGAGTATCGAGGATATAGATAGACTTGAGATTCCTGATCCTGATGATCATCCAGGTATACAGGCATACTATGATAGACTTGAGGAGTTTACGAAATTCGTTAGAAAGGAGTATGGGAATATACCTGTCGGTAGGGGTGGGTTACAGATTCATCCACCAGTATCCGCAGCCGGATCCTTAATGGGTCCTCAAAGATTGTATACATGGCTTTACAGGTATCCTGATGAGATGCATAAACTTCTAAGAAAGCTTGAAGAGACATTCGATAGATTGCAGAAGTATCGTCATGAGAGGGTTGGTGGGGGTATGGATTCTATAAGTCTCTCAGATGATCATTCAGGTTATCTGAGCCGTAGTATGTATGAGAAGTTTACCCTACCATACAATCTAAGATTATACGAGAAGTATGGTAGGAGACATAGAGGGCTGCATATGGACTCCCATATGGATCACATAACAGATATAATAACCGATGTATATAAGGTGAATTCTGTGGATGTAGGTGTAGAAAATAATCTAAGGATATTAGCCGAAGCATTCAACGGTAGGGTAGTATTCAACGGTAATGCTAATTGGAGGGTCCTAGTGGATGGGGATCATGAGAAGATTAGAAGGGAGGTTGAGAGATGCATCTACGCTGCAGCTCCGGTTGGAGGGTATATATTCGACAACGGAGGAGAAACCTATGCGGGTATACCGCCTGAAAACCTAAAGTATGAGGTGGAGTATGCGAAGAAGATAGGAGTATATCCTATAAGGAGGAGGGGAGCAGGTCTATCGAGAGAATAGAAGGGATATGCATCGTGAAGAAACTTATTCTCTATCTAGAATCCCATGTTAAGATCGCACCTAGCTAGCATTCCTCCTATAATCTATATCCTCGATTCATCGTTATATCACAGCAGAGTGGATTAAAAGCTTTGATTATATCCTAGCTTTAGTAGGATTCTGATGCTATACCAATCTTTGAAGAAATCGGATACCCCGAGTATAAACAGCTACGATCCATCTATAATCTCACATAATCTTTAAATGGATTTATAGAGAGCAGAGAGACGCGATTTCAATATAAACCAGAATCAAATATGATAGTATTAGATAGATTTTACAAATCTTCCATATGAGAAATATCGTAAACTAACTTATCGAATTACATATATCATCTTCGATCATGCGGCACCACCCTAACTCTGGCTTATCTTTTCTTGTATAGATTTAAATCTTTTCTGGTATTCTATTCTTTCTGCTGTTTTCATACCTCTCCATAGTAGTACTTGCTTCCTCATTAGA
>Ga0185307_1001705_pt1 | contig 11873 bp, 14 predicted proteins | sample LHCtaG_FD_128010 | JGI IMG/M metagenome (GOLD analysis project Ga0185307, IMG submission 128010) | Hot spring microbial communities from Little Hot Creek, USA to study Microbial Dark Matter (Phase II) - LHC4sed_matched (SPADES... | ecosystem: Environmental > Aquatic > Thermal springs > Hot... | reverse complement strand
ATAAAGTTTAGATTACAAGAAGGCTATAGAAGAGAGTAGAATTAGAAAAAGATGGAGAAATCTACAAAAATCAACTAGAATTAAGCCACAAAGCAAAAAAATCGATAATATTGTACGATGGATGCTAACGGCTCCCACGACCCTAAAGGAGCGGATATTGTTGCAGGCTCTAGATTATTGGCGCTCTAAAAGACCAGCATCAAAACTGCACATACTTGGCAATAAAATACGCTTTACAATTAAACTAATATGCAGGTACTTCGGCGTAAATGGATTTTAAAATTTTAGTTAATGCAAAATGTTTGAGATTTTCATTACATTGTGATCGAATTTTTGATCATCTCTGCTCAGAAAATCTATCTTTGATGTCCAATTTATTTTATTGGCCGTGGAGTGAACATTATGGAAGAGATTGTTTGCAATAAAATATTTAAGGACTATAAAGGTAAGGGGGTTGTTAGAGCCCTAGATAGCATAGATCTTAGAGTTTTAAAGGGTGAGTTCTTCGGTCTACTCGGCCCTAATGGTGCTGGAAAGACAACTCTTGTGAGAATCCTTGCGACGCTCTTAAAGGCTTCTGGTGGGTGTGCTTGGGTTGGCGGATATGATATAAACAAAGATGAAAAGAAGGTTCGCAGGATAATAGGTTACGCTGGTCAGGATTCCGAGCGCTCAGCATACTTTAGGCTCTCCGTTAGGGAGAACCTTTTCTACTTTGCCCATGCACTTAGAGGCGTCCCTAAGGATATTGCTAGGGAGCGGATTAAATATATGGCGTCAGCGATAGGGTTCGAAAATAAGCTGGATAGGCTCTTCATATCTCTATCAGGAGGAGAAAAACAAGTAGTAATAATAATGAGGGCTATACTTCACAATCCAGAAGTATGCTTTCTGGACGAACCCTCAAAAAGCCTAGACCCGGTAACCGCACGTAGAGTTAGGCGCTTTTTAAAAGATTATGCCAGAGAGAATGATATCACCGTCTGTTTAACAACTCATAATATGCTTGAGGTTGAGGAGGTATGTGATAGAATAGCGTTCATAAATTATGGTAAACTGATTTTCGTGGGGACTCCAATTGAATTTAGAAGACGAGCAGCTATGAGGGAGATTATAGAGATCAGCACTGACAAACTTGGGGATGATTTGAAGAGAAAGATTCTTAAGGCGTATGGTGTACTGAATGTTGTTTGCCAAAAAAATGTTACTAAATTGTATTGCGAGGATGCATTCAGCACTTTTCCAGAGGTCCTAAATATTATGAAGGAAATGGGACTAAAGGCTCCGGTGAGAATCGCTGAGCCCTCGCTTGAGGATGCATTTGCCTTCTTTGCTAATGGGGGAAAGAGCGATGAAGAATATTGCTAGTCCCCTGAAGATTTTCTATATGGCCGTTTGGCGCAACTTCCTAACTTTAACACGCTACAAAGTGAACTTTATATTCTCGATAATAACGAGCATATTGTGGGCTGTGGGAATGCTCCTCTTCTCACTCATATTTGACTCTTCAATGCTTGGAAGAACTGTTGGAACAACAAATTACGTTGCTTTCATTATCTTTGGAATGAGCTTCCAGTGTTGGCAGGGAACTGCGCTATGGGGTGCATCAAGCATGCTTCAGGGCGAGCTTAGCACTGGTCAGATAGACTACACCTTCACATGTCCGTTCTCACGCTACCAGTATATCGTAAGCAATATTGCCGCTCTGGCCGTTCAAGACTCTCTATTCTTCCTTCCAATGTTCTGCATAGGTCTACGGTTGGCGAATACAACATTAACCATCCAAGGTCTCCTCTTAGGTCTAGCCTCAATAATACTTTCTGTGGCAGCACTAGTTCAGTTTGGCGTCATCTTTGCCGCGCTTACGCTACGATATAGGCAAGTAACTGCAATATTCAGCTTCTTCAATTTCATCATTCAGATGCTTTCTGGAATGTTTATTCCACTGCAAATTCTCCCAGTTCCATTGCAAATTATTGGGTTCAGCGTTCCAGTAACCTTTGGAATGGACTTGCTAAGACATTATACGATGGGGACGCTCACCATATTCGATCCCATACATGAGTGGACTGCGTTCATACTTCAGCTGGTTCTTCTCGGCATAGTGGCTAAATTTATAGTCTCTCACCTTGAGGGTAAAGCTAAAGAAGAGGGACTGCACTACGCCTAAACAATTTATTAAATTCCCATATCTTTCTTTTTCACTTTATTGGCCGGTGGAATGCAGATGGCCTATTTTTAAATGTTTAATTAAAACTATTTTGTCAAGAGATTATCTTATGTAGCCGATATTTTGGTCACATTTCTCTATAAGGCTAAAATACTGTGACCACATTAAAGTATGTACTGGAGGTGATAATTGTGAGTAAGGATGTTGAAGAGGTAGAGAGAATTCTTAGCGTGGTGTCAAGCAAGATTCCAGACTTAATAAAAGGTATAATATCAAGCGTCTTCTCAGAGGATGTTAGTAGAGAGATGGGAAAAGCTATCGGAGCGTTCTATAAGAGCTTGGTAGAAGCGGGTTTGCCTGAGCAAACTGCTTTAAAAATGACTGAGAACTATCTATCCACATTTACTAATTTTGGGGAGCTTATGAAGAGAATTGGCGCTGGTGGAGAGAAGAGGAAGGAGCCGAAGGAAGAGCAGCATGTTGAATAAACCACTAAAACAGGTTGCCCTGTAACTCCTAATATAGAGGTTTAGATGAGAATGCGCATTAGACATATAATATCATTTTTTCATTTAGCAATTTCATTTGTTATCCTCTTAGTGAAGTTAGTATGGGTTCTGCTAGTTTTAGAATGGAGTATTTGGAGGGCTGAGAGAAAATTCAAAGAGCAGATTATCATGTATGGTGTGCCAAAGGGGTTGGCTAAGAGAATAAGCACCGTCTATCGACATGTTATGAGAAGGAATGTCAGAGACATATTTAAGTGCTCTATAGGCGGATCATCATGAGTGGGGCAAGTGAAAATAGCATACTAGAGGAGATAAGCCGTAAGCTAGATGCCATCCTAGATAAACTTAGTCTCTTGGAGCAGATGGCTTTAGAGAACCCTAGATATGCGGATTCGGCAGAGACGCTTAAGCTTACTAGGATATTTCTGAGTCTATATGGTGAGCCTCTAAAGATACTGACCCGTTTAAGAGTCGCTGAATTATATATTCGACATGAATCCATAAAGAGGGATGAAATCGCCAGATGTGTAATCCAAGCTCTAGCCGTAAAAGGACCGATGAATATATCCGCCATCACACGAGAAGTAAAATCTATGAGGGGGAAAGTCTCGAGAAGAATTATCCGTGAGCGATTGAAAAAACTTGAAAAAGAAAAGATAATTCAACGAATGGAGGGGACTAGAAAGACCTACAGTTTAGTAGAAACCAACCATTAATTCTGGTAAATGTGAGCCCCAAGGATAAGTATGCTGCTTCAAAACGTTTTGCTTTGTGGTTTATTTCTCTTCGGCTCTTGAAGATTTCTCCATCTTCTTCCAAAGGGAGCGAAACGTCTTCAAGATCTAATATCTTTAAGAGCTTACTCATAGTCTTCTTGAAATGCTTAAACTTTACGTGATATAAAGCCTCTGTCAACACACTTCTAGGCATAACGAAAGCTATCAACCCCTCATAACGTAAATACAAATCACTAGAACTAAAGAAAAAGATTGCCATCTCCATATGTAAACAAATAAACTTGGTCGTTATGCCTAAACAATAACGCTTTTCCTTTAAAAACTCGCCACATTCTAATATCACACCTAACATCCGCATCATCAAGCAGATAGGCATAGCTTTCCTTATAAACCATTAAAATAATGTTAGAGACCCTTGCTATATGAAGTTCTAAACTCAAGGGTGGCGGGCCCGCCGGGATTTGAACCCGGGGTCTCCGGCTCCGGAGGCTTGCACACCGCTTTAAGTGTTGCTGGTTCGGTGCCTTTGGTCCTGGCTAGGCCACGGGCCCTAATCCCGTAATTCGCTATAAAATAAGCTTATTTGCCACCGTTATTTGTGTTTTTCACAGAGAATTGCTACTCATAAACCACCTCATATACGCATACTAGTGGGATAATTGACGTTCCAGGCGCTGGATTACGTGAATTCTCTCCCTGGGAAGAATATGCCATCTTGAAGTGCTCTAGCGTGATTGATGAATATCCGAATAGGGTCATGTCTCTGCCATAAAACATCAGTTTGTAGAGTACTGTGTTTTGCCCCCTGCTATTTGGAAATATCTCATAGCTGCTGATTCGCCCATCTCTATCAGCATCATTATAGTTCCATCCAAGCGTGTAGTTTCCAAAGGCGTTTCGAGCGCGGTTCTCATCTGCTTCAACCCCTGAGATTAATGCCATCCATATCCATTTACCATTATCTCCGCCGTATTCATAGGCATCGTTGGGGCGAATGTTACTTCCAACCTGCACATATTCATATGGGCTATTAAAGAAGGTCACGTATACTACAACATGAGTAACATGGTATTCTTTGAGGATTCTGATAGCCTCAGTCTCATTTGACATAAACATTCTTCCAATCTGGGCTATCTGAGTGCCGTTAATTGTTCCATTATCTGCGAGCGTTGTCTTGTTAGCGATTACAGTTATCCAGTAGCCGTAATCCCACCAGCTGGCGACGACCGTTCCATTCTCGCCAGGTTTAGATGGTGATGGAGGTAAATTCTCACGCATCCATATTAAAGTGTCTATCCAATCCCTAACTGTTGAGGATGGTGTTACATGAAGGCTACCCCCGGAAAGTGTTGTTGGCGAGCTGGCGTGAGTAAGAAACCTGGGGTCTGTCTTGGGGATTCCGAGCATGAATGCTGCTCCAAAAACGTGGGTTAAAGCGAATAATGCAAACATTACTATTAGAAGCCCGCCGATAAGCTCCTTCTCAAAAGATTTAATCTTAACTTTCCGCCCAAGCCGCTGGGTTTCCTCTCTTAAAGATAAGATTAATGGTGATAGGATGCGCTTCAGAGCTAGCGCCCAAAGCAAACATAGGGCTGGCGAAGCGAGTATATTCAGTCTTATCATGGAGCTGGCAAAATATATGGATGTCAGACAATATACAACTATAAATATGCTTAAGTTGGTTGCCATTATTGTAGCGAAGAAAATACCGACTGGAGCAAACATCACGCTTACGCCAAAATTGTAATAGAAGGTCGCCCAGGAAGAGGGTTTATGCTCAGCAACTGATTCAAAGAGCGGACTAATTGAACGTAGTGACGGGATCAATGTAAAGAGGAATTTCCCACCGATAGGCTTTATTAACCCAAAAAAGAGTAGAGTGGGGTACGCGGCAATCAATACTAAAATAAGGAGCATGATACAAGTTAACTTCTTTCTCAGCGACGCTATCCGCCTATTTATTTCCCCTATAAACAGAAGGAAGAGAACACCGTAAACTGACAGATTTGTCTCTTCAAGTAGGAAGCTTAATCCAGTACGTGGGTTTGCGGCGGCTATTAAGAAAGCTAAGCTGAATATTATCGTATATGAGAGGAGTAAGCGTGGCGTATACCTCTTTAGGAGCAGTAGTATTAGGGTGAATAGGCTCGTCATGGCAACTAGGTAGCGGGCAGCCCCCCATGATGCACAGAGATAGCCCAGTGATAATCCGCCAATAACAGCATATATTATGCTGCTCTTAATATCCCTCCTTATATCGATTGACCTATTAAATGACAATATTAGGAGAAGTGCACTTAATATCCCAATAGTTTCATCATCAAACCAGCCGAGGGTTGTTCGATCAATATAAGACGAATCTATAGCCAAAAGTAGCGCTGATAATAAGCCGACGGCTTCGCCTCCCAAGTCCCTTCCGAGGAGGTACATGAGCATGCATGTTAATGCCGCCATTATGAGTGGAAATATTACGCATAGATTGTATAGGGGATCAGAGCCTAAGGGGTCAAGCGGGTTTAGATCTGGGCTAAAAATCAATGAGACGCCGAGAAAACTCAGTACTCTATGCAATGTGACCGCTGTTAACGCTAGCCCAAAATTAGCTAAATTACGCATCTCGCGGCCCCAAGGATACCAGCCACTATAGTCATGCCATAAAAATAGGGATGCAAGCCCATTATTAGATATATGCCTAGCTGCGTGATAATGGAAGTAGGGATCGAACTCATTCAAATAAAATCCCCAGCGCAAAGTTAGCAACCTAACCCCTACAGTTAAGAGGAGAATTATTAGAAGCAGTGCCCCTCTAATAAGGGAAGAATGGGGTATTCTGGGTCGTAGGGATGGAATTTTAAGCAATTTCATGCCAAACTCTTTTAGAGTCTTTCTAATATTCATTAAAGTGCCCCTACTTAAATCAATTATTTAGGAAGATTGTGGCTATTTATCTTTTACCACTATTCACGATAAGTGATAGATTGAGCATATATTAGGAGTGCCGAACAAATTTTATCCACGCTCCCTTGCTGATACTGGTAAAACCTTAACTTTCTGAGGTATTAACGATAGCTTTCTCCTGCACTTTGGGCAAACTCCATTATGCATTTGATGTATTTCCTCAGGCGATTTCAAATCGTCTCCTTGATAAAGAATCTCCCCACATCCATCGCATAGAACTTGTTGGGGCATGGCTATTCTTCACCTCCTAATTAGTATGGTCGTGAAACATTTAAACCTTCCACTTTATCCCAGCATTTAATCAGATGGTTAACAAATCTACCTTTTATTATCCAATGCTATAACATGTAAACATAGATGTGAAGAGTGGAGTAACACTTAAATCCCGTGCTATCATTCTATACCTTGAGCTTTCATTAAGGATAGTAGTGGTGTGAAATGGTTGAAAAATCATCGGTAATGCGAAATTTGCGGGTTGTAATCAATAAAATTATGAATTATCGCCCAAGTCCATATCTTATAGCCGCGGCTTTAATGGCAGCTTCAATATTCCTGCTTGGTGGAGGCATATATGACATCTCAACACCTGACATATCAAGCGGCCTTTACCCTTACCCAAGTTTGCATTATCAATTTCTAAATGAGAGTATAATTGTAATGGTGATTTATGCTTTAGGATCGGCTGGATTAATTCTCATATATTGGAGTGCGAAATATAGGCGTAATCCAAGGCAAGCTTCCCTGTTGATACAGGTAGGCGTAGCATTACTAATAATAGCGTTTATAATTGTTGAAGTAATTCTCTATTGGTGGAAGCTGGGTTACCGCTTTTAAATTCTCGATTATTAATTAAATAGTCGGGTTTGAGATGGTTGGTTATGCGAACTATTGAGTGGAGAAATGGTGTCGTAGTTACAATAGACCAAACATTGCTCCCTGAAAGGGAAGTGTGGATGGAGATAAGAAGCTGCCGTGAGATGGCGGAAGCTATTAGGGAGATGAAAATTAGGGGGGCTCCGCTAATAGGTGCCGCAGCAGCGTACGGCTTATCTTTAACAGCCTATTATTCAGAGGCGAGGAGTAGAGAAGCCTTCTTGGAGGAGATTGAGTGCTCAGCTGAGCTACTTAAAGCGACTAGGCCCACGGCTGTTAACCTTTTCTGGGCTATTGAACGCATTTTAAACAGGGTTAGAAATGCTGAGGGTGATGTAGAAGCCCTAAAAAGCACTGTTATTGAGGAAGCTAACCGCATAGCTAATGAGGATGCGGAAGTTAACCGTAAAATTGGTGAATATGGCTCAAGATTAATATCTGACGGTGACACTGTTTTAACGCATTGTAACGCTGGGAGATTGGCAACTGTTGATTATGGGACAGCTTTAGCCATTATAAGGGTTGCCTGGGAAGAGGGTAAACGCATAAAGGTTATCGCCACCGAAACTAGACCTAAACTTCAAGGTGCCAGATTAACAGCTTATGAGCTTATGCGCGATGGAATTCCTATAACCCTAATCACTGATAATATGGTTGGATACGTCATGTATAGGGGGCTGGTTAACAAGGTTATAGTGGGCGCTGATAGAATTGTTCGAGACGCCGTGATAAACAAGATAGGTACATATACAATTGCCGTCTTAGCCAATAAGCATAGGATCCCCTTTTATGTCGCAGCCCCATTATCATCATTTGACATAAACTCTTTTGCGAGAGACGTAATCATAGAAGAAAGGAGCCCCAAGGAGGTAACGCACATAGGTTCAATTAGAATAGCTCCTATAGGCGTAAACGCATTAAACTCGGCCTTTGACATAACGCCAATAAAATATGTTGATGCCATAATATGTGAGAAGGGGATTTTAACTAGAGGGGACTTTAGGAAGATGGTTAAAAAAGGTGAGGGCATATACTATGCTACATGCAAGCGATGAGAAGAGGAAAAGCGAATCTGGAAAAAAAGTATTTTTAGCCTTACTTAGAGATGATGGCGTCCTTATAAAGTCTGATGAAGACCTAGAAAAATTACTCTCAAAGGGTTATGGTACGCTTAAAGATGATGTTCTCTACTTAAAATTCTATGAGGCTATGTATTTATACAGTAGAGGGCTAATTAAGGTCATGGATGAAAAAACTAACAGCCCGGTTAATTTCCAAGATCTGCTTGAAAAATATAAGAGCATTGAGAATGATGCATGGGTCAAATATTTAATTTATCGCGACTTGAGGAGTAGAGGATACGTTGTCAGGGAGGGTTTTGGATTAGGTGCCGATTTCCGCCTCTATGAAAGGGGCGAATATACTAAGGACTCAGCTGATTATTTAGTTTACGGAATATATGAAGGTATGCCCCTTTCAATAGAGGGTTTAACCCAAATATTGGCGCGTGCACAAAATCTGAAGAAGATGCTTATACTTGCTGTCATAAATAGGAGAGGAGAAATCGTATACTATTCCCTTTCTCATCTAAGCTTCTAGAATAAGACGATGTTATCTAGATCCTATGGTAATGTTTTTCCGCAAATATACTCTAAGTAAACCTTCTATTGCCGATTACGCTAAAGATCCGTAGTTCATGGATAAAGCATATTAACTACTGCTTCTGCTCTTTCTTTTGCGTTATGTTTAATGTTATATAAAGTATGTTGTTTCCCCTAACTAGAATTTTACCGTAGTTCGCAACTAGCTGGTCGCCATTATACTCTGATGCGCTGTCAAGTATTATATTCATGAAATTATCGCAGTGCACCATTGTCCCCCTATATTCAATGTTATTTTTGAGTGTAACTCCAATGTAAGAGTTCATTTGTTTTATGAGTACATTTAATGGTTTCTTGCTAGGTTCCATATGTCTACCGCCAAACTACGTTACTACCAAATTAATCTCTCTATAAAAGCATTATCACAAAAATTTAAAAATATAACGCACCAACTTTCATTTTAAATTCTCATTCTATGAGAGACACGCTTAATAATAGGTAAAACGCACATTTATTCGGATGGATGGAATGATTGAGTAATGGAGTTTCCTGGAGAATTCACCTTTAAGGTGCGAACGGAAGTCTCACCATCTTATTACGGAGATTTACTTCTATTTATATACCAAAAATATATAGTTCCGTTCTATCATAATTTTGCTAATGTTAGACGATGGATTCTTGATGGAAAAGAAACATTGGCATTTACCCTTCTAGGACCTTACAACTCATGGTACATTGATATTGAAGTTACCAGCGGAAACCCTATAGAGATCAAGATGAGACCTGTGGGCTTGTCTTCTCCCCATAAGACATTAAACAAGGTTAGAGAGGACTTAATAACTACAATACAGATGTTTGAAGATGAGGTTAGAAGGACGACACTCTATTTCGCCTGGGTTCCAGAAAAACATCTCGTAAGTGAGAAACCGCTTACACGGAGAAAAAGGGTTCTCAGTCAAATATTTACCGGAAACATGTTATTACTATTCGTCATTTTTATAGCATTTAGCTATCTCATATTCGCAATAGCCAGCATGTTAAATATGCTGGAGTATGCACCCATTCTCTTAGTTCTCTCACAGCTAATTTTAGTCCTCTTCTCAGATAAAATTATAATGCAGATGGGCGATTGGTCGATCACAGATGACTCGCCAAACGTATATATACTCCAGTACCATATTCCACCAGAAGATTTCGCTTCTATTAGACAAAACTATCCGAGGGAAAGGCTCCTTCAAATTAAAAGGGACATTTATGAAAGAACGCTGGCTCTTGGAAAGCCAATTGATGCCCAAACGGTTCGGGAAGTTTTCTTAAATCATGGTATAAACGTTAGGCCTGAGAACCTACTTGTGAAAAGCATAAATGTGTACCAAGTTGTTAAGGAGGTTGCTGAACGATTTAATATGCCGATCCCAAAAATTAGAATAGCAAACATTATTGTTCCTAATGCTGCTGCCACAGGGCCTTCCCCAAGCTTCAGCCTTGTTTTAATAACTACGGGCTTACTTGTCCAACTGGATGAGGAAGAAGTTTATGCGGTTGTAGGTCATGAAATAAGCCATGTTAAGGGTAGAGATCCCCTTGCATTATTCCTATTAACGTCAGCCGAATATTTATTCAGGGTTTACGTCCTCCTACCTTTCATATTCTTCTTCGGTCCTCTATATCTCATATTTGCCTTAAGCTTCATATATTTCATAGCGAAATTTTTTGAGGCTAGGGCGGATCTAGAATCGGCAATAGTGCTTGGGAAACCAAATGCTTTAGCCGATGCCCTAAGAAAAATAGGTTACAGAAGATTGTGGATGGAGAGATCTTCCAGCAGAATAGGTAGCTGGCTTGGGCTAGACCCCCATCCGCCCCTATCATTCAGAATCGAAAGGTTAGAAAATATGCCTGAGCCTTGGAAAATTAAACATCCATTTATACAATCAATGAAGGATTGCATAAACGGGCTTCTTAGGGAAATAGGAATATAATCTCAATTAAGATTAAGCCGTTTGGCAAATAAAAATTGAATTCCCACTTAACTCTAATACTTTGAAATATTGAATTAATTTGTTTACCATGAACTAAGCAGGCTTAAATGTTGGCTCCCTCGGCTTAGCCCTTAATTCCCTAGGAACATTAATGACGCGCACAATGTTCTGCGAGTTTATTACGTAAATAGGCGTCCCATCGGGGTTCCACCTTTTAAGTCTCTTAACACCCGTCAATACTAATTTAACCTTAAGTATCGAGCCATCACTCAACTTATAAACGTTCCACTCCTCTTTCTCCTCAACAAAGTCAACATCTTCAGCCTCGGCCAGATCCTCGGGAGATATTGGAACACTCAAAATTAGCACCCCAAAATATATCTTCCTCTCCCAAATATAAAGTCTCCCCTCCTCAAGAAAGCAGATTTCTCTTCCAAAAAGATTTTCCTTTAAAACAAAAATGCGAGTCTCCCTAAAATTGGCGGACCTGGCAACTTAGTATATAAAGGTTTTATATGTTAAGTTGCCACGTTCAATTGGCAAGCAAAATATTTATAGTCTCCGTACCATCAATTAAAATGTAATTCCATCCTAAAAATGGTCGACTCCAGCGCGGAAAGCCGGAGATCGTGGGTTCAAATCCCACCGGGTCCGCCATAAGCCCAACATAAATGGGGCGATTTAATGGACCCGTAGTCTAGCCAGGATTAGGACGTCGGCCTGCGGAGCTGGAGTCCAATACTTCATCATTTACTTTTATTTCCTCACCATATATTATGACCTGTGCTGCGTAAGGAAGGTGATTTTACTATAAGATTGCGTAAAGCCATTAAAACATATTGAAGCTTATCAACAAAATTATTTATAGCATCACATGCAATAATCCGTTAGATACTGTCAAGTTATCTTTTTAGGGGGAGCTTTGGGAAGCCGCTTTTGGGAGGTGATCTCCATTAGGTGGCTCCTCAAAGCCCTCCATAATAGTGGGTTGTTTAGGCGTAATAGGTTTTCGTTGCAGGTGAAGGTTAGAGCTGTTCTGC
>Ga0185307_1001704_pt1 | contig 11875 bp, 14 predicted proteins | sample LHCtaG_FD_128010 | JGI IMG/M metagenome (GOLD analysis project Ga0185307, IMG submission 128010) | Hot spring microbial communities from Little Hot Creek, USA to study Microbial Dark Matter (Phase II) - LHC4sed_matched (SPADES... | ecosystem: Environmental > Aquatic > Thermal springs > Hot... | reverse complement strand
TTCCACCAACATGGTGGGATTGCATAAAGGACCTCACACCAGAATACGACACTGGCGACATACCGGGTGTTGGTGTTGACATGCCAGACGGCCCTAACGGCTATGTCATAGTCTTCAACTAGACCCAACAGGTGTAGATGGATTTGCCCCAGATCCATCCCTGATAGGAACAGGACCATGGAAATTCTACCCACATGACATCAATGACCCAGAATACTACACACCCGGCGACCACATCAAAATGGACATGAATCCAAACTTCCATAATAGATACATACCAGAGGCTGACTGGCTAAAGGTGAGTTTCACCTCCAACGCCCTCGACGTTTACATAGACAATTCAGGCCCAACCTCGCTTACGGTTACAGTTGACCTTTACATATATGGCGATGGCTGCTGGAAAGTGGAAAATGTCCGCGTCCCCCGCCGAAGCTGGGGTGTAGCCCTCATCCAAGGCTTAAGCCCAGGCGAATATGAAATTTTAGCCATAATAGAGCAATACTATGTCATGAATTGGGCCAAGATAACACTACAACCAGAACCGCCGCATCCAGCAGCCGACATCGCTGGATCAACAATAAAATATAGACGCCTACCAAGAGACCAGCGGGTAGACTATAAAGACCTTTTCTGGATGATAAAGACATACGGCCAAAGTGTATCAGAAGATCCCTAGATTTAATAACAGCAACAACCCCATACTCCCATTTTTTACAACTTCTTCGCTTTGCCCACACCCCAGAATAAAGCTCTACTTTTAAGCAGGCTGAATATGCCTACCATTCTACAGAAAGCATAATAACGAAACGTTAAAAAATCTCCGAGGTTATTCCAAAATTAGCCGAGGTAGCTCAGCCTGGGAGAGCGCCCGGCTGAAGACCGGGTTGTCGCCGGTTCAAACCCGGCCCTCGGCACTTCTACTCCAATGCCTAACAATTTAACACTATCATAACAAGCTATAGGCAAAAATTAACAACACGGTTTTTTGTCTGCTACCCTTCAGCTTTTTCGCTGGTTATTTCATTCCACATTCTCCTTGCAAGATCCTCCACCAAGACCCACAAAAACTTTTTCTGAAAATTACAGTCGCTTGGTTTTTCGCTAAAGCTTTTATGTTCCTTATAAACAGTTGCTAAACAGACGGAACAGATAAACTTCATTTCACAATCGCTGCAGCCTTTAATATCTAAAACACTTATGCGTCTAAGCGTTTTCAAGGCCTCGGAATTTCTCCATATATCTTCAAGTTTTTGCTTCCTCAGATTTCCAGCGTTAAACTCTCCCATTCCGAGAAACATATTACAGGGGTATACGTAACCGTCAGAAGAAACCGAAATAAGAGTTTTACCAGCACCACAGGAATCCTTTCTCGTTAGGCTTTCTTTCAAGTCTTTTATTTGATCTTCAAACTCCGTGTTAATTCCAAGCTCTCTGGCCTTTCTCCACGCCTCTAAAATATGTGAGTATACCTCTTCAAGACTTAATAAGAGACCCTTATACTTTTCAGCCCTACCCATTTCGAGCACCGCTTTAACAGAAACGGAATTTACGCCTAAATCCTTCGCCAGATAAAATAGCCTATCAACTTCCTTGACATTATGTTTCATTAATGTTATGCCTATTCTAGTGTTTATCCCTGCGTGTAGAAGTCTTTTTATCGCGCTGATGGTTTTTTCGTAATTTCCCTCCCCTCGTATATAATCATTAGTTTCTTTAACTGCTCCGTCAAGGCTCACGCCCAGCTCAACATCATATCTTTTGAAGACGTTTACATCATCATTGGAAACCAAAGTTCCATTAGTTTCAACAAAAATTTTTTTGACACCGGCCTCTCTAGCCACTTTAATAGCCTCGTAAAGCGTTTTTCTTCGCATAAGGGGCTCTCCACCTGTAATGATTAACCGTTCCCCGCCAAGCTTCGCGAAATCCTCAATCAAGTTTATCACTTCCGCTGTGGTCAATTCACTCTCTAGGGGGTCGCCAGCCTCAACATAACAATGTCTACACCTTAAGTTGCAAGCCCTTGTTATGTGAAGGTAGAGTTCCCTAAGATATTCAAAAGAGTAATCAATTTTTCTTGGAGGAGATGGTGGTTTCGTAGATAGGAATCCCGCTTCAACCATGGAAGAAATAAAATCAAACAGCTCCTCCCTTGAAACTCCCCCTTCTAATCCAACAACCCTCTCAACAATCTCATCTGCTCGAAGTTTCCCATCACAAAGCTCAAGGAGGCACTTCCCAACATTATCCACAACCATAATGTTGGGCAGGTCAGGGTTCAAAGCCAAAAAGAAGTCATCAACCTTACGTATAACTAGATTTCTAGGCTTGTAAAGGCAGCTCCTCCCTTCCCCTAAGTTATTTAATGCTTTCATAGAGAGCTCCCATCAACCTAGTATTAATCATTTGCTTGTTATTTAAAATTGACGCGAAACAACGGTTCACGTTTCACTGTTTATTTTTGGCGCGGGGTGCGGGATTTGAACCCGCGCGGCCCAAACGGACCACAGGCTTAGCAGGCCTGCCCCCTACCAGGCTAGGGCAACCCCGCAGTGGTTAGAATAGAAGTCGTATCAAGGTTATTTTTGTTTTTTGTGTTCACCGCTTGTTTTGCAAAACCTTTTTACATTTTAAAGGCTTAATCTTCAGTGGTGGTTGTCGTGGAGGTTAAGCTTCTCGTTGATGGTGAGGAAGTAAGCCTTAACAAGTTTGTTGTTAAAATTTTAGGCGGCACTGTTGTGGGGGCTGTTAGCGCTTTGCGGGGCGTTAAGGAGGATTGGAAGGAGATAAAAATAGAGATAAAACGTTAGGTGATGGTGGTGGAAATGATTCCAGAACAGCATAAAAAGCATCTGCAAGAGGAGCTGGCGGGTAGGCTGGTAAACTCTGTTAGGCTTGTTGTTTTTACACAGGAGTATGAATGTCCCTTCTGTATGCAGGCTCGAAGCCTCGTTGAGGAGCTGGCTGGTTTAAGCGACAAAATAAGCGTTAAGGTTTACGATTTTGTGGCTGACGCGGATAAGGCTAGGGCTTATGGTGTTGACAAAGTTCCAGCCGTCGCCATTGTAGGCGCCAAAGATTATGGTGTCAGGTTTTATGGCTTACCCTATGGTTACGAGTTTCAAACATTCTTGGAGGGTATAATTGCAGTTTCCCGGGGAAAAACTGACATTTCGGAAGAGACAAGGGAGAGGCTTAAAGGCGTAAAGACGCTTGTGCATATTCAAGTGTTTGTCACGTTGACTTGTCCCTACTGTCCCTCTGTGGCGAGCCAAGCCTTCAAATTTGCTGTGGAAAGCGATATGGTTAGGGCTGACGTAGTGGATGTTGGCGAGTTTCCCCACATAGGGCATAAGTACGCTGTTATGGGAGTGCCAAAAACAGTTATAAATGAGAAGGTGGAGTTTTTAGGCGCTGTTCCAGAAGAGGTTTTCCTAGAACATGTTTTGCTGGCTGCCCGCCGTCCCGAATACGTTCTATAACCCTTAAAACGGTGCGGAAAAGGTCTGGCTGACAAAAAAGAGCCTTTAACCCTCGTTTTTGTTTACAGCGGCGAGTTTGCTGAGCGGGTAATAAGGAATCTAATAAATGACCCGAGCTTCTGCAAGTCTTGCGGCTTATACTGTGACTCGTGCAAGTATGGCGTTTACAGTTATGTGCGGAACATCCGCGCCGCCGTAGAGCTTCCAAAACCCGCGGATCTACCAGCTTTCATAGACAAGCCTGAGGAGTACATGCCCAAAAGCCTTCCGAAGGCTGGTTTATGCGTGGCTTCAGGTTTGCATAAGGACTTGCTTTTGGAACTGCCACTTCACATTGCAAGGGCTGGTGTCAAGGGTTTGATCGTGCCAATAGAGGATTTCAACGAGGTTCCTTCAGGGCTGAGAAAACAGTTGGAGGAGCGCTGCCAAGAACTGGGCTTGGAACATGCCTTTCCAAAGCCCTTCTGTTCACTGGAGCCAACTCCAGATAAGCCTTTAATATCCCGTTTTGTCGCAGAGCTTGGCGTGGGACGGCCAAAACTTGAAGTCTTGACGGCGAAGTTTGGCGGACACGAGGTGGTGGAGGCGGCGGTTGTTAGGCGAAGTGCTCCATGTGGCTCCACATGGTATGTGGCGAGAAAACTCATAGGTGTTGAAACTAAACGTGAAATTCTTTACGATGCAATTGCCAAGGCGCATCACAGCTACCCGTGCACCGCCACTATGAATGTTGACCCAGAGGTTAAGGAGCCCATTCTCCACATAGGCGGCTACATAATAAGGGAGGAAGTAGAAAAAGCACTGGAAAAGGCTAAAACTACGGTTTAGACTTCCCTTTTCAGCCGTTCAACAAGGTTTAAAACTTTAGCCTTTATGGCATCCCTGACTTTTCTTGCCTCATCCAACGGCATTTTAGCCGGGTCCGGCATGTTCCACTCTTCCACATGTCTAGCGTAAACAACGGGGCAGAGGCTTCCACTGCAAACGATTATGGCGACTTCCGCTTTTTCTTGAAGTTCCCTTGTCATGGGCTGGGGTTTTTTGTGACTTATATCTATGCCCTCTTCTTGCATAAGCCTAACAGCGTTTGGATGCACCCTCTCGGCTGGTGTTAAGCCGGCGCTTGTGGCTGTCCAGCCTTCCGGCGCATACTTGTTGAAGTAGGCTTCAGCTATTTGGCTTCTGAAACTGTTTTCCACACAGACGAAGAGGACTGTTTTCAATCTTTAGCCTTCCCAGTCTAGAAGCCGCTTTTCGCCCTCAATCTTCTTCAAGTCTGTTATGTCTTGGGTTACTTCCATCGTTCCCAAGTATTTGCCGTCTTTGTCTCTAACAGCGAAGTATCTTATGTGAATTAGCCGGCCGCCCATTTGAATCCAGAATTCCGCCACATCCTTTTCTCCTCTTTTGAAGGCTTCTAGAATTCTGTTGACCACGTGGATGCTTTTCTGCGGGTGGCAAAGCTGCACTTTTCTGCCCAAAATGGCTTTTGTCCGTACGAATATGCGTTTTTCAGCCTTGTTGAAGAATTTCACCGCGTCGTCCCCGTCCACAAAAGTTATGTCCACTGGTAACGTGTTCAAAATCGCCTCAACCTCTTCTTTTGTTAATGTTCCAGTTTCAAACTGTAATTTGCCTTCCGCCATGGGTTTTTCCTCCGCTTTCGGCTTTTCCAATTCTGGCTTTGCTATTAATGGTTTTGGAGTGAAGCAGCAGTACCCAATCTCGTCGAAGTCTGCTTGTATGGCAGCCCACTCCTCTTCTGTGACTACGCGTTGGGCTGCTGGGAATAGGATGTTGTTCTCCTTGAAAATGTGGCTGTTAAGGGCGCTGCCTATCGAGTTGGCTAATTCGCTTAGCTGCTTCTTAAAATCTTGAAAGCTCATGTTTGAGGCGTTTTCAACCAGCCTTTTAAGCTGTTTCTTCTTTTCCCTAAGCTGGTTGTGCTCCATCCACATTATGGCCGGCGGCTCGGTTATCCCATGCTTTTCCAAGACTGGGAAGAGCACATTTTCCTCCCTTAAATAATGTTTTTCCGCGTCTAAAAGCTCGTCGGCAACATGCCTTAATTGGGCTAGCTCCTCGTTAACCGCATTTAGGCTTTCAGCTTTCACTACTTTATCCGCTAATAAGCCAAGTGTCTGGGTTATTTGTTGAAGCATCTTATGCTCCTCAATAAGTATGTTAATGGGACTTGCGGGTGCTGTCTCTACTCTCTGTTTTTCCAACTGTTCCTTGAAAACTGCCAAGTGCACGTCGCAAAGCCTTTGGATTTCCTCCCTAGATATGCCTTCGCCTATAAGCTCTTGTTCGATTTTGGCTATTTCCAGCGAGCTGACACCTTCAAGAAACTGCCTAAAACGTTCCTTAACGTGTTCTGGCGGAACACCAGCATGCAGTTGCCTAAGAATCTCTTTCAAGGCTTTTTTACGCTCTTCCTCGGTTATTCCACCCATTTTAGGCTTCTCCCTTAATTTTTTTGGCTAAAGCTTTGCCAAAATCTACAATCTGCCTCATATTCTCTTCTGTGGGCGGACCATTAATCTCCAATGCGCCGACAACATCGATTTTGAACCCGGCGAGTATTTCTTGAATTTGTTTTATGGCGCCTCCGCCCCAGCCATAGGAGCTTAAGAGAACTGCAAACTTTGTTGGAGGACGCAAAGCCTTGAACAAGTAGGCGGCGTAAACAGCCAACGGGTGGGCTCCGCCCAAAACGGTTGGTGCGCCCAATACAATAGCCCTTGAATCCACAAGGTCTTTGGCTAAATCGCCAATGTCCGTTAAAGCCAGATTATGGAAGGCAACTTCGACGCCTTCATTAGCCAAGGTTTCAGCCATCTGCTTCACCATGGTATCTGTGCTGTTCCACATGCTTACATAGGCGATTACTGCCTTGGAACGCGTCTCGCCGGCAGCCCACCTTTTATACGCATTTAGAATAAGCTCCGGTTTTCTGTGGATGGGCCCATGGCTTGGCGCTATAACACGTATTTCTAAGCCGGCAATTTTTTCTAGGGCTTTCTGCGCCATAGCCCTAAAAGGCATCATTATTTCACCCCAATATCTTTGGGCGTGGACAAGTAAGTCTTCAACCTCGTCGCTGTAGACTCCGCTGGCCAAATGCGAACCGAAAAAGTCGCATGGGAAAAGAACCTTATCCTCTTGGAGGTATGTGAACATTGTTTCAGGCCAGTGGAGCATGGGCGCCTCTATAAAGCGTAATGTTTTGTCGCCTAGGCTTACGGTTTCGCCGTCACTAACAACCTTAATTCTTTCCTGCGGGACATGGTAGTAGATTTGAGCCATTTTTGCGCCTCTGCCAGTGGTTATAAGCTTTGCCTTAGACGCAATTTTCATTATGTAGGGTATGGCGCCAGCGTGGTCTGGCTCCGCATGGTTCATAACAACATAGTCTAGTTCCTCCAGATTTGTTAGGCTCTGGATTTTTTCTTCAAGTTCCCTTTCGAAGCCCGGGTTGACCGTGTCTATTAGGGCTTTTCTGCCTCTGCTTATGACGAGGTAGGTGTTGTAAGATGTTCCTTTTGGAAGCGGTATTAATGCATCGAAAAGCCTGCGGTTCCAGTCGCGTGTTCCAATCCAGTAAACGTTTTCAGCTATTTTGTGGACGTTTTTCTCGGTCATACAAATCACTTGTATTACAATTGTAATAAAGTATATTTATGCCTTTCCCCAAAATACTACAAGGAGGAATGTGAAAAATGCTCCTACCGTGCGAAGTCGCTGTGAAAAGTCTCCTACCACCAGTAAGAGCCGCACTAGCCAAACAACTTATGACAAAACATGGCCTAAAACAAGTGGAGGCAGCGAAAATTTTAGGCTTAAGCCAACCAGCCATAAGCCTCTACCACAGAAGAAGGAGGGGAAAAGCCCTAAACCTGGAAAGCGAAGAAGAAATTAGAAAGTTGATAGAGGAGTTGGCAAACGCCCTAGCCAGCAAAAGCCTATCCCGCAAAGAATTCATCCTAAAATTTTGCGCAATATGCAAAACCGCCAGAGCAAAGGGACTATTATGCCAAACGCATAAGGCCTTAGATAAAGCCTTTGATACGGAAAAATGCGAACTATGCATGTCTACAAGACTTGAATGCCTAAATCAAGAACCCTTAAATACCTAAAAGAGCAAAAGATAAGCGAAGTTAAGAAAATGACAGAGAAAGAAGCCTTTAAAGATTATTTCAAGCTTTATCTACTGACTTTAGCCGTTGCTTTGATTTTTATAGTTCTTGGAACACTGATTTACGCTTCGTGGAAAGCCAAACCATTCATGGAAACACTGCGATGGGGTTTCATCATTGAAGCTCTTGTTTTGCTTGGTGTAGGCGTTGTAAGCATGCTTCCCCTATCCGAATATCGATATATATTGGGGGCGGGATTAAACCCCGTTATTGCCCGTGAAGGAATGAAGCACCTTGAGACTGGAGGTGAACCGAAAAGGATGGGAATAATTTTGGGAATTGTTGGATTAACCCTACTTTTAATTTATCTCATTCTCTTTCCATAGCTACTCTGCCAGGAATTTTATGATTTTCTCATATATGTCCTTGTCCCTATAGTCTTCTTGCCCCTTATATATGCTTGGATTGTCGTTAACTTCAACCACCACGTAGCCGCCGTTAACCTCTTTGATATCAACGCCGTATAACCCATTTCCAATAACGCCACATGCTTTCAAAGCTGTTTCCTTAAGCCTTTGAGGTGCGTTATCCCGTTTTAGGGTGACTGTCCTACCCCACACAAAGCTTGGTTTTCCACGGCGTTTCACACCGTGTTTCCATTTGCCCTTAGGCATCATGTACTTGCACACGTATAGGACTTCGCCGTTCAATACACCCACACGCCAGTCGAAGCGGGAGGGGGTAAACTTCTGCACAACAATGTAGTCGGAACGCCTAAAGAAGCGCTTGGCAACCTCTCGGAAGCTTGTTTCGCATGACACCTTCTCCACATATTTTGAGAAGCTTGTGTAGGGCGCCTTCAAAACCACCGGCTTTCCAAAAAGCTCAAAGACTTCCTCTATCTGCCTGTGGTGAAACTCTTCCTTGCCTAGGAAAATCGTTGGAATATGGGGGACACCATGTTTTTCGAAAAGGCGGTACTGGTGGACTTTGTTGGCGCAAATCCTTATTGAAACGGGGTCGTCCACAACTTTTAAGCCTAACTCCCAAGCGGTTTTCGAAACAACATAGGCTGTATAAAGCGGATCCGTCGTCGCCCTTATGAAAACGGCATCATATTTCGGAATTTCCGAAAGCCCACTCCTAAACATAAAGTTGAACTCGTGTCCAAGCCTTTCAGCTGTCCGCCTAAAAGTTTGCAGTGCCTCAGCTTCATCAGAATACGTGAAATTGTATTTTTCAACAAAACAGGCTATTCGCGTCAATCAAACCCGCCTTTCTCGAAAACCGAGAAACCGTTTTAGAAATTAAACCCACGTCGGATGAGGAGAGCTCATCCATTTTTAATGGTTGAAGACTGCATAGGTAAGCCGTCCCATCAATCTTTTGAATGTGCAGCTTACAGATTGGGATATTAAAGGTTTCGAAAACTTTTCTGGCTATTTCCATTACATTGGCGTCTTCAAAACTGCACTGTCCAAAGAAGGATTTACATGAAATCATCTCGCCGCGTAATGGTTGAGCACAAACAGCATACCGATAGTTCATACTTAGGCTTTTGACGGCCCGGTAAAGTGCAGTTCTGTTCTCGGCAGTCTGAAAACTGTTAAAAGAGAAAGGATTCACAGCAAACACAACAACTGGAAAACCGAATTCCGCCATTATCTGTTTTACAGAGTCTGTAACAATGTACGGCATTGTTGGCGCTCCGTTCTTTGAGGCTCTAACGAGGAGAATTGGCAGTCTATAAGCGTCTATGGCGTCTTCTGTTGTTGGCACAACATCGTCGCCGAGGATTTCAGCGTGAAGCGAAACATAATAACCAGTTTTCATGTACCTGTAATCGTTGTTTATGTTGAGAATAAAATCTCTAACAGAAGACTTGAGGAAGACCGATGGTTTTATTACGGGCGCGTTTGTTCTTAGGTCGATGTTTGAGACGACCAGCACGCAAGAGGCACCAGACAACAGAAAACAGCTAACAACATTTGAATATTTAAGATTAACTATGGCTTGGAATGCTTCTCACCCAATTAAAGATCCAGTTAAAGAAATGCTGAATGTGTGGAATAAGTGAGGGAATGAATGAGGTGATGATAGACACGAAGGAAAGAATCAATGCGTAGTAAGCAATTCTGTTACTAGCTTCTTTTTTCTCGATGGTTACAATACCTTCAAGTAGATAAGAGCTTAATTCACGGAGTATTTTTCATTTACTTGGTTCATTTTTTCACCACTTCCGCTAATGCGATTCTCTATATCATGCAATTTTTTCGAGTAAAGGACAGCATAGTAAATGCCATTTATAAACTCCCAAAAAAGGGAATCGCCAATTTCTTTACCAGCATAAACTATTGTGCCAGGTATGCTTATCCTAACATAATGTAAACGCAGCCAAATTAGCCATTTAACCTCTGGCACTCCGAAAAAGAAGGTTGTGGTAGCAATTGAGGTTCTATCCTTTTGATTTTTAATGGCTTTTGCCGTTATAAATTATTATAGTGGATATGTGTAAATGGTATAAATTTCAACTTCTGGAGAGCTCCCATCCTGCATGATTTTTTGTTCATCAAAATCTTGTTTAAAAGCTTCCTAACCTAAGGATGTAAGGCATCCCTAGCCTTTCTTATAATCTCGAATTCTTTTTTATTGGGAAGGCACGTGTTGAATTTGATTTTGAATATTATCTTATGATGGTAATAGCCAAGCTCGCATATGAAGTTATTAAAAATTTTATCCCGCTTTTCTGTTGTAGTGTTTCTTTTAATTCTTTGGCTATTTTAGTATCATATAAGTTCCAAACATGCCAAGGGTCACGCACCTCTTGGCTGCTTCCTTTAAACTCCTCAACATCGAAAAAACTTTTAACATGGTTTAATTGATTTTCAGATAATATGACGCTTCTTAAGCCTTTCGTCGCGCTTTCTTTATCAAACCTTAGCAGGCCCAAGATGTAAAATTCCACTTTATTCATTGGTTTCAACTCCTTTAATTCTGCCGTATTTGTCTTCAATTCTCACAAGGTCATTTAAGGGTGGAGTGGTTACCTCAATGATTTCTAAATCCTCATCCGCCATCCAGAGATGCTCCTGACCCTTTCTAATGTGAATCATCTTCCCTTTTTTAATTGGCGTCCTCCTTTTTCCAAGAAAGAGACTACCTATTCCCCTAACAATTATGAAGTATTCATCCCTATTGAGGTGTTTATGCAATGATGTTTCTTCGCCTTTTTTGATGAACATTCTTAACACAACGAAATCACTGGTTTCATACAACACCTCTTCGTGGCCCCACGGTTTTTCAATAAATTTTGGGCGGGACATTTTAATCAACAAGTATTGTTGTCCACGTTGGATTTAAAGCTAAGTCTTTAAAAAAGCGTTGGAAGGAGCATCCTATAAGTTTATATTTTAGCTGTTTGCGAATCTTCTAAAGAGGTCTGTCTGTACGTATAGAACCTTAGAGGTTCTTGGACCAGAACACGAGTTTTCACTTGTTGATGAAAGCTTGAAGGCTTTGCCCATAGTTGACAAAGTCATAAAAGACTTTAATGGACGAGTTGTAAACTTCGTGGAGCTTGGTAACTTCACTTTTGGAAAGGAACTGCAACTGCATGTTATGGAGGTTAAGCCTAACAAGCCTTTCAAGTCGCCTAAAGTTTTTGAGGAAACAATGTATGGGGCGGTTTTGACGCTTTGTGACATGCTTGAACGCCGTTATGGAGCAAGGCTTTTGGGCACCGGGATGCATCCAACACTTAGGCTTGAGGAAACAGCCGTTTGGCCTCATCGCCACAGGCAGATTTACGAGGCGTTCAGCCGAATTTTCAACCTTAAACAGCATGGATGGCTTAACATTCAAAGTTTCCAGCTTAACCTACCCTACGCAAGCGAGGAAAAAGCCATTTTGATGCATAATTTGCTGGCGAATATTTGCACCTATCTTCCAGCAGTTTCAGCTTCCTCCCCCATTTATGAGGGGGTTTTCGGAGATTACGTGGATAACCGGCTTTATTTTTACATGGAAAACCAGAGGGAGGTGCCTTCCATAACTGGAAAAGTGGTGCCTGAGTACATCCAATCTTTTCGACAGTACAAGGAGGATGTTATCGGCAAGTATTCTTCTGATTTGGCTAAGGCTGGAGCCCCCAACTGCATCCTCAACAAGGAGTGGATTAATTCAAGGGGTGTAATCCTCCGTTTCGAGAGAAAAGCCATAGAAATCCGAGTTATGGACGAGCAGGAATGTGTAAAG
>Ga0185307_1001703_pt1 | contig 11877 bp, 10 predicted proteins | sample LHCtaG_FD_128010 | JGI IMG/M metagenome (GOLD analysis project Ga0185307, IMG submission 128010) | Hot spring microbial communities from Little Hot Creek, USA to study Microbial Dark Matter (Phase II) - LHC4sed_matched (SPADES... | ecosystem: Environmental > Aquatic > Thermal springs > Hot... | reverse complement strand
CAAAACATAATCTAAAGCAGCCATCAAAAGCCCAACATCATAAACCCTAACATCCCACCTACAAAGCATAAAAAAGAAATAAACAAACAACTAAAAATAATAGTTGGACACGCCCTTAAGCTCCGAAAAACTTTTATATTAATAGCGTATATCACACTTTTCTGAGGTTGCTGTAAAATGGGGTATTGCTTTATCTAATCGCCGGAATTGCTTTGCCGATAAGATAGAGATTTTCGATACAACTCTACGTGATGGTGAACAGACGCCTGGCGTCTCATTAACCTCCGGTAGGAAGGTTTTAATTGCTAAAAGGCTTGATGAGCTGGGAGTGGACGTTATAGAGGCAGGTTTTGCCGCAGCTTCGGAGGGCGAAGCGGAAGCCATAAAGTTGATAGTAAAGGAGAATTTGAGGGCGGAGATATGTAGCTTCGCTAGAGGCGTCAAGAGCGATATAGATGCGGCGCTAAAATGCGATGTGGACTCGATTTTCTTGGTTATACCAGCATCGGATACGCACATAAAATATAAGCTTAGAAAAACTAGGGAGGAGGTTTTAAGGCTAGTTGAGGAATGCATCGAATACGCTAAGGACCATGGGCTAATAGTTGAATTTGGCCCAGAAGATGCGACAAGAAGTGATATGAACTTTCTCAAAGAAATTATAAAGGCTAGCATATCGGCTGGAGCGGATAGAGTTACTCCCCCGGATACTGTAGGGATCCTAACTCCAGAAAGATCATACGAATTCTTCTCGGAGCTTAAGAAGGAGTTCCCAAACACGCCATTAGGTGTGCACTGCCACGATGACTTCGGTTTGGCGGTCGCAAATACTCTGGCAGCCCTAAGAGCTGGCGTTGAAGAAGCCCATGTAACTGTTAATGGTTTGGGTGAGAGGGCTGGGAATGCAGCATTAGAAGAGGTGGTTGTAGCGCTAAAGCTCCAGTATGGTGTGAATACGTCCATAAAAACTGAGCTGCTATATGATACCTCGCTGCTTGTTTCAAGGCTAACTGGCGTACCAGTCCAACCTAATAAGGCAATTGTCGGCGAAAATGCTTTTGTTCATGAATCTGGCATACACACTCATGCAATATTATTTGAACCGTCAACCTATGAATCTATACCGCCTGAGATCGTTGGCAGAACAAGGAGACTTGTAGCTGGAAAACATGCTGGCTCACATGGTATTAAGGCAGCTTTAGAGGAAATGGGCTTAAATCCAACGGATGATCAGCTTAAGGAGATTTTCCGGAGAGTTAAAGAGATTGGAGATAAAGGCAAGAGAATTACAGACGCTGATTTGAAAGCAATTGCTGAAGCGGTTATGGGGATACCTTCAATTCAACCGATAAAGCTTGAGGAGCTAACCGTTGTAACTGGGGATCACGTGACTCCTACAGCATCTGTTAAACTAAATGTGAATGGAAAATTGCTTATTGAGGCTGCTACGGGAGTTGGTCCTGTTGATGCGGCCATGAACGCTATTAGAAAGGCTGTCTCAGTCATAGAGCCAATCCGCTTGGAGGAATATCACGTTAAGGCTATAACTGGTGGAACGGATGCTGTGGTGGAGGTTATGGTTAGGCTACGTAAGGGGGATCGAATAGTTACATCTATGGGTGTGCATGAAGACATAGTGATGGCAAGCGTGAATGCTATGATAAGCGGCATGAATGTTCTAATGAGCAATAATAGGTTAGCAAGACCAGAAAGCGGTGGGTAAGCAAAAGATTTTTAAGCATCACTAATATATTATTATGGCGTTCTTATATTCTCTGGAGGGCGAAAAGTGAGGGATATACGGGTACGGAGGAATCGCTACCTCCATAGCGAACACTAGTTATGGCGCTATAATTCTCTATATGCATAAAATTGTGCATGGTCCTCCAAAGAATCTTTTTATGGACTCAAGAGGAATTTATGCGGCTTTAAACCTCCGCGGGGTGCCATTTATATGGTTAGAATGAGCGGCGCAAAAGCATTATTAGAGGCCCTAAAAAGGGAGAACGTTGAGGTAATATTCGGTATACCGGGAGGCGCAATACTTCCAGTCCATGATGCCCTATATGACTCGGAAATAAAATACATTTTAATGCGGCATGAGCAGTGCGCTGCCCATGCAGCTGATGGTTATGCTAGGGCTAGTGGACGCGTTGGTGTCTGCATGTCTACTTCGGGTCCGGGCGCAACTAATCTAGTTACTGGAATTGCGAACGCATACATGGATTCATCGCCAATAGTCGCTATCACGGGGCAGGTTCCCAGAGCCCTCATAGGCAAGGATGCTTTTCAGGAAACTGATATAATTGGAATAACCACGCCCATAACTAAATGTAATTTTCAAGTTAAAAGCGCGGCGGAAATACCTAAAATAGTTAAAACCGCATTTTATGTTGCTTCAACTGGTAGGCGCGGGCCTGTTCTAATAGATTTACCGAAGGACACGCAGACTGAGGAGGCTGATATGAATTTCGATGAGAGGATTAATCTTAGAGGGTATCACCCAGTATATGATCCGCATCCACTGCAGATCGAGAAGGCTGTTCAGCTGTTAATTCAAGCCGAGCGACTAGTCATAATAGCTGGTGGTGGGGTAATAGCTTCAAATGCTTGTTCCGATCTGGTTGCTTTAGCAGAGTTGCTTCTTGCACCAGTCACAACAACATTAATGGGTAAGGGGGCCATACCGGAAAACCATCCATTATCAATTGGTATGCTTGGCATGCATGGAACCGTCGCAGCCAATTATCTAGTTCAAGATGCTGATGTAGTATTGGCTGTTGGCGTGAGGTTCTCAGATAGAAGCACTGGAAATATTGAGGCGTTTTGCCCCAATGGGAAAATAATCCACATTGACATAGACCCCTCGGAGATAGGCAAAAACATTAAGCCATGTGTTCCAATAGTTGCTGACGCTAAAAGGGCTTTGCAGGCAATGTGCAATCGCCTAATCGAGAAGTTCAATAGGAAGGAGAGATCAGCATGGCTTAGTAGGATGCAGGAGCTAAAAAGAATGCATGAGGAGATGATTAAGTCTGAGGGAGATAGGATTAAGCCTCCGGCCCTAATGGCCGAAATAAGAAGGATGCTGCCAAATGACGCCATCATAACAACAGAAGTCGGTCAAAACCAGATGTGGGCCGCATTATACTTAAAGGTTTACAAGCCTAGAACATTCATAAGTTCCGGGGGCTTAGGGACGATGGGCTTTGGCTTCCCAGCGGCGATAGGTGCTAAAGTAGCATGCCCAGACGTCCCGGTAGTTGATATAGCTGGTGATGGTAGCTTCATAATGACTGAACAGGATTTAGCATCCTCAGTCGTAGGGAAGATTCCGGTTATAGTTGTAGTTCTAAATAATTCTGTGCTTGGGATGGTTGCTCAGTGGCAAAGGCTCTTTTATGGTAGGCGCTACTCAGCCGTTCACCTTGAGGGTATACCGGACTTTGTTAAGCTAGCTGAGGCGTATGGAGCCCAAGGATTTAGAGCCCAATCAATTGAGGAGTTTAGGAGTGCCCTTAAAACGGCTATGAATAGTGATGTAACTACGGTTATAGATGTTCCGATATCCTCGGAGGAGAATGTTTTTCCAATGGTTCCGCCCGGAAATACGCTTAAAGATTTGATATTGAGTTGATGGTTATGGAGAGAGAAGAGAAGGTTTATATGATATCAGCACTCGTTGAGCATAAGCCTGGAGTACTATATAGTGTTTCAAACATGTTTAGGAGGAGGGGCTTCAACATAGAGAGCATTTCAGTCGGCGAAGCGGAGCAACCTGACCTAGCGAGAATGACGATAACAATAAAGGGAGATGAAGCGTTAGTTGAGCAGGTGTTTAAGCAGCTAAAAAAGATCATAAGCGTCATTAAAGTGAGCATACTTGATCCAAAAAATACTGTTTCTAGGGAGCTAGCGCTCATTAAAGTGAGTACACCTGATGCTAGAGTCAGGTCAGATGTAATAAATTATACTGAAATTTTTAAGGGGCACGTCGTCGATGTTGCACACGAATCCCTAATGATAGAGATAACCGGTGACACTGACAAAATAAATGCCTTTATAGAACTTATGAAGCCTTTCGGCATAAGAGAAATCGCCAGAACCGGAATAGCTGCCCTCCCAAGAGGAATGAGATCAGTTAAAATAGAATGAATTGCGTGAGGTGAAGATTGTGGTTGAAGTATATTTTGATAGGGATGCAAGCCTTGAAATAATTAAGGATAAGACAATAGCTGTGATCGGATATGGAAGTCAAGGGTATGCACAAGCCCACAATATGCGCGATTCAGGGCTAAAAGTTATAGTAGGACTTAGACCTGAGGGCGAATCATGGAAGAGAGCTAAAGAAGATGGATTTGAAGTTTATCCAATACCAGAGGCTGCTAAAAGGGGAGACATAATTTTCATGCTAGTTCCGGACATGGTTCAACCAGCAATATATAAGGAGTATGTTGAGCCGCATCTTTCTGAGGGCAAAACCCTAGATTTTGCGCATGGCTTCAACATACATTTTAAACAGATAATTCCTCCAAAAAACATTGATGTTATAATGGTTGCGCCTAAAAGCCCAGGGCCGAGACTACGCGAGACATATTTAAGCGGTTTTGGCGTACCAGCTCTGATAGCCGTTTACCAAGATTATTCTGGTGAAGCTAAGGAGACCGCTCTAGCTGTGGCTAAGGCTTTGGGTTGTACCAGAGCTGGCGTCATAGAGACAACATTTAAGGATGAGACGGAGAGTGACCTGATCGGTGAGCAAACAGTTCTGGTAGGTGGGCTCATTGAATTAATTAAGAAGGGGTTTGAGGTTCTTGTTGAGTGCGGTTATCCGCCTGAACTTGCATATTTTGAGGCTTGTAATGAGGCTAAACTGATTATGGATCTTATATATCAGAAGGGTATAATTGGCATGCTTAGAGCGGTCTCAGATACAGCTAAGTATGGTGGCTTAACCGTTGGGCCGAAGATTATAGATGAGCATGTTAAAGAGAACATGCGTAAAGCAGCAAGGGACGTTCAAAGCGGAAAGTTTGCTTCCGAATGGATAGATGAACATAAGGCTGGTGAAAGAACCTTAAAGGAATTAATGAGGGAGATTGAGGAGCATCCTCTTGAGAAGGTTGGCGCCTTCATACGTAAAATGTCTGGCCTCGAAAAATGATCGTTACTGGTGAGAGCTGGACATTGGGCGGCATGAATATATCTGAGAAGATTTTAGCAGCCGCTTCAGGGAGAGACTACGTGAAGCCGGGCGATATAGTAGATGCAAAAGTCGATATGGCGATGATTAATGAGATAACTGGGCCATTAACCATACAAATGTTTAAACGTATAGGTTTAAGTAAGGTCTGGGATAATCAGCGTATAGTTTTAGTTCTAGATCATCAGGTTCCAGCCGACTCAGTTAAGTCAGCTGAGCTGCATAAAATTATGAGGGCGTTTGCAAGGGAGCAGAATATACCATACTTATATGATGTTGGTGATGGAGGAATATGCCATCAAGTTATGGTTGAGAGGGGGCACGTTAAGCCTGGGGCACTCATTGTCGGCGCCGACTCACATACATGCACATATGGTGCTCTGGGCGCTTTTGCAACTGGAATAGGCTCAACGGAGATGGCGGCCGTATTTGCAACTGGCAAAATATGGCTTAAGGTTCCGTCCACGATAAGGATTAATGTCGTTGGAAAATTTGGGAAGTTTGTAACTCCGAAGGATCTTATACTTGATATAATTGGTAAGATCGGAGCTGATGGAGCAATATATAAGGCTATAGAGTTTACTGGTCCGACCATAAGTGAGATGAGCATTAGTGGCCGCTTAACATTATGTAATATGACTGTTGAAATGGGAGCTAAAACTGGTATAATTGAACCTGATGAAAAGACGATTCAGTATGTGAGGGCGCGGACAAATGAACCATTTAATATCTTTAGGAGCGATTTAGATGCTTATTATGAGAGAACACTGGAGTTTAATGTCGATGATTTAGAGCCCATGGTTGCATGCCCGCACTCAGTCGACAATGTTAAGCCAGTTAAAGATGTTGAGGGTATCGAAATCGATCAAGCTTTCCTTGGCTCATGTACGAATGGTCGCTTAGAAGATTTAGAGTTGGCGGCTAAAATATTAAGAGGTAAGCATGTGAAGAAGGGCGTCAGAATGCTCGTTACGCCAGCCTCATCAGAGGTTTATCTGCAAGCGTTGAAGATGGGGCTCTTAGAGGTTTTCATTAAAGCTGGAGCTTACGTTTGTAATCCAACATGCGGGGCATGCTTTGGGGGACACATGGGTTTACTTGCAACCGGAGAAGTATGCGTAAGTTCATCGAATAGAAATTTCATTGGTAGAATGGGCAGCCCAGAAGCCAAAATATATTTGGCTTCACCAGCAACAGTTGCGGCATCGGCAATTGAAGGTAAAATAATTGATCCGAGAAGGTTAATGGAGGAATAAGATATGAGAGTTTCCGGAAAAGCTATTAAGTATGGCGATAACATAAACACGGATGTTATAATCCCAAGCAAATACTTGACATCGCTCGATCCAAATGATCTAGCTAAGCATGCTATGGAGGGTATAGATCCGGATTTTCCGAGAAAAGCTATGGATGGCGTAATTATCGTTGCTGGGAAAAACTTTGGTTGCGGGTCGAGCCGTGAGCAAGCTCCTATAGCGCTCAAATATGCGGGAGTAAAATGCATAGTTGCCGAATCATTTGCGCGCATATTTTATAGGAATGCGATAAACATAGGCTTACCAGTTATTGAGGCGCCCGGAACCTCGGGTTTAGTTAAAGATGGCGATATATTGACGGTTATACTTGATGAGGGGAAAATATTGAATGAAACAAGTGGCAATATTATTATGGCGAGCAAGCTTCCAGACTTCATCTTGGAAATCATTAGGGATGGTGGTTTAATTGAGCATTTAATAAAGGTTATTAGGGGTGGTGGGAATTGAGGTATAGAGTTGCCCTAATTCCAGGCGACGGTATAGGTCCAGAGTTAACTGAGACGACAATGCACGTTTTAAGAGCCGTTCAGAGAAAATTCAATTTAGATTTAGAATTTGTTGAGCTAGAGGCTGGGGACGCATGCTATGAGAGGAGGGGGACAGCGCTGCCAGAAGAAACAATTAAGGAGATACGGAGATCCCATGTTTGCCTAAAGGGGCCTGTGGGTGAAACGGCTGCAGATGTTATTATTAGGCTTAGAATGATGTTTGATTTATACGCTAACATAAGGCCGATAAAATCCTATCCGAATGTCCCATGCTTAAGAGATGATATAGATATGGTTTTTGTTAGAGAGAACACTGAAGACCTCTATAAGGGGTTTGAATTTAAGCTTGACAATGATACAGTAGTTGCCCTTAGGGTCGTAACTAGGAGGAGTTGCGAGCGTATAGCGAGAAAAGCTTTCGAGATCGCTATAAGGAGAAATAAGAAGAGAAGGGTGACTGCTGTGCATAAGGCGAATGTTATGCGCTTAACGTGTGGTTTATTTGCTGAGGTCTGCCGCGAGGTTGCGAAAGAATATCCAAGCGTAACCTTTGATGAACAGTATGTTGATGCCGCTTCAATGAGACTCATCAAGGAGCCCCAAAATTTCGATGTGATCGTGACAACAAATATGTTTGGCGACATATTATCTGATGAAGCTGCTCAACTAGTTGGCGGGCTAGGCATGGCTCCTGGCGGAAATATAGGTGACAATTTCGCAATATTTGAGCCGATTCATGGATCAGCGCCCACGAGGGTTGGTAAGCACACAGCTAATCCATGCTCAATGATACTTGCAGCAAAAATGATGCTTGAATGGCTTGGCGAAAAATACTCTGATCAGCTATGCTCAAAGGCTGCTGAAATAATAGAAGCTGGTGTGATAGAAGCGTTAGAGAAGGGGCTATCGGTTCCAGATCTAGGTGGAAAGATGAAGACTGTTGAGATGGGTGAAGCAATAGCCGATGAAATAATAAATTTAAAAATTTGATGGGTGATTTTAGATGGAACTTGAGTACATAAGGATTTTTGATACAACCTTACGTGATGGCGAGCAAACACCAGGAGTATCATTAACGCCTGAAGAGAAGATGGAGATAGCGTTACAGCTTGATAAGCTGGGTGTTGATGTTATTGAAGCTGGTTTCCCATCGACATCTAAGGGGGAGATGAAAGCTGTAAAGGAAATTGCCAATGCTGGTTTAAAAGCTCAAGTCTGCGCCTTAGCTAGGGCGCTTAGAAACGATATAGATGCGGCTCTTCAATGTGACGTTAAGTATATTCACACGTTTATATCCACATCCGAAGTCCAAATGAAATATGCTTTAAACATGACTCCTGAGCAAGTGATAGAGGCGGCTGTAGATTCGGTCCAATACATTAAGGATCATGGCATTATATGCGAATTCTCACCGATGGATGCGACCAGAACGGATATAGAGTTCTTGAAAGCTGTTTGCAAGGCAGTTGAAGAGGCAGGAGCAGACTACATAAATATTCCGGATACAGTTGGCATTATGACACCTAAATCGATGGAGCAGCTAATTAGGGAGTTAAATGGGGTTTTAAGAGTCCCATTGAGTGTTCACTGCCACAATGATTTCGGGCTTGCCGTGGCGAACTCTCTTGCCGGGGTTGAGGGTGGAGCAACGCAGATTCATGTAACCGTTAATGGTTTGGGTGAGAGGGCTGGAAACGCAGCATTAGAAGAGGTGGTTTTAAGCTTACACTTACTCTATAATAAGAAAACGGGGGTAAATACTAGATTAATTTACGAAACATCAAAGATGGTTTCAAGGTTAACTGGGGTTGTTATCCAGCCTAATAAGGCTGTTGTTGGCGAGAATGCTTTTGCTCATGAGTCTGGCATACATACGAAGGGTGTCGTCGTTAAGCCTCTCACATTTGAGCCATTTAGCCCCGATTTAGTTGGAAGACGGCGTAAATTGATAGCTGGGAAGCATGCTGGCAGACATGGGATTAAGGCTGAGCTTGAAGAAGCTGGCTTTCATCCAACAGAGGAGCAGCTAAGGGAGATTGTTGCGCGGGTTAAAGAGCTTGGTGATAAGGGAAAGACCGTTACAGATGCTGATTTATTCGCCATCGCTAGGGCCGTTATGGGTAAAACATCTGAGGAAAAGATTGTTGAGCTAAGCGACCTTGCTGTCGTAACTGGTATAAGGGTGATTCCAACAGCTTCAGTAAAACTCGTCATTGATGGAAAAGAGTATGTTGCCGCTGAAACGGGCGTTGGCCCAGTTGATGCGGCAATTAAAGCCATACAGAAGATAACGGATAGCTTAGCCAATGTTAGGTTAACCGAATACAGGCTTGAGGCCCTAACTGGCGGCTCAGATGCTGTTGCTGAGGTTATAATAAAAGTTGAGGATAAGGATGGGAATGTTGTTTCGGCTAGGGGTGCTAGAGAAGATATTGTGATGGCTAGTGTTGAGGCGATGATAAATGGCATAAACAAGATTCTTTCTAAGAAATTTAAGAAGATGTAAATTGTCCTAATTCGGGACCCTAAACTAATTTGTTCGCTCATTATTTATCTCCTTGCTTGAGTTCTAGAGTAAGAGTTAAAAATTAAAATATTATATGTGGACTTTTGTAACTTTACATTTTACTAGTAGTATTTGAGGATGCGGAAAGGATGATTGAGGAAAAAAGGATTACACCGTATTTTAAGAAGAAGCTCGAACCCATAGAAGTTAAGGTTCCGAAGAAGATTTCTAAGCTACTATCTGAAATGGCTAAAACAGGCTTTCAGGGTAGAAAGATTGGTGAGGTTGTTGATACCTGGTGTGATATGCTTAAGGATGATGTAACAATATTTTTCGGTTATGCTGGCTCAATGAGTACTACTGGGCAGTGGAAGATAATTAATTGGCTTATTGAGAAACGTTTTATAGACCTCATAGTCTCAACTGGTGCAAACATATCTGAGGATATTTTAGAGGCTATGGGGGGTACATACTGGCAGGGCCATCATTTAGTCGATGATGAAGACTTGGCGAGATATAAGATAGATAGGTTTTATGATGTTTTTGCCGATGAGATAGAGTATGAGCAGATGGAGAATTTAATAGCGGATTTCATGACGAGTCTTAAGCCTGATTACAAGTATTCTTCGGCTGAGTTCCTATACTTGTTCGGAAAATACTTATTAGATCTTGGCATAAAGAGTATTGTTGCAACAGCTTATGAAAATAATGTTCCAGTATTCTGTCCAGCAATAGTTGACAGCGCATATGGCATGGCTTACATAGTAAATAGGAGGAAGAGTAAGGGCAGATTTGACATAACAATAGATCAAATGAAAGATTTCGAGCAACTAGTTAAAATAAAGAGTATGGCTAAAGAGACTGGAGTAATATACATAGGTGGAGGAGTCCCCAAAGACTTCATTCAGTTAACAGCCATTGGAAGCAGCATAACTGACGATGGGAAATATGGGAAGCCACTTCCACATAAATACGCCATACAAATAACGACCGACTCACCTCAATGGGGCGGCTTATCCGGCTGCACATTCGAGGAAGCCATAAGCTGGGGAAAAGAGCATAGGGAGGGAAGGAATGTACAGTGCTACTGTGATGCAACAATAGCGCTACCAATAGTAGCCCACGCCCTAGCCGAAAAAGTTAGCGAAAGAAGAAGCGCACCTGATCTATCATGGCTATTCAAGGATCTGAGATAACAAAGTAAATGTTTAGGACAGTGTGCTTCTCTTTGGGGATGGGCAGCCCACATTTACCAGAATCATCAATGTTAGCTTCTACTAGAAAAAGAAGGAGAAAAATTGAACTCAAAAATATTTAGGTTAAATTCTAGGCGCTTCTAAAGCGATGGTGGCAAACGGATTTAACTGTGGAATGTTTATATTTTACTCTTCACTTTCTTCTTTTGATGACTCTTTTAGCAACTCTGATTTTTCTATTGATGCTTCCTTCATGACGTTTTCTGCAACATACATATCCGCGCTAGCTCTAAGAGCGAGCGCTATAATATCGCTTGGTCTACCATCAACCTCAACTTCAACCCCGCTGGACTCAACAATTATCCGCGCTAGGAATCTATTTTCTTGTAAGTCGTAGATTTCTCCTCTTTTAATTCTAACATTTACCTTATCAAGCATTCTTATCATGAAATCATGAGTATTTGGTACTGGTGATCGAAAGCCCCTGATTGCAGCGGCTATTGATGAAGCTTCCATCCCACCTATAGATATTACTAAAACCCTCTCTCTATCATCCTCAAGGAGGAGAACTGGCATTGGCCCATAAGAAGTATTAACCTGAGCAATCCCCGAAACCTGAACTTTAACAGCTTCTTCCATACAATTACTCTCATTCTAGTTCACATATTCTTTATTCACCCAATTATTATACTTTTTGGATTGAACTCGCGAACGCTAACCTTAGACTGCAACATAAAGAGCCGTGAAAACATAGCCTCAATTCGAAAGAATAAGCTTTTGAATTGACAAAATAGCTCCAATCATTAAACAATCCCCTAGCGATCCTTACAAAAGATTGGGCTTAAAGCCCCGGGCGGGATTCGAACCCGCGACCCGCGGCTTACAAGGCCGCTGCTCTAACCGCTAAGCCACCGGGGCCATTCTCTGATCTGATGCTTTAATTATAATCTACAAAAATAAATGCTTTATTGAAGAATCCGGACGTGGCAACTTAGCTTCACCTCCTTAAGTGGTTGTAGTATAGTATGAATAGTTTTATTGTTAGGTTCCAGCATGCTATTGATCTCCTGAATCTTTCGCTTTTATTGAGCGGGTTTGATGTTATATTGTTGAAGAATATTTTAGTTCTCTGCTTGAATGATGAGTATACGGATTCTATTAGGCTTCT
>Ga0185307_1001700_pt1 | contig 11883 bp, 11 predicted proteins | sample LHCtaG_FD_128010 | JGI IMG/M metagenome (GOLD analysis project Ga0185307, IMG submission 128010) | Hot spring microbial communities from Little Hot Creek, USA to study Microbial Dark Matter (Phase II) - LHC4sed_matched (SPADES... | ecosystem: Environmental > Aquatic > Thermal springs > Hot... | reverse complement strand
TGCTGTAGAGGCTGGAAGACTTATATTGAAGGTTCTTGAGAAGGATTTAAGACCTAGCAAAATAATGACTGAGAAAGCATTTAGAAACGCTATAGCTGTAGATATGGCTTTAGGAGGATCAACAAACACCATACTACACCTACCAGCTATAGCCTATGAGCTTGGATTAGATATTAGCCTAGATGTTTTCGATGAGTTAAGCAGGAAAATACCTCATATATGCAGTATGGCTCCTGGAGGAATTTATAAAGTTGTAGATTTACATAGAGCTGGGGGAATACCGGGAGTAATGAGTAGATTAAAGCCATACCTAAATCTAGAATGCCTAACAGTAACAGGTAAGACAATAGGTGAAGTTATAGATGGGGCAAGAATCTACAGTGATGAAGTTATAAGACCCTTAGAAAACCCTATCCATAGGGAGGGGGGAATAGCAATACTGAAGGGGACACTAGCACCGCGAGGAGCAGTAGTAAAAACAGCGGCTTTAAGCCCTAAAATGCTTAAGCATAGAGGACCTGCTAAAGTATACAACTCGGAGGAGGAGGCTGTTAAAGCTATGCTTAACGGAGAGGTGGAGAGCGGAGATGTGGTAGTGATAAGGTATGAGGGGCCTAAAGGGGGGCCGGGAATGAGGGAAATGCTTACAGCAACATCAACAATATCTGGATTAGGGCTTGGAGAATCTGTAGCCTTAGTTACTGATGGCAGGTTTTCAGGAGCAACTAAAGGTCCATGTATAGGCCATGTCTCACCTGAAGCAGCTGAAGGCGGGCCAATAGCGGTGGTTCAGGATGGAGACATTGTTGAAATAGATATACCTGAGAGAAAGCTAAACGTTGAAATACCTTGGGAAGAAGTGGAGTTAAGGCTTAAATCATGGATACCTCCACCGCCAAAAGTTAGCAGAGGCTACCTTTACAGATACTCAAAGCTTGTAGAGTCAGCTGATAAGGGAGCTGTGTTTAGGAGGGTGTAGCTATGAGCTTCCAGGGATACTATAGAGGTAATGGATGTGTTGGTGTACGTAACCATGTACTAGTAATTCCTACGGTTATATGTGCTTCAAGCACTGCTAGATTGATTGCTGAAAGAGTTTATGGAGTTAAATACGTTAACAACCCCTACGGCTGCGGCCAAGTTGGCGAAGACCTTAAACAAACAATGAATACACTTATAGGATTAGGAGTAAACCCAAACGTAGCAGCAGTTCTAGTAGTTAGTCTTGGATGTGAGGGGGTAGATGCGGAAATGGTTAGTAGGGAAATAGCGAAGTCAGGTAAGCCAGTGGAGCTTCTAGTAATACAGGAGGCTGGAGGAACATTAAAAACGGTGGAGAAAGGTGTAAGAATAGTTGGGGAAATGGTTAGGGAAGCCTTAAAGCTTAGAAGGGAGGAGGCACCATTATCAAAGCTTACAGTAGCATTAGAATGCGGAGGATCAGATACAACCTCAGGCCTAGCATCAAACCCAGCTGTTGGAGTAGCTTCAGACATGATTGTAGGTATGGGTGGAACAGTAATAATATCTGAAGTACCGGAATTCATAGGCGCAGAACACATATTTGCTGAAAGAGCTGTTAATGAAGATGTGAAAAGAGAAATTGTTAAGACAGTACTGGAGTATGAGAAATACCTTAAATCCTACGGTGTAGACTTCAGAGGAGCACAGCCATCACCTGGAAACATTGCAGGAGGATTAACAACAATAGAGGAGAAATCTCTAGGAGCAATACATAAAGCTGGTAGAAGCATGGTTAAGGGAGTATTAAAATATGCTGAAAAACCCTCCGGAAACGGATTATACCTAATGAATACGCCCGGATTTGATGTTAGCTCAATTGTAGGTATGGTTGCTGGAGGAGCTCAAATAGTTCTATTCACTACAGGCCGTGGAACACCTGTTGGAAACCCTATAGCTCCAGTAATAAAGATTACAGGAAATCCGGAGACAGCTAGGAAAATGGGTGATGACATAGATATAGATGTTAGCAGAATAATACTTGGAGCTGAATCCATCGAGGAGGCTGGAGAAAGAATATTTAGGGAGCTTATTGAAGTAGCTTCAGGAAAACCAACAAAATCGGAAATTCTAAACTACAATGAATTCGGAATATTTAGAATAGGGCCAACATTCTAAACCTCCATTTATCTACTCCACAATCATCACCAATAAATAAGAAAATGTAAAATAAAAGCTTTGTGGCTTAATACTTGATAATCGTACTTTCTATTTTAACTGGTATGAGTTAAGGAATAAATGTTAAAAGTTCTCCGTTTTTCTCTATGAATGAATTTACGAATTTCGAAATTAAGCCACAAAGCTAAATAAAGAATTGAAAATAAGCCAGTATGCATTAAAGAAAAGGGAAATACTTGAATCAAGCGGGACTGTCACATATTCAACACCAAGCAGAGCTGTAAAAACACTATCTTTCCTAGTAGCTTATGGAGAACTTAGAGCCTAAACTACGTCTAAACAGTAGAGCTGTAAAATATCTTAGTAATGATTATATGGATTCGGCGGAGAAGCCTACGGTTTAACAGTAGCTGAGCTATATAGTTTATGTTGCAGATACTTCTAGCGTGCACTCTCCCTAACTATGTTTTCAGCATCGTTTATGTGTCTCCATAATCCTTTCTTAGCCTTAACTATTACTATGCCTAAATCCTCAATTAGTGAGTCTGAAATTATAGGTTCATCTACTCCAGGCTTAATAAGTACGTATGAGGAAGCTTCTGAAAGCTTATTACCATGCTCATCCAGTAGCTTAACTATTACCTTATTCCTCATTAGGTATCCTATAGTTTCAGAGGATAGCTCCTTTATGGATACGGCTTCCCCATCCATATAGCTTCGTAAATTAAGCTTATTAGCTAGCTCTAGTGGTAAAGCTATAACTGGCTCATCAGTTTCAGCTCCTGTATTAACTAGAGCTTTAGACTCTACTTCATCTCCTGAATGTAAACATATTTTAATCCTTACCCTCACAACCATTCTAATCCCTTAATAGCTTCCTAATACTAGTTTTAATCTTGAATGTTCTAAAATGTATTCTAGAATCTCTTATAGGTTTAAGCCTACCTTCAAGTATAGCTTCATACTCCTCCTCAGTTAAGACTACTTTACGCTCCATACTTTATTACTTAAACATATGTTTAAAAACCTTACTAGCCCTCTAGATGAAATGCAGCAACTTAATATCTATTATATGCTGTTGTATAGTTTTGTTGGTGGTGGCGTTGATGCACTCCACGGCTGAAGTCTGGGATTCTTGGTTCTTTATGATTCCACTCATCCTGCCAAGTTAGGGCTGTGTTAAACTAGCCCCTGAATACAGTATGTAGCCATATACTCCAGCTTTAGACGTCCAAGCCACATTCAGCAGACTCACCTAAACAGTATAGAGCATTTCCTCTAAACTTACTGACATCCCATAGTTAAAGCAAAGGGATAATTCCCCCTTCCCTTTCTCTACTTGTCTAGGGACCCCCTTTAAAAGTCTCAGAGCCTGATGGAAGGCTTACACTCCTAGAGTCTAATGCCGAGAGTTTAGACGTTAGCGTTTAGGCCCTTCCCAAGCATTAGAAGGGAGTAAGAAGCAAATTTGTAAAGCTATTGGAATCCTGCATTAACTTGCTAGTATTTTGCGTAACGTATTGCGCAAATTAAAAGCTGTTAATGGAGCTTCCTAATAGATGTGGTAAAGTAATTTGCATAGGTTTTGCATATGATTTTTTATACAAATTAAGGCATCAAGAGTTGAAAATATTGATACTATTTGCCTTTATCTGAGCGTTATGCAACGAATAAGTTTTGCAAAACTATTGGGCTTCGATACCAACTTACGAATAGTTTGCAAAGAAAATGCTCGCTAGTCTTTGCGAATTTGAATATTGCGCCAGTAGGATTTGAAATTTTGAAAGATTTAACCATAAAATCATTCCTAATAGGCTCTGAACTCATATTCTCTGCACATACGTTCATGATTGGACAAATATTACGCTTTGGGCTTCTTTCATTAGAGTAGTTGATGCCTACATAGAATGCTCCGCAATCTATCATGAAATAATCTCCATCTGGATATAGCCTCTTTACTTCTCTTTCTATCCGAGTTCTTTCATTTTCAGCTTTCACTATCATGGTGTCTACGCTTTCTACAAGTACATCAGGCAGGAAACCAGTGCGCACTAACGTTTTGCATACGTGACCATTGACCACCATAGGTATATCTTGAACTCTCCATTTACTGGCAGAAACATTAATCCAAAGATCTGGATGAGAGACCCATCCTGTGTACATTCTTGCAGCTTTTTCATAAAGAAGACCTTTTATTAATGAATCCTTAAGTATTGACTTTAAAAGTTCTTTTGGAGAGTTATTTTTTAGAAGGTGATTTAGCAGACTTCCATATTTCTGGCTAATATTGAGCAAAGTTAGCAAATAGCCACCAACCCTTAATAATGCAAGTCCCTCAGTCTTAATCCTTAGAACTCTCGTCTTTGGTTTATAATATCGTTTTACGACTTCTACCAGATCATAAAGTTTGCCTATGTAGTTCTCTGGGTGGAAGAAGAGGTCTTGGCCATACTCTGCATACAATTGGATTACAGTATTTCTAGCACTCATAGAATCGGCTTGCTGATCTAAGGTTGCTACAAGCAAGAGGAAGCGTAACAGAAATTCCTTATCTTGAAGTTGTTGAGATGAAAGAGGATATAGCAAGTTTTGATGCATGTAATTAACGATATATCGCTTTCCAATGCTCTCAAATAACTTAAGAAGTGTTGCCTTTTGTGAAGAAGATAGTTTAACTCTAACAGATACTCGAGGCATTCAACTCCAGTTATGCTTATTTTTGTTATAAGCTTAAATGTATCTGCTATTAATAATATTGATAATATTATGCCTATGGTCTATATTTCAAGAGAGGCTGCTCGTCTATTGCAAGAGCTTATTAATCACTTAGGTAAAAAAGCAGAAACTTCCATACGATTAGTGAAGTCTGATATTATTTATGAGGCTCTTAAAGATTATGCTGAGAGGTTAGGGATGGAGAAAAAATGAAGACTTGGCATAAAATCATATTTGGCGATTGTAGGGATATGCATGAAATACCTGATGGTTCGGTCCATTTAGTAGTTACATCGCCGCCTTATTACAATGCTCCATTTGATTACCCCGGTTTATTTAGGGACTATGATGAATATCTTAGTCTAATCCGAGATGTTGCAAAGGAGCTTCGAAGAGTTATGGCTGAAGGAAGAATAGCATGCTTCGTAACGCAAGATGTAAGAATTCGTGGTAAGTTGTATCCGGTTCCCGCTGATATCGTCAGAATTATGAAGGAAGAGGGTTTCATTTATAGAGATCGAATCATTTGGAGAAAGCCAGAAGGATACATAAGAATAAGTAGGCGTTCTGGAGTACTTATTCAACATGGACTCCCTATGTACTTCTATCCGGACAACATCTATGAGGAGATTCTAATTCTACAAAATGGGAAATTTGATTACAACCGAATTAAAGAGGTGGATTTTAATATACGTGAGAAATCAAAGATAAACCTTGATCTTTTTCAGAGGGAGAAATGGTATCTATCTGTATGGGACATAACGAATGTTCTCCCTTTGGAGGGGAGGCTTGAAGAGGGAATAGCAGCTTTTCCTGAGGAAATTCCAAGACGGCTGATTAAGCTATTCTCATTTATAGGTGAAACTATACTGGATCCATTCCTAGGCTCAGGCACAGTAACTAAAGTAGCGAAAGAGTTAGGTAGAAATAGTTATGGGTATGAGATAGACCTCGAACTGGAGCCAATCATTCTAGAAAAAGTAGGGTATTACTATCAAAAGGGTTTTGATGACTTCAAGATCGAAGTAATGAGAAGAAATGATGCGCGAAGACTTAGAGCTTTCCTCCAAAAGAGGATAAAAAGACAAAAGTCAGTAACACAGTAGTTTTTATTTTAGGAAGATTTTTCGTCCAATATCAGTAGCAGTAGGATTTCTTTTGAGTACTATGTAGGGAGTGGAACAGTTATTAAAGGTTAATTTGCTTCAATTCAATATTAACAAGCTTCAATATAGCTAAGCTTAGTGGGTAGAGGGGTTTAAATAGGTTTAACCCATATCTCCTTTATGTTTGCATGCTAATTATCTCCATTCATGAACAACTAAAATCCATAAACAACGCTTCAGCTTAACCTAACTGGCTTTGAGCATTAGCTTGAAAACTTATAATTCAGTTCTCCAATAATCTAATTTAATTTGTATATTTACATCTTTCCTGAAGCCTTAACCTAAACTATCAGTAACCATATAAACTTAAATCCTATTATGGTTTAATATACTATGGATACGTATGTTTTAGCTGTAGATATAGGTACAAGTAATGTTAAGGCTGGGGTTTTTAGTGCAGGTGGTGATTTAGCTTCACTAGTACGTATTGAAATCCCCATATATTATCCTGAGCCTGGGGCAGGTGTACAGAGGCTTAGTGAAATATATGATTCTACGTTAAGAGCATGTGAGCTAGCTTTAAAACAGGCTGGAAAAGATGTTGATGCTTTAAGTTTTAGTGCTCAAATGCATGGATTAGCAATAGTTGGCGAAAATGGGGAGGAGATTACACCATTAATAACATATCTAGATACACGTCCAGCCTCAGTATTGAGAAGCATAGAGTTGAAAACAGATCCGTATAGGCTATATGTAGAGACAGGATGTCCTCCACGCTTCATATATCCACTCACTAAGCTGGTATGGCTTAGCCAGCTATCACCCGACAAGTTTAGGAATGCTAGATGGTTCCTATCAGCTAAGGACTATGTAATGCTTAAAATTCTAGGGGAACCATACATAGACAAGTCTGTAGTCTCCGGAAGCCAGCTTCTAGATATTGGAAGGCTTAAATGGAGTAGCTTAGCTCTAGAAATTGCAGGTATTAGTGAATCTAAGCTTCCAGTTCTATGTGATGGAGAAAGGGTTTTATGCAGTATTCCGGAACATATATCTAGTAGGCTTGGATTAAAGAGTAAGACGCAGATAGTTCTCGGAGCATCTGATGGAGCGCTTCACAGTGTTGGTGTTGGAGCAATTAGAAGAGGTACTTTAGCCTTAAACATTGGGACTAGCGGTGCTGTAAGATCTGTTAGCGATTATCCTCTTGTAGATAGGGATAGGGCTATGAGGTTTTTCTGCTACTACATAGGCTATGGGCTTAGGCTTCCGGGAGGAGCTGTAAACAATGCAGGTATTGGGCTAAGATGGTTTAGAGATGAGTTTGGACATGTTGAAACATCAGTTGCAAAACTTACAGGTAAAGATCCGTACAACATACTTACAGAGGAGGCTGAACAAGTAAATCCAGCATCAGATAACCTCATAATACTACCATTTCTAAGTGGTGAAAGATTCCCTATGAATAATCCATATGCTAAAGGAGTTGTATTTGGGCTTACGCTTAGACATGGGAAAGCACATTTCATAAGAGCATTAATGGAGGGATGCCTATACACTTTAAAATGGATCTATGACTCCATGGCTGAAAACGGCTTAGAAGGATTATCCATAAGGACTGGAGGTGGAGGATCTAGATCCCCACTATGGAGACAAATACAGGCAGATATCTTTAACCTACCTGTTGAAATGCTAGCTGTTGAGGAGGCATCACTACTTGGAGCAGCAGCTATGGGATTTGTTGCTTTAGGAGTATATAGAGATATTGGTGAGGCAGTAGATAAAATGGTTAAAATCGTAGATGTTAAGTATCCAAACCCTAAAAACCATAGTAAATACGTTAAAACATACAGCTTCTATAAGAAGTTATACTACACTCTTGAGAAACTATATCTTGAACATAGCCAAATAGATTAGCGGAAAATTTAATTAACCCAACCAAATACTGTATTGGTGGTTTATTGAAAAGATTTGAGGGAGTTATTACAGCTATAGTAACCCCTCTTAACCATAACGGAGAACTTAAAGAAAACTCCATTAGGGAAATTGTTGACTTCCAAGTTGGAAGGGGAATTCATGGATTATTCCCTCTCGGAACTCTAGGTGAGGGAATATATTTACCGGTAAGCCATAGGAAGAGGGTGGCTGAATTAGTTATTGAACAGGCTAAATCTAAAATTCCAGTAATAATCCATATTGGAGCTGCTGAAGCTGAAAAAGCTGTTGAGCTTGCAAAACATGCAGGGGAGATAGGGGCTGACGCTGTATGTTCTGTTGCCCCTATATACTATAGACCTGATGCTAAAAGCCTTATAGAATACTTTAAACAAATAGCTAAAGCATCAAAACTACCTGTATTCATATATAACAACGTAGGTAGGCAGGGATACAATATAGATCCAAAACTCTTCGGAAGAATAGCTTCTGAAGTTCCTGAAATAGTTGGGGTTAAGGATACAAGCTATAATGTTGACCAGATAACATCATACATTCAGGAACACAGCAGTAAATACATTATAATGGGTGCTGGAGACTCAATGATGCTTATAAACTTCGCTTTAGGAGCTGCAGGACATGTATGTGCTGTAAGCAACATATTTCCAGAACTTACACTATCACTCTACAAAGCAGTTAAAGAAGGTAATATAGTTAAGGCTAGAGAGCTTCAATTTAAGATAAGCAGTATAAGAAACATATTGAAGGAGGTTGATATAGCGCCTTACAAAGCAGCTTTAAAAATACGTGGAATAGATGCTGGCTACCCAGCTAAGCCGTTAAGACCATTAACAGATGATGAATGTAAAGCATTACTTGAAAAGCTTAAGAAATATCTTGAAGACTAGGTGTTAAATTGGGGAAATGGAGGATAATAGTTCTTTCAGGAAGCTTCGGCATCTACGCTCCTGAAGCTATTGAAAACCTCAGCAGGATAGGTGAAGTAAAACGCTTAACTTTTAGTAAGCCTCCAGGAGATTTTGAAGTAGCTGAAGCAATAAGAGGATATAATGCCGTAATACTTGGAGCAGTAGGTAGAATATCAGCGGAAACACTTAGAAATGTGGAAAACCTTAAAGTCATAGCTAGGCACGGTGTAGGATATGATAACGTTGATGTTAATGAGGCTACTAGAAGAGGAATAGCTGTAACCTACACACCACACGCCAATGCTGAATCGGTTGCTGAACATACATTTGCATTAATACTTGCATTAATGAGGAGAATATGTGAAGCATACAACACCGTTAAAAGCGGGGGATGGAGTGAAAGATCCAAACTTATAGGGTTTGAAATCTATGGTAAGACGATGGGGATAATAGGTTTTGGAGCTATAGGTAGAAGAGTTGCTGAAATAGCTATTAAGGGATTTAACATGAAGATCCTAGCATACGATCCATACGTTAATAGGGAGGAAATGCTTAAACTAAACGTTAAGCCAGTAGATCTTAAAGAGCTTATTAAGGAGTCTGATATAGTATCTATCCATGCAGTATTAACAAGCGAAACCCATCACCTCATAGGGGAGGAGGAGCTTAAACAAATGAAGCCTAAAGCATTAATAGTTAATACTGCTCGAGGACCGATAATTGATGAGAAAGCATTAATAAAGGCTCTTAGGGAGAAATGGATTGCAGGAGCTGCTCTGGACGTTCTTGAAGCTGAGCCTCCAGAGAGGGAAAATCCACTTTTAAGCATGGATAATGTACTGGTAACTCCTCATATAGCTGCATTTACTGTTGAAGCTTTAAAAAGAATGGATTTAATGGTTGTAGAGGATATTGTTAGAATCTATAATGGGTTAAAGCCTACTAGACTTTTAAATCATGAAGTAGCCAATATATTGAAATTAAGAGACAATTAACTCCCCTCAATTCCTGCAAGTATTTTTGCAAGCTTCTTCTTAAACTCAAAATCTGCCTGTCTAGCTATCATTATCCTCTGTGCTTGAGGGGAGCCTGCACCATGCATTGACTCTATCAACCCAGTACCTGTAACCATGTTTTCTATAAGCCTCACAATCCTCATTCTATGCTCTGTTGGAATATCCTCCCTAGCCTTAAGATACTTCTCAATATACCTCCCCACAGCTGGATGTTTAAAATCTCTTTCTGAAGGCTGAGTTCCAATAATTCCACCTGTAATATCTACTGCTAGCCTAGCCATTTCAAACGGGAACTTAGTTACGTTAAGCTTAGTTACGTTTGCTAGTAGAGGGTTTACATAGTATGTTCCTGATGGAAGCTTAACACCCTCATAAGAGCATGCTAAGCCGCATGCATGCATAGTCTCATTTAGATAAACCATTTCCACAAGCTTCTCCCTTATATGTGAGGCATCAGAAACACCATTATAATCAGCAATAGTGGCTGCAGCTCCTATAAGTACATCTCCAACCCCAACCTTACATCCACCGTAATTCTGCCTATGATATGATGCAAACCTCTCAACAAGAACACCTGAGAAATCCCATTCACCACACATGAAAACCCTATCCCATGGAACAAATACATCATCAAAAACAACTAGAGCCTCATGGCCTGCAACACTATACTGGAGATTACCTACATCAATCTCGCATTCCTCCATCTTTCTAGAATCGTTTGTCTGCCTCCCAACAATATAAACTATACCATCAGCATCAGCTGGTACAGCGCATGAAACAGCATAATCCCTATCTGATTCACGCATAGATAGGGTAGGCATAACTATCAATTCATGAGCGAAGACAGAGCCTGACTGATGAGCCTTAGCGCCCCTAATAACAATACCATCATCCCTCCTCTCAACAACATGTACAAACATATCCGGATCCTTCTGCTGACTTGGCCTTAATCCCCTATCCCCCTTAACATCAGTCATAGATCCCCCACACATCAAATCCTCATCCTGAACTCTAACAAGAAATCTTATAAACCGCTTATAGTAGTCAGTACCATATTTCTGATCAATCTCATAAGTAACGCTTGAAAGAGTTATTATAGCATCCATTCCAACACATCTTTGAAAACATGAACCCGTCTTCTGCCCAAGTAAGCGAAGCATCTTAACCTTCTTAACCAAATCATCAGTATTTTGAGGTATATGAGTAAATCTATTAATCCTCCTCCCCGTTAAATGAGAAGTTGCTGTTAAAAGATCCCTATACCTTTCATCATGGGCAAGCTGATAGGTTAAAGCTATAGAGTTTAATGTAGGCTTAAGAAATGGATGAACAGTTATATCCCTAATTTCCTCACCGAACATATAGACTTTCTTACGTAGCTTCTTTAGGCTTTCAACATATTCATTAGCGTTCATCATTTAAACCGCCAATAAACGTTTATCCAGCCAACTAATAAACCTTACGAAACTGTAGCAGAACCTGGCAACTTAAGCTTTATATACTTTATTGCTTAATTATTTCATGTTGAGTATTAGGTCTCTGGTTGAGGGTTTAGGTGTTTTTGAGAGGAATAGGGTTCCATTGGAGTTTAAGATTTTGGGATTAGCGTTTTACATTCAGCTTTCAAGTTTTAGGAGGGCTGCTAGAGCATTATCTGAGGTTCATAGAGTTTCTAAAACAGCTATTTGGAAGTGGGTTAGGAAGTTTAGTGAGAGGGTTAATGTTAATCCATCAAGAATGGCTAGGAGACTCATAGCTCTTGATGAAACATGTGTTAAGGTTAATGGATTGGAATATTGGGTTTATGCAGCGGTGGATGTTGATAGGAATGAAATATTGTCTATGAGGGTTTACCCATCAAGAAATATTCTTACCACTAAGCAATTCATACATGAAGTCCTAAATTACTGTATTGGGAAACCAATATTTATTGTTGATAATGCTCCATGGCTTAAACAGGCATTAGAGGAACTGGGATTAACATACAATATAGAGTCCTTTCGGTGATAGAAGCCTAATAGAATCAGTATACTCATCATTCAA
>Ga0185307_1001698_pt1 | contig 11886 bp, 11 predicted proteins | sample LHCtaG_FD_128010 | JGI IMG/M metagenome (GOLD analysis project Ga0185307, IMG submission 128010) | Hot spring microbial communities from Little Hot Creek, USA to study Microbial Dark Matter (Phase II) - LHC4sed_matched (SPADES... | ecosystem: Environmental > Aquatic > Thermal springs > Hot... | reverse complement strand
ACAACTGATAATGCATGTATGGTTGCTTTAAGGGCAATTTCCCTTTTTAAAAGAGGAATAAGAACATCCCTTTATTCATCCTGTTATACTGTTTATCCATTAAAAGGGGAATTTGAAAGGGAATAAATTAAAGGAGATTAAAGATGAAAAAAATTTATAAAGAACTTTTAAAAAGAGCAAAAGAAGCTTTAAATAATTCTTATTCTCCTTATTCAAGATTTAAAGTTTCTTCTTCTTTAATTACAGAAGATGGAAAAATTTTTACAGGTGTTAATATAGAAAATGCTTCTTATGGATTAACAGTTTGTGCGGAAAGAGTTGCAATTTTTAAGGCAGTTTCAGAAGGATATAAAAATATAAAAGCAATTTTAATATATGCTGATAAAAATCCATGCTATCCTTGCGGTGCTTGCTTACAGGTAATGAGTGAGTTTAATAAAAATATTAAAATTTTAGTTTTTGATGGAAAAAATATAATTGAAAATGAATTGAAAAATTTACTTAAAAAACCTTATAATAAATTATCTTAATGCGGGAGTAGCTCAATTTGGCAGAGCACCAGCTTCCCAAGCTGGGGGTCGCGGGTTCAAATCCCGTCTCCCGCTTTTTAAATTAACATGCTCTTTTCTTATAAAAATAAAAATCCAAAATTTGGGAAGGAAGTTTTTATTGTGCCAGGTGCAATAATAATAGGTGATGTTGAAATTGGAGATTACTCTTCTGTATGGTTTGGTGCAATTATAAGAGGAGATATCCATTACATAAAAATAGGTAAATATACAAATGTTCAGGACAATGTTTTAATTCATGTTACAAAGGATAAATTCCCTGTTACAATTGGGGATTATGTTACAATAGGGCATGGTGCAATAATCCATGGATGCAAAATTGGAAATAATGTTTTAATAGGAATGGGGAGTTTAATCTTAGATGGTGCAGAAATAGGTGATAATTCAATAATAGCAGCAGGAACGGTTATAAAGGAAGGTTTTAAGGTCCCTTCAAATTCACTTGTTGCTGGAATTCCTGGTAGGATAAAAAGGAAGTTGAAAAAGAAGGAGATTGAAGAATTAAAAAGTTATGCAATAAATTATTCAGAATATGCAAAGGAGTATATGAAGGAGTTAAGGGCTATTAGAAAAGAATGATAAATTTTTTAAAACCTTTTATTTTTTTAATTTTTACTTCCTGCTTTATCTTTTATGAGAAAGAAATAAAAATAAAGGAAGAAGGGAAAGGTTTTTATCTTGAAAAAGGTATAGAAAAATTAAAGGAAAAAAAATTTAAAGAAGCATTAAATTTTTTTAATAAGGCAAAAGAAAATGGTGAAGAACCATATCTTACCCAGTTTTATCTTTTTTATACAAATTATCTTTTAAAGGATTATGAAAATGCAATAAGGGAAGGAAATAGATTTTTAATTTTTTTTCCTTCTGGAAAATTAATAGATAAGGTTTTTTATTTAATGGGAATCTGTTATGAAAAGGAAAAATTTTATGTAAGGGCAGCTGGAAATTTTTTAAATGCCTTTAAAAAAACAGAAGACGATTTTATAAAGAAAAATTCAAAGAAAAAATTTGAAGAAGTGATAAAGAAATTGCAATTTCAAGAAATAAAAAGTATTTTAGAAGATGCAAAAGAAACAGAAGTTTATGAAATTTCCCTTTATTATGCCTTTTTGAATTCCTTAAAAGAGGGTAAAGAAGTTGAGAGGGATTCCTTTTATTTAAAATTAAAGGAAATAGGCGGGAAATATTTTAAAGAAGCCCAAAAAATTTTGAAAAAAGAGAGGGAAGAAATAAAAGAATATAAAAAAAATGTATTACTTTTAATTCCTTTATCAGGTGAGTTTGGAGAATATGGTAGAGAATTTTTAAAGGGATTTGAAATTATTTTTAAAGAAAATAAATTTATTGAGATATTTGATACAAGATCAGACCCTGTTTATCTTCATGATGAAATAAAAAAAATTTTTGAAAAGGAATTACCCTATATAGTTATTGGTCCTTTATCAACAAAATGTGCCCTTTCGGTTTTTCCATTTTTTTCAAAAAAAGAAGTCATTGTGATTTCACCAACTGCAAGTGATATAAGATTAGGGGTAATAGGGGATAACATTTTTGCCTTTAATGAAGGAATTTATTATGAAATAAAGAAGATTTCAGAATTTATAATTAAAAATGGATATAAGAAAATTGGAATTATTTATGCTGAAACAAAAGAAGAAGAGATAGCAAAGGATGTTTTAATTGAAAATTTAAATAAAAATGATTTTTTTACAATTTCCTATTCACCTGATTCTTCCGATTTTCAAAAATATATTAAAAAGATAAAAAGTTATTCCCCTGAAATAATTGTTCTTTTACCTTCAGAAGAAAAGGATGCTATTAGTATGATAAGTCAGATGAAGTTTTTAAAGACTATGGTTCCTATAATTTCAATCCATTATCTTTTAAGAGAAAATGTAATAAATATTTTGGGTGAACAGCTTAAAAATGTTTATATTACAGGTTCCTATCCATTTCCAGCATTAAATTTTTTAATTGACGAATTCAATGAAAAATATTCAAAAATTTATTCAGATCAACCAAATTCTGTTTCAATGAGGGGATATGAGACTGCTTTAATTTTAAGGGAAATAATTTTATATGGAATTAATGATTTTTATAGAATAAGGGATTTTTTAAATTTGAAGGGATTTTTAAAGGGCTTAAATGATATTTATACATGGAATGAAGAAATTATAAAAATTTATGAATTTGATGGAAAAGAATTTAAGGAGGTTACAAGATGAAAAAGGAAAAAAAAGAAAAGGAAATGATTAAAGTCCCCTTTAAAAAAGAAAATTATATAATTATGGGGATAGGACTTTTACTTATAATTTTAGGTTTTATATTTCTTGCAATAGGTGATAAAACAATATCAGTTATTTTTTTAACTCTTGGATATTGCGTATTCATTCCAATTGGAATTATTTATAAAGGCAAAAAGAAATAATTATTTTATTATCCCCTTTATTGCCCAATCAGAAAAATTAACAAGTATCTTTGGAAATATTCCAAAAAATAAAACACCTATTGTTGAAATTCCTATTGATAATTTAAGTGGGAAAGTTAATTTTATTTTTTCATTATTTTCTATTTCTTCAATATACATTCTCTTTGCAACCATTAAATAGTAATAAAGGGCAACAATTGCTAAAACTCCACCCAGTAAAACTAAAAACCAGTATCCTCCTTTAACACCTGCTAAAAATACAAATAGTTTTGCCCAAAATCCTGCTACAAATGGTATTCCACCAAGAGAAAGTAGGAAAATGAGCATTGAAAGTGATAATATTGGATTTTTTTGGGAAAGTCCCTTTAAGGCATCAATCCTTTCATCGTTATAAGAATTTATCTGTGATTCAACAATTAAAAATATTCCCATGTTTGAAAAAAGATATGTAAAAAGATAAAAGAGAACCATGCTTATTCCCATTTCATTAAAAGCAGCAATTCCAACAAGCATATATCCTATATGTGCAATTGATGAATATGCAAGCAATCTCTTTATATTTGTTTGGGGTAATGCAACAAGATTACCTATCGTCATTGTTAATGCTGAAATTAAAGCAATTACAGGAATTAATGGATTTTCCTTTGGAAAAACTTCAAATAAAAATCTTATAAGAGCAGAGAAACCTGCTGCCTTTGGAGCAACTGATAAAAATGAAACAAATGCAGATGGTGCACCTTCATATGTATCAGGAAGCCATGTATGAAATGGAACTGCTGCTATTTTAAAACCCAATCCAACAAGAAAACTTATCATTCCAAGATAAAGGATTGGAGATGCCTCCTTTAAATTTTCCTTTAAAATATCAAAATCTCCTGAAGAACCAGAACCATAAATAAAGGAAAGACCGAAGAAAAGAATAGCAGATGAAAAAACACCAACAAGTAAAAATTTTAAAGAAACTTCTGATGACCTTATATCCTTTTTATAAAATCCAGCAAGTGCATATAAGGGAATTGAAATAAGTTCAAAGGATATAAAGAATAAAAGTATATTTCTTGATGAAACAAGAAAGCACATTCCAATAAGTGAAAATATTAAAAGTAAAAAATACTCAAGAGATTTATCAGGTATTTTCTCTTCAACATATTGAATTGAACCAATTGAACCGATTATTCCTGCAGAAAGGAAAAGAATTTTTAAATAAAAGGAGAAATTGTCAAGGGAAAAACCAAATTTATTTGAGGGTAAATAAAGGAAAGTTGAAATAAGAAGTAGGAGGAAAAAAAGTAGTGAAGAAAGATAGCCAAATATTTTCCCTTTATTCCTTTTAACAAATATATCAATTAAGAAAATTATGATACCTATTAAAAAAAGACCTATCTCAAATATAAAAGTTCTCATTTTAAAACCTCTTTAAAAATTCAAGAACGCCTAAATCAATAAATCTTACAAGCAAAAATGGTGCAACTCCAAAAATTATTAGGACAAGCGATAAAACCCATAAGGATACCCATTCAGGTCCTTCAGCATCCTTTAAATCCTTATATTTATTTTCATCAAGTGGTCCAAAAAATATCAATTTTAAAACCCTTAAAACATAAATTGCAGTTATAAATGTTCCTGTTATTGCAAGTGGAAACCATATCCATCCAAATTTAGAGTGGGGTAAATTTTTTGGTATTGTAAGGCATCCCCAAAAAACCAAGAATTCTGCAACAAATCCTGAAAGACCTGGAAGACCAAGTGAAGTTAATCCACCTATTCCCATAGCAGTTGCTATACCTGGCATTTTTTTACCAAATCCACCCATTTGAAGTATATCCCTTGTATGTGATTTCTCATAAACAAGACCAACAATTGCAAAGAGTAATCCTGTCATAATGCCATGAGAAAACATTTGAAATACACTTCCTGAAACACCAGGTTCAGATAATGTTGCTGCTCCCAGCATAACAAATCCCATATGTGATACAGAAGAATAAGCAACAACATATTTAAAGTCCATTTGGTTCATTGCAGAAAGTGCTCCATAAACAATATTTATACAAGCAATAAATCCAACAAGTGGCGCCCAGAATTTTGCACCTTCAGGGAAAAGACCAAATCCAATTCTAACTGCTCCATATGCACCAAGTTTCATCAAAACCCCTGCATGAAGCATTGAAACTGCTGTTGGTGCTGCTGCATGACCATCAGGTGACCATGTATGTAATGGAAAAACACCTGCAAGAACACCAAAACCTATATAAAAGCATAAAAACAAAATTTTTTGAAAGGAAATAGAATATATTCCTTCTTCTGTTCCTTTATAAAGAACTAAATAATTAAAACTTTTTCCACCTGTAAAATATACTACAAGAAGACCGACTAAAATAAAGGCAGAGCCCAGTAAAAGATAAAGTGTCAATTTTGCAGCAGCATATTCCTTTGTTCCAAGGGAAACATTCCTCATCGCTGTATCAATTGGTCTCATAATAAAACCAATTATTCCCTTTGGAGGTATTTTTGGTTTTAAATCAGCACCTTTCCCCCATACGCCTATTAAAAGATACATTGGGAGAACTGCAAGTTCATAGAAAAGGAAAAATAAAAATAAATCAAGGGAAACAAATACACCAAAAACACCTGTTACAAGAACAAAAAGCAAAATATAAAATTCTTGAGACCTAAAAGGGATTGTCCATGATGCAAAAACACCTGTAAAAATTATAAAACTTGTTAAAAGGACAAGGGTTATTGAAATTCCATCAACTGCAAGATGATAAGAAATGCCAAGAGAAGGAACAATATCAAATTTTTCAACAAATTGAAATCCACCCTTATTTATATCATAAAGGAAAAGAATTAATATTGAAAGAAAAAGTGAAATACCTGAACAGATTGCTGCAACAATCCTTACAAGGAGCGGATTTCTTCTTAAAAAAAGCATTATTATTGCACCAAAAAATGGAGAAAAAGTTATAACACTAAGAAATGGAAATGACACTTCAATTCTCCTTTTGAAAAGGAAAAAATTATAAAGTTAAAAATTTTTTAAAGTCAAATAAAGGTCAATTGAAATATAAATTTTTAAAGAGAGTTATTTTTTATAATATTTAATTTTAAAAACATTACATTTTTCTTTTGCTTCTTCTTTTATATAAGGTGAAATAATTATAAGTTCTGGTTTTACATTTGTTTTTTTCTCATAAAATTCCCCTATCTTTTTAAATTCAAAAACATCTCCAGTTGAAACACTGCTTTTTATCTCTATAAGATAATGTTTATTATCTTTTATAACAAGGTCTACTTCTATATTTGAAGGATAACCATAGACAAAACCTTCTTCATCAAATGCTTCCCATTTTTTAATCTCATAATAGGAAAAACCAATTTCTTCAAGGATACCTTTCATTCCTTCTCTAAATGCCTCTTCAGCAAATATTCCCCATCTTGCTCCAAGGACAGTTAAAGCATTTCTTAATGACTCAAAACCCTTATTCATCTCCTTAATAAGTTCTTCAAATCTTTTATCTATTGCCTCAAATCTTTTATTAATTTCTTCAAATCTTTTATCTATTTCTTCAAATCTTTTATTAATTTCTTCAAACCTTTTATCTACTGCTTCAAATCTTTTATTAATTTCTTCAAACCTCTTACTATTTTCTTCTCTTTGTTTTTTAAGTTCAAGAAGAATTTCCTTTATTTCTTCCTTTGTAACTGCTTTTTTTTCAATTATTTCTTCAATCTTTAGCCTTAAAAGAGGGTATTTTTCAATAAGTTGAGGAAGTTTTTCCTCAATAATTTTTAAGATATCTTCTTCTTTTAATATTTTTTTCATATTTTTATTATAAATAAAAATCAAAAATTTTTTCAATCTTAAATTGTTCTTTTTTTCCTTTATCAACAAAATCCTCTTTAAATTTCATAACTTAGTGAAAATTTTCAAAAAATTACATTCCATATTTTCTTTGCTATTTTAAAAAGAGGGGTTCTATTAGGATCAAAAAAGCGATCAATAACAATTATATATATTTCCACATTTTTTGATATTAATTCATCTAAAAGTGGAGGGAAAATATCAGCATAACCATCTGTTATTATAAGGGCTTTTTTGAAATTGTTTTCAATTATATGTTTTGCAACACAATTAAAATCTGTTCCATAAGTGGTTTTTACTTTGCCTCTTTCAAGTTCTTCTAACGATATTTCAAAAACTTTATTTGAAAAAATATAAATTGGTTCACGAATCAAATCCTTTAAAAAAATGCATATTTCATATACAAAATTCCAGTGATGTTTTACTGAACCGGAAACATCTATGTATATCCTTGGTCTTTTATTTTCATAAGAAATATATTTTTGAAATCTTGAGAAAAAGAAAGGATAATAACCCCATTTTAAAAGTAGAATTTCTTTTCTTCCGGGAAACGGAACAACTGATTTTATTTTTTCTATTTTTAAATCCTTAAAATTATAAATGTCATAACTTAAAACCTTTTTTATTGCTATTTTAAAAGTTGTAATTGTTTCTTCTAAAATTTTTCCATCTTCCTTTATTTTTATAATTTCCTCTTTAATTTCCTTAGAATATCCTGCTTTTTTTCCCTTATCTTTTTTTAAATATTCTCTTAAAAAATCAGGTATTTTCTCTCCAAATTTTTGTAAGGAATCAATTAAAATTATTTGTTTATAAATTTTTTTAAAGTATTTCTTTAAATAATAGGTTATAAATTTTATAAATTTGTCAACATCTTCTTTGTGAAAATATAAAAAATTCTTTATCCAGTATGAAAGTTTCTCGTATTCTATAACATTTTTTTGTTTTAAAAAAGAAGATAGATTTTTAATTAGTTTCCCATCTTTTATAACTTCATAAGGATTTAATAAAACATAAAGGGGATATGGAAGATTTTTATAAAAATTTTTTAAAATTGGTGGTTCTTTCAAAAATAAATTTTTTGCAATGAAATAATTGGCAATTGAATCAAAAGCAAAATTCAAAATTTCTTTATTTTTCTTTTCTATTTTTAAATAATATTTTCCAATATAGAAATGTGAAAGAAAAGCGTGGAGATATTCATGCATATAAATAAAATATTCATCATCTTTTGTCTTTATAAAATTTCTTTTAAATGATTTTCCTACTTTTATGTAATAGGAGCCATTCTCTTTTATGATAGAAGCAGTAGGAGTTTTATCATCCTCTATTATTTTAACTTTTGAAAAAACAAATTTTAATATTTTAAAACCCGCTTCTTTTATTTTATTCATTTTTACAAAATGCAAGGATTAAAAATTCTGTATCATTTTTAATAGAGGGATGAAAATAAACAATTGGAAAATTTTTTAAACCTTTTGGATTTTCATTTAAATATTTAAAGGCAAAAATTATTTCGTCATCTTCAATTATTTTTGCTTTTTGTGGAATATTTATTGGTATTTTTGAATCAAAGGCAAAAATAATAGGGAAATTGAGGAGATTTTTTATTTTGTTAATTTTAATTTTATTTTTTAATTTCTTTTTCCATGGTAAAAAGCAAAGAAATTTTAAAAAGTTATATCCAAGAAAATATTCAGGAATAAATGTTATTTTTCCATCCTTATCAAATTTTTCTATAACTTCATCTGGAATAATGTTAAAATATTTGAATTTTTTTCCATCATAATATAACCATTTTATAATTTCTGGAATATTTTCTTCTTCCCATCTTCTTCTTAAAGATATTTTTTTCTCAAAAATTGGTATCAAATATTCCCATCTTTTTATATTGTAATTTTTTATCTTAATGTATTTTTCTCTGTAATACATTACTTCATCAATATTTTCATTTTCTTTAACGAAAAAATTTTTATATTTTTTAAGATTATGAGGCAATTCTATAAAAGGATTAGAAAATCTTCTTCTTAGTAATTCTTCTTCTCCAACATAAGGAATAATTATTTCAGGTTTTTCAATAAGTGCTTTAAAAATTCCTTCTTTTTTTGAACTTGAATTTTTAATATAACTATCAAGTGTTTTATCCCCATCAACATAATATTTTTCCAAAAAATAAACAGTATCACTTTTTTTATAGACAAGTATGAAACCATTTATTTTTTTAATTTCTCCATCAATTTCTATTCTAAATGAAGGAATTTCTAAATTTCTTATTCTACCTCTTATTACTTCTCCAAAACTTCTTGGAGAATCGTAAAAATCAATATCCACAATATTATTTTCCACAACTTCTAAAAATGGAATGTTTTCCTCTTTGACTTCAAAAACTTCGCACCCCTTTTCTTTTATTATTGATTTTAAAAGTTTTATTTTCATTTTTCCTCCTCCTTTAAAAGAATTTTTAAAAAATTTTTGTAATTATAAAAAATTTCTTCAAAATTTGAAGAATCTTTTATTTCTGTAAATTCATTTATTGAAAGCCTTATTGCAAGAGAATCCAAAAAGGAATTTAAATCTGGAAATTCATATATTTTGAAATTATAAAGACATTCTGCAGAAAATTTATTCCCATTACCTCTATAAACATATTTAGGTGTTTTTTTGCTTAACAAAATTTTTTCAAAAAATATTCTTGCACATGATGATAAAAAATCTTTTTCTACTTTTATTTTTCCTGAAAATATTTTTAAAAAGAAAACAATTAAATCACATAAAATTTTTTGTTTTGTTTCAATATTTGCTGAAGAGTCAATTTTGTTTAATAAATCTGAAAGATATTCTTGATAGGAAAAATAAGAATTTTGTGAATCCTGAATTTGGCATTTTAACTTTTCTAAAATTTTTAGATGTATTAAATGGATAATTTCTTCATTGAATTTTTCACCTGTTATTTTAAAAGGAAGTGAATTTAAAAGGGTATGATAAAAAAGAGAATACAAATCTTTTTCTTTAAAATTTCCCTTATTGATTTTAACCGTAATCAAAGAAATTATGTTTCTATAAATCATTTTTGCCCTTCTTCCATCTATTGATATTTTTGAATTTTTACATTCATTAATCAACAATTCAATATAATCAATTAATTTTTTATAAAATTTATTTTCCACTTTTTTATAATCTCTGCGACATTTTTCAATAAATTCCTTCAATTCTTTAAATTCCCTTTTATTTTCTTTTTTATTTAAAAGTGGCGCATCTTCATCGCAAGTCCCCTTCATTATTTTTCTTATTTCTTCATCTTTCATTGAACTTATTGAAGGAATTTTAATAATTAATGAAAATCTTCCTGCAAATGCCTTATCAAGATAATTTGTTCCAAGATATTCAGGTGGATTCATTGCGCCGAATATATATTTTAAATTTTTTAATTCTACACCCATTATTTTTCTTTCCCTTATTATTTCAAGCCACTTATTCTGCATCATTGGTTCTGCTCTTGATATTTCATCAATTAAAATAAATTCCTTATCCCATATAGAAATTGGAGTTGGAATGTAATTTATTTCTCCTTTTTCAAAATCATTTGGATTTGGAAAACCTATGACATCTTCAAACAATGCTTTTGAAGCATCATAAGAATGAAATTTAAGACCAAGTGCTTCTGCTATTTTTCTTGAAAGAAATGTTTTTGCACTTCCTATTTCCCCAACAAGCAAAATTGGGTCTCCTGTAATAAGTGCAGAGAGAATGTAATCCTCAATACTTTCCATACCATATATTCCTAACTTTTCTAAAAACATTTTATCCCTCCTTTTAAATCATCCTCATTTTCTCTATTCTATTTATTTTAAAATTTCTCCATGAATTTCTTAAATAACAGTAAGCAATTAAATTTTCTCCTTCAATTCTTTCAGGTTTCACAATTCTTACAGTCCTCTCCCCTTTTTTATCTACATATTCAATTTCAATTTTTTTGGAATTTTTTATTGCTTCCTTTATTTTTTCAATCGGTTTTTCAATTTTCAAAACTTTTTCTTTCTTTAATTTTTTATTAATCTTTACTTCCAAAAGATTTTCTCCAAATATTTTTACATTAAAGGTATACATTTTTTGCTCCTTCTATCATTTTTCCTGAAAGGTCAGAAAATTTCTCTATCTTTATATAATTAAATTTACTTTTTAAAATTTCATAAGCAATTCCAGGTTCACCCATTTGAAAGAAAAAAGTGTAATTTTTTGAAAGAAGTTGAATTAGTTTTTCCTTTATTTTATAAAAGTTAAAAATTTCACTATCAGTAATAAAAAAAATTAATTTTTCATTTTTATTTTGAGAAAGATTTTTTTCTAAAACATCTATATCAAATTTTGTTGTTCTTCCTTCAGGAGAAAAAATCATTTTCTTTAATTTTTTAATTTCATAATAACTTAACCATCCTGTTGAAATTGTTTTTGAACTAAATTGAATTAATGAATATTTTATGTAGGGAGCAATACCAATTTTCTTTAAAAAGGAAAAAATTCCATAAATTCCAAGTATTGCATTGTGATATTTTTCACCAAAGGGAAAATTGTTTGAAGTAGAATTTAACATTGAACCTGATGAATCAAGAATAAAAAGAATATCTGGAATGCTCTTTTTATTTCCGCCTTTTATTTTTATTCCATAATTAAAAGGATTTACATAAAAATTTATTTTATTTTTAAAGGGTGAAAAGGGGTCAAAAAATAAATTTTTCCAGTTTATTTCAAAAAATGAATTTTCATTGATGTCAAATTTTTCTTTTCCATATTTTAATAAGGGAATTTCAAATTTTTCTTTATGAACCGGTTTAAGGAAAATAAGAGGGGCATTCAATCTATAATAGGTATCAAGAAATTCAAATCTTGATAAAAATGAAGGGATTTTTCCTTTTTTTAATTTATAAATTAAATATTTTTCAATATTTTCTTCTTTTTTACTTTCCCTTTCAAATGTTGAATCAAATCCTGAAAGTGGAATTTTTATATCATCAAAATATTTTTTACAT
>Ga0185307_1001697_pt1 | contig 11892 bp, 9 predicted proteins | sample LHCtaG_FD_128010 | JGI IMG/M metagenome (GOLD analysis project Ga0185307, IMG submission 128010) | Hot spring microbial communities from Little Hot Creek, USA to study Microbial Dark Matter (Phase II) - LHC4sed_matched (SPADES... | ecosystem: Environmental > Aquatic > Thermal springs > Hot... | reverse complement strand
GCCGACCTTTACTACCTCAAGCCTCAACAGCTTCTGAGGCTGGAAGGCTTCGCCGAAAAGAAAGTATCCAACCTCCTAAATGCCATAGAAGCATCCAAGCAAAGGCCATTCTGGCGAGTCCTTACAGCCTTAGGGATAAGGTACGTGGGGGAGATAGTAGCCCAGACTTTGGCCAAGCATTACCGCTCCATTGACAAACTCATGGCTGCAACTGCGGAAGAGCTAATGCAGATTGAAGGGATTGGGCCGAGGATAGCTCAGAGCGTAGTTGACTTCTTCTCCAGGCCTCGCCACCGCGAAATCATAGAGAAACTCCGCCGGGCCGGCGTCCGATTGGCAGAGGAAGAAGAGGTAAAGGTTGAGGAAGGGCCAAAGCCTCTGGCTGGCCTTACCTTCGTGATAACCGGCACCCTCTCAGTCCCTCGGGAGGAGTTTGCAGCCCTTATTGAACGCTACGGTGGCAAAGTGGCCGATGCTGTAACGCGCAAGACCAATTACCTCATAGTGGGCGAAGCCCCCGGAGCTACCAAATACAACCGCGCTCGCGAACTCGGCATCCCAATGATAACAGAAGCCGATGTCCGCAGGATGATTGAAGAGGGAATGAAATGAGCGAACGATTTGATGTGGCGATAATAGGCGCAGGGCCTACCGGAATATTCACAGCTCTAAAACTCAGCCAGGAAAACCCATCGCTGCGCATCCTCCTTCTGGATAAAGGCCACGAGCTGGAAAAGAGGCACTGCCCCGCCCAACGTCCAGGGGGTAAATGCATCCAGTGCAACCCTTGTCATGTTCTCTCGGGCTGGGGCGGGGCAGGCGCCTTCAGCGATGGCAAACTAACCCTGTCCCCTGAAGTCGGGGGAAACCTCGGGGAGTACTTGGACAGGGAAAAACTCCAGGCCATAATCGGGGAGGTTGACAGGATTTACACTGATTTCGGAGCCGATAGCCCCGTATTCGGCACGGACATGGACGAGGTTGAGCGCCTCCAGAAAAAGGCAGCCAAAGCTGGCCTTAGACTCTTGGCTATGCCCGTCCGCCACATCGGCACCGAAAACTGCCGGAAGGTCCTGCGCAACCTCCAGAAAGAACTCCTGTCCCGAGGGGTTGAGATTAGGATGAAAACCCCCGCAGCTCGCATCCTTACAAAAGACTCCGTTGTGAAGGGGGTGGAGACCGAAAGGGGTGAAACGATTGAAGCCAACTTTGTGGTTATAGCCCCAGGGAGGGAAGGGGCTTCCTGGCTGACCGAAGTAGCTAAGGAACTAAACCTCTCCCTTGACCGCAACCCTGTAGATATCGGAGTAAGGGTAGAGGTACCAGCCGTAGTCATGGAACCACTAACCAGCGTCCTCTACGAAAGCAAGCTCTTCTACACCTCCAGAGCCTTTGACGATAAAGTCCGAACTTTCTGCATGAACCCCTACGGGGAAGTGGTCCTGGAGCACGTGGGAGACGTCATAACGGTGAATGGCCACAGTTACGCCAACCGCAAGACCCTTAATACCAACTTCGCAATACTTGTGAGCAAGCGCTTCACTGAACCATTCAAAGACCCTATAGCTTACGGCAAATCCATAGCCCGCTTGGCCAACCTCCTTGGTGGAGGGGTAATAGTCCAGCGGCTTGGTGACCTTGAACAGGGTCGGCGTTCAACCCCGGAAAGGCTCTGCCGGAGCATAGTCACCCCAACTTTGAAAGATGCTACTCCAGGCGATTTGGGCCTTGTTTTGCCCTACCGCTACCTTGTGGACATCCTGGAAATGCTCAAAGCTATGGATGAACTTGTCCCCGGGGTTTACTCCCCCCATACCCTCCTCTACGGAGTGGAAGTGAAGTTCTACTCCTCCCGCCTCAAACTCACCTCATCCCTTGAGACCGAGGTCAAGAACCTTTTTGCCGCTGGAGATGGGGCCGGAGTAACGAGGGGCTTGGTCCAAGCCTCCGCTTCGGGCTTGATAGTGGCCGAGGAGATACTGCGCAGAGTGGGGTCATGAAAGAAGACTTTACCCCAATGCTCAGGCAATACCGCCAGCTCAAAGCTCTCTACCCCGATGCCATCCTCCTCTTCCGCCTGGGCGACTTCTACGAAATGTTTGACGAAGATGCCAAAATCGCCTCCCGAGAGCTTGAGCTCGTCCTCACTTCCCGCCGCTTCTCCAAAACAGTCAAGCTCCCTATGTGCGGCATCCCCTATCACCAGCTTACCACCTACATCGGCAAGCTTATTGAGAAGGGCTACAAAATAGCTATAGCCGAGCAGATGGAACAGCCAGGCAAGGGGAAGCGCCTGGTAAAAAGAGAAATAATCCGGGTCATAACTCCAGGAACTGTAGTTGAAGAAGGGCTTCTCCCCGATAAAGAGGAAAACTTCCTGGTGGCAATTGCCCGTGGTGATGAAGGCTACGGCCTGGCAGTGATTGAGCTATCTACTGGGGACTTTTCAGCTACTCAAGTGGAGGGGGCCAATGCCCTGGATTCGCTCCTTGAGGAGCTGGAACGCCTCCGCCCAAGCGAATATGTCCTACCAACCTCCCTCGCCTCCGATGAATCCTTCACCTTGCGCCTTACAGGAATCCGAAAAGCTCGCCTTTCCCCTCAAGAGGACGAGGCTTTCTCCCAACTTTCGGCAAGTGAAACCCTCTTTTCTCACTTCTCCTCAATCCCCAAGGAGTTAGAAGCCTTGCCCTTAGCCCTGAGAGCGGCTGGGGCTCTCCTGCGCTATCTCAAAGAAAACCAGCTTTCGGACCTGGAGCACATTAGGGCCATCAAGGTCTACAACCTTTCGGCCTACATGAACTTGGATGCTATCACCTGCCGCAACCTGGAACTTTTGAAGACCCTGCGGGAAGGAGAAACCCGCGGTTCCCTCTTCTGGGTTCTGGACCATACCTGCACAGCCATGGGTGCAAGGCTCCTCAAGCGATGGATAACTAGACCCCTGCTTGACCCCGAAGCCATAAAGGCAAGGCTTGAAGCCGTGGAAAACCTGGTCCAAGACCACTTCCTTCGCTCCGATTTGCGAAACCTTCTTGATGGCCTATACGATGTGGAAAGGCTTGTAGGTCGGATTGGATTTGGAAGTGCCAATGCCAGGGATTTAGTTGGCCTGAGGCGCTCTCTGGAAAGGATACCTCCGATAAAGGAGGCGCTTGGGAGGGCGCAAGCCCCCCTCCTGAAGGAATTGAACCAAGCTCTTGACCCCCTTCAGGATGTGGCCAATTTAATCCGCAATGCTTTAGTGGACAACCCCCCGATTTTGGTCAAAGAAGGTGGGCTCATCCGTCCCGGATACAACAAAGAGCTTGATTCATTGCGCCGGGAAGTGGCTTCAGGCAAGGCCTGGCTGGCAGAGTACGAGGCTAAGGAAAGGGAAAGGACCGGAATCAAGAACCTGCGGATACGTTACAACGAAGTCTTCGGCTTCTTCATTGAGGTTACAAAAAGCTACCTCCACCTCGTACCTCCCCATTACGAACGCAAAGCCACCATCTCTGGAGCTGAACGCTTCGTCACCTCCGAACTCAAGGCCAAAGAGAACGAAATCTTAGCTGCTCAGGACAAAGCCAAGGAGTTAGAATACGAACTTTTTGTCCGGCTGAGGAGGGAAGTAGCCTCAAGGATAGATCGCCTCCAGCAGGCAGGCCGGATATTGGCCCAACTGGATGTCCTCTGCTCCCTGGCTGAAGCTGCTGCTCGTTACGGATACACTAAGCCAATCGTGGATGAAAGCACTGTCATAAACATAAAGGAGGGCCGCCATCCGGTAGTGGAAAGGATGATGCCTGAAGGGGAACCTTTCGTCCCGAACGATTCCTTCCTGGAAGGGGATGGAGACAGGCTCCTTGTAATAACTGGCCCCAACATGAGCGGGAAGAGCGTCTACGTGCGCCAAGTGGCCCTAATCACACTCATGGCCCAGATGGGAAGCTTTGTCCCGGCCAGGGAAGCTCGCATCGGCCTTGTGGACAAAATCTTCACCCGCATCGGTGCTACCGATGAAATTGCCAGGGGGCGCTCCACGTTCTTAGTGGAGATGGAAGAAACGGCCCACATCCTCCAAAATGCCACCCCAAGAAGCCTCATAATCTTGGACGAAGTGGGCCGTGGCACCAGCACTTACGACGGAATGAGCATAGCTTGGGCCGTCGCCGAATACATCCACAACCGGATAGGGGCTCGTACCCTCTTTGCCACCCACTACCACGAGCTTACCGAACTTGAGGAGCACCTGGAAGGAGCCAAGAACTACAGCCTTGCCGTAGCCGAAGAGGGCGGGAAAATCATCTTCCTGAGGCGAGTGGTCAGGGGAGGAGCTGAGAAAAGCTACGGGGTCCAAGTGGCAAAGCTGGCCGGCCTGCCCGAGGAAGTGACCGAAAGAGCTATGGAGATTTTGGAAAAAGCCGAGAAAAGCTATGCCCCTCAGCCCTTGACCCTGCGAGAAGTCACACCAAAACCTGATAGCCTCCTAATCCCCACCAATGACCAAGCCATATGGGAAGTAGTGCGGGAAATATTCCGAGTGGACATCGCCAACATGACCCCAGTCCAAGCCCTTATCCTCCTCAACGAACTGCAGCGCAAACTCAAGGGCGATTACAGATAACCCTCTACTGTGGCGAACCCTAAGCAAACGGGGGCGGAAAAACAAAAGTCCCAAAGGACCAGGAACACCTATGCACCCCTATGACCCCTCTGCAAAGGTTGGTAAAAAGCCCCCTCACATTTTTAACTGGCTCCTTTACACCCTGCTCACCTTTCCCCCTTCCCACTTTACCCCGAACACAGGCCCTTCCAAGCCTGTGAGCAAGCGCAGAGTCCTCCGGAACCTATCAGGCTCTCCTGAAGTGAAAAAGGAATAGCGGCCCTTCGCCCCTTCCTCCCTCAAAAGGCCATTGCTTTCCAGAACTCTCTTCACCTGGCGGGCTACAGCCTCGGAAGGGTCAATTATCTTCACACCTGGGCCAACCACTTTCTCCATAGTCTCTCGGAGGAATGGGTAATGGGTGCAGCCCAGGACCAGGACATCTATCCCCTTCTCAAGCAGGGGCTCAAGGTGCACTTTGACCCTCTCCTCTGCCTCCTTGCCATTGAGAAGCCCCTCTTCCACCATCTCCACCAGGCCTGGGCAAGCCTTAGTGTAAATCTCAACCCCTTGGCCGAACCTCTCCACAAGCCGTTGGAAAAGGAGGCCTTGGAAAGTGGCCTTAGTAGCTATAACCCCAATCCTTCCGGTTCTCGTGAAGCTTACGGCTGGCTTAACGGCCGGCTCCATCCCAACGATGGGGATAGGGAAGCGCTCTCGGAGGCTGTAGAGTGCAGCGGCGGAGGCTGTGTTGCAAGCCACTACAACGACCTTGGCCCCCTCCCCTATCAAAAATTCGGTTATGCCTTCGGAGAAAGCTCTGACCTCTTCTAAGGACCGTTCGCCGTAGGGGAGGTGGGCGGAATCGGCAAAATAGAGGATGTCTTCAGAAGGCAAGAGGCGAGCCACCTCCCGCCAAACCGAAAGCCCCCCTACCCCTGAGTCAAAGATGCCGATGGGGTTATCCCTTGAAGGCAAAGGCCACCTCCTCCCCTGTCTTGCCCTTAAGTTTAAACAATTTTGCCTAAAAATCCAAAAGCCACCCTGGCTGTACCTTCAGAAGTGAGGGAGTAACGCTTTGAAAGTTAAACCTTTTGCCGTTAACCTAAGGTCAACTGCAGAAACTATCGCTTTCCTCACCCCATGCTGATTTGGTGTATAAGGAGAAAGCTCCTTCCACCTCTAAGCGCCGAGGTCGCCATCGCAAATAAGTACTTTAGAAAACCGGAGAATTTCTCTCCCGCAACCATAAAGGGGAATGGCAAGTTTCGCTTGTTAATGGCACAGGTCTCAATATAAGCGCTATGCCCTTCTGTTAAAAATTGACAAAAGCGGTAAGTAGTGATATAATTCACATACACTTTGGTTAGGAGGGAAATAGAATGAGCAGAAAAGCTGTGCCTACAGTTTGTCCGTATTGCGGAGTTGGATGCGGCATTTGGCTTCAAGTTGAAAACGGTAGGCTCATAGGCGTCACTCCCCGCAGCTCGCATGAGATAAGTCGGGGGATGCTCTGTGTTAAGGGATGGACCTCTCACGAATTTGTGATGAGTGCGGAGCGACTGACCAAGCCCCTCATTAAGCGAAATGGGAAGTTTGAGGAAATTTCTTGGGATGAGGCCCTGAAAATAGTCGCAGGTAAGCTGAAGGAATACAAAGAAACTTATGGCCCCGAAGCTATAGGTATTTTGTCATCGGCAAAATGCACAAACGAAGAGAACTACCTGGTGATGAAATTCGCCAGGGCTGTGCTTGGCACGAACAATATTGATCACTGTGCTCGCCTCTGCCATGCTTCTACAGTCGTGGGCTTGATGAAAACGTTTGGCAGCGGGGCGGCGACAAATTCCGTAAACGAGCTTGAAAATTCAGATTGCATATTAGTGACAGGCTCCAACACAACTGAAGAGCACCCGATTATCGCACACTATATAATTAAAGCTAAGGACAAAGGCGCTAAATTAATAGTTGTAGACCCGAGGTTCATCCCCTTGGCACAAATTGCCGATTTTTACCTCAGGCAGAAACCCGGAACCGATGTTGCGTGGCTCAATGGATTCATGAACGTCATTTTAGAGGAAGGCTTGGAGGACAAAAGGTTCATCCAGGAAAGAACTGAAGGGTTTGAAGAGCTTGAAAGGACAGTTAGGAAATATACCCCTGAATATGTAGAGAAGATAACGGGAATACCAAAAGAAAGCCTAATCGCTGCCGCTAAAACTTTTGCGCTTGCAGAACGTGCAGCCATCGTATATGCAATGGGGATAACACAACATACTACAGGTGTAGATAATGTTATTTCTATTGCCAATCTTGCCATGCTCACTGGAAATATCGGGAGAGAAAGCACTGGGGTGTTCCCTCTGAGAGGTCAATCCAATGTTCAGGGTGCGTGCGATATGGGTGCACTCCCTGACTTCTACTCCGGCTATCAGAGGGTGGAAGATCCGGACGTTCGGGCTAAGTTTGAAAGGGCTTGGGGTGTGAATTTACCTCCGACCCCTGGACTTACCGTTCTTGAGATGATGGATAAAGCCCTGGAAGGTAAATTGAAGGCAATTTACATAATTGGTGAAAACCCAATGCTTTCCGACCCTGACATCTCTCATACTGAAAAGGCTCTGAAAAACCTTGAATTCTTGGTTGTCCAAGACATCTTCCTGACCGAAACAGCTCAACTGGCGGATATTGTCCTCCCAGCTACTTCCTTTGCCGAAAAGGATGGAACAATCACTAATACGGACCGTTTGGTCCAAAGGATTAGGAAGGCCATTGAGCCAATTGGTGAAAGCAAACCAGACTGGCAAATACTGTGTGAATTAGCGAAGGAGATGGGTGCACAAGGATTTGATTACACATCACCGGCTGAGATCATGGAAGAGATAGCCTCACTAACCCCAATTTACGGGGGTATAGATTACGAAAGGCTTGAAAAAGGAGGATTGCGTTGGCCTTGCCCATCTAAGGAGCATCCGGGGACTCCTTACCTCCATAAGGAAAAGTTCACCCGAGGGAAAGGGAAGTTCATTGGGGTTGAATTTAAAGAGCCTGCGGAACTCCCAAACGAAGAATACCCGTTCACCTTAACCACGGGAAGGATTGGGTTCCATTACCATACAGGCACAATGACCAGGAGGACAACGTTACTGGACAGGGAAGTTCCAACAGGTTACGTTGAGATAAACCCCGCTGATGCCAAGAAGCTTAACATCCGAGACGGGGAAGTCGTTGTAGTTAGTAGCCCCAGGGGTGAAATAAAGGTGAAGGCTTTCGTGACTGAAAGGGTAACAGAGGGGGTAATATTCATCCCATTCCATTTCTCCGAATGCCCTGCGAACTGCTTAACCAATTTGGCATTAGATCCTTTGGCAAAAATTCCGGAATTTAAAGCATGTGCGGCAAAGGTTGAAAAGGTTTCAATCAAGAAAGGAGGGTAAAAGTGAAAGCTGTGTTTATTCCAAAAGAGAATTTTCCCAAAGTGCTTGAAAGATGGCTCTCTTCATACGAAATATTGGGGCCTGTGGAAAGATACGGGGAGATTGTTCTACAACCTTTGACCAAAGAATCCTTGAAAGATGTCCGGTTGGGGGAAAATAGGGCATCTATATCCATAAAGCCCCTTTTCCTCCCCCAGACTGAATGCATGTTCGTGTACAAGAGCGAGCCACTAAAAGTGGAAATTGACTCATCCAAACCAGTCCCTACTTTAGTGCTTGGGGTTAGAGCCTGTGATTTAAAGGCCATTGAACTCCTTGATAAAGTCCTGCTTGAGGAGCCTGCTGACTTCTACTACTTGGAGAAAAGGAAAAACACATTTCTCATCAGTGTGGATTGCGAAGAGCCTCTTGATGTGTGCTTCTGCGCCTTGGTCGGTGTAAACCCTTATCCTGAGCGTGGGTTCACCATCAACTTGAGCAAATTAGAAGGGGGTTACTTAGCAGAACCCGGCGACGAGAAGGGCGCAGAACTCTTTGAGCAAGTAAAGGAATTTACAATTGAGGCAACTCCTGAACACTTCAGCCCGAGGGAAGAGCGAAGGCGAGCCCTTCTTGAAAAATTCAAGGGAGAGAGGCTTAAAGAGCTTGAAAAGAAAATATTATCACGGGACGAAAGATACTGGGAGGAACTTTCTAAGAGGTGCATCCAGTGTGGAGGATGTGCTTTCGTTTGCCCTACATGCTATTGCTTCTATGTTATTGACAAAAGGATGAGCCCTGAGGATTGGCTTAGAGAGAGGGGGTGGGACTCCTGCCTTTTTGAGGCTTATCAGCGAATGACAAGCGGGGAAAATCCGAGGAAGACCTTGGCTTCACGCTTGGTGCAGAGGTTTAATCACAAGTGCGTTTACTTCAAGGAGCAATACGGTGAATACATGTGCGTCGGCTGCGGGAGATGCATTGAAGTATGCCCAGGGAGAATTGATATCAGGGAGATATTGGAGGAGTAAAAATGCGCAACCCATATATTCCATCTATGGCTGAGATTGTAAATATTGAGGATGAAACGCCGACCATCAAAACATTTGCTCTCAAGTTGAAAGATGGCCCAATGGATTTTAAGCCAGGCCAGTTCATTGAACTAACTGTTTTCGGTGCCGGCGAAGCGCCATTCGCTATCTCCTCTTCTCCCTTCGAGAAAGAAATTATCCAAGTAAGCGTAATGCAGACGTTCAATCCGGTTTCGCTCAGAAAAGGGCGAGTGACAAGCGCATTGTTTACGAAAAAGCCAGGAGACCTTGTAGGAATTAGAGGGCCTTACGGGAATGGATACCCAATTGAAAAATGCATCGGGGACGTGACCATTGTGGGAGGGGGCATAGGAGCCTCTACTTTGCGGTCCTTAATCCTTTACCTCATGCGCGAAGGGAAATGCCGTAAAATTACTTTCTTCTACGGTGCAAGGACTCCCGCCGATTTGGTGTTCAAAAAGGACCTTGAGGAATGGAAGAAGTTAATTGATGTGCATGTGACTGTTGATAACCCCCAAGATGGTTGGACGGGCCATGTCGGCGTTGTCACTACACTCTTTGATAAAGTGCCACTTGACTTTTCCAGGGACATCGCTTTTGTCTGTGGCCCGCCAATTATGATTAAATTTACTGTGAAGAAACTCTTAGAATGCGGGTTTACTTCCGACAAAATTTTTGTATCGCTTGAAAGGTTTATGCAATGCGGGATAGGAAAGTGCGGGCATTGTAACATCGGTAAATATTTTGTATGTAAGGATGGGCCAATATTCTCGTACGAGCAAATAAAGGATATCCCCGAGATATTTTGAAGGAGGTTGCTTGTCCGGTAGCTGACCCTAAATGCTAATAGCCGGAGTATTAGTTAACACCACCTGCGTTTGGAGAGGCAAGCTCGGCAAGCAGCAGCGTTGAAAAGCCAGGTGCGTTTCCTTTTCCCAATCCGCCATATGCCCGAAAGTTATACTCACCAACAACTGTCTTTCCGTCGCCCGAATCCTAAACGCCATAAATCGTGGTCAGTTAGGAGGTGGCAGGGGTAGGAGGAAGGCCGCCAGCGCTTTTTCTAACAGAACTCTAACCTTCCTCTTATGCCCCTCTAATGCTGTTTCGCTAAGAAATAAGCGGAAACTTTCAGGAAAGGAGGTGATGGCTATGGCCGAGCTGGTCAAGTGGGAACCCTTCAGGGAGTTGATTTCACTGCGGGAGGCGATGGACCGCCTCTTAGAGGAAAGCTTCGTGAGGCCTTTTGGGTTGTTGGGGCCATCTCGCTTTGAATCCTTCGCCTTGGATATGTACGAGACCGAAAACGATTTGGTTGTCAAGGCCTCGCTGCCGGGTGTGAAGCCTGAGGATATTGATGTCAGCGTCAGTGGCGACCTCCTCACCATCAAGGCCGAGGTAAAGGAGGAGAAAGAAGTTAAGGAAGAGAACTACTTCCGGCGCGAGCGCCGCTTCGGAACCTTCTGTCGGTCCGTCACCCTCCCCATTGAGGTTGATGTGGATAAGGCCAAGGCCGAATATGAAAACGGAGTCCTCACCCTCACCTTCCCTAAGGCCGAGGCCGTCAAGCCCAAGGTTATAAAGGTAAAAGCCAAGAAATAAAAATAACGTGGGGCGGAGCAATCCGCCCCACAATCCCTAAGGAAAGGAGGTGATTGCTATGGCTACCAGGTGGGATCCTTGGGAGGAGTTCATGAGCCTTAAGGAGGCTATGGATAGGCTCTTGGAGGAAAGCTTCGTCCTTCCAAGGCCTTACGTTAGGGAAAGGCTCTACCGGCTCCCTGTGGATGTCTATACCACCGCTGACTCTGTTGTAATTAATGCTCCAATGGCCGGGGTCAAGCCTGAGGATGTAGATATCACCATTGAGGGCGATACTGTTACAATCAAGGGTGAGGTTAAGCCACCGGCCGAGAATGTAGATTACCTCATCCAAGAGCGTCGCTATGGGCCCTTCTCCCGGACCATAAGGCTCAATATCCCGGTGGAGCCGGATAAGGCCGAGGCTAACTTTGAGAATGGCCTCCTCATAATCACCATCCCTAAGGCTGAGGCAATCAAGCCTAAGACCATAAAGGTGGTGAAGAAGTAGCCATTTGCTCTGGCCCCCGGTAAGTCTTACTGGCCTACCGGGGGCCATTTTGCCTTAGAAAGCGGGAGGGAGTAAAATTTCTTTAAAAGAAATCCTACGCGACGGAGGTGATGGCTATGCCCATCTACGAATACGAGTGCTTGGATTGCGGGATACACTTTGAACGCGTGCAACGTTTCTCAGATCCTCCGGTAGAGGAATGTCCAAATGGCCATCGCCACGTCCGGCGGGTATTTCATGCCCCGGGCATAATTTTTAAAGGCTCGGGCTTTTACACTACTGATTATGCTCGGAAGAGTAGTGACGGCAGTGAGAAGAAGGAAGAGAAAGCGGAAGAGCGTTTCAGTTAAATCATTCATACCGCAACATCCTGGCCGGGGTTATCTGCGCTGCCGTTGAGTTGAAAGTGGGGAGCATATTTGACCACTTTTGATGAAGAGATGGGGGGAGCGGAGGAGTTGGGGCACGCTGTCCCACAAGCTATGTTGCCCATTTGGGAGGGCCGGAGGTCTTTGGGGAGATGTTATGGGCCGAAGCTTGGAGGCGTGGATGGGGACAGGCGGTGGGGAGTGAGGTTATTGGGGATGGTGCAGCCTGGATTTGGAATCTGGCCGAGGAGCATTTTTTTGGTATCACGCAACGGAGCATTTGGCGGTAGCGAGCCATCTGCTTCACGGTGAGGGGACGGATGAAGCGAAGGAGTGGTTTAAAGAAAGGAAAACGCTGCTATTTCAAGGGGATGCT
>Ga0185307_1001696_pt1 | contig 11897 bp, 6 predicted proteins | sample LHCtaG_FD_128010 | JGI IMG/M metagenome (GOLD analysis project Ga0185307, IMG submission 128010) | Hot spring microbial communities from Little Hot Creek, USA to study Microbial Dark Matter (Phase II) - LHC4sed_matched (SPADES... | ecosystem: Environmental > Aquatic > Thermal springs > Hot... | reverse complement strand
GTAGACTGTTGCGACCGATTTCACCATACATGTCCACTTCATTGGGCAAGACAGGTAGAGAAAGGTCAAGAGCGTAACCCGTTGTTCCACTGCGAACTTTCATGGCGCTGAGACCGAAGGCGCCTCTGAAGACAGGTTGAGCCAACCTCAAGTAAAATCCCTGCCTCCTTCCGCCAGCAGGTTCGCCAAAAAATTTGTTCAAGTCAGGCTGACCATCGTAGAGGTAGGCTACCGTGACATTAGTTTCACTGAACCGATGCTGCCACGAGACTGCATCAGCGATGTCACTGATAAGGAGTTTGCCTACCAATGTAGCGTTGATGGGACTTTGAGAAAGCCATTGCCTACCAATTCGGAAAGTCCCAAAGCGTTCGTCCTTGTAGTGGTGCTGCGGGGTCAGGAGAGACGATTATCTGCTGACCTGAAATGACAGTTACGCTTTGTCCACTCGGTAAAAGGATGTCCAAAACTCCCCTCAAGACACGGACAAGAACCATTCCCTCAGGTGAGATAGCGATGAGAATTTCCGTCCCGCGAACGGCTGCTACAGTTGTTTTGGCTTTGATAGTCGCTTGAGAGCCCTTGACGAAAACGAGCCCAAAGGCTGCCTTGATGAAGTTCCATCTCTTGCTTCCCAGCGGCGACGGAATGGACGGTCAACTCGCTGCGTTCGTTGAGTTTGACGACACTTTTGTCGGCGAAAGAGACTTCGGCGTAGGAGCGCTTACCCGTCCGAACTCGGTCACCGCTCTCCAAAGTCGTGCCAACTTTGCTGGCAAGCCATTGAGCCGTTCCCGTCCGTTGATGCTCCACGACCCGCACGACGGCAGTAATTGTCGCCTGTTGCGCCCAGCCTATGCCTGCCCAAACGCCCAACAACGCTATTAACCACAACCGACGCATTTGCGCCACCTCCTTCGCTATTATTTCGCCAACCTGCCGACTTGCCTGCCGTCTCTGTCGTGGCTAATAGCCACTCCAACATTTTGTCGGGGCGCTTATCAAGCACGCACCTTTGTCGTGGCAACAAATTGCTATTCGCTGCCGTTTTTCCCGACCGCCGATTTTGCCGACTGCCGACCTGCCTGCCATCTCCTTGCTTTGGGACGGCAAAAACTATAAAGCCGCTTTTGACTCCTTTGTGTGACCGACGAAGGCAATCGCTTCAGGGAGTAAAATACCGTCCACACCCAGAACTTTATAAACCCGCAATGGTCGTGCCTGTCCACTCACCGTCACTTCGCCAACGGATTCAGCGACTAAACGAGCGCCAGCGGCTTGAGCGGCTTCGTAGGTCGTCTCGCTGATGAGAATTCGGCTTCCAAACTCTTTGTTCATGCCCTCCAATCGGGAAGCGACATTGACCGTATCGCCGATGACGGTTAAGTCGGATTGGCGTTTAGAGCCGATGGCTCCGAAAACCAATTCGCCTGTGTGGATGCCGATGCGCATGAATAGTTCGGGCAATTGGCGTTGGGCAAGGCGCTGCCGAAATTCGTCCATCGCTCGCTGCATTTCAACGGCACATCGGACGGCTTTGGCAGCGTGGTCGGGCTGTTCAATAGGCACACCGAAAAGAGCCATAATGGCGTCGCCAATGAACTTGCTGACAGTGCCAGAGTGGCGGTCAATGATTTCCGTCATGATTTCAAAGTGTTCGTTGAGCAGGGCTGCAACTTCCTCAGGTTGTCTCTCCTCCGAGATAGTCGTGAAACCTCTCAAATCTGTGAACAAAACTGTCGCTTCAACTCGGCGAGGGCGAGTCAATTCCTCCTCCGAAGCGAAGATGAGTGTTTCCAAAACCGCAGGTGACATGAACCGACCAAACCGCCTGTGGATGTGGCGAGCATGTCTCTCAACAGCAAATTGCAAGTAGGTCGTAGACAAGATGAAAGCGAAAAGGTATGAAACGAAGAATGGAGCGACAGGCAAAACCCACATCGCATCCAAGAGCCTTAAAGCGAACCAAAGGATGGAAAGTAAAAGCAGGGCGAGCAAAGGGAAAGATTTCAATGGTCGCAACCAAAAGACTAAAGCAGCGGTCAAAACCACAAACAAAAACAGTAAAGCCTGCGACCATGACCTCGGCAAAAGGCTGAGGAACTTGCCCGAAAGAAGCACCTGAGCCAAAGTTGCGTGAACTTCAACGCCAGGGAAACCTGCAGAAACAGGCGTCAGGAAAAATGTCTTTGCTCAACTCGGAAGTGTCGCCGACGAAAACTAATTTGCCAGAGAAAAGGCGACGCAAGTCTTTCTCCGTCAACCCGTTCCGCTCTGGAAAGATGACGGCTTCCAAAGGGATGTAGCGGAAGGACTTTTCCGCACCAGCGAAGTGCAAAAGCAAGGCGGAGAAAATCAAGCCCTCAAAATTGTCTTCAGCACCGATGCGGTAAAAGACCAGTGGCGCTCTTTGACCGTTGAACTGACCTTGAGATAACTCACGCTGCAACTGCTCTTCCGTCTTGCCCAACCAAAATCCTGCTGCCATCGTCGCAAGGGAGGGCAACCATTCATCTCGGTAAAATGCCGCAACAGTAGCAGCCCTTATGGCTCTGTCTGATGCGTCAATGGTCATTTCAATTAACCCGACACCAGCAGCCTTATCCGCCAACGGGTGATACGGTCCTTCGTAGGTTGTTGAGAAACCGTAACTAAATCGCTCAACAAAGAGGCGACTGGCTAAAACTACATTCCCTGCTTCACCCAACGCTCTTTGGAAATCTTCATCGTCTTTTTCGCCAAATGGGCTGGGTAAGTTCATGTGCAAGTCAAAGGCAATGACTTTTGCACCCGCTGCTTTCAACTTCCGCACCAGTTCACTGTAAACGCTGCGTGGCATCGGCGGGTAGGAAATGCCCCCCTGTTTCAGTGACCGAACTGTTTGGTCGTCAATGGCTACGATAATGATGTCAGGCAAGTGACGGAACGCACCACCTGACCATCCTTCCAACCTTTTGCGCCATCGCTTTTCAGTTTCAGGATTGGGCAAAAGCGGCGGAGGCTGCGGTTGAGCGAAACCATGCAACCTCAAACAGAGATCGTAAAAAATCGCATGCAAACTGAATTGCCAACTGGAAAGAGTTGTCAGAGGGTGACCAGAGTAGAAAGCGTAAAGGTTGTCCAAGTAATTCCAACCGACTATGACACTGAGCAAAACGATAACCCCAAAAGCATAAAAGTTACGCCGCTTTGCTCTCTGTCGCTTCTCCTGAAGGTCTATCGCCATAAATTTCACCATTCCCTATCGCACTAAAGCCAGCGGCGTGAATGTTAATGACACAACCAAAAACAAACCACGCTACGGACTTCAGTCCGTAGTTGATGAGGCAAATCGTCCATCCCATGCTACGGGTTTCAGCCCGTAGTTGATGACGGAAAATCATGAGCGCCGACTTTTGTCGGCGAAATTTTGTGGGAGGACGAGGTTCCCGCCGAGCCAAATCTCCGACAAACCGTGAAATCGGCAATCGGCAGGTCGGGAAAAGGATTTGGCTCACCAAGAGGTTCGCCCTCCCGAATCTCCAAACGCCGAATGAATTTAGCGCTCAAGGAATTTGTCATCAAATATCGTGTCCCTTGCCCCATGTCCCTTGTCCCTCACTGACTAAAGTCAGCGGCGTGGGCAATTTTACTGCAACAAGCGACTACGCTCAAAAGGGTTGGTCAGGAGGTTCCATCAACTGCTGGGGCAGCAACAAAATTTCGCCCAAGTCAGTTTCAGGGACGGTCACGGTGATGGTTTTGGTGTAGCCACGATAGTCATCGGATGAAAACTGAAGTTGACTTTCACCTTCAGTGACATCGGTGACGACAAAAAAGCCGTCATTGCCCGAAGTGGCTTGGCGCTCGCCCACCTTCACTGTCACGCCGACGGCAGGTCCGCCCGTTCGGGCGTTCACCAACCGACCAATCACGCTGGCGAAGTTTGTCAAGTTCAATTCCACTTCCACCGTTGCTGTTTGCCCCGCAACAATATTTGCTTCAGCCGAACCGATGGCTCGCTTTGTCCCATATCGGTCTTCGGCGTTGGCGGTCACCGTCTTGTTGCCGACAGGCAAATCGGTGAAGACGACTGTCACTTCGCCACCTTCAGGCGAGGGTCGTTCAGCGACTTTTTCTACAGGTTCGGTCAGCCCTTCACCACTCACTTGCACCCTCACCCTTTGCGTTTCCGACGGGATGATGCGTTGGGGCGGGAAAACGATGCGAATGCTCAAAGCACCCGTCAATGGTCATTTTGCTCCACCACCACAACCCAACAGCATTGCGATGCCCACAAGGCTCACCATCAACCATCGCCCCATAGCAGTTATCACCCCTGTTTTTGATGGCAGTTGAGGGAGGCGAACCTGCACGATTTCCCCGCACGAGTTCGCCCCCTTCGGTCTTGATGCGTCACTTTAACCGCACCGTCGTCACCGCTTGAACTTGCCGCCCTTCGTCGTCGTTAGCGGTGATGCGAATGAGGTAAACACCCTTGCTCACTGCTACCTCTCCACTGCTAACGCCACGCCACATGAGCCGATGTGTCCCAGCCATCCGTGTCGTCCCGCTCTCCAGCACCGTCACCCTCCGCCCTGTCAATGTGAGCACTTCCGCTTGAACCTGCGCTGTCTTCGTCAAAGTGAACTCAATCATGACACCTTGCCCACGAACTGGCGTCGCCTTCAATCCCACTACCCTCAACGGTCTATCGTTGCCCAACATCGCTACCAACTTGAACTGCCTTGATGTCTCACCAGGTTGCGGCGTGAACTGATAGCCATGTTGCGTCCGAAGGTAAACAGGCTTGCCCGTCACCTCATCCACCAAGAAGAGGCTGACATCCTTCGGGACATATCCCAAACCGTCAAAAGTCAAGGTAATCGCTTCCTGTCCCGAACCCCTGCCACTTTCAGCCCATGTCACCACCAAGTCCCAAACTTGCCGCTGTGTCACCTGCTCACGAATGTCAAAGGCAACAGGTTGACCGTTGCGAAGAAGGGTCAAGGAAATGGGTGAACCTGTTGGCGGGTCAGGAGGGGCACTGATGCGATAAGCACGCCCCGGCTTGACGCCGATGGTCACTTGGCTTGTGCCTTCATTTGAATGAGCACGAACTTGAACCACCCAACCGCCTTCCTGTGCCCATTGACGGCGGGTAACGGCGTTCATCTTTTGCATCCGATATGCGATGGTCGGCGCATTAGGCATCGGAAACACCAACTCGCAAGGTTGGTGTGCGTAAATCCAACAGCCAGTCCAAGGCTCCAAAACACCTTGCACATCGGGAAGAACTGTCGGGTCAAACAAAAGGACATAACGACCAGTAAAGGGATTGCTCAAGTCCTTCATCCACCCCCAACCGTATCCTTCAACCCAACCTTGCTGCCATGCCTGAAGCAATGAGACCTCTTGCCCGTTGCGCCTGACCTTGATGGCGTTCAAATCCCAAGCGATGGGTTCAGTGTAAGGGTTTCCAACCATGTTCCAACCAGCGCGAAGTTGGATGGCGAATGGCGCTGCTTCCTGTCTGGGCACGGTCACAGTTACAGGTGTCGTCCTGTCCAGTTTCACCCAGTAACCAGCGCCCCTTTGGGCAACGCTGGCGTAAGGGTAAGGGTAGAATTCATACTTGTTGCTCCCTGCTTTGTCTGGGTTCCAACGGGCGACTTTTCCGCCTTCAAGCAAAGCGCTTATGTCGGTGTTCGGTGAAACCAAAGGCAAAGCAACCATGCTTATCCCAAAAGGCAGAATCCCAGATTGGGTTTCTGTCACTCCGACTTGCACATTTGCCATCATAGTTTGTCCTGAAGTATCTGGATAGAGCGCATTTCCGTTTGCGTCTCGCAATATGGGTATGCCGCCAGCGGGGTCTAACTCAAGGGTTGCCTGCCCACCACCTTGCCGCCCAAAAGAGGAGACTTCAACATCTTTGTATTCAACAATGTGAGGGTTGCCTTTATCATCCAGCCAAGCCAAGGTCACATTGGTCTTTTGAGCGCCAAGCGAGATTAAGCGAATGTTGTATTTGCGAGGCGTGGAACCAAGCATGCCCAAGTAGTAGTAAGTGCCGTTGGGAGTCGCAATAGGAGCAAGGTTAGCGAAGACACCAAAATCGTTGACGGGGGCGATAGTTCTATTTTGCCGTTCCACACCGACTCTTCGTCCCTGTTCGTCCGTCACCATCATGCCCACCTCAGGTCCGACCAAAATGTGGAAGTGGTAAATAGGTGGAGGGGCAAGATAAGGATTTGATGAATTCCCCTGAGGAGACCTCTTTATCGGTATTTCCTGTTTTCGAGGTCTGGAAGCATGTGGCGGTGGAGGATCGTCTTGTAACTTTGGTATTGCGGGGTCTTTAACTATGAGGGTCTCTGGTTTTTTGGGGCGCCCTTTCTCCCAATCCCATAAATCAAACTCGTCCCACAGTCTATCCCTATCGGCATTGAATCCTAGCGTAGACCACCAAACCCAGGCACGTACATAGCCCATCTCTTGTCCATACCAAGGGTCAATAACATAGCCATCCCACATGCCCTGCCCCGCTGCTGGTGCCCAGATGGCGACAGCATGGTGTCCAATTCCAAAACCTTCCACAGGACCAAAAGCAATACCCTCAAAAAGTTCTGGGTAATGCGCAGCCATAGTCGTCAACCACGCAAGAACCCTTTCTTGGTAACCGCCACAAGCATAGTTTCCAAGCTCAGGATCGAACCACGATAGGATGTTGATTATGCCTCCAGCGAGAGGACCTAAAAGTTGCCAAAGGGTGTTGGGATTCGTCCAAGCCAGACCTCTGGCATCATGCTTGGATTCCTTGAGTATCTTCAGAATCTTTTGCAGTTTCTCGTCATCATGCCTTTCAAAGAATGGTTGGTTTTGGGCGATTCTGAGGGCTTCGTCTTCGTTCTCGGCGACGACATATTGGATGACTTCCTGAGCGAAGATGACCAAGGTGATATCGGCAACTTGCAGGAAGTGCCCACCGTTAGGGAGATACCATTGCATCGTTATCGTGTTCTCCGTCGGAAAATCGCCCCGCTTGATGAACTCGGCAGGGACACCGAAGGTATACAAACCATTCGGCACTTCGTTTTCAATCTTCCCGACCAAGTGCCCGTTCACATAGAAGTAAGCGGTCTGGGGCGCAATCTGGTCAAAACTCCATCCCTTACCTGGACTGAGCCTCACCATCAAGAATGGGTCGGAAGGTTTGTTGGGTGGCACAGTGACCTTCGCATTGAGGTCTCCTTGGTTAGTGCAACTCGCTATTTTGTTAGGCAACTCTAACACAGCATTCTTTATTGTGACGGCAAACAAGTTCTTTCCCGGAGGTGGCGTGAAGTCAACATTGCCCACTTTCGCATAAACATAGCCTGCACTATTTGTGACACTTATACTTCCTGACCTCTGTTGTCTCAATTGCTGTCTCGCTTCGGGAATATCCAGACGGACTGCACGACCAGGCTTCAAACGAGATTGAATCTCTGGGTAGCGACTAATCGGGATGGCGAAAATAGGTTGCATCCGCACCGTCACCGATTCGTAAGGTCCAAGCCGAAAGTTTTCCAACTGCTGATCCAATGCCACTAATCCCCTCAACTCATCGCTCAAAACCAAATTCAAACCTGCAACTGGCTTGTTGCGCTTGTTGACAATCCGAATGGTCTTTTGTAGCGTCAACGGGTCTGTGCCCAAATCTTGAATCTCTATGTCCACTTGGTCGTCCACCGTCAAATAAATAGGCACAGTGTCCACCGAAACATCTTCTCCTGCCCTGCTGGTCACTTTCGCCGTGAAGGTGTATCGGTTCTTGGTCGCTACTTGAAAGTGAAAGGCAATCGTCACCGTCGCCCGCTGACCAGGGTTGAGCGTCAACGGCTTATCAATCCCTGCACCGATGAAGTTGGCAGGCACATCTTCGTATGGGTTGATAAGTTCCAATTGAACCTGACGGGTTTGGCTGTTTCGGTTCTCAATGACTAAGTTCGCCCGTTGGTCAAAATCCTTGTCAAAAGTGAACCGATATTCTCGCTGGGTGAAGACAACTGCTTCCGTGACCGTGAAGACTCGCTCCTCGCTTTGGCTTGAACCTTGTGCGTTGGCGCTTCGGACATAGAAGCGATACTGCTTGCCACGCTGCAAGTTAGAAACCGTCACTTGATGCTCCGTCCCTTCAGGTCCAGTGAACCTTCGGAATTCTACCTCATCTATTGCTCTCAAAAAGACCTCCGTGCTGGCAGGGACATCCGTCTTCCATGTGAAAACAACCGTTGTGCTTCCCGTCGTCGCCCCACTTTCTGGCAGCAAAGCGAAGATTTGTGGGTTGCGGGTGACCTCCAAAACTCCCTCCTTCTCCGCTGCAACGGAGTTGTCTTCAGCCAACGCTTGAACTTTGAAGTTGAAGGTCTGAGCCTGAGCGTTAGCGGGAACTTGGATTTGCAAGTTGTGCTGTGACCATCCCCAAGCATTCAAAAGGGTTGCATCAGGCGAAATCGTCGCTTGCAAACCGTTGAGCCCTACCACTTGCAACCTAAGCCTTCTCGGTTCGTTTGTTGAGTTGTTCAGTTGAACTTGGTAGTTTACCTGCCCTCCAGCGGCGACTTTCTGGGTTATCGGTGAAAGGGACAGGCGAACTTGCTGTGAAGGGACAACTCGGACATTGAACTGGCGGGACAAACTGTTGTTTGTCTCGTCAACTTCTCCAGGCACTTGGTTGTCTGGGTCGGCTGTGGCAGTGATGGTGATGGTTTCGGCAGTAAAGGCTGTCCAAGTTAACGCCACTGTCTTGCTCTCTCCCGCTTCCAAACCATTCAACCAAACTGCGTTCACCCACCGATTGTTGACATAAAGGGCGACTTGGAAGGGCTTTCGGATAGCGCCGCTTCCTTGGTTTCTCACCGTAACTCTTGTCGTCACCGAATCGCTTTCGGTCAGTTGGGAAGGCAAGGAATCGCTGATGTCGGTGATGACCAAATCAACGGGAGCGACTTCCATCGGGACAGTGATTTCCATCGTGTTGTTTCCTGTCTCCGTCTCCCAAGGGTGCTTGTCCACAGTGACATTAAAAGTATGGGTGACGCCAGGCATCGCTTGCCAAAGAAACTCCACTTCCTTCGTTTCACCAGACCTGAGGTTCACTGTTTGAGAGCCAATGGAACTTCCATTCACGAGAGCGTTCACTCGGACATCCGTTAAGCCTTGGAACTGACCGCTACTGCTGATGGTGGCAACGACGGAAACAGTGTCACCGACATTCAAGCCTCTTCTGGGGTTGACTTTGATGTCAGTGACGGCGAAATCGGGAGATTCCAAGCGCAAAGGAATGGTCTTGCTCATTGTGTTGTTGTCCCTGTTAGGATCAGGAAGCCAATTTTGGCTGTCGGCGACGACGGTCACTGTCGGGTTGTCAATGGGAGTAGCAGTCCAAGTGAGGCGGGTTGTTTCCGAAGCGCCCGGTTGAATGACGCCGATGCCCGCTTCTCCAATTACCCTGTCGCCGATGCTAACTCTCACGGGAATTCTGGTCTGTTGCCCACCCCATGAAATCAACCCGTAGCCTCCTTGACCGCGATTTCTGACGGTGATGTTGAAAGTCACCGACTGACCGACGGTGAATTCTTGGGGAGACCAAGTGATGTCAGTGATTTCCAAATCGGGCAAGCGGAACTGAGGGATGTTGATGGACTTTTCGTTGTCGTTCTCGTTGGTCTCAGGGATATCGTTGTTCACATCGGCTTTGACCTTCAAAGTTTGTTTTCCGACGAGGGAAGAGAGTGGGACATAAATCTCCACCGTCTTGGTCTCATTGGCAGCCAGAATTATGCCTTGCCCTGCCACATAAGTGTTATCAGCGAAGAGTCCAATAGTGAACCACCCAGTCCCTAAATCGCTGTTATTGCGCACTCGAACCTGCACAGGGATTTGACCCGTGAGAGGGTATGGACCGACGACGAGGTTGGGTGAAGGGGACAATTCTTCCACGCTCATCAACTCTATTTCGGCAGAGCGAACGGTGAGGGAGAGGGAGCGGGCGTTGTTATCTTCATTGCTTTCTTCTATCTGGTTATCTGGGTCAACAATGACCGTTACTGTGTGAGAGCCCGGTTGTGCTCTCCAACCTTGCCATCCTGTTGAAACACTGGATGTTTCACCTGCCTTCAGGCGAGGTAAGGAAGCAAAAGCGATGGGCGAGCCATCAACGAGGAAACGAACTGCGATATTCACGCAAGTGCCCCCTTGGTTCTTAACTTCTGCGCCGAAAGTGACCCATGTGCCTGCTTGTAATTGCTCAGGTTGAGTAGTCACCTTGGTGACTACCAAATCAGGTGCTGCACCTTGCGGGATCGTAGTAGTGCGCTCGTTGTTATTCTCGTCGGTTTCCAAAATGAGGTTGTTTGGATCAACCACCGCTTTCACAATTCGCTGCTTTCGGCGATACTGGAAATGTTGACTTACTTCCATCGTCTCACCAGAACCCAAATCAGGTTGCGGGGAAGGTTCGTTGTAAATGAGGGTATCATCCACATAAAAGGCAACGGTAAAACCACCTTTCAGTGGCGCACCATTGTTGCGCACTTTTGCCGTCACACGCACTGTATCGCCTTCCTCTGGTTGAGCAGGGAAGATAGCCAAATCCACGATCTCTAAATCTGGTGCAGAAATCACAGGCATTGGTGCTGTCTTATCGTTGTTTGATTCGCTGCTCTCAGAAATCTGGTTGTCAGGGTCAGCAACCACTCGGACATTGGCAACTCCTAACCGAGCGTTAAACTGGGCGATGACTTGGGCTTCAGCGCTGGCTTTCAAACCAGAAACTTTGGTGCGGTTCTTTTGCTCACCATATTCAAACAGGACATCAAATTGCTGTCCGACACCTCCGCCCAAGTTCTTTATCTTTGCCCTAACCGTGAAAGCATCGCCATGAACCAAACCTTCCGACGGAATGATGTCCACCTGCTCCACAGTTAGGTCAGGAAAGGCAACATCAGGAAAGGAGAGAGTAAGGGCGTTGTTATTTTCGTTAGTCTCACGAATTCTGTTATCAGGGTCAACGATCGCCTGCAAAGAACGATTAGTTCCCGGTGTCAGTGGCAGGTAAGCCACCGCTGTCCCTGATCTGCCAGCGTCAATCACACTGCGCACCACTGCATCTGCACTTTTGTCACCCAGCCTGAAACGCACTATGGGATAAGCAACTCCATCTGGACCTGCATTGAAAACTTCAGCCTCTACTCGCAAAGATGTGCCAGATATCAGTTCCTCAGGTTGGCTGGGTTCATAGCGAACACTGCGGATGGAGAGATCGGTCTGCGGCATTTGCAGATTGCTGCGCAAAACATACAAGCCTTGATGGTCGCCAGCAGCGTAAATCAAATTGCCTGAAACGGCAACTTCGTTGACATAGACGCCTTTCATTGAAGCGACGACGGACAAACTGCTTAGGTCAAGGACGACTAAACCTTCGCTGTAAAGTGAGAGGTAAGCGAAATTGCCTGAAACGAGGATGCGAGCCCTGTAAGTTCTGTCCCTCGCAGGGTTCGTCCACGAGCCAACCTGCTGCGGATTTGTCAGGTCAGAAGCATCAACGATGTAAAGGTCGCCCTTGTTTGTCACCAAAAAGACAGTATCGCCAACAACTGTTATGTCGTCAACTTTGTCGTTGAAACGAACTTCGCCAAGAGAATTGGAAGGATGCGGCGGGTCATTTATGGGCAAAATTACCAAAGCCGATGAACTTGGTCCCGTCGCATAGGCTACATACAAAACGCTGCCTGAAATGTTGGGGTCAACCTTAGCAGCCAACGCATAAACTGCGCCGCCTACGCTATAGCCACCCAACCGATTGCGACTGCTTATGCTGTAAAAGTCCAAACCGCCACCATGCCCAACATAAAGGTAGTCGCCGACGACCG
>Ga0185307_1001694_pt1 | contig 11911 bp, 16 predicted proteins | sample LHCtaG_FD_128010 | JGI IMG/M metagenome (GOLD analysis project Ga0185307, IMG submission 128010) | Hot spring microbial communities from Little Hot Creek, USA to study Microbial Dark Matter (Phase II) - LHC4sed_matched (SPADES... | ecosystem: Environmental > Aquatic > Thermal springs > Hot... | reverse complement strand
TGAAGACAAAACAGCCCTCCACATATTCATAACCCTCATAGAAACATCAAAACACAAAAAAGCCATAGAAAGAAAACTCGAAGAAATAAGACTGCAGCAAGGATTCAACCATTAAACATTATTAACGGAAAATTTTATATTCCGCTGAGTGGAAAATGCTTTCATGTTAAGTTTTAACAGTTTTCTATACTTTTGTGTCTCTTAACGCATACATTTTGTTTTTAAATGGAAATCCCTTAAAGACGGTTGCTTAGGATCTTTTTATGTATTCGTCTTTTGGGTCTATTTCGTTCCTTAACAATTCTATTTCTTCTATGGTGGGCGGCTCTGTTTCTTTCACGTAGGGTGATACCTTTATGTCAAAACCTGTATTTTCCTTAATTTGTTCAATACTAACGCCCGGATGATAAGTGTCTATGAATACCTCTTTTGTTTTTTCATCAAATCTGAAAACTCCCATGTCAGTAATAATGGCGGAAGGCCCTCCTCCTTTTAAGCCTGTTTTTCCCTTGAAGAGTACCCAGTTAAATGACCTGGCGAGGTAATGTAGTCCACTTTTTCAACGAACCTTTTTTTACCTTGCCTCATAACTATGACGGTTCTTTTGGCTAAAGATGCAATATCGTTAGCGCCTCCGCTTCCTGATAGATATACCTTAGGCTTGAAATAGTCTCCAATGACTGTTGTATTGATGTTACCGTACTTATCAACTTGTGCAGCTCCAAGAAAACCTACATCTACATATCCGCCTTGAAGGATAAATCCAAATACATCGTACAAAGAGCAGGCCATGGCGGCTCCAGGTATGAGGCAAGGATCTGTAACCGCGAATGGAAGACGCTTAGGCCGTGCATCAACTACACCTATCTCTGACAAGAGAATAGCGTTAGGTGCGTGAGTTCTTTTGGCAAGAAATGCAGCTACTAAGGGTAGTCCTACTCCTATAAGAACGACTTCGCCATCCTTAATTTCTCGCGCTGTAGCAACAACCATCATTTCTTCTCGCGTATATTCCTTCGCATAATTTTTTTACCATTTAGTCACCTTTAATATCCATAGTTTACAGGATAACAATACGCATGCTTCGCCTTCAGTCTCCACAATCTTTCAAACCCTAGTTTATTAAGATAAGCCACGTGATCCTCAACGCCATAAACCCACTCATCAAAAAACTTTCTGAGAGTCTCTTCTCTCTCCTCCATTTTAGCATACATGTTTCTAAACTCGAGATCCATGTCGTAATAACCCTCCTTATGCCATGGATGTTGGCCGAACGGTAACTCTATAACAGCATCAACAATAAAACCTGGAAAAACAGTTCTATTCAGGTTTCCTAATAATTTCCTCGTCAACCACCTCCTCTACTGTTATTACCACTTTTTTCGCTGCTCTAACAGCCCATAAGTCATCACCCAGAAAACCCCACATCTGAACGTTCCCGTAACAATCAGCTCTCTGCGCGTGGACTATTGCTACATCTGGAGGTAACGCTGGAACCACCACCTTCTCACCAGTAAAGGGGCACTCAATTATCCGGAGTTTACCATTGCCCTTAAAAGTTGACACCTCTATGATATCAGAACCTAAAAGCGACTTAACAGGCATAAAAGGAACACCTACCGCCGCAGCGATAAACCCGGCAGTCATCGACAAAAGAGAATACTCCTCAATTTGAACGGGATGCGGAACACCTTGCTCAACGGCGCGCCGAACGCTATGACAAAGCCCCCACGTCTCAAGTCCACGATAAGCATTCACCAAACGTTTTACACAGCCAGCACCAACCAACATACTTATTTCTTCAGTGCCACCTCCACACATTAGCGTCAAATCTCTTTTACGCTGCCTTATAATTTCATAAACTGCTCCAAAAGCTCTACCAGCCATACCAGTATAAATAGCATCTCCATCATTAACAAACTTTTTAACAGCCTCTTTTAAGGTTATTAACTTATCCCCTTAACTTAGCTTTCCACATATTAAGTTCAGTTTATAGCAAAGGCATTGCTCTTATTAATTTTTGGGGGCGCTTTTTAGTGATGCCTATAAGGTTTAGGTTTTGAGCGCCGCCGTTTCCATTAGCTACAGATTAACATTAAAACTTGCTTTGCCTATAAAGTATCAACTTCGGCACTTCGTTCAAGTGACATCTTGTATGCGCTATTTAGAACATATTAAGATAGCGCAAGTGTATTCCTATCGTAAATGTAAGTCTAGTATCTTTTAAGGGTTAAGCACTTAAAAGGTCCTCACTCCCCTCCTAAAATTTTATCATCAGCCATCTTTTAAGGAAGCAGACTACCCCCTCTGGCATGAACTCTGCTATCAATACTATTATTATCCCGAGAGTTAATAGGAAGTAGTGGACCAATGTTACGCCAAGGAACTCACGGAGAAGGGAAAGAATCACTGCCCCGACAAGGGGGGCATAGAATGATTCAAGTCCGCCAAACATAGCCATCATTGGTGGTAAGAAGGAAAATTGAAAATCGAACGCAAGTTTTGGGCTAGTAACAGTAAATATTGTTACATAACAGCTCCCCATAAAACCAATGCACATCGCGCTAATTGCGAAGCCAAATGTCTTAACTAGGCTAGTGTTTACGCCCAAGTGGGCAGCAGCTTCCTCATTCTCGCCTATGGTCCTCAAGGCGAGGCCGAGCTTTGACCTATATAGGACGAAGATCAGCAGAAAGATTGTGAAGGCCGTTACTGTTATGGTATAGTAGGTGATTTCTGAGCTGAAAGGAGGAATATACGTATAATAAGTTCCCATGAAATCCGATACCACATAATCAAATATCCCCCGACAAGCTTCACCTAATGCGAACGTAGCTATCGCAAAATACATGCCCTTCAACCTTAGGGATATTAAGCCCACAACGAAAGCAATAACAAAATTCAATAATCCTGCCATAAGCATGATCACAGGTAGGGGCAACATTATTATATGCTTAGTAAAGATGCTCTGCTCTAAGTATAGGGCCGTAAAATATAGCCCCGTTCCAAAGAATGCTGCTGACCCTAGCGAAACATACTTTGTTGTCCCTGAAAAGAAGAACCAGCTTATTGTTAAAGCCGCAAAAAGAAGAGAATTCCTCAGCACTGATAAGTAATAGACTTCCAGGAAAAGCGGGGCAAGAAGAAAAAACGTAACAATTATTGCCAGAACTGCAAATGAAATTAAATTAAGTCCCTTCAAACTTAATGCTTCTTCTCTAGGCCTCGACATCTCATTGCCTTCCAAATAATCCTCTTGGCCTAATTATCAACATCACTATGAGGACAATGTAAATAACTGGATCCGCTAAGGAAGCTTTGAACGTCAACATGGCATAATACGAGCAACCTATAATAAACGCTCCGACAACGCTGCCGAGAAAGTTTCCTTTACCTCCTAAAATAAGTATTATTAAAGCAATTATCGTATAAAAAGTTCCTGAATAGGGCGTTAGGTTCGAGTAGATCAAGCAGACCATTGAGCCAGATAATGCAGCTGTAAGACACCCCATACTGAAGGACACAAGATGAACCTTAAGAATATCTATGCCAATAAGTTGAGCGCCTAGGGGCTCCTCTGCAGTAGCCCTCATAGCTAGGCCAAATTTCGTGAAACGTATGAAAGCGTACACGACAGCATTAATGAGTATAGAAAGGACGGCGGCCACGACCATATTTGTCCTAAATCTCTCACCTAGTATAGATATGCCCTCCATAAGGTAGGGAACACCTATTGGAGTAGTTCCGAAGATATGGGCAAGGAGGTTCTGAATAATGTAGATTAAACCAAAGCATGCGAAAAGCGACCTGAATTCCAGTTCTAAAGCAGACGAGGATGAGTGAACTAGCTTACGGAAGACAGCCACCTGCAATAGGATTCCTAGAATGAAGGTTATAAGCCCACTTAATATAAGCGTAAGTAATGGGTTAATTCCATAAAAATTGAAAAAAAGAAAAGTTATGTAGGCACCAATTATTAAGACTTCGCCATATGCTAGATTTAGTATTCTTGTAATACCGTACTGTATGTTTAGCCCAACGGCGACCAGCGAGTATAAGGCTCCGATGAGCGCGCCCCCGATAATTATATCCAGCAATGTAACACGTCCTTCACGTGAGCCTCTAGGACCCGACTTTTGCTAAGAGCTCGGCCAAGGTGGCTTCGGATAAATTACATCAGCAGATGCAGCTTTTGAAGGCCAAATAACCTCCATTATGCGTCTATTCTGCCACTGTTCTATAATTCCCCCTCCTATCTCAGTTTGCGGAGAATAGCCAGCTCGCAAACGCATTTTACCCAATATTGTATCAAAGCTTCCAGTTCTAAGTGCTTCCGCTATTTTCTCTCTATTAAGACCAACTTTTTGGACCGCTTCAAAGAGGCATTGAAGAGCAGCATAGAAAGTTGCTGATGGAGGGAATGGATAGCCATATTCATTGTGATACACTGGGCGAAATCGCTCCTTATGCTCTTCAGCCCATTGCTTTAGAAAATCATTCTCAGTATAAGATATGGATGGCCCTATATAGAGCATTACTCCCTTAAGCTGCTCCAAAGTAAAGCCGAGGGCTCCAAATGCCATTCCAGGGGTCTCCACTCCTGAAGGGCCAAGCAACAGGAACTTTGGATTATAGTTCACGGCCATTGCATCCCTAAGAAAGTATGGCCCTTCATAACCACATAAAATAAGTACCTCAACATTAGCATCTTTTAATCTTGATATCAATGGTTTAAACTCCGTCGTCATGAATGGGTAGCTCTCGTACACGGCAATGTTGAAGCCTACAAGTGAGAGTCGTCCAAATATTGCTGCAGCATGCTCTATGCCATGCTGATCAATGTGATAGATTATCCCGACATTGCCAAGAGGCCCACATTTATCTTTTATATGATTAAGGAGCCCAAGAACTGCCTCGCCAACTTCGTCCGGAGAAGCGAGTGTTTGGAAACAATATTTTAGTTCACCCCTTCTCATCTTCTCCGCTCCTACCTGAGAGCCATACGTTAGAGCTATTACTGGGTAGTGATACTTCTCATAAAGTGAGAAGGCTGCATAGCAGAAACCTGTGCTGGCTGGCGCAAAGATCAAGTCGACCTTATCAATAGTTATGAGTCTTTCGGTCAAGGTAAGCATCTTATTAATATCAGACTCGTCATTGTACTCTATATAAGTAATTGGCAACTTCTTACCATACTCTGGAACATAAAGCCCTCCCTTAGCATTATAATCGTCAATGATCCATTTGTAACACTGGTGCCACATCATAACTTGAACTGCAAGGGGTCCAGACAAAGATTGAACTATCCCAATGACTATTTTATCCTTAGGTGCAAGTTGCTTAGCGGGCAGATAATACAGGAAATAGTAAAGAGACCCAGCAATCGACGCCACGATAATCACCGCCGCAATTATTATCACCGTCATCTTACTGACAGCTTTCCTATTAAGGAGGTTTGGCATAAATACCACCGTTTTCATTTGAGTCTTTACATTCGGGTAAGTATTTATGTTTTACTATGTAAATGATTTGGTGTCATAAACTATAGCTAATCTTTTAGTAATGTATGAACCTACGTTTTATCTTTTCCAATGCTTAGGAAAGATGCCGTCACGTGAACTTTTGAATATATGATCCATCCACTAATCTATGGAGAAAAATATGAAAATTCTGCAGATAAGATTAAAGTTTAAGATACCGAGGTCTGAGCTTGAAAAGGAGTTTGTTAAGACCGCCCCTAAATTTGGTCCTAGAGGTGAGGTCAAGGGTCTTCTTTTGAAAATTTGGCTCGTGAATGAGGCTGAAAGCCTTTTTTCAAGGATTTACCTATTTAAGGATGAAGCTTCTTAGAGGCATATCTTAAAGGAGATCTTTTCGCCGAACTAAAAAGCCTTCCTATAGTAAGTGACGTTGAAACTAAGGTATTTGACATAATGTTTGAGCCTACAAAAATTACCTGTGGCCCAATAGAATATTAGCTGAGTCCCAATCATGTGTTAGTATATGGAAAGCGAAATTATTTGCCTTTCTAAACATGGCTTACTTATGGTCTTATGGATTTCTTTACTTTCCAATCCTAACGTTATGTCCAGATGTATCAGCTTCTTTAATGTTTCGGAAGTTGCTCGTATTGTATTGTTTATCTGCAACAATGCATCGTTTACCATTCAAACGGGTAGAGGCCTCTTACAACGCTTAAGCGGCCTCCTTGCTGTCCAGCCTCCACTAACTGCATGGTTTTAACGTCACGCAAATACTTCTCGACATTATGCTCATATGCTCCCCCATAAGAGCCCATAAGCTCCATCGCCTTATTTATAACCCAAACGGCCTGATCGCCAGCGTACACTTTGGCTGCCGAACAACGCGCGAGCATGGCGGGAGAACCCCACCTGCCGTAAATTTCTGGATGGTCAGCCATCCATGCAACCTGCAATGAGTATGCCCTCGCCGTTTCGATGGCTATTAGCATGTCAGCTATGATGCTTGCGTGAAGCGAATGCTCCCTTACTGGCTTAACAATGCGCCTCTCTTTAGTATAGTTCAGTATTATTTCTAAAACCGCCTGTGCAGCGCCTATCATTTGGGCACTCGCGAAAAGTCGAGCCTGCGCCGACATATCATGAAATATCTCGGTGTCCTTTCCGGGGCCGGCCACGCGATAATGCTTTGGAACCCGTACATCTTCATAGAAAATTTCAGTGTTGAGATCCGTCCAGCACAACCCCATTTTTTGTATGGGCTTGCCCACTGATAATCCAGGGGTATCGGCCGGAACGTAGATTAGGGCGATTCCTTCATCTCCCTTGGCGGGATCAGTCGTGCATACCGTTAAATAAACTATGTCGGCGTCACCTGAGTTGCATGGCCAAATTTTTTCGCCATTTATAACCCATTCGTCGCCATCAAGCCTCGCTGTCGTCCGGATGGTTCGTCCGTGCATGGCAGGATCCATTATGTTACATCCGCCCTCAGGCTCGGTGATGGCAACGCAGGCTTTGTGAGGCTTATCGTCTAGAAGCTTGTCCTTGAAAATCTCTTCTACCAAGTCCATTCGGTTGGATACTAAAGCGGGATATAAGGCCCATGATATTAGGCCGGGGTGAATCATCCAAAGAGCGACGTCTCCACGCGATAACTCCTCAGAGAGAATGTAGCCTGTCACAGCGGATGCTATGCCAAGCCCTCCCATTTCTTTTGGAAGAAAAGCTTTCTGAAGCCCTAATTCAACCATTTTCTTCAAGATTTTTTCCAATGTTTCACGGGCAATTTTCTCGTCGCGATGCCATCCCCCTTCTAAGTCTTGCCTTCGAGGCATAACCTCCCTGTCAACGAATTCACGTATAGAACGAGCCAGCTGCAAGTCCTCTTCACTTACAATGGCGCCTGCATATTTTTTCCTAACATCAAACAATTCGTACATGTTTCTCACCAATCTTAACTTACCTAACTACTTGATTTACTGCCGAATTTAAAACTTTCTGAGGCTTTTCATTCTACTAGGTAGCGACCTTAACATAGCGGTAGTAAACAGTAATTATAAGGTGCTATTCTTTAATATGCTGAAATATGTCCGTAGAATACACTTTGCAACTGCGGCAACAATTGAGGAAGCTGGAAAGCTGATACAGGCCGGCTTCGAATACGTATGTCACCACAACGACATAATGCTTTTCAGGAAGCGTAAATAGGTACGGAAAAAGACCACTAAAGAAAAGGTAAAGAAGACTTAGGAAAAGGTTTTTAGTTAAGTTGTTATATGTGTGTTCAGCGAGTCGTTGATAGTGGAGTTGATGTTTGATGTCTGTGTTTGCAGCTCCGGGCGCGTATGACCGTGCTATAACCGTTTTCTCGCCTGACGGGAGGCTCTTTCAAGTCGAGTATGCCATGGAACTTGTTAACCGTGGAGCGACAATCTTGGGGATAAAATGTCATGAGGGTGTTGTTTTAGGCGCTGAGGAAACTATCGAACCCCTTGAAGAGTCTGAAACTTCTTGGAAGATTTTTAAAGTTGATGAGCATATTGGTGTGGCAATAGTGGGCTTGAGTTCTGATGCTAGGGTTCTGATCGACAACGCTAGGGTTTACGCTCAAAGCAACAGACTGACATACGACGAACCAATTGATGTTGAGGTTGTGACAAAACGTGTCTGCGACATAAAACAGCTCTACACCCAGCACGGTGGTGTAAGACCGTTTGGTGTTTCATTGTTATTCGGTGGGGTGGACAAAACTGGCTGCCGTCTTTTCGCAACTCATCCTAGTGGCACTTATAGGGGGCATAAAGCTATAGCTGTGGGCGCTGGAAAAGAAACAGTGATGAACATTTTGCGGGAAGAATACCGCGATGGCATGAGTCTTGAAGATGCCATAAAACTTGCAGTGAAATGCCTTGTTAAAGCTCTTGAGGCTAGGGGGCTTCAGCCTAGAATAAAGATCGCGGTTATCCCTGCAGCCACAAAGAAAATGGAGATGCTCAGCGACGAGGTTGTTGAGGGTTATGTAAAGAAGCTTGGACTGGGCAAGTGAAGTTGAAATGAGTGAAAAGTATACGGTGGCCCGCATAACAAAGGGAAATGAACACTTTGAGGTTCTCGTGAAACCCGATAAAGCTTTAGACTACCGTCTGGGAAAGGTTTCCGCCATAACCGAGGTGCTTGTTACAGAAACCATCTTTTCAGATGCAAGCAAAGGCACAAAAGTTTCTGAGGAGGCTCTACGCAAGGCTTTCGGAACCACCGACCCACTCAAAGTGGCAGACGTAATCCTTAAGAAAGGCACATTGCAGCTAACCACGGAGCAGCGTAGAAAAATGATTGAGGAGAAACGTAGACAAATCATCGCCTTCATATCTAAAAACTGTGTGGACCCAAGGACGAATCTTCCCCATCCGCCTATGCGTATTGAACAAGCCATGGAGCAAATCCACTATTCAATAGATCCCTTCAAACCGGTAGAGGAGCAGGCAAGGGAGGTTGTCAAGCTTCTTCGACAAGTTTTGCCGCTGAAAATGGAGCAGGTTTCAGTCAGTGTCCACGTGCCAGCAGAATACGCAGCTAAAGCCTACGGAACAATAAAGGCTATGGGAACCATAAAACGCGAGGAATGGCGAGCGGACGGCTCATGGCATGGAATCCTAGAAATGCCAGCAGGCCTTTACGGACCGTTTCTTGAAAAAATTGGAGAAGTTACGAAGGGAAACGCTGAGGCAAAAATTATATCCTAAGAATAAAATTTGTCTTAGAATTATGTTTGGATGTGTGTTTTATGCCCACATTTTTTGAAAGAAGACAGCTTGTGGTTCCCGGCGACTTGCTGGCTGAAGGCGACTACACTGCCGGAGAAAACACTTTCAAGTTAGATAACAAGATTTACGCTTCCAGAGTTGGGCTTGTGGAATATGAAGATAAAAAGGTGAACGTTGTAGCCCTAAGAGCTTTTTACATTCCTAGGGTTGGGGACACTGTTATTGGAACAGTTGTTGAGGTTGGCTTTAACGGCTGGGTTGTTGACATAAACGCGCCCTATCAAGCCCTTTTAAGGGCTTCAGATGTTCTTAACAGACCTTTTAAACCTCAAAAAGACGATTTGACGCAAGTTCTTGACGTGGGCGACTTGGTTGTGGCTAAAATAGCCTCTTACGATAGAACCCACAATCCTCGATTAAGTGTGGATGAGCCGGGGTTGGGAAAGATAACTCGTGGGCAAATTGTGAAAATAACGCCTACAAAGGTTCCCCGCGTGATTGGAAAGAAGGGTTCTATGATTTCAATGATAAAACAAGAGACTGGATGCCACATAATCCTCGGCCAGAACGGTGTTATACTTGTCACTGGAAAGAATCTAGAAGATGAAGAGTTGGCAATTATGGCGTTACGTAAAATCGAGGAGGAGGCCCACACAACCGGGTTAACAGACCGTATATTACAGATGATTAGGAGGGAAAAGGAGAAAAAGGGAGGAGGTTGAAAACGTGGGTCAAAAGGTTGAAAAATTGATTGATAAAAAGGGTTTAAGGCTTGATGGGAGAAAGCTAGATGAGCTTAGGCCAATAAAAATTGAGGTTGGTGTGCTTTCAAATGCTGATGGATCAGCCTACATTGAACAGGGTAAAAACAAGATTTTGGCTGCGGTTTATGGGCCGAAAGAGCTTCATCCAAAGCATTTGGCTTTACCCGACCGTATGGTTTTAAGGTGCCGCTATCACATGGCTCCTTTTTCAGTTCAAGAACGTAAGTCTCCAGCTCCATCGAGGCGGGAGATTGAGCTTTCGAAGGTTATAAGGGAGGCCCTTGAACCCGCAGTTTTCGTTGAATATTATCCACGAACAGCTGTGGATGTTTTCATTGAAGTTTTGCAGGCGGATGGAAGCACAAGATGCACAAGCATAACAGCGGCTTCGCTGGCTTTAGCTGATGCCGGCATTCCGATGCGGGATTTGGTGGCAGCGTGCTCCTCAGGCAAGGTTGAAGACGTGATAGTTCTTGACTTAATGGATCTTGAAGACAAAGTGGGAACGGCTGACGTGCCAGTGGCTTATATGCCTAACCTAGGCGTTATAACGCTTTTACAGATGGACGGAATCCTAACCAGCGAGGAGTTTGAGAAGGCAGTGAACCTCGCCATTGATGGATGCAAGAAAATCTACGCCATGCAGAGGGAAGCTTTAAAAGCCAAATACACAAGCGTTAAGGAGGTTGAAGAGTAATGAGCGCAGCAACAACCGTTGTCCGAGTTAAACAGAAACAGATCGCCCAATTAATCGCAAAAGGAAAGAGGCTGGACGGGCGAGGCTTAACAGACTACCGCGAAATAAAAGTCGAACAAGGAATCATTGAGCGGGCAGAGGGCTCTGCGAGGGTTCTACTTGGAAAAACAGAGGTTATGGTTGGAGTTAAAATTGAAACTGGTGAACCTTTTCCAGACACTCCCAACGAGGGAGTATTAACCGTAAACGCTGAGCTCGTGCCGTTAGCTTCACCAACTTTTGAGCCCGGACCGCCAGACGAAAACTCTATAGAGTTGGCTAGGGTTGTTGACAGGGGCATAAGGGAGTCAAAAGCCATAGACCTTGAAAAGCTCTGCATAACACCGGGCAAAAAAGTCTTTGTCATATTTGTTGACATTTACGTGCTAAATCATGATGGAAACTTAATTGATGCGTCGGCGCTTGCTGCGATGGCTGCGCTTCTAAACACAAAAATGTTTAATTATGAAGTCGAAAATGGCGAGGTAAAAATAAAGCCCGGCTACATGCCGCTGCCTGTGAAGAGGCATCCGGTGGCTGTTACCTTTGCAAAAATAAACGACAAACTTGTGGTTGATCCGTGGCTTGAAGAAGAACAAATAATGGATGCGCGGCTCACCATAACTACAGACGATGACGGTAACATTTGCGCAGTTCAAAAAGGTGGAAGTGGATATTTCACTCCCAAACAAGTTTTTGAAGCCGTTCAAATTGCCAAGGAAAAGGCTGCGGAGATAAGGAAAAAACTGGGATGGTGAAAAGTTTGGGTAAAAGAACAAAAAAAGTTGGTCCGACAAGAGGTCTGGGAGCTCGCTACGGCGCAACCGTTAGGAAACGGTACGTGAAAATTGTTACCGAGATGAAGAAGAAGCATAAGTGCCCCCAATGCGGTCTCTCCAAGGTTAAAAGGGTCAGTGTTGGCGTCTGGAAATGCGGGAAATGCGGTTTCACATTCACTGGTGGAGCATACACGCCTACAACAAAGCTTGGGCTTGTTGCTAAACGTGTTGCTAAGGGCGCGCCGGTAGAGGAAGTGAAAGCTGCAGCGACGGAAACTGAAGAGGAGTAGGTTGAAAACGTGTGATCCTTTTAACCACTTCGCGTAGGCCGACTAGGAGAATTAGAACTTTTTGTAAGGAGCTCTCCTACAACATACCAAACGTT
>Ga0185307_1001693_pt1 | contig 11913 bp, 10 predicted proteins | sample LHCtaG_FD_128010 | JGI IMG/M metagenome (GOLD analysis project Ga0185307, IMG submission 128010) | Hot spring microbial communities from Little Hot Creek, USA to study Microbial Dark Matter (Phase II) - LHC4sed_matched (SPADES... | ecosystem: Environmental > Aquatic > Thermal springs > Hot... | reverse complement strand
TGAAGGAAAATTCTTCCCCCAACAAACATTACTGAAAAATTCCCTAAAACAGAAAAGAAGCAAAAATAACAGTCAAAAATAATTAAGCCACAAAGCATAAATTTAAAATTTTAGTTGATGAAAAAGGTGGATTTATTAAAGTTGGAAAAGATATCCTCTGCTTAATGCCAAATAATGGAACAATAATTAAGCCAGAATTCATGGTCTTTAAATGCTCGAGTCTTCTTAATGATGATGGGGTTATTTTATGGAAAGCATATATCACAACAAAACGGCTCAAAGACTAATTCACCTTTTAGCGATTACTATCTATAATCGCTCTCATTTAATAGTGTTTAATATCTCTATAAACTTTACTTGGCAAACTAATAATTTCTGAAAAGTTTAACTTGCTGTCTTAAGCTATTAAAATTTCCTTTCTATCTTTATGCAATAAAAGATCTTCACATGATAAAAGCGTTAAAAGCCCTAATTTAATTATAATGTTTTGCGTGGAGGGGTTAGTGTTTTTGTCAGGGGCTTTGGTGGTTGGTGGGGTTGGCTTCGTTGGGAGCCACCTTATTGGTAGGCTGATTAGTGAGGGTTTTGAGGTTAATATCCTCGATAATTTCTTCACTGGCAGCCTTGAGAACATTAGGAATTACTTAGATTGCCCACATCTCCATGTGGTTAAGGGTGATGTTAGGAGAAGAGGTGATGTTAGAGGGGCCCTTAAGGATGTGGATTACGTTTTCCACCTAGCCGCCGTAGCCAGCATCGATCTATCTGTAAGGAGGCCGAAGCTCGTTAACGATGTTAACGTTTCCGGAACATTGAATCTCCTCTTGGAGAGCTTAAGGTTTAATGTTGAAAGGTTTATATTTACATCTTCATGCGCCGTTTATGGTGAGCCGGTCTACCTCCCCATCGATGAAAATCATCCAACTAACCCCGTTTCGCCATATGGTGTTAGCAAGTTGTCCGCCGAATACTATTGCAAAATCTTCCACAAAGCGTATGGTTTAGATACCGTTATTCTTAGACTCTTCAATGTTTATGGACCGAGGCAGGAGAGAAGCCCATATGGCGGGGTTATAGCCAAATTCATAGATGCATTAAAGAGCGGTAGGGCTCCAGTAATCTTCGGTGACGGTGAGCAGACAAGGGACTTCATATATGTTGATGATGTTGTTGAAGCCCTAATACTGGCTTCTAAAAGTGGCGGATGCGCTGGAATGACCTTTAACATCGGCTCCGGCATCGAGACAAGCATAAATCAGCTTGCTGATAAACTCATTAAACTCTTCGGCTTAAACATTAAACCCATACACCTTAAACCTAGAGCTGGCGATGTTAAGCGCAGCTGCGCAAACATTAATAAAGCCAGAGAAATTCTAGGATTTAAGGTGAAAACACCTCTAGAAATAGGCTTAGAAAAATGTGCCAAGGAATATTTGGGTAATTAGGTGGGATCATATTTTGGTTAAGGATGTGCTTATATTGGCTGGTGGTGGAGGGCATACTGGTTATGGTTATACTCTAGCCCAAAACCTCTATGGTAGAGCCAACTTAACCTTCCTAGCGCCTGAGGGCGATTCATTGAGCCAAAAAAGATTGAGCAGATTTGGGGACGTTTACCCGCTAATTAAGCCTAAGGGCCCTAAGACGCCGCATCATGAGTTTATACCTAGGCTCATTAAGGCTTTTCCAGAAGCCTCAAAGTATGTTTCAGGGGATTTTGATGTTGTTGTGAGCACTGGGAGCAACTTCTGCATTCCGCCAGCAATCTTAGCTTGGCTGAGGGGCATTCCAGTCGTTAATATTGAGAGTTCTGTACGCTTCGTTAAACCGTCTAAAACGGCTTTTCTGCTTCAGCCTATATCGGCTTTAACGGCTCTGCAGTGGGAGGAGCAGAGGAAGATACTGAGTGGCGTGGTTGTTGGGCCGCTGATACCTAAGCCTGAGGTTGAGCCTAAAAATGAAGGATATATTCTAGTAACTGGCGGTACTGAGGGGCATAAGTTACTATTTGATGTTATAGCAAAGAGTAATCTCAAGAACGTGGTTATGCAGACCGGTAGAGTCAATCCGGAGCCATACCGTAGAATGCATCCGGAATGGAAGATAATAGATTACTCAACAGAATTTCATAGGCTTATAGCTGGCGCGGAGGTCGTGGTGACGCATTTCGGAATGACGGTTCTGGAAGCATTAGTCTATAGGAAGCCAACAGTGATAGTTCCAAACCCGGAGTGGACTAGGGCGGCCACAACAGAAGACGCGAAACATTATGCGAGAAAAGTCAACGCAGTAATAGTTACAGAAATAACGTTGGAAAAAATACTTAAAGCAATAGAAGAAGCGAAAGAGAAGGAGCAGCCGCAACTCCCAAATGGAGCGCTAAATCTAGCAAATATAATCCTAAAAGGGATTTAGGTTAACCCAGTAAATTGTTGACCACTTCCACGAATTTTCTTGAAAGATTCTTCCTATTAAACTTAATCGCTAATTCTCTTGCTTTCTCAACGTATTTTTCATGCTCAGCAACTAATTTAATTAGTTCGTCGCGCAGGATTTTAGGATTAGGATTATCAACATATGCGCCCACATTATTCTCCCTTATGAATTCTTCTAGGAAGGAGTTTTTGGGTCCATACCCTACTATGGGTAATCCAGCTGCCAGGTAATCATAGACCTTCACTGGAATAGTGTATGTATATGCTATATTAGTGATGAAGGGACGCCCTACAACGCCAACCTTAGCCCTACATAAATAATAAGATAGATTTTCATAGGGGACCCATCCCACAAAAAGTACCCTATCGCCTATTCCAAGATCATCCGCATCTGACTTTAATTTGGACAAATATTTTCCACCACCTACAACAATAAGTGTTAATTTTTCATCCCTTAATGCTTGGAATAAAAATTCTAAGTTGTGGTAGGGTTGATTTAAGTCCGCTAAATAAACTAAATCTACCTCGCGTCTCAGCTCTTTATCGGGTTTAATTAGGTCAGTGTCAGTACCATTACTAATAACGATAAGCTTGTCCTTTGCTCCAATCTTCTCCTCATAATATTGCTTTATAGGTTCCGTAACCACAGTTATTACTGAAGAATACCTTAAGGCTTCATAATATTCTTTAACGATTCTTTGTATAATGCCAATCTTGTACATTAAGGAGCGCCCTGTTTTAGCATATTCTTCCCATAAATCTCTTACATCAATAATCAACGGCAGATACTGCTTCCTTGCGGCTTTATAACCTATTATGGCACTTAGAGCTGATGGAGTTGACGTTATAATTAAGTCAGCTCTCTTAGACATTTCAAGCAGATTTTTAGGTAAAAATCTAAAAAAATAATGTAAATATTTCCTGAAACCACTTAGATTTATATTAAACTCTAAAAGATTATATCCTTCTTTACTTAAAGCCCGCTTAAAATAATTCATCCTTGTCCTATAAGCGGATATATTTATCCCCTTAATTGTAACAAATAAAACTGTTTTCACCATAATCTCGCCTTAGTATCATTTTTAGTATTTAGGTTAATTTAACTTATAAATGCTCTAAGTTATTAATGGGGACTTTTCATGACGTGTATAACTGAGTTTAGTCTCATCAAATAAAGAAATTAGGGTGATGTCAAGTTTAGATAGATTAGAGTCGCCAAATTAGTTAGGAATGTTTAAGCCTTTTTAATCATATATTTTGGGGATGCGTGCTGTTTTCATTATAAAAACTAAAAATTGAGATAATCTAATATCTTATGTAAGTCTGTTGACAAAACCTGCATTAATTGAGTTTTAGCGACCTGTTCATTAACATCAAATGTTATAATTGCTCAAAAATTATAAATCCGTAGCAACTTTTATGAATGTTCGTGTGGCATTAAGAATATGATGTTTACCGGAGTTCAGAGATTACTAGATAATATTAGAAGCAGAAGTTTAAGTTTAGTTATGGTGGGCTGTGGACGTGTAGGTTTACCTACCGCTGCCCTTTTTGCTGATGCGGGTTTTCATGTCATTGTATTTGACTTGAACCCTAAAGTTGTGGAGGCGATAAATAATGGAGTGAGCCACATTAATGAGCCACATCTTGGCGAGCTTGTATCCCGTAGTGTTCGATCTGGAAAGCTTAGAGCCACATTAAATCTTGAAGATTTTACTGGAATAGATAGTGTCATAATATCGGTACAAACACCCGTTGAAAAAAAGAGGCCAAATTTATCTTTTTTAATGAAAGCTGTTGAGAGCGTAGGTAAAATCCTAAAAAAAGGAATGATTGTAGTTATTGTTAGCACAGTGCCGCCGGGAACAATGCTTGGAAAGATTAAGCCAGCGTTTGAACATCTAAGCGGCTTAAAAGCTGAAGAAGACTTCTTCTTAGCTTATGCGCCTGAAAGAATGGCGCCTGGAAAGGCTCTTGAAGAGTTACTTGAAAATCCAAGACTTATAGGCGGCATAGGCCCAAATAGTACAAGGATAGTCTCTGAACTCTTCAGAGTAATATGTAAGAGAGTAATTGAAACAAATGTTATAACCGCGGAGATAGCTAAGCTTGCTGAAAACACCTATAGAGATATCAATATAGCCTTTGCAAATCAGCTCGCTTTAATATGCGAGCAACATGGGGCTGATGTAAAAAAGGTTATTGAGTTAGCCAACACTCATCCAAGAGTAAATATTCACGCTCCGGGACCTGGCGTGGGTGGACCATGCTTAACTAAGGATCCGTATTTTCTAATTTATGGGCTTAACTTCCCAAATAAAGATCTTGTGAGTATTGCCAGAAAAATAAACGATTATATGCCAGAATATGTTGTGAGACTAACTGTTAAAGCTCTGGAAAAGGCTGGTAAGAGCCTTAAAGGCAGTAAGATATCTATCCTCGGTACAGCTTATAAGGCGGAGGTTGATGATCCAAGGGAGAGTCCATCAAAATACATTATTAGAAAGCTCATTAAACTAGGTGCTAGAGTGGTGGCGTTTGATCCTTATTGTAGGGAATCTTTTGGAGCTGAAAGGGCTGAGTCTATATGGCAAGCTTTAGAGGGAGCGGATTGTATGGTGATAGTTACGGACCATAAGGAGTTTAGAAATCTTAATCTTCAAGAGACCAGAACTCTTATGAATATTAGTCCATCTATTGTGGACGGGAGGAGGATCATAAATCCTGATGAAGCCGAGAAACTGGGCTTCATCTATTATGGTATAGGCTTCGGCTTAAGGTGTTGACCGTGGCTTATCGAGTTACTATTACCATTAAGGAGATACGCGGATACTGTCCTATCTATAAGGTTGGAGACAAGATCATCATGGAGAAATTTTATGTGGACTCAAGAAACTCTGAGAGAGTATGCATTCACGCTTTGGCCGCTTTCTCAACTTTACTCTCAGCTTTTCTTCACGGCTCCTCAGCCATAGAGCTGGGTATAGGTTCAGAGGATGACGTTGGCTATCTCCAATGTCCAGATCCAGGTCCACCTCACACGAAAGGTGGAACAGTTCTTTTTGAGCTTAGACGGGAGATTATAAAATGATCTTAGCCGTAGTTGTGGGCACTCGACCCGAAATCATTAAGATGGCACCAGTAATAAAGGAGTTAGAGCAACAAGGTTTGCCATTTTATTTTATACATACTGGTCAGCACCTTGACTATAATATGTCTCTGCAATTTATAGAGGAGCTTAACTTACCAAAACCGGACTATACTTTCAAGTTAAAGAACAGAAGGCCAGCGGCTCAAATAGGTGAGATGATGGCAAAACTTGATAGGGTTCTACGCCGCCTAAAGATTAAGTTACTCCTTATACAGGGTGACACAAACACCATGCTGGCAGCCGCGTTGACAGCTGTAAAACTTGGTGTGAAAGTAGGTCATATAGAGGCTGGTCTCCGTAGCTATGATTGGCGTATGCCTGAGGAGCATAATCGTAGGATGGTTGATCACGTCTCCGACTACCTTTTCGCGCCAACAGAGAGGGCTAAAAACAACTTGATTGAAGAACATGTTTACGGAAAGATTTACGTTACTGGCAATACTGTGATAGATGCTGTGACCCGATACTTGCCTCTTGCGGAGAAACAATCTAGCATAATGAAAACAATAAAATTTAAGGGATTCGCATTAGCCACGATTCATAGGGCGGAAAACGTTGATAATTACTCTGCACTAAAAAACCTTATTGAAGTTTTCCTTGAATCACCTCTTCCAGTAGTTTTTCCAGTCCACCCAAGAACAGAGAAGAGACTAAAACTCTTTCACTTGACACGTAAGCTGGCAGAATCTAGAAATGTTCAGCTTCTACCCCCTCAAGGATACTTCAACTTTCTCTTACTAATGAAAAACTGTAAACTCATATTAACAGATTCTGGGGGGTTACAAGAAGAAGCTACGGCACCGTGTATAAGAAAACCAGTATTAGTTCTAAGAATTTCCACAGAAAGGCCAGAAGCAGTTGAAGCGGGATTTGCCAGGGTCGTAGGAATTGACAAGAATAGTATTCTAAAGTCCATAAGTGAAATATTGAATGAAAAGTTAAACTTACCTGCAATTTCTCCTTTTGGAGATGGAAGAGCTTCTCAGAAAATAGTTAATATTATCAGTGACGTAACGAAGATAACGCGATAAAACATCTTAAACATAGGGAAAAGAGCTGTAAGAGAGCATGTTAACCCTAAATTTTAAAGTATTCTACCTATATCATTTCTGCCTATTATTCGCCCATCCTCGTCATAGAGTATTTTGTAGCGCGGCTCCTTTATCTCTTCTTTTAACTCTTCTGGGCAATATTTTAGTAGGTACTCGAATTTTGTCAGGCGGCTGGCGAGCTCCATGAACGCCCTTTTAATTCCCTCCTGCTCGGATTCTATGCCATAATCGGTTTTAAGCCGATGCCTCACGTAATCCTGGACTGTTGGGAAGCGCTGGAAATCCCTATTTTCCCGCCAGTCAGTCCAATACTTCCTATAAAGAATATATTTTGCATTCTTCACGGTTACCAAGTGAACTGCATAGATTTTTGGGATAATTATGCGCCTATAATATAGTGGAAACTTTATGATCTCAAATCTTCCAGCATCATAAAATTTTATGCGTGGGGACCATGTGAAGGCAAATACTTCACGCCTTATGCGAAAGCCTTCAGGTCCAATATGGAATAGATCTCCATCGAGGTATAGGAAGCCTACGTTGACTCTATAATATATTTTTGGATCTAAGTTTAGCAAAATATCCTTAAGATTCATGATGTTATTTGGGCCGTTAGTGTAGGCTACGAAGTCGGGGTCCCAAATAACTGCCCACCTATACTTTGCATAACGAAGCCCAATATTAGAGTGGTAAACATATGTTTCCGTGTCGCCCATGAGCGATTCTAAAGGAATGCTCATATGAATGAGTTTTATATTTAAACCCTCCTCCTCAGCAACCCTTCTAACCCTCATTGGAGTATCATCCGTAGAAACATCGACAACAATTATCTCATCCGCAAAATCCCTAATCGACCTTAAAGAAGGCTCTATCCACTCATCATTACAGCTCCTAACAATAACGCTCACACCATTAGGTCTCCGAGGAGGAGACCTAACAAACCCAAACCTCGGAAGAAAACTAAAACAATAGCGCGCTAAATTCATAATTCTCCAGCCAACAACCTCGTAGGGAGACTTAAAAGGAACTTTTAACTCGGGATAATCGCTTGGTACATTCATGCGGATCAACAATTCCCTTTTATAGAAATTAAAGAAAAAAGAAATTTATATACCGTGCGATTATAAGATTGCGATAGACTATGTTAGGAATAGTTACGCCGGTTAAGAATGAATGCAAAAATTTAGAGTTTTTAAGTCGGCATATTTTTTCTCAGACGCGTTCTCCCAGTCTCTGGGTGATTGTGGATGATGGGAGTTCGGATAATACCCCGCGTATAATTTCAAATCTTAGCGAAAAATATGATTTTATAATCGGGCTTTCGCTACCAACAAAACATATGAGATACGATCCAATTTATAGATATGGATTTGTCGTTAGATCCGGATTAAGTTACGCTTTAAGTCTTCGTGATGACTTAGAATTTTTAGGAATACTGGATGTTGACATTAAATTGAAAAATGATTATTATGAGAAAATATTGGACGCGTTTGAATCTAAGCCAAGATTGGGAATAGTGTCGGGGCGATATTTGATCTTTGATGAGAGGACATGCCCTCGGTTTAGAGAGCGTTCAAATGAGATAATTGGTGGCGCCATGATTTTTCGTAAGAAATGCTTACTGGATATTGGCGGTTTTCCAGTTTGCCCATCACCTGACATAGTTGCGCTTATAAAAGCTGTTAATCGAGGATGGCGTTTAGGGCTAGTCTCTTCAACTTATGCGATTCATACAAGAGTAGATGATTCTTGGACAAAGTCTTTGAGAGCTGGATTAAGCAAATACACCTTAGGATTACACCCATTATCAGCATTATTAGGTAGTCCTCTACAAGCCTTAAAAAACCTCTCTTTAAACCATCTAGGCTTTACAGTAGGGTATTTTATAGGTGTATTAAGCGGAACCCAGAAACTAAATGATAGAGAAATCAACAAATATTTTTATGAACGCTTCTATTTGGGCATATATAGACGCTTCATGAAAATTACTACGAAAAAAAGCGAATTTGAAACGGATCCGATAAAACGTGCAACAATTAGACTATAAATAAAACTATTAAAGATAATTCCAACCTATACCAAAGTCATAATATTACTAAACTTAGATGAAGAACACTAAATTTCATATAAAAAGATGATATGCAAGACACTAATATAATTGATTTTAAAATGAGCCCCGAATATTTGGTATTAAAAGAATATAAAATATCTTAAATGCTAGTTTAGGATGACTGGTGAGAAAGAAATGAAGGTTTCCATAGTTATTCCAACATATTATCGATCTAAAGATCTGACTGAGCTATTTGATAGCTTATTGAGACAGAGTGTTAAACCTTTTGAGGTTATAGTTGTTGATGATACTCCTACAGATGCAATTAAAAATGTCTGTGAAGAATATTGTGGTAAGTTTAGGGAACTTGGTATAAAACTTATTTATATTAGGAATCAAAGAGAACCCTCTCTTACGATTGCACGAAACATTGGGGTAAATATGGCTAAGGGAGATATAATCCTCTTTTTAGATAGCGACGTTATTCTTTACCCAGATTATATAGAAAAATGCCTGGAAGTTTTTGAAGTTAAGAAAAATGCCTTAGGTGCGCAAGGATGGTATTCTGCTGCTTCTAGAGTTAGGCGAAGAACTTTATATTTGAGGAATCCTTTAAGGAAACTTTTCTTTTTAGGATATTTAGCTGAAAACAGTTGCAAGATATTCGGATATCCTTATGTTTTAACGGAAATTGTGAACTGTGAAAGTATGAGTGGATGCAATATGGCTTATAAGCGGGAAGTTTTTGAGGAGCTGGAACTAAAATTTGATGAGAACTTGAAAAGATATTCCTATATGGAGGATATGCTTTTCAGTCACTCTCTTCATAAGATGCGTCCAAACAGTCTCTACATAACTCCATATGCAAAGTTAATACATAAGTGGAGTAAAGAGGGAAGAACCGAGAGAAGAAATAATCTGCTTTCAGAAACTCAATACATGCGCAGCTGCAGAAAATACGTGTTAATGAAATTATTTGGTATAAGAGGATTATTCATCTTTTTCATGCAAACCATTGGCCTAATTCTCTTCGGTATAATACGGAAAATACAAGGCAAGTCGAGTTTTAGTAAATAAAATATGAACGAGAAAGTAATTCTTCTCTATATGTTGGAGACATATTCCCTATAACCCTACTGCAAGCCAGTTGTAACCTCATTTTATATTAAGACAAGGTTACTAGGATATCAGCGCTTACGGACGCATTTTCAATAATAAGCGTAAGTAATTTATAGAGTGTGCTATAAAAGTTGGGAGAGTTAAAACATTAGATCCCTCTACCCAATAAACTCTTTGCTTTCTTATCTTAAATTTTTTAAAGACTTTTCTCGTGGGAAAATTAAGAGCTAACATTTCATAGAAAGAGAGTTTTCTGCATAATCTACCGTATTCTGAATGTTCCGCATCAAAAGCATGCTTTACCCCGCTAAAAACCTTTACTTCCTCTTTACTGGGGAAATAAATGAACTTAGACAGTAAGGTTCTACATATTCTTCTGCTATAGGAGGTGATGATTTTAGGTTCGATTTTATATCGGGAGAGACTTTCAGCAAAATATTCTGAAAATGTTTTAATAGCTCTTTGCTGCACCTCTAGTTTGAATTCTACTAGGTCTCTATTTATAGAATCCTTAAAAATAGGAAGAATTTCATCCCCCTCGGCTTTATAACCAACGCAACTTCCATGCTTAGCAGCAGTAAATGTTTCAAACAATCCCGCATGAAGAACATATTTAAATCTTGAATCAAAAAAGGATAACCTTTTATCAACACCAAAATTTTTTACTGGATTAGATAGCCCTACATAAAACCCTGTAATCCCATAAACATCATTATATAAGTTGAAACTTTTCAGAACTCTACTTAAAGCTGCCTGCAAGCGTCCTTTCCATCCAACATCAACTATACCAATTTTTGAATCTTTATTAAAGCCCTCTTGTCTCAAATATCTCACAAGAATTTCACGCTTCTCTTCAGACTTCCTAAGAATTCGCTCTAAAATTCGAGTATTCCTTACAACGTAATTAAAAGTTAAAGCTTTTGGCATATCATTATTTTGCTGCAAATTAAATAATTTGCAAAAGCTCTCTACACTTAACTCTTTATCCTCAAAGATCCATTTTAATGGTTCAAAATCTCTTTCTGAACAAGCGGGTAAAAATAGACTTTTTCTAGAGCAAGGTAAATAGTGTAATTTAATATCGTGATCTTGGAAGAATTCTCGCTTCAGAATTAAGGAAATTTCTTGCAGGATTTTGCCGTCTCTAGATAAGAAATAGAGTTTTTCAAGATCCAGATTCTTGGCATAATTTAGAACCCAGAGTGAGTAAAGATTTAAAAAGGGAGCGATCACATTGGACGAGACTTCATGTAACTTTTGTTCGTTCGCATCTTCATAAAAAAGCGCTAATCTCGTAGCTCGCATAGTTCCAGCTATTAAAGCTCTCAGTTCAAATGGAATAAAAATATCCTCATAGACAGCCTTCTCATAATGCGTGGGTTTAGAATTCAAGTAAAGTTCAGAATTTATCCCCATTTTCATCGGGATTCTATAATCTGAATGTGGATTATCACCTATATGTCTACGAAATCTGAAATTTTTTAACAAAAAACTATACATTTTTCCCGAGCTTTTTGTATATTTTACTTCCGAAGAGGCAAAGATCTCTCGATAAGGCTTTATGAAGTTTTTGTTTAGTAAAATCTTCAAAAAGGATTTAGGAAGATAAGTATCTGAAACCAGTATGGCATTAAAATGTAGTTTTTTGACATTTTCTGCAATAGGTATTGATTCAAGAAGTTCTAGTTCTAGTTCCTTGTTTTTTATTTTTAAAGATACTTCCTCATCTAGCTGGCATATAGATTTTAAAGATTCATATATTTCATCAAGTGTTACTTCTTCAAGCCTACTTTTTTCTCTTGCAACTTTTTCTGCTTCAATTCTAACTGATTGAAATTCTTTTGGGTGAAAAGATAACAAGCCATTTTTATAGAGTAATAAACCAAGAAAATAAAAGAGGTCATCAGGGCGAATGAATCTACGGGTAAGAATTGTATCAAAAATATCAAAGCTCTCTACTTCCTCCATGCTACCACCTAAATGTCATTAAAAAGTAAAGCTTTGTGGTTTAATTCTTTTGCGCTCTTTAATAAGATTTTTGTGGCTGCTCCTTATTTTTCTTTATGGATGTTCTTGGTCTTCTTTCGAGTGAGTTTGCTTGTTCAA
>Ga0185307_1001692_pt1 | contig 11914 bp, 9 predicted proteins | sample LHCtaG_FD_128010 | JGI IMG/M metagenome (GOLD analysis project Ga0185307, IMG submission 128010) | Hot spring microbial communities from Little Hot Creek, USA to study Microbial Dark Matter (Phase II) - LHC4sed_matched (SPADES... | ecosystem: Environmental > Aquatic > Thermal springs > Hot... | reverse complement strand
ATGCAATTCTGGCATCTAACACGTCGACTCTAAGCATAACCGAAATGGGAAACGCTACAAACAGGCCTGACAAAGTGGCTGGAATGCACTTCTTTAACCCGCCACAGTTGATGGCTTTGGTGGAGGTGATTAAGGGCGAAAAAACAAGCCAGGAAACAATAAACACACTTGTGGAGCTGGCTAAAAGGCTTGGAAAAACCCCCATTGTTGTGAAGAGGGATGTTAGAGGCTTTATAGTGAACAGGATTTTGGGCGCCGTTTTTAATGAGGCTTTCTGGGCGTATCATCGTGGAGAAGCATCCAAAGAAGGAATAGACGCTTCAGTAAAGTATGGCGGAGGCTTCCCCATGGGATGGTTTGAACTAGCCGACTTTGTCGGATTAGACATAGCCTACGAAGTTGGAAAAATACTCTATGAAGCTTACGGTGAACGCTTCAAACCATGCGCAGAAGTCATAGAACCGCTGGTTAAAGAAGGAAAGCTTGGACAGAAAACAGGAGTAGGCTTCTACGACTGGACGAAGGGGAGGCCTAGAATCCCCTTCAACCTCTTGGAGGAATACGATGTTGAGAGATCTTGGGCTGTAGCCGTCAACGAGGCTGCGTGGCTGATACATGAGGACGCGGCAACACCGGTGGACATAGACACAGGAATGAAGCTTGGCACATATTGGCCGTCCGGTCCATGTGAGTATGCAGATAGAACAGGCATAGACGTTGTTCTAAACAAGTTGAAAGAGCTCTACGCCAAGTACAACATGGAGATGTATAAGCCTTGCCCCATGCTGGAAGAATATGTAAGCAAGGGCTGGCTTGGCAAGAAAACTGGAAGGGGGTTCTACTAAATGAATTTCGAACTTACCGAGGAGCAGATTGGAATAAAAAATGCTGTGAGAGAGTTTTGTGAAAAAGAGTTCAAACTTGAACTAGCCTTAGAACTGGACCGTAAAGAGGAGTTTCCTCTGGAGCTTTACAGGAAGGCTGCGAGGCTTGGTTTCACAAGCATGTTCTTCCCGCAAGAATATGGTGGGCAAGGCTACGGGCTTCTTGAAACATGCCTTGTGATAGAGGAAATGTGCAGGGCTGACTCATCGCTCGGTGTGGCGGTTTCAAGCGGAAACTTTGGAAGCGAGTTAATCCTAGCCTACGGCACGAAGGAGCAGAAGGAGAAATACCTTCCACCGATATGTAGGGGAGACTACATTTCCGCAGCAGCTTTTACAGAGCCAAACGTCAGCGGAAGCGACATAACACGCATGGAAACAACAGCCACAAAATATGGAAATGAATGGTGGATAAACGGTACAAAGACGTTCATAACAAACGCGCCCCTCGCCGACTTCATAATCGTTTTGACGCAAACAGACACAAAAGTCCGACCCACCTATAGAGGCGAAACTCTATTCGTAGTGGATAAGGGTACCCCTGGTCTTGAGGTAACAAAGCTCCATAACAAGATGGGGATTCGATGCTCTGTGACGGGCGAGGTCCGGTTTGACAACGTTAAAGTCACCGACTGGCATATAGTAGGCGAACTAAACAGGGGATTTTACCACTCCATGGAGTTCTTTGACAAGACAAGGGTAGGCGTGGCTGCCCAAGCCGTTGGCATGGCTCAAGGCGCTTGGGAAATAGCTTTCAAGTATGCGAAACAGCGAGAAGCCTTTGGACAGCCAATAATACAGCATGAGGCCATAGGCTGCACTTTGGCCGAACTGGCCACAAAAATAGAGGCTGCAAGGCTCCTAACGTATAAGGCTGCATGGCTCATAGATTCGGGAAAAATGGATCCAATGGTCACAGCCATGGCAAAGCAATACGCAAGCCGCGTGGCGATGGAGGTGACGGACTTCGCTATCCAGACGCTAGGCGGGTATGGCTATCTAGGCGAATACCGTGTTGAAAGATACCATAGAGATGCGAAAATAACCGAGATCTACGAGGGTACAAGCGAAATTCAAAAACTTACAGTGCTCAAGTACCTTCTCAGAAAATTCTGAAAGTTTCCAAAAAGTAATATAGGCTTAGACCATAAAAAGGTGTTGGTGGAATTATGAGCAAGGCATATGAAACCATAAAGGTGGAGAGGGAAGAAAACGTATTATGGCTAATACTAAACCGTCCCCACAGACTTAACGCTTTTAACGATGTCTTAATGGAAGAGCTTGCAGATGCCTTGGATACGGCTGAAAAAGATCCTTCAATAAGATGCGTGGTGATCACGGGCGAAGGCGACAGGGCTTTCAGTGCCGGTGCAGACGTCACCATGTTTCCCAAAGCCACACCCGTGAAGGCTGAAGAGTTTTCTAGGCTTGGACAGAAAGTTTTCAGCAAAATAGAGGAAATGTCAAAGCCCGTAATAGCGGCCATAAACGGCTTCGCCTTGGGCGGAGGCTTGGAGCTTGCACTAGCCTGCGATTTTAGAATAGCCGCGGAACACGCCGAGCTTGGGTGTCCCGAAATAAACCTCGGTCTGATACCAGGCTGGGGTGGAACCCAGAGACTTGCAAGAATTGTCGGTTTGGCAAAGGCAAAAGAGATGATCATGCTTGGACTCCGGCTTAAAGCTGAAGAAGCCCTTAAAATAGGTTTGGTTCACAAGGTCGTGCATTATGAAAAGTTAAGGGACGAGGTTCGCGAATTGGCGAAAAAACTAAGCGAAGGCCCGCCCATAGCGCTTAAATACGCCAAACAAGCCCTAAACTTCGGAACACAGGTCCCACTGGAAGCCGGTCTACGCATAGAATCTGGCCTTATGGCTTTAACCTTCTCCACAGAGGACTTGAAAGAAGGCGTAGAAGCCTTCATGTCAAGGCGGAAGGCTGAATTCAAGGGGAAGTAGACTTCCCCTCCATTTTTAATGTTGAAAGTTGCTCATAAAGGTGAAAGGAATGCGTAAAGTGGCGATTATCGGTGTTGGAACTTCGAAGTTCGGTGTTAGAAACGATGTAAATGTGGCGGAGCTGGCTTTTGAAGCCTTTAAGCCTTCAATAGAGGACGCTGGGATATCTCCGAAAGACATAGAATTTGTGGCTTTGGGCTCCACGGGGGCCGGGGCATGGTATGAAGAGCTTCTTCCCGCCGTTGTTTCAGCCGAATACTGTGGGTTGACGGGTGCGGGGCTCGTCCGTTGCGAAGCAGCGTGCGCTAGTGGAAGCGCAGCGTTTACGACAGCCTACTGGGCTGTGGCAAGTGGGCAAGTGGAAATTGCTCTGGCTTTAGGTGTTGAAAAAATGAGGGAGATCGACACGCCAACGATGATGGAGTGGATTGGAAGGGCCGGCTACTACCTGTGGGAGTTCCACAATTTTGGTGTAACCTTTCCAGCCTATTACGCCTTATATGCAACTGCCCACATGGCTAGGTTTGGAACAACGGAGGAGGATTTGGCGCTTGTTGCTGTTAAAAACCATAAATACGCCTCAATGAACCCTATAGCTCATCTCCAAAACAGGATAACCGTCGATGATGTTTTATCCTCGATGGTTATCGCCGCACCTTTGAAGCTTTTCGACTGCTGTCCAACGTCTGACGGCGCCACATCCATAATTCTCGCTTCAGAGGAAAAGGTCAAAGAGCTTAAAATAGACACCCCGGTCTGGGTTGTTGGAATAGGCTACGCTTCTGGAACAGCAAACATAAGCAAAAGGCTTGACTACGTTGGGCTTGAGGCAAGCGTTTCAGCCTCCAAGATGGCTTATAAAATGGCGAAGGTAACGCCTGACCAGCTTGACGTGGCAGTTGTCCACGACTGCTTCACCATCGCCGAAATAATGGCATATGAAGACCTTGGATTCTGCAAGAAGGGCGAAGGCGCAAAACTGCTACGGGAAGGCCAAACCGAGATAGGCGGGAAAATCCCCGTTAACGTTGACGGAGGCTTAAAGGCGAAAGGCCATCCAATAGGTGCAACGGGCTGCTCCATGATATATGAGTTAACAAAGCAGTTGAGGGAGGAAGCCGTTGAAAAAGGGAGACAGGCACCCATGAAAAACTACGTCGCACTAGCCCACAATGTTGGTGGGACAGGTCATTACTGTTACGTTACAATTTTGAGGAGGTAGGCTGTCGTGGCGGCAATGCCATCGATAAAGTCCCGGGAAATAAAAATCGTGCAGGACATACCTATAAGCAGGACCATGCCCTTCTGGGAGGGTCTAAAACAGGGAAAAATTCTTGCTACGAAATGCAGAAAATGTGAAAGGCTATATTTCCCGCCAGCTGCAGACTGTTCGCAGTGTTTGGCTTCAGACATGGAGTGGGTTGAGCTAAGCAATGAGGCTACAATTGAAACATTCGCTTATGTTGTTGCCAGACCAGCAACATTCCAGCATGAGAAACCCTACACCGTCGCCATCGGCAAGCTGAAGGAGGGTGTGCGGGTGTTTGCGTGGCTGACAGGTTTCAAGCTTTCAGAAATCAAGGTGGGCATGAAGGCAAAACTTGTGGCAAAAGTAACTCCGGAAGGAAAACCAACATATGAGTTCACGAGACCCTAAACAGTTAGCACCTTAATTTTCACCATGGAAAGTATTATTACTTAAAAGCGGTGTTATCTATTAGGTAGGTTTGTTATGCCGGTTAAAAAGAAGAGGAAAACAGAGGAAGAAGAAAAACCAAAGGAAAAGCCCTGGTACAAGTTTTATCCTCCAGGCGTTAGAAAACACATAGACTACCCAGAGGTCCCCCTTCATGAGTTTCTAAGAAGTTCTGCTCAAAAATACCCGGACAAAACAGCCATTATATACTTTGACAGGAAAATAAAATATAAAGAGCTGGACCTGCTCAGTGACAAATTTGCAACAGCCCTGGCTGACTTTGGCGTGAAGAAAGGAGATAGGGTTGCTTTATTCTTGCCAAACACCCCCCAGTTTGTGATATCCTATTACGGTGCGTTGAAGGCTGGGGCGGTTGTAACGGCAATAAGCCCCCTCTACAAGGAGCGGGAGGTTGAACATCAGCTAAACGACTCGGAAGCTGAAACCATAGTTGTGCTTGACCTTTTATACCCTACCGTTGAAAAAGTTTGGGAGAAAACAAAGCTTCGAAACGTTATTGTTGGAAGCTTGAAGGATTACATGCCAACATTCAAAGCGGTTCTCGGATCCCTGCTTGGAAAAGTTCCCTCAAGGAGTGTTGAACGTAGAGCGAATGTGTACTTTTTCAAGGAGTTGATGGAAAGATACGAGGCTAATCCACCAAAGGTAGAGATAAACCCGAGGGAAGATTTAGCAGCTTTACAGTATACTGGTGGAACCACCGGTATTTCCAAGGGGGCCATGCTAACCCACATGAATCTCGTCTCAAACGCCGTAATGTGTAAGGAATGGTTGCAGGCTAATGAGGGCGAAGAGGTTGTTTTAACCGTGCTTCCGCTTTTCCACATCTACGGCATGACAACAAGCATGAACGCCCCAATACTCTTTGCCGGAACAATGGTCCTCTTACCGCGGTTCGACCCATTGGCTGTTTTACAAGCAATCCAAAAATACAAGGTGACAGTTTTCTGTGGCGCGCCCACAATGTACGCCATGCTTCTAGCCCATCCAGACCTCAAAAAATACAACCTAACCTCAGTGAAGTTCTGCATATCAGGTGCGGCGCCGCTCCCACTAGACGTCCAGAGAAGGTTTATGGAGGTCACAGGTGGCGTTTTAGTTGAGGGATATGGCCTAACAGAATCCTCACCGGTTACCCATGCTAATCCGCTTGATAAAACCATGAAAACCGTAAAGATAGGCTCCATAGGAATACCGTGGCCAGACACTGACGCAAAAATAGTTGACATAGAAACAGGCGAAAAGGAGCTTCCACCGGGCGAAATCGGCGAGCTGATCGTTAAAGGTCCGCAGGTTATGAAGGGTTACTGGAAAATGCCCCAAGAAACAGCTGCTGTATTGAGAAATGGTTGGCTTTACACAGGCGATATTGGCAAAATGGACGAGGACGGCTACTTCTACATAACGGACCGCAAAAAAGACCTTATTAAATACAAGGGATACAGCGTCTACCCAAGGGAGCTTGAAGACGTTTTATACGAACATCCAGCCGTGAAACTATGCGCCGTAATCGGCAAACCGGACCCCGTTGCAGGGGAGATCCCAAAAGCCTTCGTGGTCTTAAAAGAGGGTGCGACAGCCACTGAGGAAGAGCTTGTGAGGTTTGTTAATGAAAGGGTTGCCCCGTACAAAGCCATAAGGGAGCTGGAGATCCGAACAGAGTTGCCGCTGAGTGCCGTTGGCAAGGTTCTCCGCAGAGTTTTGCGGGAGGAAGAGCTGAAAAAAGCGGCGGTTAAACCCTAGCCAAATCCCTTTTTTAAAGTGTTAAACTGGTTCGTTTAGACGTTTTCCCGTTTTAGCTGTCCAATCGTCAACCGGTATGGCGAACCTTTTCTCCACCGTGCTTCTGTGGAAGCTGTTATATGTGCAGAAGGGCACTATCCTGCCTTCCGGCGTGGCGTAGTGGATGACGCACTTTTGCACTCGGTCTAAGTCGAAGTTCCAAGCGTCCATGAAATGCATAATCCCTATCATGACTATTCTCCGCATGAATTTTCCAAGAGCCTCATAGCTCCCCCTCGTGACAACGTCCTTAAGTAAGCCCCTAATCAGCGGCGATTTGACCATGGGCAGAAACTCTAACATTTTCATCTTCGCCACGGTTCTTTTGCCCTTTAAGCCAGTGTAGTAAATGTCCCAGAAAATTTCGGCGAATTTATCCACGTCTATGTATCGGGTTATAGGCTCATATTCACCCTCTTCCTCAACAACTATGAAAGTTGCGGCTCCGCACATGGGGTGCATCGTAAACTCTGGGTAAACCCTATTTTTAACAATCTCCATCCCTTTGGATATTGGCAGAGGCCAGTTTACTGGACGCCAATCCCGTCGAGAAATTTTTCTATTTGTCTGTTCCTCTATCAGTTTGATGGCGTCTGGAACAGTTATGCGCATTTTCCGCATTTCGTCCCCGCGGGCTCTTCCAGCCATAGATATTGGTTGGATGTTTACGCATCTAACGACATCGTGGTTTTGGACAGCGTAGCGGATTATGTCTCCTAAGTCTCCGTCATTAACCCCCTTCGCCAACGTTACAACCAAGACTATTGAGTCAAGTCCGATTTTTCTGGCGTTTTCCAAAACCTTCTGTTTAACTTGGACTAAGTCTGTTCTACCCCTCGTTTTCTTGTAGATTTCCTCTCTTAAACCGTCAAATTGGAGGTAAAGCGTGCTCATTCCCGCATCTATAAGCCTTCTAAAATAGTCTATGTCCCCTGCAAGGCGTAGCCCGTTGGTGTTAACTTCTACGTGGGTTATTCCAGCCTTCTTTGCTTCTGCAACGAGGTCTGGTAGATCGTTTCTTAGGGTTGGCTCTCCCCCGCTAAACTGGAGGGCGTTGCAAGCCCATGGCTTGTTGCTTCTCAGCAGCTTAATCATGTCCACAATCTGCTCGTAGCTTGGCTCATAAACGTAGTTCACTGCTCCAGCGTAGGCGAAACAAACTGGACAAGCCATGTTACACCTATTGGTCACATCTATTATGCCAAGAACAGTGTGAGATCTGTGTTGGGTGCATAGTCCACAATCATATGGGCAGCCTTTAACAGGCCTCGTGTGAGGATTCTCTAAACCTGTCCCGCAGTATTTAGCCTTATACCACTCCTCATAAAACCATTTAAAGAGCTCAGCGTCCCCCCAATACACGTCCTCAAACTTCCCGTGTTCCGGACACGTTTTCTCAAGGTAGATTAAGCCGTTGTCCTCGTATATTTTCATGGGAACCCTTTTTAGACACTCGGGGCAAACGCTTGTTGAATAGCGTTCAAACTTTACAATTTCCTGTTGGCTTTCAGCCATTTCAATCCCTTTTCCGGTGTTAATTTAGCTATGGCTTAGACGGATATTAAAATTTCCATAACTTTAATATGGTGAAAAGTATAAATTTCTCTTTATGAGCGAAAAAATAAAAGCCCTTTTGAGGAAAGCTAGGCTAACCGATTACGAGGTAAACGCTTACCTCATCCTTCTAGAGAAGGGTGCCTTGACAGCGAAACAGATAAGCTACGGGGCGCAAATACCCTTCTCAAAAGTTTACCAGGTTCTTAACAGTTTAGAGAGGAAGGGTTGGATAGAAGTTTCAAGGAAAAGACCTAGCAGGTTTTTTCCAAAATCTCCGGAGGCAGCGTTGAAGGCGGCGAAAGCCTCCGTGGACAGCGAGTGGGCGCAGATTGAAAAAGCCGTGGTCGATGAGTTAATGCCACTTTATGAGAAGATCAAGAGCAAGGAGAAGTATGACATTTGGATTCTGAGAGGGTTGGAGAACATAATCCCAAAATTTAAGGAAATACTGAAAAACTGTCGCGAAGAATTGCTCATAGCTATCCCGTCCATTAAAAGGGAGCTTCTTAGGGATGCTCTCCAGTTTATCCATCCATCCCTCATCGGAGACAAAGTGCAAGTACGCTTCATGGTTTCAGAAGGAATCGACGAAAGCCTCCACGGATTTTTCTCAAAAATAGGTGAGGTTCGGAAGAGGGACAAAATGTTCGGCGGAGGCGTCATATCCGATGGCGTTGAAGTGCTACTTATTTTCAGTGATGAAAGGGGAGAGGTAACGGCCATCTGGTCCGACCACCCGGGTTTGGCAGGGCTTGCAAAAGACTACTTCAATTATTTGTGGAGGGAATCGGAGAAGTGAACATTAAAATTTGCGTTTTCGTCTAACTGTCTAAACCCAACTGTGAGATGACGCTTGTGCGTGTAAAAATTAGGGTCACGGGCATTATTCAAGGCGTTGGCTTTCGTCCCTTCATCTACCGCACTGCTGTGAAAAATGGCCTGAAGGGTTATGTCCGCAACATGGGCGACGCTGGTGTGGAGATTCTCCTCGAAGGAGAGGAAAACTCCGTAAACAATTTTCTTAAAGCCTTAAGGGATGAGAAGCCGCCTTTGGCGCAGATTCATGAAATAATAGAAACTAGGCTTGAGGGAGAACACGAATACAGGGATTTTAGGATTGTTAGAAGCTCTGAGGAGGCTGAACTTTCAGGTTCTGTTATTCCCCCCGACGTGGCGATATGCGGAGAATGCTTAAAAGAGCTTAGAGACAAGAACAACCCAAGATTCAATTATTTTTTCATCACTTGCACGGATTGTGGTCCGCGCTTTACAGTTATTGAACGCCTCCCATATGATAGGGAAAACACGACCATGCGGGATTTTCCCGTGTGCAGCTTCTGCCAAGGCGAGTACACAGACCCGTTGAATAGACGTTTCCACTCCCAAACAGTGGCTTGTCCAAAATGTGGTCCCAAAGCCTATCTGACAAACAGCGATGGTGAGACTTTTCCATGTAAAGACCCTATTAGGGAGGCCGGAAAACTGGTTTCTGAAGGCTTCATCGTGGCTGTCAAGGGTTACGGAGGCTTCCATGTTGCGACTTCAACCTTGAAGGATGAACCGCTAATAAGGCTTAGGAGGGCCAAGCATAGGCGGCAGAAGCCTTTCGCCATCATGGCGCGAAGCCTAGAGGCTGTTAGATCTTTCGCTGAAGTCAGCCACAAGGAGGCTGAGCTTTTAACGTCTCCCATGCGTCCAATAGTGCTGTTGAGGAAAAGCGCCAACTACTACTTATCCGAGCTTGTTGCTCCGGGCTTACACAACGTTGGCGTTATGTTGCCCTACACGGGTTTACACTACATGCTTTTCGACGAAGTCAACGATCCGGCTTTCGTTATGACAAGCGCCAACCCACCTAATCAGCCCATAGTTAAAGACGACGATGAAGCCTTGAAAACACTAGGCGGCATAGTCGACTATTTCCTCTTCCATAATAGACGGATTGCCCACCGGTGCGATGACTCGGTGATGCGGGTGCACGGCGAAAAACAGGTTTTCATAAGACGTTCAAGGGGCTACGCCCCTGCGCCGGTTATGCTTAGGGAGAAGGTCCGAAAATGCGTTTTGGCCTTGGGGGGAGAGCTAAACAACACCGCGTGTATTTTAAACGGTGAAAAGGCTTTCATATCTCAGCACATTGGCGACGTGGAAAATGTGGAAACTCGCATTTTTCTTAAAAACGCCGCTGAACACCTAGCCCGCCTAACCAACAGCAGGGTTGAGGTTGTTGCGTGTGATTTACATCCAAAATTTACGACGACAAGACTTGCCAAAGAATTGGCTTCTTTAAATGGTTGGCATCTTGTCCAAGTGCAGCATCACTTCGCCCACGTTACCGCCTTGATGGCTGAACACGGCGTCGACGAGCTTGTTGGGGTTTGCTGTGACGGCTACGGTTATGGAGTCAACGGTGAGGCTTGGGGCGGCGAAATAATTTTTGCTTCACGCAACTCCCTCGAAATGAAACGCGTAGCCCATCTTGAAGAACAGCCGATGGTGGGCGGAGATCTGGCAACCCGATATCCCCTCAGAATGGCGGCGGGAGTCCTATATAAAAAAGTTAGTGTAGATGGCTGGCTTTTGAAGAACCGACAGCTTTTCCCCCACGGTGAGAGGGAAATAAGCCTGATCCTCCAGCAGCTCGAAAGCGGGTACGGTGTAATTATGACAACGAGTTGTGGAAGGGTTTTAGATGCTGCGGCTGCCATTTTGGGACTGTGCTATGAACGCACCTATGAGGGTGAGCCGGCCATGAAGCTGGAGTCGGCGGCTGTAGGTGGTAAAGATGTTCTTCAGCTTAAGCCCGTAGTTAAGGGAGATGTTCTTGAAACTACGGGCATGCTTCTTGAAGTTTTCGAAGAAATGGGGAAGTACACCGTGGCCGATTTGGCTTTCTCTGTTCATACCTACCTAGCCAAGGGCTTAGCTGAGCTTGCCATTGAAAAAGCCCTGGAAAACGACGTCAAGGTAGTCGGTTTTTCGGGCGGAGTGGCGTGCAACGAAATCTTCACTAGGATGATGCGTGAACTTGTGGAAGCAGCAGGTTTACGTTTCCTCGTCCATGAGGCTATCCCACCAGGTGACGGCGGCTTATCTTTTGGGCAAGCTGTTTACGCTGGGCTCTTCCAATTTGAGACGTAACCGTTTTATTGATGCGTACCTCCTTTTCAATGATAGCCATGTGCCTAGCCATTCCCGCGAAAGTTGTTAAGATTCAGAATAATAAGGCCGAGGTGGATTTTGGAGAAGGCGTTTTAAGAGAGGTTGACATTTCTTTGGTGGAAGTTAAGGTTGGCGAATATGTTCTGGTGCATGCTGGCTACGCCATCCAAGTGCTTAGCCGAGAAGAAGCTGAGGAAACGCTTCGGCTGTGGCGTGAGCTTTTAGAAGCTGAAAGTTCGCTTCAACCAAAGTAGACGCGGTTGTTTGGAATGGCTGAGCATTTAAGGTTTAGAGATTCAGACTTAGCCAAACGAATAGTTGGTAAGATACGAGAAATAGCACCAAAAAGGGATATTGTAAAAATTTGCCACATTTGCGGCACCCACGAATGGACCATAACCCAATACGGCTTACGGAGCCTGCTTCCCCCCACAGTTGAGGTCATAGCCGGCCCAGGCTGCCCAGTGTGCGTTACACCCGCTTCGGAAGTGGATGAGGCTGTCGCCCTCGCTCTTAAAGGTGTTGTCGTCACGTGTTTTGGAGATGTTCTACGGGTTCCAAGTTCTGAAAGGTCTCTTTTGGACGCTAAGGCTGAGGGTGCTGATGTTCGAGTTGTTTACAGCGTCATGGACGCCGTCCACATGGCTGGGAAGGAGCCGAACAAGGAGTTCGCTTTTTTCGCCATAGGGTTTGAAACTACGGCTCCGTCCACAGCCATTGAGGTTCTGCGAAAGCCCCCTAAAAACCTCAGTTTTCTAGTTTCCCATAGGCTTATCCCACCGGCAATGGAGCTTCTGCTTGGGATAGGCGACCTCCACATAGACGGCTTCATCGCCCCGGGGCACGTGAGCACC
>Ga0185307_1001691_pt1 | contig 11915 bp, 11 predicted proteins | sample LHCtaG_FD_128010 | JGI IMG/M metagenome (GOLD analysis project Ga0185307, IMG submission 128010) | Hot spring microbial communities from Little Hot Creek, USA to study Microbial Dark Matter (Phase II) - LHC4sed_matched (SPADES... | ecosystem: Environmental > Aquatic > Thermal springs > Hot... | reverse complement strand
AAACTATTGATAGCTTTCTATAGAACTCTAAACCATTCTGTGTAAGTCTATAAACATCACCACCATTCTCCTCTTTAGAAACTAGACCCTTTACAACAAGCTTTCTAGCAGCATCTAAAACAGCTTTGTATCTCTCACTCAATATAGATGCTATTTCCCTAGCTGACAAAGCATCTTTCTCAGCTAGTGTAAGTATTATTCTAAGCTGTAGAGACCCTCTAGCAAAATCTATTACAGAGTCAAGCTCTCTTAAAATAGAGAGCCTAGAGTTTAGATCTCTATCCACAGAGCTAAACTCTATAGCTATATCACTAGCTATTTCATCCATGCCATCCACCTAAGATCCTTAAACTCTATAACCAGGTCTATGAAATCCAGAGACTCTAGCCCAGCACCATCAACTCTATATCTATTTTTAAAAACATCGACTATACGTTTATAGATATCTATAACATCATCAAGAGAAACAGTGTTGAACAGCCTAACCCTAACAACAACCCTACCATCAACACACTCAAACTCTATATCCATAGCATCCTCAAACTCTTCAACCCCCTCAAAATCTATATCGCAATAAAGCATAGTGTTTAAATTTAAACCCATCTCTAGCTCCCAAAAAGATAAAACTGGCAGTAGAGAAACAATGTATATAGAGACAAAGAGAAGCAGTAGACAATTGAAGAAAAGCCCCCTATATAAAAACACCATAAAAACCCAGCAGTACCCGCAGTAGCATAGCAAAAACCATTCAAAAACCTCTAAACCCACAACATTCAACTCAAAAAACATAAAAAGAATATAGACAGCTAGTCGCCACCACAAAACAACCCTAACAAACACACAAACCAAACAGAATACCGAAACAGGTGAAAAACATGAAACCCAAACTCAAAAAAGGAATAGTTGGAATAGAAGCAGCAATAGTAATGATAGCATTCGTAGTAGTAGCAGCAGCACTAGCATTCGTAGTACTAAACATGGGCTTCTACACAACACAAAGAAGCAAAGAAGTCATAGGACAAGGACTAGCACAAGCAAGCAGCGCACTAGAAATAGACGGAACAGTACTAGCAAAAGTAGATACTGAAACAACGAAGAACCTCTCTTGTGCTATAATACCGATTAGGTTATCTGCAGGTCAGAAAGATGTTGATTTAACACCTGGAAAAGCAGACATAGCAGTATGGATAATAAACAAAGGAGGAAAAACAAACACCTACAATGAAACTGATCAAGCTATAACTGATCAACAATCTTTTGATATAGATAATCTATGTAACGCTGCATCAGGTTATGGTGTGGCTGTGATTTGGAGACATCCAAACAATGGTGATACTGTTTTGCAGGCTGGTGAAAAAATACTTGTAGTAATAAACTTTACAGAATTATTCGGTTATGGTCTAGAGTCTTATGATGTGTTTAAGGTTGAGATTAAGCCGCCTATAGGCTCTGCTTTAACTGTTGAGAGGACTGTGCCAGCATCTTTAACCTATACATATATTGATCTTGGCTAGGGTTTGATGGTGGCTTTGGCGATGTATATATATAAATCTATTTTTTTATCTAGTAATCTTAACTCTTATTCTGTTTCAGCTTCGTCTCTTTTGTTAATTGTTTTAGAGGGTCTTGGTTTTGTTGTATTGGGTTTTATTCTTCTATATTTCTCGTTTTTCCAAAGTGATTTTGTGTTCTATGCTCTTATAGCTATTGCTTTTATATCTATTGTTATAGGTCTTCATATTCTTTTTGCCTTTGCTATATATATGTTTAGGTTTAGGAGATAGTGTTGAGGTGGTGGTATGTCTAAAAGTGATGTTGGATGGTCTTGTAGCTGTGTTTTCTGTAGGTTTTTTGTTTATCCTATTGTTAGAAGGTTTGGTAGAAGGGTTGAAGTTGGTGAAGAGGAGGTTTTAGATCAAGAGGCTACACCACCTATATCAACTTTTGTTCAGCAACCTGCTATAGATGTTGATAAGGTTAAGGAGTCTGTTGCTGAGCATGTTTCTGCTATTGTTGATTCTAAGCTTAGAGAGTTTTCTTCTAGGGTTGAGTCTGTTGAGGATGAGGTTAAGAGGGTTAGAGAAGATGTTTCTAAGAGTATTGATGAGGTTAAGAATGCTTTGGTTGATATTAGAGCTGCTATAGCTGAGGTTACAAACCCTTTCAATATTCTTAGAAGCTATTCAAGAACATCTACAGCTTCTCCTACATCTAAAGCTGATAATATTATCAATAGTTTTAAAAAAGCTTTGGAGGAGATGGGTGGAAAAAACTCTATGTCTGGTAACGAGAGCCCTAGCCAAAGTGTGGATAGGGATCTTGAGGCTATCTCTAAAGAGCTTATAGCTAGAACATCTTCAAGGCTTAGCTTATCTGGCTTGATAAAGCTGATTAGATGGGTTGATGATATGCTTAGCAGAGTTCCTAGAGAGGTTATAGAGGAGATTGCAAAGTTTATGAAGGCTATCAATGTTGTTGATGAGGATGAGGAGAAGATTGTTTCTGGTGTTATAGATTTTGTTTATAGGGCTAGGAAAATGGGTCTTAAAATCAATGAGCAGATTATACATATATATAACCTTGCCAAGGTTTTTGGAGTTGTTGATAAAGAGGCTAGTGAAGAGATTCTAAAGCTTGCTATGGACAACAACTCTATTGAGTGAAATGCAATGGTTTCAGAAAGCATAAACACAGCTATAATTGTTATAGCAGGGCTTATAGTTGCATCTATGATTTCAGCAGCTTTGATAACACAGATAGCTGTTTTAGACTCATCTATGAGAGTAGCTGTGAGAAATGCTCAGGATAGGCTACAGACATCTATATCAATAGTCCTAGTATCTCTAAACACAACCACTATAGACAGTCAAACCACGAAATACTTTGTTATCTATATAAAGAATGTTGGGAGCAGATCTATATCTATTCAAGAGATTCAGAAATCAGATCTATATCTACAAGACTCATCAATAACACTATATATGCTGTATAGCCAAGATAGCGAACTAGGTAGATGGAGTTATATAGAGGCTATCTCTGATGGTTCATGGGATGTAGGGGAAACAATCATTGTAAAAGCATATAACTCAACATCGCTTATACCACCTATATCTATAAGATTTGTTTTGCCAAATGGTATATCATGTGAATATAGATATGTGGGGTAGGTGCTGTGAAGGGGGTATCCTCACCAGCATCAGCAGCAATAATAGCTGTGGCAATGATTATACTATCTATATATACAGTCTACACAGTTATAAACACAGCAACGTCTCTTCATAGCTTAGTGGATACAAGGGTTGGAGGTAGAGATATTCTTAGAGTTGTAGATATAGATGTTTATAGCAATGGAACAGCATATATATCTATAACAAATGAAGGATCTGTATATATAGAGGTTAAAGATATTGAGATAGCCATTGCTATATATATCGATGGAAACCCCTATATATATAGCTTAAAACAATGTAGTTCTTTAGAGCCTGGATGCTGGTATATAGAGAGGGTAGCTGTTAAAGACATTGTATATAGCAGTGGTGTTTTAAGACCAGGTGAAGTGCTTTATATATCTATACAGCTTCCTATAGAACCTCCTCTAAACTCCTATGGATATATAGCTGTATTTAGTCTCTATTCAAAAGCTGAAAGAGTATTTACAGTTTCTAGGTGATGTTTGTTGAGCAAAAGATATGTTGTTTCAACTGGTGGTGAAGAGCTTGATAATAGGCTTGGAGGTGGTATTCCAATACCATCGCTTCTTCTTATTGAGGGGGATCACGGTACCGGGAAAAGCGTGTTTGTGCAGCAGATAACATATGGAGCTTTGAGAGATGGTTTAAAGGTTTACTACGTAACAACAGAGTCTACTGTTAGAGAGCTTCTTCTTCAGGCTAAAAGGGTAAGCTTTGATATGACTAGCTATTTCCTTAAGGGTTTTCTAAAGATATTTCCTGTTCATATGGAGGGAGCTAGATGGGCTAAAAACATAGCTAGGCTTCTTCTACAAGTTGTTGGAGAGTTTATGGTTAGAACAATCAAGGAGTGGGATCTTTTCATATTGGATTCATTCTCTGTTTTAGCTGTATATGCAAATACAAGTACCGTTTTAGATTTTCTAACAACTGCAAAGAATATTGTTTCACAAGATAAAGTTGTTATATTGGCTATTCATCCAGGTGCTCTCTCAGAAGAGATTATGATTAGAGCTAGAAGTATATGTGATGGCTATATAAGGCTTAGATCATTTGAGATAGGAGGTATGTTGATAAAGGCTATGGAGGTTATAAAGCTTAGAGGTGCTCTTGGACCTGTCGATAGCGTTATTGCATTTGATGTTGACCCGGCTTTTGGTATAAAGGTTCTACCACTATCACTTGCAAAGGCGTGAGTTAAAATGGCTGTAGAGGCATCTATGTATTCAATTGATGCAAAGCTTTCAAAGTATTTAAAGACATATCCATATCTAGCATCGTATATAAAAAGCATTGAGAGGGGCATCGGCATTCCAATGTTTTATGAATCCAATGAGCTTAGCTATGATATGAAGAAGCTTAGAAATGTAAATATACTTTATCCTGTTGGCGAAGGTATATTTATACATATATATATGCCTCCAACAGGTACAGTTAGCGGCTATAGAAAGTATATAGCTGTTGAGCCTCCAAGAATACATCCAAATCTTCTTAAAGTTATTGAGATGAGGCTTGCTGAAACAATATCTGAGTCTGATATTGTTGAGGATGTTGATGAGAGGAGAAAGCTTCTTCTCAGTAAGCTCGATAAGGTTGTTAGAGTTGTTGAAAGCCCTGTAGACTATTCGCAGTTAAAGGAGGGTGTGAGATCTATACCAATATATAGAGCTGACTATGACTATCTAAAATATTACTTGGTTAGAGATAGGGTTGGTCTAGGGTTTTTAGAGCCTTTTATAAGAGATCCATGGCTAGAGGATATAACATGTAAAGGGGTTGGCTTTGTATATGTGTTTCACAAGATATTTGGACCTCTAGAGACAAATATAGAGTTTAAAACAGAGGAGGAACTAGATCTATTTGTATTGAAGCTTGCTGAAAGAGTAGGTAAGCCAATTTCACATGCAAGACCAATTGTAGATGCAACACTTCCAGATGGCTCTAGAATAAACATTGTATATGGACATGATGTTAGTCTCCATGGAAGCAACTTCACAATTAGAAAATTCAGCAAGGTGCCTATAAGCATAACCCAGCTTATAGCATGGAACACACTAAGCTCTAAAATGGCTGCATATCTATGGATACTTCTAAACAGCAATATGAGTGGCTTTATATGTGGTGAAACAGCATCTGGAAAAACAACAACTCTAAACGCTATAGAAGCATTTATACCACCTACATATAAAGTTGTTTCTATAGAGGATACAGCAGAGGTCCAGCTACCGCATCCAAATTGGGTTAGAGAGCTAACAAGAGATACAGGGACAAAGGAGTCATCTATATCTATGTTTGACTTGCTTAGAGCTGCTCTTAGACAAAGACCAAACTATATAATTGTTGGAGAGATTAGAGGTGTTGAAGCATCTATAGCTTTCCAAGCAATGCAAACAGGACACCCAGTTCTATCAACGTTTCACGCAGCTACTGTTGAAAGAGTTGTACAGAGGTTAACTGGAGATCCTATAAAGATTCCTAAGAGCTTTATGGATAATCTAAACTTTGTATTGATTCAAAGCGCTGTTTGGAGAGGGGGTGTAATGGTTAGAAGGGTTTTGAGTGTAAACGAGATTATAGGGTATGACCCTAGAGCCGATGCAATTATATATGTACCTGTATTTGTGTGGGATCCTATTAAAGATGTTTTTACATTTAGAGGTAGAGGTGCAAGCTATCTTCTAGAAAACAAAATAGCTGCTATGAGGGGTATATCAAGAACTGAGATGAGGAAGATATATGACGAGATAGATATGAGGGCGTATTTCCTAGATCTTCTAATTAAAAAGAAGATATTTAACTACTACGATGTCTGGAACGCTATTGTAAAAACATATGAGATTGGGCTTGAGACTGCTGTTAAGAGGCTTGAGAGAGGTGCTCTTCTATAGCTAATTTAAAAAGATTTTTAAAGTCTCCATACCTATGGATCTCTATAGCATTTGCCTCTCTATCTATATTTCTCCCAACACCATATAACATATTCTTTGTATTTCTATCTCCAATACCATTCGCCGTGGGATATATAGTAGATCTTCTTAGAAGAAGAGGTGTTACAGCTGTTATTGATGAGGATATGCTTTATGTTGTTACACATATGTATTCTGTTTCAACTGGTAGACCTCCTCATGAAAGGCTTTTTGGACTTGGCAATATTTCTGGAAAGGGGTATGGTATATATAGCTCTATATTGAATAGAATAGCTAATCTTGCTAAGAGGTGGGGATATGGATTTGTTGTTGCAACAAGGATACAGGCAAGAGAAACTGGAAATACATTGTTTAGAGATTTTCTAAATAGGTTAGCCGAGGCTATAAATGTTGGCGAAGATTTAGAGACTTTTCTCCAGATGGAGCAAGAAACAATGCTTGTTAATTATGAAGCTGACTATACAAGGGTTTTAGAGGCTTTAAAGCTTTTACTAGGCATATATACAGCTGCTATGAGCTCAGCTATATTTATAGATATAAATGTTGTAATGCTTTCGTTTTTCTTTGGAGGTATAGAGATAGTCTTTGTATCTTTTATAGCTACTATCGCAGCTTTGGCTCTACTTGTTCTACTTATAAGAAAGTCTCTACCAAGGCAAAACATTGTGCATGATCTACGTATAAACATGGCTGAGAGAAAGCTATATCTATACACATTGCTAGCCTCGGTATCTATAGCAAGTGTTCTAGGGGTATATATCATGATGATTTTTAAAGAAACCTCTTATTTCTTAATAACATTTGGTCTTCTTTTCTTTATTCCAGGTATAGTTGGTAGAAGAATAGAGAATAAAGTTAAAAACATTGAGAACTTCTTTACAGTATTTATAAGAAGTATGGGACTGGCATATACAACTTTAAGAAACTATGCACAGACAATTAGAAGCATCCTAGGCACAGAACTAGGGGAACTTACAAAGCATTTGAGAAGGCTATATTCAAGACTTAGAAACGGTATAGATACAAGAATAGCTATGCTTTATTTTGTTGGTGAAAGCGGTAGCGAGACTTTGAGAAGAGGCATAGATATATTCTATGATGCTATAGAAGCTGGTGGAGACCCTGCTAAAGTTGGACAAGTTCTAAGCACAACTATGCAAAGGTTATTAAATTTAAGAAAGATGAGAGAGCAAACTGCAAGGGCATTTCAAGGTGTTGTATATATCTTAACAATATTGATTGTAGCTTTAGCTGAGTTTGTCTTTACACTTGTTATAATACTTCAACAAGTGTTTGTAGGGGTTGGTGCTACACAACTACAGATACTTTCATTAACATATATAGAGACTGGGGTTATAACATTTCTAAAACTTGGATTGATATTTGCAATAACTATTCTAAATGCATTTGCACTTCAATTTGCAAGAGGAGGCTATACAGGTGGTGCATGGATACATGCAGCACTTCTACTGGTTTTAAGCGGTGCAACGCTATTAGTATCATCGATGTTCTCTCAAATGATATTTAGAATAATTCAAGTTGGCGAGCTTTTTGCATCGCCATAGACTAAGATCCAACTAGCCTCTTAGTTAAATCTGAAAAGAATTCCTGTAGATATCTATCTATAAAATACATAAGCCTTGGAAGCAATGTTACAATGAATACAACGAGTATAGCTGTAGCAAGTGCAGCAACTGCAAGTATATATTCATTATCTGTTGTAAGCATTAACACAATACAAATCAAAACACCTATAAAAGACAGCATCACTAGAATAGATAGTATAGCAAAACTATCCATTATTATAGAAACAAGGTGTATTATGATAGATGGTGTAGGTATAGCTAGATAAAGTATAGAAGCAGTTGAAAAAGCAATACATATAGATACCAAAGCCAGTAAAAATCTTCTTCTCATAGTATAACCAGCTAATATTCTATACAAGATTAAATATAGATATACAGAAACATAAACTATTATGAGAACCTGGTTATTTAAAGCTCATTACGACTACTAGTCGCTAGAAACAAAAACACTTAGATATTTTTAAATAATAAATGTGTTAAGAGGGAATATATGGCTTATGAAAATAAGATGCATAGCATTGACATTAATCATGCTGTTGTTAATAAAAATAGATATATCTATAGATTTTGTAGCTAGCTATAGTGATTCTATAGATGAGGTCATAATCTATGGATATAAAAGCCCTCCCCGTATCTGGCTGAATCTAAGGGACATCGCATCAGCTCTTAAAGATCTTGGGATAGCAACACTTTATCTATATGGAGGTGTCCCAAAGGTTTTTCACTATCAAGAAAATGAAAAATCTATAATGGCATATATAGATATATTGGTCAACAATATAAATGTTACAAATATCAATACCAGCTACTTTAATATTAGATACAACGGCTATCTATCTAAAGCTACTCTCTACAGTGACGAGATTTCTATAGCCATCTACACAGTCTCTATCTACACAATGAAAACATTCTATATATCTCTATGCCCAGAAATAAAGCTAGGTGTAGGTGAAATAGATATTGAAATAAAATTCAATGAAACACCAAAAGATATTGATATTGGCAGAGATAACATCAAGGTTTATATAGATGATGCACTGTTTCAGTTTTATACTATAGAAAGCTTCGATATGTCTTTTGAGTTAAGTGATAAGGGTTTTAAAGCTTCAACCCATTTATTCTCTGGGCAATGTCTAAACTTCTTAGTTGGTATTTCACAGCAAGATTTAAAGAAGGTTAAAGAAAAAATTTCTTATTTTATGGAGATTTCTAAAAAGAGTTTCAAGTCTATATCATCTTTGTTTCCCATGATATATACAAGGTATTTCAATGTTAAAAACCTCTATATGCTTTCGCTTTACAGCACATTGAATAAGATATCGAGGAATGGTTTAGAGGATTATTTTATTGGAGTTAGACCTCAAGAGCTATCATCTCTAGCATATCTTCTGCAATTCTCTAATAATTCAGATCTCTGGAGGCATCTTCTCGATAATATCAATATGAATGATTTAGATTCTGAGAATGTACCATTCTATATAGATATAATCTACTATTACACTATATATAGGGAAGGTATCGACTATAACATAGATTACATATATATGCTCTTCGATATGTTGAAACAATATAGCTATAATGCAATTCAAAGTTTTAAAGCCATAGATATTGCTAGGGCTTTAAATGCTTTTCAAAAGCTAAGAACCATAGCTCTATTAACAGGGAATGCATCTTTGGTTAATATTGTTGATAGCTATTTGAATAGAATATCGCAATTTCTAAGCAATTTATATCCATCTCATCAGTGCATCTATCTAGAGTATAGCGAAATAGAAAAGAATTTTCTAGAGGCTATAGCATTTGCAAAATATAGCATCTCTAATACAGATAGATATATAGATTCATGTATCTCGTTATTAAATATAGTTAGTGTAGATAGGGTAGATATATCTGAAGAATATATAGCTGATGCTATAGAGGCTCTAGCTAGAAATCGCTACCATCATATAGCATTAGAGCTTATAACAAGATATTTTGATAAGGCGATGTATATAGGGGTTAACGTGAGAGATATCTATAGAGCTATTCTTAAAGGTTTTCTAGGTCTAGATATTTCAGCAAACTATATATCTATAGAGCCTAGAATACCTATAGAGCTAACAAATACATCTGTAACCCTTTATATAGCTAGTAGAGAGATATATATAGATGTAATTGGCTGGGGTAACAGCGTTACAGAGATTTATCTTGACAACAATTTATTCCCCCAAACAACAATGCCGATCAACCATCTGATAAGTGTTAAAAGAATTTTTATAATTATGGATAAAGAGCCTCTCACTCCACTTACAATCACAGTTTTATCAAGAGGTATACCATTAAGCAATTCAACTATAACAATATATAATGTTGAGGGATTTAAAGCCTCGGCAATTACAGATAGCTTTGGTGTTGCAAAGCTTCTTATTCCATGTAAAGAAAGCTGGGTATATATAACAGTAGATGGTGGAAAAACTACTGCTATAAAGATTAATACTTTGAATTGTAATAAAATGGATCTAATACTGGATCTGGATGTGGTTTATCCTCAAGATAACTATGCAGAGAATTTAAAGAGATTTGTTGAGGATTCTATGAATTCCTTCTCAAGAAATATATCAAATGTTGAAAAAAGATTACTAGGTCTTGAGAGATATGTGTATAACATTTCGCAAGATCTAAATAGTTTGAAAGAGTTCAATGAGAATAGCAAAAAAGAGTTTATAGATATAAATAGGATAGTTTATATATCACTAATAGTTTCTATAATATCATTAGTATGCTCCATCTTAACCCTTGGGAGAAGAAAATGAAGAGAAGGAATATAGGCAAGCTTATGCTGCTTTTAGTTCTAGTCTCAATTCCTTTTATAGAGATAAGCCTATTTAAAGCAAATATATCTGTAAATGCTGAATACAGCTTCTATACCTTTGTTATAAGTGATTGGTATAGATGGGTTATTGGAGTAAACATCTCAGTACCTAAGATATGTGAGGTTGGATCATACATCAATTTAATAGCTTCTATAAAGGTTTTTGAACGTGGTGAAGGTGTCAGACTAGTTATAACAAATCTTGAGGCATCTATTTCAAATGTTACTGTATCTAGATATATAGGTATTTTTCATGATGAGGGAGAGGCTAAACATGGCATTTTACTTAAAATTCCCTTGACATCCTCAAAATATTCCTCGATGCCTCCAAGTACAATAGAGAGCGATAGTATTTCAATATCATTGCAAGGCTATATAGAGGATGTTAATGGCAATAGAAATAAAGTTAAATATAATTATAGCATCCCTATATTACTTATATCATCACCATCGATTTTAATGGTATATATGGATTCTATGTCTATGAATCCTGGAAATATTTTAACAATAGAAGTTAAGAACTTTGATATTCTTCCGTTACACAAAGTTTCTCTAGCACTCTATATAAACTCAGAAATCTATAAAGTATACAACATTGATGTTATCCAACCAAACGAGTCTAGAACATTTAGAGAGTTTCTTAATCTTGGACCAGGAATACATATAGTTACAATTAAAACAAACTTTACAACATCATATGGTATAAGCAGGCAACATGAAACATCTACACAGATAATTGTTAAAAGCGAACCAAAGATAAGGATAGATACAAATACATCGTCAACAGTGTTTTTAATGCCTATAGATATCAAAGGCTATATAGAGCCTAGAAATATATATGGAGTTATATTGGAGTATAGCTTAAATGGTATTGAATGGGTTTCAATAGCATCAATAGAGAGCAATAATAGTGGTGAATTCACATATATTTGGAGACCCACTGTTACAGGCTCTGTATTCTTAAGAGCTAGAACACTTGAAACAGAGCTTTATAGAGAAGGTAAAAGCAATGAAGTTGTATTAAATATAGAGAGGTTAAAACCAAAAATAGCGATATCGTCTGATAGAACAGAGCTAAATGTTGGAGATTCAACAAAGATTTTGGTAAGGATTGAGCCACCAATGCGAATAAATGTTAAGATGCTATACAGAGTCTCTGAGGAAGATAGATGGAATACATACACAGTTTTCAGTGTTGATGAAGCTGGATCAGCATCTATACCAACACAATTTTTTGCAAAACCAGGTAGATATATATTTAAAGCAGTAGTTGATGAAACAAATACCACTAGATATAGTGAAAGCAATGAAGTTGCAATAACAGTTAAAGTAGCAGCTACACCAAAAACAGAAACATCTG
>Ga0185307_1001689_pt1 | contig 11916 bp, 9 predicted proteins | sample LHCtaG_FD_128010 | JGI IMG/M metagenome (GOLD analysis project Ga0185307, IMG submission 128010) | Hot spring microbial communities from Little Hot Creek, USA to study Microbial Dark Matter (Phase II) - LHC4sed_matched (SPADES... | ecosystem: Environmental > Aquatic > Thermal springs > Hot... | reverse complement strand
CCGACAGCGAACTCTTCAACGCACCTTACAAGCCTCGCAAAAAGCGTTGGAAAGGGACTGCTGCGGTCAAATCTCCTTCCGATTTGCGTGAGGGCGATTATGTCGTCCACATCCATCACGGCATCGGAATTTATCGCGGCGTTGTTCGGCAGGAAGTTTTGGGCAAGGAAAGCGACTACCTTGTCATTGAGTATGCTGAGGGCGAGCGACTTTATGTTCCTGTCCACCAAATTGACCGAGTTCGCAAGTATGTCGCTGTTGACGGTGGCGAACCACCCCTTTCTTCGTTATCCAACAACAAGCGCTGGCTTCGGCTGCGCCAAAAAGCGAAAGAGAACGCAGAACAGGTCGCCAGAGAATTGCTGGAACTTTACGCCCGCCGTCAAGTTGCCGAAGGTTTCGCCTTCTCACCCGATATGCCTTGGCAGCGTGAGATGGAGGATGCTTTCCCCTTCGTTGAGACTGAAGACCAGTTGCAAGCCATTGAAGAGGTCAAAGCCGACATGGAATCGCTGAAACCAATGAACCGACTTGTCTGTGGCGATGTTGGATTTGGCAAAACAGAAATTGCCATTCGCGCATCATTCAAAGCCATCTTGGACGGTAAGCAAGTAGCGATGCTCGTCCCGACGACAGTGCTTGCTCTTCAACATTACCAAACTTTCGCTCAACGACTTTCCCCATATCCTGTCAAAATTGCCATGCTAAGCAGGTTGCAATCGCCGAAGGAGCAAAAGGAAGTGGTCAACGGGCTGCGAACAGGCGCTATTGACATCGTTATCGGAACGCATCGGCTTTTGTCCGAGGATGTAAAGTTCAGGGACTTAGGCTTGCTCATCATTGACGAGGAGCAGCGTTTCGGCGTCAGGCAGAAGGAACGGCTCAAGCAATTGCAAGTTGGCGTTGATGTTTTGATTTTGACGGCTACCCCTATCCCGCGAACGCTTCACATGGCTTTAGGCGGTCTGTTGGACATGAGTTTGGTCAACACTCCACCCGAAGGGCGAAGACCTGTCAGAACTTACTTGAGCGTTTACGATCCTGAGTTGGTTAGGTTCGCTATTCGGCGCGAGTTGGAACGAGGTGGGCAGGTGTTTTATGTCTACAACCGAGTTCAAGGCATTGAGCATGTCGCTGAACGGGTGAAGCAACTTGTGCCTGAAGCAAGGGTTGCTATCGCTCACGGACAAATGCCTGAGGACGAACTTGAGCGGGTGATGTTGGAGTTTGCCGAGGGCAAGTGGGATGTCCTCGTTTGCACCACCATCATTGAGAACGGGCTTGATGTGCCGAATGCTAACACACTTATCGTTGAACATTGTGAGCGGTTCGGTTTGGCTCAGTTGTATCAACTGCGAGGTAGGGTAGGGCGGAGTGACCGTCAGGCTTACGCCTACTTTTTCCACGACCATCCAAAGCGGTTGAGCGAAACTGCACGAAAGCGGTTGGAAGCGTTACGAGAGTTCACCGATTTAGGAAGTGGCTTCAGGTTGGCACTGCGGGATTTGGAAATTCGTGGTGCAGGCAATTTGCTTGGCGTTGAACAGCATGGCTTTATCAACGAAGTCGGCTTTGACCTTTACTTGGACATGCTTTCCGAGGCGGTTCGCAAGTTGCAAGGCGAACCTTTGCCGCAAAAGGTTGAGTTGCCTGAAGCCGATTTGCCCGTTAAAGCCTTCATCCCTGAAACCTATGTTGAAGATTTGGAGCAGCGGCTTTACTTGTATCGCAAAATGGCGGGCGTTCAGAGTGAGGAAGACATCGCTCAAATTGAAGCGGAGTTGAGAGACAGATATAGCGAGCCACCTCAACCCGTTCGTAACATCCTGAGCGTTTTGCGCATCCGAGTTCGCGCCCGTAAAGCCAAAGCCATCGCCATTACCCACGACCGCAGAACCGTGACCGTTCGGTGCGCAGTGAACTTGAACTTGAGCAACGCTGCCCTTCTCAGGCTTTATCATCGCCTGCGTGAGACTCAACCGGCAGAAGTTCTCCACTGCGTCCGATACGAGCGCGACCGTTTTTTGGTTGACTGGACTGATTTGACGCCGGTGCAACTTCTGCGACTTCTGGAAGACCTGTTAGCAGCGCTGCCGGATTTCCTGCCTCAGGAGTTAGCGGTTGAAGTGGGCTAATGCACTTGAAAAAGTCGCATTATTTTTTCAACAGCGTCGTCAAGGGAGCGTCTTAGTCTGGTTTCAAGAGAGGTGAGTGATGGTATGCGACGGAACGGGTGGCTGACGGTGTTGGTTTTGGTGGCTTTGGTCGCGCCGGCGATCTCTCAACAAACTCCAAGCGATGTAGCCTTCGGCGGTGAGTATTTCTTCCGCTTCAGGGCATCAGCGGGAGGGCTTTCTTCCGAAGAGAGGGCAATGGCTTTGCAGGTTCGGTTCACTTTGGTTTTCACAAGACTACTCGCTCAAGGCAAACCGTTGACAGTCCAAGTCCACTCCCTTGGGGCGGTCAAGTCAATTTCGGTGGCAGGTGTCCCTTTCGTCACTGTCACCGTTGCTGACGCCAGAGCCAACCAAATGACCCTTGAGCAGTTGGCGAATGTGTGGGCAAACAATTTGACTCAAGGATTGTGGAGAATACTGGGCAAGAGCGCTCAGTAAGTCATCCCATCAAACCGTCAACTTTTGAGCAAAGCGACGGCTTCTTTGACCCAGTCCCAATTTTGCCGCCTTAGGCTGCCATAGCCGACTATAACCACACCGTCAACTTTCTGCTCTTTGCAGGCGCGGACTTGAGAAAGAAAGGCTTGCCGGTTTGGGACGAACCTTTCGGACGGGTGAAGTTGCACCCAAAGTTCTGTTTGATTGCCAAAAACTTGTCGGTTCAAAAGCAAGTATGGGGGCAATCGGTCTGGAGCGACTTCTTTTGCATCAACTTCAACCGCATGAGCCAACTCTCGTAACTTGTGCCTATCAATGCCATATTGCCAAAGAGATGCAGGCAGCAAGTGACCTTCAACATGGACGCGCTTGTCGTGCTTGTGAGCGATTTGACCGACGAGGAGTGCAAGCAATGACGAGACAATATCCATTCGCATGTGGATGACCTTGCGAGCCTCACCTTCAATCAAACCCTCCCACAAATCCCACTCCAAAGGCAACTGGGTCAGTTCTGTCGGTGCGATGAAAAATTGCTCCAACTCAGTTTGCACGAAAAACCTTACCCGCTCAATTTCAATCCCTCGCTCTGAAGCGGTTCGGTAGCAATGCTCGCAAAAACATCTGGAAAGCAGGTGGTCAGCGGCAGGGGTTATCATCAAATCAGTGACCAAGTCTCTCACTCTCGTCAAGGTCAAGTAGCCTAAATCCTCAAGTTCAACGGCGTCAAGAGGGTAATTAGTGACTAAATCCCCGACCATGCAGACGAGAAACTCGCGGACGACAGGATTGGCTGGGCAAAGCAGATGCAAAAGCCTTTGGCCCAAAGCATTCTGAACTGTCAACTCTGGATGAAGTTTACCGAGCAAGGGGTTGTAGCAGCAAGAGACGATTGCCGAAACTCTAAGCCCTGCAGCCTTAGCGCGTTCAGTCGCTTCCTTCAAAGGATTATGCCTGCCACAAAGTTCACTGGCAGCAGGCATAACTGGCAGCCCCGCATACCAACTCTTTTCGGGGCGGAAACAAACAGCGCCTTCATCGGCGTATCGCAGTTTCGCACCCTCAGCGTTCGGAAGGAACAAGAGTTTTGAGGGATTTGAGACGACGAAACTGATTCCGTCCAAACCCCACTCCTCTCGGAAGCGCCGGAAGGTTGAGGGCATCGTCTCCAGCGAGAAGTCCCAAACGAACGCCCGCAAAATCACTTGCATGGTGCTCACCTCTAAAGTCCGAATTCCTCCGGCACCCATCATCTTAGCACACTCAATCTCCTTTGCGCTTCCGCCAACCTCTCCGTCAGTAACACCAACCATGCTGCTGACCACCCGTGTCCGACAGCCCAGTAACCTGCACCAAATGGGTCAAACATTTCCGCAACTAAACCGGCAGGGGTAGTATGGTGGGTGACAGCAAGCCAACACTTTTGCGCAATTTGCCACCAATCTCTTTTGCCCGTCGCTTCACCCAACGCAGCAGCCGAAAGCCCAAGCCACAAAGTTGCTGGCGTGCTCACCATTCCCCAAGCGTATCTGTCGCCTGAAAACCTCCAAATCGCTAAACCTCCCTCTGGTGTCTCCTTCGTCAAATGAGAAAGCACCCGCTGCACAGTCCTTTCTGCCATTGCCCGTTCCTCAGATTTTGTCAAATCAAGGATGCGGAAGGGTTCAATTACGCCCAAGACAGAAGCGTCAGGTGTTGGGTCGGGGTGACCATCAGGGGTGAAACCGCGAAGGAAACCTTCTTTTGCCCAGAAACGCTTCAGCAAAGCAGATTTCGTTTCGCACGCCAACGCCTGATACTGTTTCGCCAAGTTTTGTTCGCCCATCAGGTTTGCCAGTTCCGCTCCCCCTTGAAAGGCTGCTACAAACGCTGATTGCGTGTAGGTGAAGTGACCACGAAAAGTTTCCCACAGGTCCATCCCGACCTTGTGAACTCCAGCGACCAAGTGGCTTGATAGGAACTTCAATGCCCTTTTGATTGACTCCCAAACTTGTTGGCTCGGTTTTTCCTTCAACTTACGGTAAACTTTTGCTGCAGCCCAAACGACTGTAGCAGTTTCATCAACCTGCAAATTGTCGTGGTCTTCGCTCCAAGCAGGTGCTAATGAGCCGTCAAGCCAATAGCGTTGGTGGAAGTAACCGTCGGGCGATTGTGCCCTTGAACACCAATCGAAGAAGCGGGATGCCTTTTGAACCAAACCGAGTTGTGTGAAGGCGTGTGCGACGAAAGAAGCGTCGCGGCACCAGCAGAAACCATATCCGCCGCTTGCTTCAAAAGTCGGATCAAATTCAGGAGCCGCTACAGGTGCTCCTGCCCCTTTGTCCCAAGTCAGCCTCATAGTCCACAACGCCGCTTCCAAAACTTCCTTGACACGCTCACCGCCCAATGAGTTCAAAAACGAAACCTTGACTCGCTTCAACCACTCTCCCCACTCAACCTGATGTCGTTCGTGATGGGTTTCAAAGGAATCCGCCAAATTCCGCCCTAACCTGTGGACAACTTTACGCTTGCTTTCCCCAAAGGCAATGACCATCGTCCGTTCAACGGAAGTGAAAGGCGGGATAGAAATTTGCCAACCAACAGCAAAAGCGACTTTGCCAATTTCCAAAGTTTGACCGTTGAGCCATCCGTCAAGCATATCAGGTTTTGGGTGGTTGTGGGCGTTAGAGAGTGCATTACCGCATTGCCATTGCTGGAAGGGCAAATCGCTGGAAACCCCGAACCAAAAATTCCCACGCCACTGAACCACTGCTGGGCGGGGCGTTGGATGGGGGAGAGTAATGACTTGAACGGCTTGTTGCCACTCGTGCCCGCCCAAAGTCAACTCAAAATAGTGCAAAAGCCTCAACCGCTTCGGTTTACCGTCCAAACTCCGAACCTGCCATTGGCGGAACAAGACTGGTTCGTTAGGGGAGACGAAATCGCAAACGCTGATACCGAGCCCTAAAAGCGGGCTTGTCAGTTCCGTCAGGACAGCAGCCTCGCCCTTCAAATATCGCTGCTGCCTTTGCCACTCTTGTCCGAAAAGCCAACTGAAGCCGAAGCCATCAAGGTAAATTCCCGTCAGCCCCTCGCGGACATTTTGGGCGTAGTCGCACCTCGGATAAAAAAATGCCATCAATTCCGCAGAATGCCCTAAAGTGACGAGGACTCGACCGTTGCCAATAATTGCCGTCGGTTGAAAAACAGCCATCTCATTTCCCTCGCAATTTGGCGTGGTTAGTTACCCAAATTGTGGCGCTGTTAGGCGGGCGTGGGTCTGCAATTTACTCCCAATCCAACAGGACTATGCCTGTCTTGCTCCGTTCCGTCATGAGCATTTGGTATGCTGACGGGGCATCATCGGCTTTGAACCTATGGGTGACCAGTTCGGTGGTAACGATTTCTTTGTTGCGGACTAACTCAAAGAAGAGTTCGGTGTTGCGCTCGCGAGTCCAAGGGTCGTCTGGGTTTTCATGAGGCGGGTGCGAACTGGTGTGAGCCCCAATGATGCTGATGCTCGTCCAGTTGCACCAATCATGGAAGTCAAAGAAGGTCTTACCTCTCGGACTGCTCAGGATTATCAGCCTTCCCTGCCGACGCAGGATTCTCACTTCGCCCGAAATGGCATCAGGGTTACCTGTCACTTCAAAGACGACATCAACCATCCTTCCTTTTGTCAAGGCAGAAATTCTGTCAACCAGTTCATCTTTGTCCTTGCCGTCCAAGACAAAGTCAACCCCAGCCTTCCTTGCCCACTCCCTTCGCTCTGGGAACAAGTCAACGCCGATGACGGGGCGAGCGCCATCCAAGCGGGCAAATTGGGCAGCCCAAACGCCAATCGGACCGAGCCCGAAAACCGCCACGCTTTCGCCAAGTTGAATCTTCGCCCTTCTGACGCCGTTGAGGGAAATGATTGCGAGTGCAAATAACGCTGCCGCCTCGTCCGGAACACCTTCAGGCACTTTCATGCAAAATTCGCCTTTACGGTAAAGCGCAAACTGAGAGTGGTTTTTCCAGCCAACGACCTTGTCTCCGATTTTCACATTGTCAATACCTTCGCCAACTGCGACAACTTCGCCCAAGTGACTGTATCCCAGTCTGAGGGGATACTTGGCGAGCCGAGCCCAAACGCTGTCGGGAGGGAAGTCAGCGGTGACCAGAGTTAACTCCGTGCCAGTGCTGATGGCTGTCAGTTTCGCCCTGACGAGGAAGGTTCCGGGTTCAACATCTGGGATTTCCTCCTCCTGCACCACAACTTGCTTTGGGGCGACGCAAACGACGGTTTTCGTTTTCACTTCTGCACCTCCCTTCAAGTTTGCTGCTTCAGGAAGACAAGTATCGGACCGAACGGCTCATCCTGACGAGCCCCTGCAAGGTTGCGGCGAACGAGTTCAAGCACAGCGAGGAATGTGATGACAACCTCAACCAAACTCTCACAATCGGCGCACAAAGCATCAAAGGTTGCCATCTTGTCTGGCAATGACTTCAGAATTTGAAGCAGCATTCGGATTCGCTGCGGGACGGTAAGCCTTCGTCTCGGGACGCGGACTTGAGCACCTGCCATCCTCGCCAAAACTCGTTTCAACGCTTCCGTGAGGAGGGTCAAGGGTTCGTCCCCGATTACCAACTGCTTCAAAGGTGCGGGTGTATCCTCATTTGCTGGTCTTGGGAACATTCGAGACCACACTTTGCCTCGTTCCACCAAAAACCGAGCCACTAATCCATAGGCTGCATTCCTCAACAATCGTCGCCTCAGCATTTCACCGTTCTGAGGTTCTTCTTCAGGCGCTTCAACGGTTTCCGGTTCAGGTTGGGGCAACAGAAGGGCTGACTTTAGCCAAGTCAGTTCCGCAGCAACAGCCAAAGCATCGGCTTTCTGAACTGGTGAAGCGAAATGATTGGTGGCTTGGTGGGCAACGCTTTCGGCAAGAACATCTCCGATTTCCACCAACTGTCGGCGCAAAAGCCACAAAAGCAGTTCTACTGAACCCTCATATGATGACAGCCTAACGGGCAACTTATCAAACGAAAACGGTGCAGGTAAAACCGTCAGTTCCATCGGCTCAGGCGACTGAAGTCCTTCTGCCGTCAAAATAGTCTCGTGTTCCATCCTTCCTTCACACTCCATTTCGCTCCTCGCCCCTCAGTCCCCTGAGCCGCCTTTTCACGCTTTTCATGATAACGCACCATGTTCAATTTGCCAACACTCTTGGCTTCCCGTCAGAGTTTCTCCATCGTCCAGCGTTTAAGGGTTTTGATACATTATGACGCAAGTTGAGAATCTTCTGGCGATTGGGCAATCCCAGCATTTGGGCGATTTCGTCATCACTTAAGGTGGAGAGTGAAACTTTTTGAGGGTTTGATGCGTCTATAAAAATGCGACTGGGTGGCAGCCTGCCTGCCAGTCTCCAGAGCCTTACCACCGCGCCTGCCCAGCGCACACCACCGCAGACTGGCAGTAGCCACCGACCACGCCGCCACCAAATTGCCACCCAGCCGCAGGTCCCTTGATTATCGTCAGGTGACTGGACAACCTCAACCACTTTGCCTTTTCCGCCGCACAACCTCAATCCGCCACACAGCCAAATTCGTCTCTTTCCCTTTCCCACATCACCAACCTCACACCTTGTCCCTTTTGGTTGACCAGTCACCTTTGTGCCATATGTGTTGAGGAGCAGTTAAGCGCTTCCAACCCCAATCGTGCTTTCAACCCCAGCAACGGTATGACCGCTCCACTGCCACCACTGGGCGCTTAACCACTCCTCAAACTTCCTCTCGCTTTTCCGCCGCTTCCCGAGCCACTTGCATGCTCAGGACTGTAGGCAAACCGAAAATCTTGATGAAGCCTTCACTGGCTCGCTGGTCAAAAGTGCTAACTTTCTCGTAGGTTGCCAGGTCAAGCCGGTAAAGTGAATATGGCGACCATCGTCCGACAGGAACACACGAACCTTTGTAAAGTTTCACCCGAACCCAACCGGTCACTCGCTCTTGGGTTTTGTCCATAAAAGCATCAAAGGCTTCCTTGAGAGGGCTGAACCAAAGACCGTAATAGACCAACTCAGCATACTTGTGCTCAAGCATTCGCTTGAAGTGCATCAACTCCCGCTCCAAAACGAGCGCTTCCAAATCGCGGTGGGCTGTGATGAGGATAACTGCAGCGGGGCACTCGTAAACCTCGCGAGACTTAATTCCGACAAGCCTGTTCTCCACCATGTCAATCCTGCCGACCCCGTGCCGTCCTCCCAAGGCATTTAGGTGACTTATGAGCGAAACCAAATCCGTCGGTTCGTCGTTGATGGCAACGGGGACGCCTCTTTCAAAGTGGATGGTGATGTATTCGGGTTCGTCAGGGGCTTTTTTAAGGGGAACTGTCCAACGGAAGGCTTCTTCCGGCGGTTCAACTGTAGGGTCTTCAAGAACCCCCGCTTCTATGCTTCGCCCCCATAGGTTCTCGTCAATGCTGAAAGGGGATTCCTTCGTCACGGGAATGGGAATCCCGTGCTGTTGGGCGTATTCAATCTCTTCGTCGCGGCTCATGTTCCATTCGCGGATTGGGGCAATTATCTTCAGAGATGGGTCAAGGGCAGCAAAAGTCACTTCAAATCGCACTTGGTCATTGCCCTTACCGGTGCTCCCGTGAGCGACGGCATCGGCACCAACTTGATGGGCAACTTCAACAACCTTCTTTGCGATCAACGGACGAGCCATTGATGTTGAGACTGGATAGCCGTTTTCGTAAAGGGCATTGGCTTTCAAGCAAGGGACGATGTAATCGCGGGCAAATTCCTCTTTTGCATCCACAAGGAAGGCTTGAGAGGCGCCGATGCGAAGTGCTTTTTCCCTAATGGCTTCGTAATCCTTCACCTCCCCAATGTCAACCGTCACCGCCACTACTTCCGCCCCATATCGTTCCATCAGCCACCGTATTGCTACAGATGTATCCAGACCGCCTGAGTAGGCGAGCGCTACTTTCACCCAGCGCGTCCCTCCTAAAGGTCAGGTCTGTGGCAGCGTCAACTGCCGCATTCATGATAACACGCAAGTTCCCAAAAATCAAGCCTTCTCTCAACCGTTTGCCTCAAACTCAAGCAAAATCCCTTGATTTACGCCGAAACAGGCGACCAAATTTAGGGCTCAATTTTCGTCCCGAGAAGAGTTAAGAACTTCGCCAACCATTCAGGATGGGCAGGCCAAGCAGGCGCAGTGACCAAGTTGCCGTGCACATGGGCTTTGTCCACAGGAACATCAACCCAATTTCCACCGGCTCGCTTAACTTCAGGAGCGACTGCTGGATAGGCAGTGCATTCTTTACCTTCCAAAACACCTGCAGCCGTCAGAATCTGAACCCCGTGACAAATTGCCGCTACGGGTTTGTTAGCTTCAAAGAAGTGGCGGACAATTTTCAACACATCTTCATTTAGCCTCAAGTATTCCGGTGCCCGTCCGCCGGGGATGACTAAGGCGTCATACTCTTCGGGCTTAATTTCGTCAAAGGTGGCATTCAGCGTGAAGTTGTGTCCGGGCTTTTCGGTGTAAGTTTGGTCACCCTCAAAATCGTGGACGGCTGTTTTGACTTTCTCACCTGCCTTCTTGCCCGGGCAAACCGCGTGAACGATGTAACCGACCATCTGAAGCGCTTGGAATGGAACCATTGCCTCGTAGTCTTCAACGAAGTCGCCGACAAGCATCAAAATTTTCTTCGCCGCCATCTTAGACACCTCCTCAGTTTGAAAAGCCATCACCTTCTATGATGGCACGCTCAATCGGGAAGGTAACTCCGAATATCGCCCCCTCAAATCGTTCAAACGAATTACCAGCAGGTCTCGAAGCATTTGCAGCCCGTGTTTTAAGGTCTGGACTTTCGTGTTCGGGTCATTGAGCCATCGGACGGGAATTTCAACGATGCGGTGGCGGAATTTTCGGGCAAGGTAAAGCACTTCAACATCAAAGGCAAAACCGTCAAGGGTTTGGAGTTTGAAGAGCCTATCCGCTACATCCCCACGAAAAAGTTTGAACCCACATTGGGTGTCCCAAATCCCCGGCATCGCCAAAATCTGCACTGCCAAGTTAAAAAGCCGACCCAGCATCTCACGATGCCAAGGCTGGCGGACAATCAACTCCGATTGGGGCAAACCGCGACTGGCAATAACTATGTCCGCTTCACCCGAAAGGACTAAAGGCAGCATCTTGTCAAGTTCGTCAATGGGAGTAGAAAGATCAGCATCTGTGAACAAGCGGAACTGCCCCTTCGCTTCCAACATCCCACGCCTCACAGCGTAGCCTTTGCCCCTGTTAGGCGAATGACGCAGGACTTGAAAGTTTGGGAAACGGTCGGAGAAAGTCCGTGCAAGTTCGTTCGTGCCATCAGTGCTGCCATCGTCAACGACAATAATCTCAACCGCTTCCATGCTGACCCGCCACTGCTTTACCGCTTCCATCAGGTAATCGCCGATTCGCACCAAAGTTCTCGGCAGGCGTCTCACCTCATTGTAGGCAGGGATGACAATGCTTAAGAAAAGGAGGGCATCAATTCGTTCCGTCATCCATGTCGCACGCTCCAGTCGTATCCGATTTCCGGGTCATCGTATGGGCGACGCAATTCGTCAGGGTTAGCGTAATTGTAAGGGCGATTAGGACAGTTGATGACAAAGGCAGTTTCACCACCAACTGCTGTGAAACCGTGCCAAACGCCGGGTGGTATGACCAACAGAATTGGGTTGCGTTCGCCCATGTAAAAGACATTCAACTCGCCCTTAGTGGGCGAATTCTCACGACCATCCCAAAGGACTACCTTCGCCATACCCTTGGCAACGCACAAACGGTCTGTTTGCTCGCGATGACAGTGCCACGCTTTGATGACGCCGGGATAGCAAGTCGTCAAGTAAACTTGCCCGAACTGGTCAAAGAACTCGTCATCGCACCTCAAAATTTCCATGAGCCAGCCTCGTTCGTCAGCGTGCACCTTCAACTGCTTGACTATTACGCCTTCGATCATCCCGTTCACCTCACGCCGACCAAGTTAAGCCACTCAAAATCGTAACACACTTGACCATATCATTTCAGGACAGAATTCGCTTGGGGAACTTCAACCATCACCAATCACCTACCGATCCGTCTTCGTAGTGAACCAGCGGGGTTTCGCGGAACCGTTTCGGGATTCGGGAGATTTTGTCCTCGTCCAACTCCGCACACAAACCAACCCCTTCAGGCACAGCCACATATCCGTTGACTTGCTCAAAAGGTTGCTTCAAAAAACCTTCGCCGAGGGTGACATGCTCTTGGATGACAAAGTTTGGGATGCAAGCAGCCAATTGCAATGCTG